>ERZ827520.762-NODE-762-length-46471-cov-16.793886_pt1 | contig 46471 bp, 40 predicted proteins | sample MGYA00519581_ERZ827520 | MGnify/ENA primary metagenome ERZ827520 (study PRJEB31778, sample SAMEA3449339) | human gut metagenome | biome: human gut; feature: human-associated habitat; material: faeces | place: United Kingdom | collected 2010/2012 ...
CCGCCAAGATCGCCATGGTGGAGCCCAGCGACGCTCAGGAGTGCAAGGACTTCGTGAAGCTGGCCTGCGAGATCTCCGAGGAATTCGATACCCCCGTGCTGTACCGCACCACCACCCGCGTCTGCCATTCCAAGGGCCTGGTGGAGTTCGGTGAGCGCACCGAGCATGTGGCCCCCGAGTATAAGCGCAACACCCGCAAGTACATCTGCGCCCCCGCCAACGCCTATGCCAACCATCCCCTGGTGGAGGAGCGCCTGGTGAAGCTGGCCGAGTACGGCTGCACCACCGCCCTGGAGAACGGCCTGAACAAGCTGGAAATGGGCGACGGCAAGGTGGGCGTTATCACCGCCTCTATTGCCTATGAGTACGCCAAGGAAGTGTTCCCCGAGGGTACCTCCTTCCTGAAGCTGGGCCTGACCTATCCTCTGCCCATGAACCTGATCCGCGACTTCGCCTCCAAGGTGGAGAAGCTGTACGTCATCGAAGAGCTGGAGCCCTTCATGGAGAACGAGATCAAGGCCGCCGGTATCGACTGCATCGGCAAGGAGCTGACCGGCGTCATGTACGAGCTGAACACCGAGCTGGTGCGTGAGCGCGTGCTGGGTATCAAGCCTAACTACAAGACCATCACCGACGTGCAGGTGGCCAAGCGTCCTCCCGCACTGTGCCCCGGCTGCCCCCACCGCGGCTTCTTCTATACCCTGTCCAAGAACAAGAACTATGTGGTCACCGGCGATATCGGCTGCTACACCCTGGGCTTCGCGCCTCCTCTGAACTGCATGGACGTGTGCATCTGCATGGGCGGCGGCTTCTCCGCCGGTATGGGCATGGCCAAGTCCTTCCAGCGCGAGGGCGTCACCGATAAGGTGGTGTTCGGCGTCATGGGCGACTCCACCTTCTTCCACAGCGGCATGACCGGCGCCGCCGAGATCATCTACAACAACGGCCGCATGATCCCCTGCGTGCTGGATAACCGCATCACCGGTATGACCGGCCACCAGGACAACCCCGGCTCCGGCTACACCCTGATGGGCGAGGAAGCCCCCATGCTGAGCGTGGAGAAGATCTTCGAGACCTATGGCTTCAACCCCGTGCTGACCGTGGATCCCCAGGATCTGGCTGCCATGAAGGCCACCGTCAATACCGCCGTGGCCGCCCTGAACGAGGGCAAGCACCCCGCCATCGTTACCCGCCGTCCCTGCCTGCTGATCAAGCGCGTGAAGCATGATCTGGGCATGTGCGTGGTCAATACCGACAAGTGCGTGGGCTGCAAGAGCTGCCTGAAGGTGGGTTGCCCCGCCATCTCTATGGAGAACGGCAAGGCGGCTGTGGACCGCACTCAGTGCGTGGGCTGCACCGTCTGCGCCCAGGCCTGCCCCGTTGGTGCTATCGAAAAGGAGGAGAAGTGATCATGTCTAACGTAAAGAGCTGTCTGTTGGTTGGCGTTGGCGGCCAGGGTGCCATCCTGATCTCCAAGATCATGTCCAACGGTTTTATGAAGGCCGGTTATGATGTCAAGCAGAGCGAGGTTCACGGTATGGCCCAGCGCGGCGGCTCCGTGTCCACCCAGGTCCGCTGGGGCGACAAGGTGTATGGCCCCGTGTTCGGCAAGGGCGAGGCTGACATCATGGTGGCTCTGGAGAAGATGGAAGCCGTCCGCTACGCGGAGTTCCTGAATCCCGACGGTGTGGCCGTCATCAATGACTACGCCATCAAGTCCACCACCATCGCCTCCGGCGCCGAGGAGTATCCCGAGGGCTGCATCGAGGCCATGCAGAAGAACTTCAAAACCATCGCCGTTCCCGCCAGCGATATCGCCATCCAGCTGGGCAATGCCAAGTGCATGAACGTGGTGCTGTTCGGTGCCATGTGCGACTCCTTGGGCTGCCCCGAGATCGACTGGGAGCAGATCGTGGCCGAGACCGTCCCCGCTAAGGTGAAGGAGCTGAACCTGAAGGCATTCCGCGCCGGACGCGAGGCTGCCAAGGCCAGTAAGTAAGTAAGCGCTATCCTGTTCTATACCATATCTCTGAAAAGAGCGGCCCTCCCTCCCGGCGGGCCGCTCTTTTTTGCGGATGGCGATATAGGGAATTTCGCGCTCTGCGGAGCGAGTCACTTTTGGCCGCTGTCCCAAAAGTGACCAAAAGGACAGCTTAAACCTGCGGTTTAAGAATCCGCGCACGCTGTTCATTTTGCAAATTTGTGGTCTTTTACCACGCGTTCACAGAACATTGCCGTTATCGTTTCGTATGACGCATTGATTTTCGCCTCGCGCCGCTGCCGCTTACGCTCTCAACGGTAGAACCAAAGTGTTGTTCGTTGTTGGTATCAGCGGCAGCGGCGCAGGAGCAGAGACAATCCTTTTAACGATGCAAAAAAGAAAATTCCATGTGAACGTGTGGGATGCAGTTACAATTCTATAAAATGTATAGCGCGCAAGGAAGTGAAGAAACCATTGGTTTCTTCCGGCTCTTTTGCCCACTTTTCCAGCTGTTGGGAAAAGTGGGTCGCCGAAGGCCGTCCCCGTGCCCGAGGGCACGGAATCCCCTCCGCTCCGGAGAGCGAAACACCTCTTTCTTCAATTATTCAAAAAATAGTAATGACTTTTCCGGCCATATAGGGTACAATGTAACACAAATCCCGATCAAACCAACAGGAGGAACCTTCCTTGAAAAAGCTCTATGACGCGGTGCAGCGCTTCTGCGCGCGGCACCCCCGTTTCGGCATCCCTAACCTGATGCTCTACATCGTGGCCGGAAACGTCATCGTATATCTGCTGATGATGTTTACCCAGGCCAACGACGCCAACGCCCTGGCGTTCCTGACGCTGAATACCGCCGCCGTGCTGAAGGGTGAGCTGTGGCGCATCATCACCTATGTGTTCGTCCCCACCACCAGCGGTATCTTCTGGCTGCTGATCAGCTTGTATTTCTACTACTGGATCGGCTCCACGCTGGAGCGCCAGTGGGGCACCGCCAAGTTCAACCTCTACTACATCAGCGGCGTGCTGCTGACGGCGGTGGGCGTGCTGATCGCCAGTCTCATCTCCGGACAGAGCTACACCGTGGCGGGCTCCTACTATGTGAATCTGTCCATGTTCTTCGCCTTTGCCTTCCTGTTTCCGGATACCCAGGTGCTGCTGTTCTTCATCATCCCCATCAAGATGAAGTGGCTGGCCTATCTGGACGCGGCGCTGTTTGCCTATGACGTGGTGCGCTGCCTGATGGCGGGCAACTGGGGCGGCGCTTTGCTGCCGGTGATCGCCCTGCTGAACTTCGCCGTGTTCATCTGGCCGGAGGTCCACTATATGGCCGACCGCGCCGCCTACCGCCACCGCCCCCAGACGGTGCAGTTCAAGCGTGCCGCCCAACAGCAGCAAAAGCAGGAGCAGAAGCAGGGCTACCACCACAAGTGCGCCGTCTGCGGCCGCACGGACACGGATCACCCCGAACTCCAGTTCCGCTATTGCAGCAAGTGCGCGGGCTATCACTGCTTCTGCCAGGATCACATCTTCACCCACGTCCACTTTACCGAGTGATCGGCCTGCGGCATCTGATTTTACGAGAAAAGCGTGCTCCGTCGTGAGCACGCTTTTTTGCATAATCCTCCCATTTTCCACCCATACTACACGGGAAATGGAGGAGAATGCCTATGGTGGATTTTAAGACCCGGACGGCCCAACTGGATGACCTGCTGGGCGTGGGACGGAATTTTGATATGGTGGGCCGCGATCTGCGTGTGGGCGGACGGCAGGCCCGGCTGTGGGTAGTGAACGGCTATGCCGAGGATATGCTCATCGAGCGGATGATCGGCCGTCTGATGGCCGTCGGCGACCTGAAAAAGGTGCCGGATCTGGAAGCGTTCCTGACGGCCTACGTCACCGTGCCGGATGCGGCGGCGGAGACGGACGTACACAGCATGGTGGTGGGCGTCTTCGCGGGAAAGACGCTCCTGGTGATGGACGGCTACGACGGCGGCGTGCTGATGGACGCCAAGGAGTACCCCACCCGCAGTGTGGAGGAGCCGGACACCAGCAAGGTGCTGCGGGGCAGCCACGACGGCTTTGTAGAGAGCATCATGGCCAACGCTGCTCTGCTGCGGCGGCGCATCCGCGACCCGGCCCTGACCCTGGAGCGCCATCAGGTGGGCGGGCGGTCCCAGACCGACGTGGCTCTGGTCTACATGAAGGGCGAGGCCAACGAGCAGCATCTGCGCCAGCTCCGCCAGAAGCTGGACAGCATCGATGTGCGCTCCATCGCCATGAGCCAGGAATCCATCGCCGAGTGCATCGTGCCCAAGCAGTGGTGGAACCCCTTTCCCAAGATCCGCTATACCGAGCGGCCCGACGTAGCCACCGCCAGCGTCATGGAGGGCAGCATCCTGCTGCTGATCGACAACACCCCTTCGGTGATGCTGCTGCCCACCACGCTGTTCAGCTTTGCCGAGGAGATCAACGACTACTACTTCCCGCCGCTGATCGGCACCTATCTGCGCATCGTGCGGCTGGTGGTGCTGTTCCTGACGGTGTTCATCACGCCGTTGTGGTATCTGCTGGTGAAAAACGGCGACGTGCTGCCGGGGGAGCTGGAGTTCCTTCTCATCGAGGACGAGTACTTCGTGCCGCTGATCGTGCAGCTATTGTTGGTGGAGTTTATCGTGGACATCCTGAAGCTGGCGTCGCTGAACACGCCGGACGCCCTCAGCAACTCCTTCAGCATGCTGGGCGCGCTGATCCTGGGCGACTTTGCCGTCCAGGCCCGGTGGCTGGTGCCGGAGGTGCTGGTGTATATGGCCTTTGTGGCGGTGGCGGGTTACGCCCAGCACAGCTATGAGATGGGCTACGCCTGCAAGCTGGTGCGGATGGTGCTGCTGCTTCTGATCTTTTTCTGGGACTGGTGGGGCTTTGCCGCCGGTGTGGTGGGTACGGTGCTGCTGATCGTCTCCACCAAGCCGGTGGTGGGGAAGGGGTATCTCTATCCCTTGATCCCCTTCAACGGCAAGCGCCTGATGCGGATATTGAGAAGGCGGCCTATTGATAAGGATAATACGTGAAGAAACTGGCGCAAAATCTTACGATTTTGCTGCCAAAAGGATGCGGCCGCTGCGCGCGTCCTTTGGACACACTGGCGGCCGAGAAGAATTTTTCTGACGCACATGTCGTCAGAAAAATAATTTGACTATTTCGCGTCTGCGGACGCGAACTCTGCGAGGCTTCTTGCATCACTGCCGCTAATGCTTGCGCCGAACAACGCTTTAGTGTCTACCGTTGCAACGATGAGCGGCAGCGGCGCAAGAAGAAAGTTGATTCGTCATACGCAGCGATAACGGCGATGTTCTGTGGACGCGTGGAATAAGATTCCAAATCCGCAAAGAAAATAGCGTGGGCGGATTCTTAAACCGCAGGTTTAAGCTGTCCTTTTGGTCACTTTTGGGACAGCGGCCAAAAGTGACTCGCTCCGCAGAGCGAAATATTCTCCCCCCACAACGAAGAAAGGCCGCCCAAGACGGGCGGCCTTTCTTCACAGGGAAGGGGATCAATGCAAAGGGGAGAGAGAAGATATCAAAATAGAGGATCAAAGCAGCGGGAGCTTGCGGTCGCGGCCCCAGAAGAACAGAGCCACGGTGCCGGGGCCGGTATGGCTGCCGATGGTGGTGCCCACATAATTGATCTCCACCTTGCCGTTCAGCTTGGGGAACTTGGCCTCAATGAGATCGGCCAGGGCGCGGGCATCGTCGTAGCACTCGGACTGGGAGATAAAGCACTTGCCGTCATAATCCAGGCCGTTGTCGGCGTACTGCTCCATCCGCAGCAGCATCTCCTGGATGACCTTTTTCTTGGAGCGGATCTTGGAGCGGGGGATCAGGTGGCCCTGCTCGTCCATGTTCAGCAGCGGGCAGATGCCCAGCACGCCGCCGATGAAGCCAGCCGCCTTGGAGATGCGGCCGCCCTTCACATAGAAGCTCAGGTCGGTGGAGAAGAACCAGTGGTTCATCCGCAGCTTGTTCTCCTCGATCCACTGGTGCAAGGTGTCGATGTCCATACCGCCGTCCTGCAGGTCGGCCAGGGTCTCCATAATAAGGCCGTAGCCGGAGGAGGCACCCAAGGAATCCACGATGTAGATCTTCCGGTCGGGGAACTGCTCCCGGGCGATGAGGGCGGCGCTGGTGGCGGAGTTATAGGTGCCGGACAGGCCGGAGGACAGGCAGACATGCAGGATGTCCTTGCCGCTCTCCAGAATGGGGGTGAACAGATCCAGATACTGGGAGATGTTCACCTGAGAGGTGCTGGTCTCGGCGCCGTTGGCCATGGCCTGATAGAAGATGGGGAAGGGGATAGATTGGCCCAGATCGTCGGGGTAGGTCTCGCCGTTCAGGGTGAAGTGGAAGCAGGCATATTGAATATCACGGGCGACAAAATGCTCGTGAGTCAGGTCGGCTGTGGAGCAGCAGGTCAGTGCGTAAGATGCCATGAGAGTTCCTCCGTTACAATGAAAAGTGCAGCCCTTTCAGGCTGCACTCAGTATACGACACTGTGTGGGAAAAGCCAACCTACGGCTGGCGAGAGGTACTCTACGAAAAAGCCGGGAGCAGGATCGCACGGATAGAGCGATTCTACTCCCGGTAGAGTGACGGTTTTTCAGCGTTTCTGGGCACTTCGGTAGATGCTGGCCCCCAGAAACACCAGAAGCAGGGAGGGGATGGCCATCAGCCAGAGTTGCCACAGGTTGCGGCCCAGGAAGGTCAGATACACGGTGGCGATGATGCTGAGCACCAGGGCGGCGATGATGTAGCGGTTCTTTTTGCCGCCGTTCCACACAGAGTTCAGCACCAGGAACGTGATCAGCGACACGGGCACGGCGTAGACGAACACCAGCCACACCACCATGCCGCAGATCCAAAGGATCACGAACACGAACAGCGCCACCGTCCAGATGCCCAGAATGGTCACCAGGGTGATCATGTTGGTGGTATAGGTGGCCTCGTTGGCGGGCTTGTTGTAGATGGCGGGCTCGATCTCGTTGTGGGGCTTGAGGAGATAGTCCACATCCACGCCGAAGATCTCGGCGATCTGCATCAGCACGAACACGTCGGTGGTCACGTCGCCCCGCTCCCATTTGGAGATGGATTTGTCGGAATAGTTCAGTTTTTCGCCCAGCTCCGCCTGGGTCATCCCTGCGGCCAGCCGCAGCCGGATCAGGTTGCTGGCGATGGTGGCCTTACGTTCGTCCATAGCTGCCTTCCTTTTGCTTGTTTTTCTCTCCTATTATTCCGAAAAAACCGCGGAATGTCAAGTGAAGAATGGGAGCGGAAGGCGCGAATATTACAAAAGCGCGGCGTTGACCCGGCTTACCAGCTGGCGCACCGTCCAGTTGTCGCCGTGCAGCAGTTGGATCAGCGTCTCCTGCTGGGGGCCGGTCAGGCGCTGGGCCGTAATGCGGCGGAATTTGTCCGCCAGCCAGTCATAGCCGATGTTCTCGCAGGCTTCGCCGCGGGGCTCATGAATATCGGAGATGATCCGGCGGCCATCCTTCAGCACCATGGTGGCCCGGCACAGACGGCGGGCGGGGAACTGGGCATCCAGCTCCGGGTCACATACGAAGGAGAGACGGCCCATCATGTCGATGACGGCGGTGTCGCCGGTGTTTTCCACCTGCTGGATGGAGAAGCCGTTGTTGACGATGGCGGCGGCCACCGGATAGGCGATGTTGTACTGGGCGGCATCGGCGCAGGAGGGGATGTCCTTGGACAGCTGCGTGGCCTTATAGAAGGTCTCGATGGTCACGGCCTCGATATCCTCTGCAGTGATGCGGTGCGCTGCCATCAAGGACAGACAGGCGTCGATGGCGGGATGGCCCCAGCGGCAGCAGGGATAGGGCTTGAAGTACAGGGCCATGACCTCGTGATTCCGGCCCAGATCGTCCAGATAGTGGCGGTATTCGTCGGCCTCCAGCAGATGCTTGTTGCCGGTGAAGCCGCTCTGCCCTGCCAGCAGCGCCAGTGCGCCGGTCATTACGCCGAAGGGCACGCCGTCCTTGTTCATGGAAGGGTATTCCACGCTGCGGATGCCCGGCACCAGCGGGGCGTTGAACTCGGCGATGGACAGGATGTTGTTCAGCGCCGCACGGTCAAGCCCGTAAATGCGGCCCGCACCTGCTGCCACGCCCACCGCGCCGAAGGTGCCGCTGGAGTGGGCGTACTGATAGTAGTCCATGATGGCCTCGCCCATGCGGATGGTGGCCTCATAGGAGACGTACAGTGCCGCCAGAAAATCCTGGGCATTCAGATCACGCGCATAGCCCGCCGCCAGCAGACCGCCGATAAAGGAGGTGCCGGGGTGGGCGCGGATGATGTTGTGGCCGTCGTCGATGTCATAGGCGTTGGAGGCGTGGCCCATAGCGGCAGAGGCCCCCAAGAAGTCGAAGGTGTCCGCCGCGCCGATGACGGGGATATCCCCGGGGCGGAAGGCCCGGCGGGCCAGCGCCAGACCGGCGGCAAACTGACCGCTGCCGCTGCCGGCGACCAGCGCACCCAGCAGATCCAGCATACAGCCCCGCAGCCGTTCCTGTGCAGGTGCGGGAATGTCTGCCCATTGGGTTTCCAGAATAAAGTTTTCCAGACGGTAATCAGTGGTAAAGTTCATGGTCATTTCCTCTCTGCTGCGCTGGGGCGCAGCACGATATAGCAAAATTGTCCCGGAAGGCTCTCAATTTTCTGCTGGGCATCCTCCAGCCGCAGCAGCGTGATCTGCCCGCTATCCTGACACAGAAGGCCATCCTCTGTAAGGAAGAGTACGGCGGTCTGACGGAACAGGGCGTCACTGCTGCAGAGAATGATATCACCGGGGGTCAGATCAGCCGGGGTAATACGGCGGGTACGAATGGTGCTGTCGCCGCCGGCCTCCGGCGTGATGACACCTGTACCGCCGAAAAAGCTATACAGCGAGGCATCGCACCGGGGCTGCTGGGGCAGCCGCCAGAGCACGTCTCCGGGGACGGCGTCATAGCGGCGGAACAGTGCTGTCAGTGCTTCCGGGACGCCGGTGGGAAGGGTGATGCCCAGCAGGGCATAGCTTTGGGCTGCGGCGGCCCAGATGTCCTGCCCGGCCGCTGCGGCCTGCCGTACCGCTGCTGTGATCTGCCGCTGCTGTGCAGATGACAGGCCAACATGCAGCAATACGCGCTCCGCCCATACCGGAAGTCCGTTGACGGTGACAGTGGGCGCCGTCAAAAAGGGTACGTCGATGGAGGGGACGATCAGGGAGAAGGTTGCCTGCGCGGTTTCCCCGGCAGGCAGGGCCAGGAGAACAGACCGGGGCTCCCCGCCGCAAGAGGCAGGCGGCGTAAAGGTCACCCGTACAGCCTGCTTGGACGCAAGCCGGCTGTGGATGCAGACCGTGTATGTGACGGTCTCGCCGAGCGCGGCGGATCGTCCGCCGGGATGAGAGCTGAGTACGGAACAGTACAGTCCTGCGGCGTCCTTCAGCCGTGCGACGGACGCCGGGGTGGGTATGCCCATCCGGGGCAGGGGCCGCAGCACGCAGAATCCTTGGACCGCGTCGTCAAACACGCAGCAGATGTCCGGCTGGTTGGGCGCTTCGCTGTTCAGCAGGGCGGCCAGCGGCTCCCGATAAACGGCACCGCCGGGGGTAAAGGCTTCCTGACGCAGGTCGTAGCGGTAGCCCTTTTCGCCGCCCTTCTGGTTGCAGTGATAGTAAACGCCGTCACCGATCAGGACGACGTGGCCGTTGCTGCCCTTGTCCATCACCAGCAGGTCGCCGGGGCGGAGCAGCATCGTGACCTCGCGGCTGATCCGACGGCGCTCCTCCGGCGTTTCGGTATGGGAGGCATGCCAGCGGAATACGCAGGGCTGGAGCATCTGCGCCATGTGCCAGGTGAGGTCAGCGTCCAGTACCCGGCCAAAGGCGGCGTGGTACACGGCGTTGACGAAGGAGGAGCAGTCCAGAAACAGCATATGCTGCTCCGTAGCCGCTTCCGGCGTGGCCAGCTTGTCTCGGCGGGGCGTGATCTGCACCACCCGATCCATGCTGCGCTGGTCGTATTGAATGGAATTGCCCCGCGCAAGAAATGCTTCCGCTGCGGCCAGCAGGGCGGCAACAGATAAATCCGTGGTCATATATCCTCCTTCTGATCGGCCAGATCCTGCAGCAGCAGCCACGCGAAACGAAGATTGGGCTGGATCGTAGACAGCTCCAGATACTCCCGCGGACTGTGGTCGAAATCACCGGTGGGGCCCAGTCCGTCCACGCAGATGGGGCCGCAGGCGGCAATGTGGTTGGCGTCGGACACTCCGCCGCGCTTTTTGACGGCAAAGGGGATGCCGTGGGCTTCGGACAGAGCACGGATATGCGCGGCATAGCGCAATACGCGCACTGTGGGCTCCAGGGGCGGTACATATTTCTCTGTGACGAAGGTCACGCCGACATTGGCCCTTGCGGCGTGCAGCTTCAGCGCGTCGATGGTGGTCAGAAGCCGTTCACATTCCTCGATACGCTCATAGCGGGCTTCAAATTCCATTTCGGCGAAATCGGGTACGATATTGGCGCTCTGTCCGCCGCGGATCACGCCGATGTTGACGCTGGTACCGGCGGCAGCCGAGCAATGTCTGTTCAGCTGTCCGGCCCAATAGAGCAGCTCGTTGACGGCGGAGACCATCCCGCCCTCCAGCAGATAACCGGCGTGTCCTGACTGGCCGTGAAACTGTATGTGGCCGGTATAGCGGCCCTTGCGTTGTATGCAGTGAGAGCCGTCGGTGGAAGCGGCCTCGAATACATAGGCGTAGTCACAGCGGCGGGCATAGGTGTCGATCAGCGCCTTTGACCAAGGGCTGCCGACCTCTTCGTCGGGGTTGAAGATGGCGGCGATGTTCAGTGCGGCGCTGACCTCCGGCGGAAGCTGCTCCAGAACGTGAAGCATGGCCAGGCAGCCCTGCTTCATGTCCAGAACGCCCAGCCCGTAAGCCTGATGCTTGTCCCGGCGGAAGGGCCGTCTGGCGGTTTCACCGGCGGGAAAAACCGTGTCGAGGTGGCCCACCAGCAGTGCGTCGTAATGCGCGGCCTCGCGGTTCCTGACGACCAGACAGTTTCCGGTCTCGCGGCCCACGTCTATCAGCTCTGTGATCCAGCCCAGGGCATCAAAGCGGCTTTTGAACCACCGGGCTACCGCCGTGATGCCGGCGGGATTTCCCTGCCCGCTGTCCATATTGACCAGCAGTTCCAGCTCCCGCAGGAACTGCTCCACGTTGACGTTGATCATAATGTACTCCTTTCAGTGCAATACACACCGGACAAAGGCTGCGGGGAAAGTGCCGCATGGCACTTTCCCCGCAGTCTGGTGTGAAGTTACAGCTTGATGAAGTTGGTGCTGCGGGTGGTGGTGGCGGGAGGTGCGGGATCCAGCTGACGGTCCGCGATGCCCAGAATATCCTCGGGGCGGATCCAGGGCTTGCCCTGGATGCCGCTGGTCTCCTCGTGGGTCAGATAGCCCTTGTAGCAGGCCAGGCTGCGGCGGATGAAGCCGTCGCGGACGCAGGCCTCCGCCAGGCCGTTGTTCATGATGTTCAGCAGCATGGGCAGCGTCTCGGCCGCCAGAGAGACGGAGGTGGAGTGCGCCACCGCGCCGGGGATGTTGCTGACGCAGTAATGGACGACACCGTTGACCACATAGCGGGGATCGTCGTGGTGGGTCTCATGGCTGGACTCGATGGCGCCGGGATCGTCGTTGGAGATATCCACCAGTACGGAGCCGGGCTCCATCAGCTTCAGCATCTCCTTGGTGATCAGGAAGTCCTTGCGCTGCTTGGGCCACTTGACGCAGTTGATGACCATATCAGTCTGGGGCAGCACGGAGGCGATGGTCTGCTGGTTGCAGAACATGGTGTTGATATGGCCCTGATACTTGTCGCCCAGCTGACGGAGGATGCCCACATTGATATCCATGACCGTCACGTTGGCCCCCAGAGCGTACAGAACGCTCAGTGCGCCCTGTCCCACAGTGCCGCCGCCCAGAATCAGCACATTCATGCCGGGCGCACCGGCAAAGCCGCCCACGAACTTGCCCTTGCCGCCGTTGATGGTCAGCATGGACTCAAGACCGAACAGCGCGCCCTGCTTGCCGGCTGCCTCGCAGTTGGGGGAGCCGTAGCGGTGGCTGTCCTCGGCGGTGATGGCAATGCACTTGCTTTTCAGCAGGGCGTCTACCTCCTCGGGATGGCCGGCGGGATGCACGCAGCAGTACAGCATCTGGCCCTCGCGGGGCAGGCCGAACTCAGAGGGCTCGATCTCCTTGACCTTGGCCAGAAAGTCGCAGCGCTGCCACATTTCGGCGGCCTCGGCTACGATCTCGGCGCCTGCCGCGGCGTACTTTTCATCGGAAAAGCCGGAGCCAACGCCGGCACCGGACTGCACCAGCACGGTATGCCCCGCGGCGCGGATGGAGGCCACCTCCACCGGCGTACAGATCACGCGGTTTTCGCCTTCCTTGATGTCCTTCAAAATACCAAATACCATAACCGTATCCTCCAGATCATGTTGTTGTTTTGGGCAGGTCTGCCTCTATAAAATGTATTTGCAAAAAACGTGCCACTTTTTGGCGGAATCATCCGGCGATCCGGCGAAGAAAACCACGCAAATTTCACGCCGCGGTGCAATTTTTGCACCGCGGCGTGAGTTCAGAGGAGGGTATTGAGAAAGTCGTCAGTTTAATTCGTCCTGCCGGAAGCAGGCCACAAAGTGACCGGGGGTGACCTCCACCAGCGGCGGAACCGCCTTGCACTTGTCGCAGGCATACTGGCAGCGCTTGAAGAAGCGGCACTCGTCCGGCATATTGATGGGCGAAGTGATCTCGCCCTTGATGGGGATGCGTTCCTTCTGCACGCCCAGCTCGGGAATGGGGATGGCGGACAGCAGCGCCTTGGTATAGGGGTGCAGGGGATTGGTAAACAGCTCCTCGGCGGGCGCTTTTTCCACGATCTTTCCCAGGTACATGACGGCGATATCATCGGCGAAGTGGTTGACCACAGCCAGGTCGTGGGTGATGAAGATATAGGAGAGCCCCAGCTTTTCCTGAAGCTCCTTCAGCAGGTTCAGGATCTGGGCCTGAATGGAGACATCCAGGGCAGAGACCGGCTCGTCGCAGACGATGAACTTGGGCTCCATGGCCAGCGCCCGGGCGATGCCGATACGCTGGCGGCGTCCGCCGTCCAGCTCGTGGGGATAGGTGTTGAACAGACGCATGGCAAGGCCCACGGTCTCCATCAGCTCCGCCACCCGTTCGTCGATCTCCTTCTGGGTCTTGAGGATCTTGTTGGCCCGGATGGGCTCGCTGATGATCTGACTGACGGTCTTGCGGGGATCCAGAGAGGAATAGGGATCCTGGAAGATCAGCTGCATATCCTTGCGCAGTGCCCGCAGCTTGCTGGGACTGAGCTTGCTGACGTCCTGACCCTCAAAGATGATCTCGCCGCTGGTGGGCTCGATCAGCCGCAGGATGGTGCGGCCTGTGGTGGACTTTCCGCAGCCGGATTCGCCCACCAGTCCCAGCGTCCGGCCCCGTTCCAGGGTGAAGCTGACGTCGTCCACCGCGTGCAGCATGCCGCGGCTGGTCTTGAAATGCTTGACGAGGTTTCTTACCTCCAGAATGGTTTCGGCCATTATGATTTCTCCTTCCGTTCAATGTGGAAGCCGGGCCTGTCATACGCGCAGCAGCGGATGAAATGGGTGTCGGACACATAGCGCTTCTCCTGTACCTGCTTGCATGCCTCGGTGGCGTACTGGCAGCGGGGGTGGAAGGGGCAGCCCTCCGGCAGCGCGGTGGGATCGGGCATCAGGCCGGGAATGGGTTTGAGCTTGGACTTGCGGTCATTGACGTTGGGCAGGCTGTTGAACAGGCCCTCGGTATAGGGGTGCATGGTGTGGTTGAATACATCCTCCAGCGTGCCCTGCTCCACCACGTTTCCGGCGTACATGACAGCCACCTCGTCGCAGATCTCCGCCACGATGCCCAGATCGTGGGTGATCATAATGAGGGAGGTCTGGTACTGCTTGCGCAGATTCTTCATCAGATCCAGCACCTGGGCCTGGATGGTCACATCCAGAGCGGTGGTGGGCTCATCGGCGATCAGCAGCTGGGGGTGGCAGGCCAGCGCGATGGCGATGACCACACGCTGCTTCATACCGCCGGAGAACTGATGGGGATAGTCGCCGGCGCGCTCGCCGGGGATACCCACCAGCTCCAGCATGCCGACGGCCAGCTTCTGGGCCTCTACCATGGAGACGTTTTCGTGGATGCTGATACTCTCCGCGATCTGGTCGCCGACGGTGAACACGGGGTTCAGGGCTGTCATGGGATCCTGGAAGATCATGGATACCTCTTTGCCGCGGACCTTTTCCAGCTCCTTGGCGCTCATGCTGAGGATATCCTGGCCGTTGACCTCCAGCTTATCGCAATCCACCACACCGGGGGGATCGGGGACGAGCCGCAGGATGGACAGGGCGGTGGTGGTCTTGCCTGCGCCGGTCTCACCCACCAGGCCGATGGCTTTACCCTTTTCGATGCGCAGATCCAGACCGTTGACAGCGTTGACCACGCCGTCCTCTGTGGCAAACCGCACGGACAGGTTTTCAATGTCCAGTACGAGATCGTTCTTGTTTTCCAGTTGGTTCATGGCGTCCTCCTGTTACTGCTTCAGCTTGGGATCCAGCGCGTCACGCAGGCCGTCGCCCATCAGGTTGAAGGCCAGAACGGTGATCATGATCGCCAGACCCGGGAAGGTGGTCAGGTAGCCGGAGTCACGGATGAATTCGCGTCCGCTGGAGAGCATGGCGCCCCATTCCGGCGCGGGCACCGGCACGCCCAGTCCCAGAAAGCTGAGGAAGGAGGCGGACAGGATGCCGTTGGCCACGCCCATGGTCACCTGCACGATGATAGGGGACAGGGAGTTGGGCAGCACATGGCCGAAGATGATCTTGAGGTCGCTGACGCCGGAGACACGGGCCGCCTCGATGTATTCCTCGTCCCGGACGGGCAGCACCGCGGCGCGGGCGGTACGGGCGAACATGGGGACGTACACCAGACCCACGGCCAGCATCAGTACAAACAGGCTCTGGCCGAAGGCGGACATGATGGCGATGCCCAGCAGCACGCTGGGGATACCCATGAACACCTCACACACGCGGAGGATGATGTTCTCGATCACGCCGCCGTAATAGCCGGCGATCAGCCCCAGGGAGGAGCCCAGTGCGCAGCTGATGGCCACGGAGACGATACCGACAGCCAGAGAGTACTTGGCACCGTACAGAATTCGGGTCAGCACATCGCGGCCATACTGGTCGGTGCCCAGAAAGTGGCCGTCCACGCCGGGCTTGACGAAGCGGTTCATAATGTCCTGCTGGACGATGTCGGTTTGATAATCATAAATAAACTGCGAGACGATGGCCAGGATCACGATGATGGCGATGATGATCAGGCCGATCATGGCGCTGGGGCTCTTGCGGTAGTTGCGCCAGATCTCCTGCCAGAGAGACCGCTTCTGATAGGATCTCAGCTCGTCAGCAGTGATTTTACTGTTTTTCATATGCGGCACCTCACTTGGAGTACTGCGCCTTGATGCGCGGATCAACGTATGCGTATGCGATGTCCACCAGCAGCATGGTCACGGTCAGCAGCACGGTAAACATGATGATGCAGCCGGTGGCCAGTGTGATGTCGCGGGTGTTGATGGCCGAGACGGTCAGACGTCCGATGCCCGGCCAGGAAAAGACGGTCTCGATCGCCACCGCGCCGCCCAGCAGGTTGCCCAGCGTAGAGCCGAACACCGTGATGATGGGGATCAGCGCGTTTTTCAGCGCGTGCTTGCGGATGACCATTTTTTCACTGACGCCCTTGGCGCGGGCGGTGCGGAGGTAGTCCTGCCGGATCACGTCCAGCATAGAGGAGCGGGTGATGCGGGTCAGGCTGCCGGCCTGACCGGCGCCCAGCGCAATGGCAGGCAGGATCAGATGGACGATGCCGCCGCTGCCGCCGGAAGGGAGCCAGCCCAGCTGATGGGAGAAGAACAGGATCAGCAGCAGACCCAGCCAGAAGCCCGGCATGGACAGACCCAACATGGCGGTCACCATGCTGAAGCCGTCCAGGAAGGAGCGGTGATGGGTGGCGGCGGCAATGCCTAACGGTATGGATATGGCCAGTGCCACAACGGTGGCGGCCAGTGCCAGCTCCAGCGTGGCGGGGAAGCGTTCAAAGAATACATCGGCAACAGGACGCTTGAGGGACAGCGACATGCCCATGTCGCCCTTCAGCAGGCCGCCCAGATAGCGAAAATAGCGTTCGATCAGCGAACCGTTCAGACCCAGTTCTTCCCGCATAATCTCGATCTCCGCCTCGGTAGCATCCTGAGGGGCCATAGAGGAAATAATATCGCCGGGCGCGAGATCCATCAGGAAGTACACGACAAACGATACCGCGATCAGAACGGGGATCATCATCAGAATACGCTTCATGATATAGCGAAACATGATTTCCTCCCGTATATAGAGTGTCAGGCAGCCCCTGAGGGGAGAGCCCGTCAGGGGCCGCCTGCCGCGTCAGCGGATAGAGATGTGAAACGTCTGCGCAGAGATCACGGTCAGATGAGACGCTCGACGTTCTTGAACTGGTGAACCAGACCGGGATGCAGCAGCGCACCGGTCACGCCCTTGGCAGCGCCCAGGGTCAGAGTGTTCTGCGCGATGGGGATCCAGGGGATAATATCGCAGGTCAGCTTCTCCTGCAGCTCCAGATACATCTCGGCACGCTTGGCGGTATCGGTCTCGCCGGCAGCGGCGTCGATCAGCGCGTCGATCTCGGGATCAGCCAGGTGGGAGTAGTTGCGGCCGCCCTCGGAGTGGATGGGATTGCGGAACATGTAGTCGGCGTTCTTGCCGGGTGTCCACGAGCAGATATACATCTCCACACCGCTGGTGGCACCGTCGCTGGTAAGTTTTTCGATCAACGCGGACTGTTGCATGTACTCCACGGTGATGGTGATGCCGTACTTGGCCATCTGGCTCTGGAGGTTCTCTGCCATTTTCACGCGGTGGCTGGCGTCGGAGGTGATTAGATGGATGGTCATGCCGCTGCAGTTCAGCTTGTCAAAGATAGCCTGAGCGCCTTCGGGATCATAGGGGATGCCCTTGATGTCGGCATAGTAGCCCATGTCGCGGCACATCATGCTGGTGGAGACCTGCGCATAGCCATCCCACGCGGCGATGACCATTTCCTCCTTGTTGATGGCCATGGCGACGGCCTTGCGGAATTCAGGGTTCGTACCGATGAAGTCGGGGTTCTGCAGGTCGAAGCCCACAAAGTGCTGGGTACGGCCGGTCTCCGTCAGCAGCTGGAGGTCGTCGCTCTCGCTCAGACGGGCGTAATCCGTGGCGGAGGGGCTCATGATCACGTCTACCTCACCGTTCTCCAGAGCGATCATGCGGGCGGAGGCTTCGGGGATCATGCGGAACTTCAGGCGCTGCGTATTGGGCACGGGATACAGGGTGCTGTCCTCGAAGCGCTTCAGGGACACATAGTCACCGGAGACGTACTCGTCAAAGACCCAGGGGCCGGTGCCGATCTTGACGGCATCCTCTTCGGGCATGGTCTCAAAGGCTTCCTTGGACAGGATGGCCAGGGAGTTGGCGGCCAGGGTGTAGTTGAAGTCCACGTTGCCCTGGGTCAGATAGATCTCGAAGGTCAGCTCGTCCACCTTGACGAACTCCTTGATCATGGCCATGTAGTTGGCGGTGGCGGCATGATCTTTGGCGCGCTCGAAGGTGAATTCCACGTCGTCGACATTCAGCTTGGTGCCGTCATGGAAGGTGACATTGTCCTTCAGATAGAAGATCCAGTGGTCAGGCGCCACCATTTCCCAGTGATCCACCAGCTCACCCTCATTTTCCATGGTGGTCAGGTTGGTGTCGGTCAGCAGGTCATGGGTACAATCCTGCACGATCTGGTTGGTTTCGGCGGTGGTCTCCATGGGGTCGATGGTGGTGAACTCATCGGCCATGGCGATCACAATCTCTTCTTTGTAGTGGGTGCCGGTCTGGCCGTCACCGGTCTCATCGGGGGGCGTCTGTGTGCCGCAGCCGATCAGCGTGAACACCATGACCAGGCTCAGCAGCAAAGCGACAAATCTCTTGCTTTTCATTCGTTGTCCTCCTTATTGTTGTTGGGCGGCTGCCCTTACTAATCTTATTTGCAAAACCCGTGCCAATTTGTGGCTTTTCTACAAAAAGGGAAAAATTTCCATCTGATTTTTAAGAAATACGCGGTCAACGGCGCATATCCTGCGTAATGGCGGAATGAGCGGCGGTGACCGCGTATAAAATGCCGGGACGCTGGAGCGAAGGGACGCGAAGGGAGAAGAAATCACTGCCTATGGAGCAAATTTTGCACCTTTGGCGCAAATTGTACGCCGGGAGGGGTGCAGACCCTGCTCAGACGGCGCCGCTGTCGGATGAAGCATCCGGGGCTTCACGGTCAATGACACCGTATTCCTTCAGCTTGTTCAGCAGGCCGCGCTTGCTGATGCCCAACTGGGCGGCGGTGGCGACCCGCTTCCCGCCGCAGCGCTGCAGCGTGGCTTCGATGGCTCGCTTTTCGATGTCCTTCAGACTGTGGGAGGACAGATAGTCGTCGATGGAATCTCCGCTGGGGCCGGCCCCGTCGGAGCGGGTGACGTATTCCGGAAAATCCTCCTTGCTGATCACGCCGTCTTGGCACAGGATGCAGGCGTATTCCAGAATGTTGGCCAGCTGACGGACGTTGCCGGGGTAGGGAAGGCGCTCCAGCATTTCCTTGGCCTCCGGCGTGATGGCGCGGATGGGCTTATTCAGCTCGGCGGAGAATTTGCCCAGCAGATAGTTGCTCAGGATGGCAATGTCGCCCTGCCGCTCCCGCAGCGGCGGCAGCTTGATCTCCATGACATTCAGCCGGTAGTACAGATCCTCCCGGAACCGGCCCTCCGCGATCAGGGCGGGAAGATCCCGGTTGGTGGCGGCCAGGATGCGGGTGTCCACCTTGATGGGGGTGCTGCCGCCCACCGGCGTGAATTCCTTATCCTGCAGAGCCCGCAGCAGCTTGCTCTGCAGGCCCAGGGGCATATCGCCGATCTCGTCAAGGAACAGCGTGCCGTTGTCGGCCTGCTCCAGCTTGCCCTTTTTATCCTGCATGGCGCCGGTAAACGCGCCCCGCTTGTAGCCGAAGAACTCCAGCTCCAGCAGATTTTCCGGGATGGCGGCGCAGTTGACCACTACGAACCGCTCCCGGTAGCGCTTTCCGGCGTTATGGATGGCCCGTGCCACCAACTCCTTGCCGGTGCCGCTCTCTCCGGTGATCAGGACGTTGGTATCAATGTCCTTTACCCGGTCGATCAGCATATAGACCCGCTGCATGGGGGCGCTTTCGCCGATGATGGCATCAAAGCGGCTCTTGCTCTCCAGCTGGTCAGAGAGGTAGTAGATCTGCTCGTTCAGCTTGCGGATGTTGCCCGCCTGCTGCATGATGACCTTCAGCTCTTCGATGTTGATGGGCTTGGTGAGATAGGTGAACGCACCCTTCTGCATGGCGTTGACCGAGGTGTCGATGGAGCCGAAGGCGGTCATCATAATGACTTCGGTGTTGGGGTCGATGCGCTTGATACGCTCCAGCACCTCAAGGCCGTTTTCCTCCCCCAGACGCAGATCCAGCAGCACGATGTCGGCACCCTCCGCCTCCATGCTGGCCAGCGCGGGAAGCGAGCTGGTAAAGGTCTTGACCCGATAGAGATTCTTCAGTGCAAGCTGCAGGGATACGCAGATGGAAGGCTCGTCGTCGATGATATATACCGTGCGGTTCATTCCTGTATGTCCTCCTTAAACAGCATAGAGATCTCGGTGTACACATTCAGCTGGCTGGTCAGATGGAACTGTCCGCCATTTTCCGTGACAAACTGCTTGGCCAGAGAGAGACCCATGCCGGTGCCGGTCTTTTTGGTGGTATAGAAGGGCTCAATGCAGTTCTGGATGCTCTCGTCGCTCATGCCGGTGCCCTCGTCCCGGACGCTGATGCGGACGGTGCCGTTCTCCTTGACCACGGTGACCAGAATGGAGGGACGGCTGTCCGGCTCCAGGGCCAGACGCTCCTCCACGGATTCGATGCTGTTGATCAGCAGGTTCAGCAGGGCCTGCTTGATCTGGTCGCGGTTCACCTGGATGTAGGCGGACACGGCGTTGTGGCAGGAGAAGGTGATCTGCTTGTTCTTTACCGACGCGCTGACCAGATAGACACATTCATTGGTCAGCCGCTGGGCGTCCACCCGTTCCTTGATGCCGTTGACCGGCTTGGCATAGTTGATCAGCGATTCGATGAGACGGTTGATGCGGCCCACCTCCTGGGGCACATACTGGGCAAAGGATTCCTGGAAGTCCTTGTCGTTGCCCTGCTCCCGGATGATGGAGGCAAACGCCTGAATGGACATGAGGGGATTCTTGATCTCGTGGGCGATGCCGGCGATGAGACGGTTCAGGGTCTGATTCTTGTTGGCCTCATAGATCTCATTGCGGCGGTTTTCCTCCTCCGTCACGTCCTCCACCAGCAGGGCGCAGTCCTTCTGCTGGTTCAGGGTGAAGTACTGATAGCGGTACTGCTTTTGCTGGCCGTTCTTGTTGATGACCGGCAGCACCACCGAGCTCTCCATTTCGCCCAGACCGTTCTGGCTGCCGATGGCCCAAATATCCCGAAATACAGCCAGATCCTTCATAAGAACCGGGTCGTGAGGCTCGTCCCAGGCCACGCTGGCGATACCGCCCACCCGTTCTGCCCGGGGATTCATCATCAGCACCTCGCCGTCCTGCCGCAGCAAAAGGATGCTGTTGGGATATTCATAGATCAGCAGGTTCCGCAGCCGGTTGCCGGCCTCCAGTTGCAGCATCTGCTGCCGGATCTCCGCGGTTTTTTCCTGCACCACCTGCTGCAACCGGCGGTTCCAGATGTTGTAGAACAGCACGACGCATCCGGCCGACAGCAGGAGCAGGGCGATGATGACCAGCAGCTTCTGGATGCGGCGCTGGGCGGCCTCCAGATTTTCGTCCACGATCCAGCGCTCCAGCACCGCGTCGTATTCGCCGGAGTTGCGCAGCTGCGTGATGCTGCGGTTCAGCTTTTCATACAGCACGGTGTCATTCTGACGCACCATGATGGCATATTCCACCGTGCCCATGTAGTTGTTGACCACCGTGAAGGAATCGGCATACCTGTCCAGATCCTTCAGCTGATAGAGGAAGCTCTCCTTGACGGCGGCCACCGCGTCCACGCTGCCGGCGATCACGCTGTTGAACAGCTGCACCTGGTCACCGGCCACCACGGTATACTGGGTCTTCAGCTGATTGAGCTGGGAAAAGGGAATGGTGCCCAGCTCAAAGGCTACGGGATAGCGCTGTTTGTCCTGATCCTTGACGGTGATCTTGCCGGCTACGTCATTGGGGGCGATCAGAGAAATGGTACCGGAGGAGATCACATTGGTCAGCCGTGTACCCTCGGGGCAGACGGTGCCGGACAGAACGCCCAGTACCGCGTCTACCTCGCCGGAGAGCAGAGCATCGGCGGCATCGCTGCTGGTGGTGTAGGAGACATACTCTACATTCAGCCCCTCCTTTTCCGCCATCAGCTCCAGAATGTCGATGTTCAGTCCCTTGGCGGTGTCGCCGTCCCAGAAGTGATAGGGAGGACATTTGCCCTTGACGGCCACGCGAATGTTCATATGAATGGCAGAGGCATGTACCGGCAGCAGGGTCAAAAGACACAGAACGGCCAGCAGCGCGGCGGTAAATTTGATGATTCGTTGCTTCATCGGTAGGTGCCTCCTTCCTCCTCAAGGGCGTGGCGGTATTTGCTGACAGTGCGGCGGGAGATGTGGATCCCCTCCTGGGCCAGCTGTTGGGCGATGGTGTTGTCGCTGGGGCGGCGCGGGCCCTGACGGCAGAGCTGGCGGATGCGGGACATGATCTCCTCCTTGGAGCTGCTGGCGCAGCCCCCGGTGGTAAACAGGGCTTTCAGGGGCATGACCCGGTTTTCGTATTGCAGGTATTTGTCGCTGACGGCCCGGCTGATGGTGGAGACGCTCAGTCCCAGCGCGGCGGCAGCCTCGCTTTGGGTCAGACGCCGGAGGGGACAGCCCTGGGGCTCCAGCAGATGGGCTGCCTGCTGCTGTACGGCATAGGCGGCCACGCACAGCAAGGTGCTGCTGCGCTGCTGGATCGCGTAAAGAAAGCTGCGGGCATAGGCCAGCTGCTCCTGGAGATACTGCTTATCCTGAGGGGAGCCCTGTGCCATAAGGGCGGTGTATTGGGCGTTCAGCGCCGGAACATGGGGCTGGTTGACCAGCGAGACGGCCAGTGCGCCGTCCTGAAGGTGCACCGCCACGTCCGGTACGACGAACACGGTGGCCTCATGGTCAAAGGCGCTGCCGGGCCGGGGCTCCAGCGACAGCAGCAGCGCTACGGCGGCATCTGTCTCCGCCTGGCTGGCGCCCGGAAGCGACAGCGTGCCCCGGGCCAGCGCCTCCAGATGCTCCCGGGCGATCAATGCCGCCAGGGGATCGGGATCGCCCATAGCCTGTAGCTGCAGCCACAGACATTCCGACAGGTTGCGTGCGCCCACACCGGCAGGCTCCAGCGCCTGGATATGCCGCAGTGCCCGGTGAAACAGCGCGGCATCGCAGGAGAAGTCACGGCACAGGCTGGCCTCGTCATCCCGAAGATAGCCGTTGGCATCCAGGCTGTTGGCCAGCAGCAGGCAGACCCGCAGCAGAGCCGGCTCCCTCAGTGTCATGCGCAGCTGGGCGGACAGATGCTCCGCCAGCGTTTCCCGCCGGGCGGGAATGGAGGCGATCAGGTCGTAATAGGGATCATCGCCCTCCACCGGCTCCACCATGGGATTGGTCAGCGTCAGCTCCCGGATGGCCCGCTGCAGCTCTCCGGCACTGCATGCCAGCAGGCTGGCCGACTGCGCGGCCAATGCCACAGGTACTGCCTGTACATTGGGCGTGACCGTTACCTTGACAAATCCGGCGTCCATAGGGTGACCTCCCTTCTGAAAAATGCGGCAAACAGGTAAAAAATGCCTTTTCCTATTTCATACTACAGGATAATTGCCAAATGTCAAGAAAAAATTAACGCAAAAATTTCGCTGTTTGCACAAAAAGCGCCAATGGTGCAAAAATTGCACCATTGGCGCTGGAGAGCTTGCGGCAAAAAACATATATGGTTCAGGATAGCTCTTTTGGCAGCCATTTCTTCCGCCACAGGAAGAACAAGAACAGCGATCCACGGAAGCACAGCTCGATGCACATGGCGATCCACGCGCCCTGAAGGCCCCAGCGGGGCACCATCAGCAGAGTCAGCGTGATGCGCACGCCCCACATGCTGGTGAAGTTCAGCACGGAGCTCAGCAGGGAGCTGCCCGCCCCCTGGAACACACCGGCGGCCACGATGGATGCGCCGAACAGCGGCTCGGAAAACACCACGATCCGCAGCACCTGGGTGCCCAGGGCTACCACCTGTGCGTCGGGACTCAGCATGCCGATGATCCACGGGGCCAGGATGTACATAATGGCGGAGGAGAGAAGCATAACGCTCATCCCCAGCAGCACCGTGACCCAGCCGAGACGATTGACCAGATCCTTTCGCTTGGCGCCCACGCTCTGGCCGATCAGGGTGACGGCGGCGCTTTGCGTGCCGTAGCCGGGCATGTAGCACAGGGCCTCGGCGGTGACGGCGAAGGAGTTGGCGGCGATGGCCACCGTGCCCAGTGGGGCGATGATGCGGGTGGTCACCACCTGGGCGCTGGACATGACCGCCTGCTCGATGGCCACAGGCGCGCCCAGCCGGACAGCCCGCCGCAGCTGGGCGGGGACAAAGCGCAGACGCTCGCCCTTCCGCAGACCCAGCATGGGGGAGCGCAGCAGGCAGCCGCACAGGATGATGGCTACCACCGCTTCAGACAGCGCCGTACCCAGCGCCGCACCCGCCACGCCCAGATCCGCACCCGGCAGCGTCAGGGCGCCGAGCTGCCGGGTGGGGAAGATCAGCAGAGAGTTGAATACCACGTCCAGCGCACACATCAGCACCAGCAATATGCTTGGGGTGCGCATGTTGCCGCCGGCCTCCAGCAGGCCCACCGCCAGCCGGTTCAGCTGTACGAAGGGCAGGGACAAGGCAAAAATCAGGAAATACGCCGACGCGTCGGGGCAGATGGCGCTGTCCGCGTGAAGCCAGTGGGGCAGTCCGCCGGAGATGGCGGCGCCGATGGCCGCCAGCAGCAGGCCGAAGGCGATGCCGGAGCACAGGCCCTGCTTCACCAGATTCCGGGCGTCCCGCTCCTCGCACGCGCCGATGCGCTGGGCCACCATCACGGAGAAGCCCACCACCAGCGCCCGGCACAATCCGCCGAACAGCCATGTGCTGGAGGCCACCAGACCGATGGAGGCGGAGGCGTCACGGCCTAATTGCCCCACCATGGAGGCGTCGATGTACTGCATAACGATGGAGGAGATCTGGGCCAGAATGGCGGGAATACTGAGCTGCAGCGTCAGCCTGGTCTGCTGCCGCAGGGTCAGGGTGTGTCCCTCCCGCAGCGACAGAAGCAGGTTCTGTCTGGCCATATGATCGCCTCCCTTCAAACAGTGTCGTATTTTACATTATACGGTCTGCGCCGAAAAAGGTCAAGCAGATGTTTCCTCAGCGGAAAAAGTATGGCGCGGCATACGCCGCGCCATACTACTGGATACAACTGCTATCGGATCAGTTGGCGGCTGGCGGAGTACTCCTCATTGATCTGAGCAAGCTCCTTTTCGCCGTCGATATAGGGCTGGTAAATGGCCTCGATCCGGCCGCCGCCGGAGTTGCCGCAGCCATTGCAGCCGTCGCAGCTTCCGCCGCAGGCGCTCAGCGCCCGGCGGACGATCTCCTCCCGCTCCTCACGGGTGGTGTCGCGGATCAGCAAAGACCGCATGTGGGTCGCCTCCTGTCATCCCGTCATGTTCAGCATGTTTTCCATGAAAATGCCGTAGCCCCGCGTGGGGTCGTCAATGAGAACGTGGGTCACAGCCCCCACCAGCTTGCCGTTCTGCAGGATGGGGCTGCCGCTCACGGTTGATGTCAATATGGGACAACAAATGATTTTTTGAGAACTTTATTCGATAAATTCACTTGTAAAATCAGGAAATCTCCAGTTAATTTGAATTTTTTGCCTGTGGAAAACTAAAATTTCACAAACTAATTCTCGCATAAGAGCAGGGTCTAAAGCGCTTATTTCATGGTACGGAGAGAGGACGGAGGTTTGCCGTTCTTCCTTTTTGGCGGTTTCCTCCTCCGCGGAGAGCAGCTCCCAATCGCTTTCCAACTGGGCGAGCTGCCGCTTCTTTTCGTTCTGCACACGGAGAAGGCTTTCCCGTTTTTCTGTAAAGGACTCTTTTGACAGTCGGCCGCTGACATGCTCCTCATAGAGAGACATGAGCGCCTCTTGCTTGCGGCGGATATCGGCCTGCACTCTCTGCATCCTTGTGTTGATGGCGCGGCGCTTGGAGGCATGGTTCTCAAATTGACGATGATAGGTCGCAAGACGGGCATCCCGCAGCCGGCACTGCATGTTGATCGCACGGATCAGAATAGCTTGCAAGTCAGCATCGGAGATACAAACTTCGGCACAGCCGCTTTCCGGTACATAGCGCGCCGATGCACAGCGCCAGTTCTTGTTGGAGGCCTTGCCCTTCACGAGACGGTTTCCACAGCAGCCGCAGACGAGATAGGGCTGCAGCAGGCTGGGCGTGTTTCCTGTCGGCGTTTTCGGTGCCGTTTTCTGTACGGTGCTGCGGGCGAGAAAATATAGCTCCCGTGACACGATGGGCTCGTGAGTATGGGGGATGATGGGGCGCTCCGTTTCGGGGAGCAGCTTCGTGCGGTTGCTGCCGACCTTGACCACATGGGACTTGAACGCCTCCGTATCGCCGGTGTAGATGCGGTTCTGAAGAATATTCCGGACGGATTCGTATGTCCAGAACTTCCGCACCTTGTAGCGGCCCCGGACTTTCGCCAGATAGGCGGAAGGAGTCTCGGTGCCGGACGCATTCAGCCGCTGCGCGATCTGTGTGATGCCGGTGCTCTGCGAGGCCCACTGAAATATCTGTCTGACGACATCGGCGGCAGGCGCGTCAATTACGATGGTGTTTTTCTGCTCACCCTTTTGATAGCCGTAAGGTACAGCGCCAAAGGCATATTCGCCATTCAGCTTTTTGCGGTCTGTTACGCTTTTAATCTTGCGGGACAGGTCGCGGCTGTACAACTGGTTCAGCAGATTGGTGATGCCCAGCTCCAAACCGCCGGTGGATTCGCCATAGTCGGCGCTGTCGAAGTGGTCGTTGATGGAGATGAAACGGACGCCATACGCTGGAAACACAAACTCAAGATAGTGGCCACCCTCCAGAAAGTTTCTGGAAAAACGGGAGAGGTCACGCACAATGACAGTCTTGACGCTCCCAGACTTTACCAGCGACAGCAGCCGCTGCATACCGGGACGGTTCATATTGGTGCCGGTGTAGCCATCGTCTACGATCTCCTCAACGGTTCCCTCCAGATCAGGACGGGACGCGAGGAAGTTCTGTACACAGAGACGCTGTGCGGAGATACTGAAGCTCTCTGCGGCATTTCCGCGTGCGACATCGCCATCCTCCGAAGAAAGGCGGTAGTAGCAGATCATGAGATTGGAAGTCGTTTTATCCACAGCAAGCAGCCTCCTCTTCCAGTGTGTGATAGGGGCGCAAGGCGGCGAAGGGGTCGGCATAGTTAAGCTGGATCGTGATGCTGCGATCCTCGTGAATGGAGATGCGCTCCACAAGCGTATCAAGAAGCTCCCTCGTTATGGCCGGGAGCCGTCGATATTCCTGCATGGCGCGTACCCATGCCTGTGCGGTGGATAGGCCCTTCTGCATCTGCTTGACCCGCTCCTTTTGCGCAGCTTCCGCCGCGAGAATGCGGTTGAGCTCTGCCCGGTATTTCTCTTTTGCGTAGAGGAATTCCTCGCGGCCGATCAGTCCTGTGGACAGATCGTGAATCAGCATATCCAGCTTCCGGTCAAGACCCTGCCGCTGGAGCCGCAGGCTCGTGGCGGTATTTTGCTTTTCCTGCTTTGCCTGTGTCAGTTCGGCGGAGTGGTCGATCTCATGGATCAGCCGCTCTACATCAACCGCCAATGTCAACTGCTGGTCTAAGGCGTCGGTGACAGCGGCAAGCAGTCGTTCATGGCGGATGTAGTGGCTGGCACAGACGGTGTGCGCGGAGTAGCGATAGCGATTACAGTCATAGAACAGCCGACTGGGCGAGTGTGCGCCGTGCCGGGCGCAGCCTTTGCCGGCCCCCATGGGACTGCCGCACTCCGCGCAGAACAGCTTACCACGGAAAAGATCGGCCTGCACATCGCCAATATCAGCACATGCGCGATAGGCGGCGCGGGACGCAAGAACCTCGTGGTTGACCTGCTGCACCGCGTCAAACAGCTCCTTGCTGATGATCGGCGGATGTGCGTTTGGAATGACCGTCCATTGCTCAACGGGCTGACGCTTCTTTTTCTCATTCAAATGGTTTCGGGATACTTTCCCATAGGTGCGGTTGCCGATATAGACGTCGCTGCCGACGATCTTGCGGATAGTCGCCCTGCTCCACAGTGCGTCCCGGTACGCTGCGGAGCTGTTCATTCCACGCAGATAACGCAGTTGAGCGGGGGACGGGATATGTTCCTGATTCAACTGCTTTGCGATAGCGTTGAAGCTGACGCCCTCGGAACGCAAGGCAAAGATACGCCGGACGACCGGAGCGGCTTCCTCATCAATATCATAAGACGCGGCAGTGGCATTCCGGAGATAACCGTAAGGGACGCTGCTGGACGAAGGCAGGTATGTGCCGCTGCGCATTTGCGCATGGATGCTGCTGCGTATTTTGCGTGAAATGTCCTTGGCGTAGTTCTCATTCATGACCATTTTCAGCGGCATGGTGAGGGACGCGGCAGCACTGACATCCTGCACAAGACTGTCATAGTTGTCATTGACGCTGATAAGGCGCACGTTCATGGCGGGGAATATCTGCTCCACCAGTTCGCTGGTCTCGACGAAATGGCGGCCCAAACGGGAGATGTCCTTGATGATAATGCAGTTGATCTTGCCGCTCCGCACATCCGCCATCATCTGATGAAATGCCGGACGGTTATAGTTCATGCCGGTATAGCCGTTGTCAGCGTACCGCTCGACAATTTGGATATCGGGGTACTCCGCAAGGAAAGCATCGGCGATTTTTGCCTGGTTACCGATGGAGTTGCTCTCGGTGTCGTCGCCGTCCTCCACAGATAACCGGCCATACTGTCCGGCCAGATAGTGGACTGACGTATCAGACACAGGTTGGGCTGACAGATATTTGCTTTTTCGTGCCATACTTACCCCACCTCCTTCGCCGCTGCTGCGATCATCTGTTGATAAGACGCCAGCTCATCGGCGTAGTTGAACTGTATCGTGATCTGCTTGCCCTCGGATACCGTGATCCTGCGGATCAATCCGGCCACCATTTCACGGGTTAGCTTGTCAAGTTTCCTGAATTTGGTATATTCGGCGACCCAGTTCCGAGTGTCTGCCGCACCTTCCTCCAAGGCTTGCCGCCGCTCGTGCAGGCTTGCGAGGGTCGCCTGCAATGCGTCGATCTGCTGCGTATAGCGCTGCCGCATCATGTCATATTCCGTGCGGGAAATCAGATCATCGTGGAAAGCCTCCAACAAGCGCATACGGTATTCCTTCTGCCCGGTGATTTGCTTCTCCTTTTCCTCAATGGTCATATCCAACTGCCGGTGCTTGGCGGCTTGGATGCTCTTTTGACCGATCTCGTGGATCAACTGGTCAATATCGACCACCATCTCGATTTGCTTCTGGATGGCCCGCAGCACCACGTCCTCTAAAGCAGTCTGCGAAATGGAGTGGCTGCTGCACAGCTTGGAGCGCTTGTGGGTGGAGCAGACATAGTAGTAAAATGTGCGGTTGCCGCGCTTTACGCTGCGCCTGCACATGGCGCGGCCGCAATCGGCGCAGTACAGCATTCCAGCCAAGGGCTGCACTACCTCCTCGGAAGGGGATGTGCGGGTATCCAGTGACAGCAGGTGCTGCACCGAAGTAAATAGCTCCTCGCTGATAATGGGTGCGTGGTTTTTCTCCACAACGCACCAATCCTCTTTGCTGCGCAGCTTCATCTGCTTGATTTTATAGTTGGGTGTTCCGCGTTTGCCTTGCACCAGAGTCCCGATATAGATGGGGTTTTCCAGAATGGCCCGCACCGCGACGGGCGACCATGCGTTATTATCACCAACTGCCTGAAAACCGGACTGATACTTCAGTCCCTGCTGCTGTTTATATGCCGCTGGCGGCAGAACGCCCTCCGAGGAGAGATAGTTGGCGATAGCCTGCTGGCTGTAGCCCTCCATTTTCAGTTGGAAGATGGTGCGGACTACCATAGCGGCATATTCGTCGATGATAAGCTTGTGCTTGTCGGCAGGGTCTTTCAGATAGCCATAACAGGCAAAGGCACCGAGAAATTCTCCCGCCTTGCGCTGGACACGGAATTGCGCCCGCAGCTTCTGTGAAAGGCTGCGGCAGTACGCCTCGTTCATAATGTTTTTGATAGGGATGGAAATATCATCGCACAGCGGCGTGTGTTCACTGTCCAGATCGTCATTGACAGAGATGAACCGGATGCCCATATCCGGGAAAATGGTTTCCAGATACTTGCCGGTCTCGATATATTCACGGCCAAGGCGGGACAGGTCTTTTACAATGACGCAGTTCGCCTTCTTTTCACGGATAGCGTCCATAACGCCGCGAAAGCCCGGCCGGTCATAGTTGGTGCCGGTGTAACCGTCGTCTACCTGCTCCCCCACCAGCGTGATCTCCGGGTGCCGCTGCACGAACTCGTGGATCAGTTTTCGCTGGTTGTCGATACTCTCGCTCTCATAGCGCTTGCCCAGCTTTGACAGGCGAAGATAGGAAATGCCATACCAATGCTGTCCGGAGAGCTCTCCGGTTTGCGGGCAAAAAAATGCAGCCATAAAACGTACCTCCTAAAAATTCAGGAAAGCGGTTTCTGGCTGTCATTGCCGGGCGGCAACATTTTTTTCACTGACGGGTCTATTATGCTTTCCCGCTTTGCTTTTGTCAACAGGGAAACTTTGGGGAATCAGGACAGGCTGCACGCATAAGCCCGCAGGCGGTCTTGCAGGCTCACATCTGTGTTGGCATACGCAAGCTTTACCACAATGCCGCTGTCCGTATAGCAATACGGGTCGCCCATCTGCTCCACATACTGCTTGATGCGTTCGGCACAGGAGGCGGAGGTGTCGATGCTTACACAGGCGATATCCCTTGGTGCTGTATGGGTGGTGTGACTGGTGTTCGGACGGTTGGATTCCATGAAGATTCCTCTTTCCTAATGGCGTTGTCGGTAGTATTGCCAGATCTCGGTGTTTTATGAAAATGTTGATAAAAGAGCAACGCCTCCCGGCGTGATGCCGGGAAGCGTTGTCTATAATTCTGTATTCTAAAGAATACCAGCTTCAAAATGCCCTTTCAAGGTAAGACTTGGTGAACAATAGGTGAAGCCTTTGAGAAAAAGATGGGAACACCAAGGCTTTACCGCTGCAAATCGGCAGTCAGCGCATACATTTCCGCCAGCTCTTCGACCGCCTGGTTGCGGATCTTATACAGCGTTCTTGTTGTGATCTGGGTTTTAGCACTGATCTGCTGCCATGTATGGCCCTCGAAATAGGCGAGTCGAATGACCTCGGCCTGCCGCGGCTCCAGAAGTGCCACATAGTGCTCCAGACGGTTGATCTCCTGCTCCAGCGGCACAAGGCGGCTGACCAAATCGTGTGTCAATGCGGCATTTGCCTCATCCGCCGCACTCTGGAAGTTCATGGCGATGTAAAGTGTCTTGTTGGATACGCTCATCAACTGCACCTGTATGTCCGCTGTGTGCGAGGTCGGTGCGGCGGACGCACAGCTCCGTGCCTATCGGCAGATTATCGACCTTGCGGATGTGGTGCTGGCGGTCTATGACAGGGACACGCTGCCCACAGGCAGCGCGGAGGACAGTGCCTTGGCTTACGCCATGGACACAGCCCGTAAGCCTGTGCTGGTGTTAGACCCTATCAAGCTGACTACATTTCAGATCGACGAACATTTTCGTCCCCAATAAGGCAAAAAGAACCCGCTCTGCGATTGCAGGGCGGGTTCCTATTACACTGCGATGTGTATCGCCATGTTATCCATGAGGGTGTGGAGGCTTAGGTCATATTGCTCTTTTGAGATGACTCGGCGCTCAAGAAAAGCATCCAGTACACCCTTCTGCTTATCAAAAAGATGCTGTTGCTTTTCTTGGTCAGAAAGACCCTGCCACTCATTCGATACCGAAAAGTCCAGTTCCATTTGATATCCCTCCTATAGTATTCACACGAGTGTTACTATACCACGGGATGTGGTAAAATGAAATTGGCAAAACGACAAAAACACGGCGGATTTTTCTATCAACTCAAATCTGAAAAAGCTATTGACAGCGGCGTTGGGGCGATTTTTATATTTCCTTTTCCGCAGCCTTTGCGGCATTGGCGGCGGCGCGGGCCTTGTCGCGGGACTTACGCTGGGCGACGAGGTCAGCCTTGGCCTGCCGCTTTTCTCTGCGCTCCTGCATGAGCTGCGCCTCCTGACGCGCGTACTCCTCATGGAAGCGGTGGTAGCCATTCTCGCGAGGCGGCTTATACTGCGAAGGCAGCCCTGCGGCTTTCAAAGCAGCAGACCAGTTGCCGAAGCGCTGGGCAATGTATGCGCCGCCGACCACCTCGCAGGGAGCGGACGTATAGGAGGCGTCAACGCAGCGACGCACATAGTCGATAAGGTCGGCATCGCTGGCAGTTTCGTGTTCTATCGCAAAAGCCTCGTCCTGCGCTTGCAGGGCCTCGCGGGTACGTTTGACGATCTGCTGATGCAGCAGGTTATCACCGTTGACCTGTGGCATTTTTGTGTCCCTCTTGGGCATAATAGACTCAGCCAGATGGAGCGATACCCTTCGTAAATTGAATAGTTTTTTGCAAAATGCCGGATGCACGAAACCGCGTCCGGCGGTGCGGCTGGCTATGGAATTTGTACCATAGCAGAAACCTTCAAATAGACAAGATGCTTCCGGAAAATGGTGCTGTGTCGACTCCCTGTCTGTCGTGAGCGATCCAGATGTGCGCAAAATCCCCCTCCCCACCGAAAAGAACTGGTCATTTTGCGGGGCAGAGCGAGAGATGGATTGGATTGTAGCTCTCCGGGGAAGCGCGGATATTATAAGAGGTCAGGTTTCCGCCGCATTGACGGCAGCGGCAAATGTCAATACCGCTAACTCTCAGCATGAGTTCCCGTGCGGACAGCTTGCCGTCGGAGGGCATGGGTGCTTTTGTCCGCGTCAACCGCCGCGCCAGCTTCAGCCGTATCTTCTTTTGCGGATTGCTCAGAAACCCGTAGTGGCGAATCTTCAGCATACAGGGTGCTGAGATGCGCCTGAAATGCCGCTTGCATTTGGAGATATTCGCAGTCCCCATTTATGCTACCTGCAAAGGCTTCTTCGGCCAGACTGGGAGACTGGGGGTGCCAAACATAGCACACTTGATGTCCTGTGGCGCAGCAAAAAAGCAACGGATACCCGTTGCCATCTCCCCTATATGTCCCGTTGCAACGCAATAGCCCTTGACCGCATCCGTGTCTCGCAGTCAAGGGCTATTGATCCATCTTGGGCTCAGTCATCATTGGGTCCCTCACGTTTCTACAGATTATGGCATCTGCCGCCGTCTCTAGTTTCACTCCCGCTCTGTCTGAAAACACCGCTGTGCGGTGGAACACCGTAAAGGCCGATGGGCTTTTGAGAGTGCTGAACATTCAGGTGATGCCATCTTCCCGTTACATTGGCAGTAAAGGGGAACTCATCAGGTCATTGGATTCACCTCTTCCTATACTTTATCGGTATCTTTATTATAGCAAATTATTTTCAGAAAACAATTCGCAAAACAGCAAAAATAGTACGACTAAGTTTGGATAGTGTTCCGAAATGTTATATAATCCACTTTTTGAATTGACATAAAGTCACCATTTGATATAAAATTAAAGTGTTGTGAGGTTTCCTGTGCAGGTGGTATGCCATGGCGGAAAACGCCCTCCGTTGAAATCTCGCCATCATAGCTCAATAACAGCGGACGGGTCTCCTTAGGAGACCCGTCCGCTGTTATTGAGCAGAATCTTTTTTCGGAGCAGACCGCAAATGAGCCGCTCTTTCTTTTTGTGAAGCCGCAATTGCCATCATGTGGTCGTACATCTCATCCCCAACACACTTTCTCGCGTACTGACACCATTGCACACAGCTCAACGTGTCATTATACGCAATGAACCCGCAGGTCTCGCATGCCATCTGCGTGTCTATAGAGAACAGCTCAATGATGCTCCCGCAATTCGGGCAGATCTTTTCGATGATCGTAGGGGTACGCGGCTTACCCTGGCAGCCACTCAGCATAGAGAGGAACCCTTCGACCGCAGGGCAAAGGCCTGCGGCCGCCTTTCTTGTGTTCTTTCTTGTGTTATTATATATTATGATTGCCTAGGGTGCACCCAATATCATAGGGATGCACCCCTACGGAAAACGACGCAAGCGTCTCGCCAGTCTAATCCCGGTATTCCGGCAGTCCATCTACCACGTCATAATCATAATCTGCGGTACGCCGAAGCTGCTCGTTTGTATGGGTGATCTTATCAGACATGCTCTCCAAGAATTTCCGCAGCAGCTTCACGCCAACGGCGGGATGCCGCTCCAGCAGGTCATTTAGCCGGGTTTTGCCAATGCACAGCAGCTCCGTAAACTCCGTGGCAACGCCGCTGAGCCGAAATACATTGCGTGTCAGACAGTTCTCTCCAATAAAGCTGCCGACGCCCAGCGTGGCCATCTCCAGCGGAGCGGCTCCGCTGTTGTTCTCCCGATTGGCCACCAACCGGATATTTCCCTTCAGCACAAGGCAGACCTCATCATTATGATCCCCGCTGGCGAATACCGTTTCATTTTCATAATAGGTTTTTACATGGCAATAGTCTCGTAGAATAGCGCGATCCTTCTCGGTAAGGTCTGACAGCACCGGCAGCTTTGTCAGGATCAGCAGCACATCCGCCTCGCTGAGCTTCCTGCGGTGCTCCTTGTCCAAATGGATCTCCGGTGCGGAAATATTGTGCCGCTCCAGAATGGCCCGAACGGCGTACCGCTCTTTTCTGACAAGGGCAATCAGCCTTTCCCATTCCGTCTGCACGTCCAGATAGGCACGGAATGCATTAAAGACAGGCTGGGCGTCATGCTTGGCAAGGTATATGTTCTGCATGGCCTCCATTGCCGACGCCGGGTCGTTTTCCGCCAGATACTGGGCAGCCAGCATCATGCTGCTCCGGTAGATCTTCTCCTCCAGATCCTCTTTCAGAAACGCGCCGGGATAGGGATCCAAGTCCTCGGGGTCGACCCTGACCAGATTGCTTGTCTTATACTGTGAGGTCATCTTGGCCCGCTGGTAGACGAAGCGGTAAATATCCTCCCGCATACGCATCCACTGGGGATGGGTTTTAGGCTGCGGCAGGTGCCTGATGGATAGGGTGTTATCCAGAAAGAAGCTGAAGCCGAACATTCTGCTGTTGATCAGATAGTCGATATCTTCACCTCTTTTGACCAACGGGTCAAAGGGGACACATTCAAACATCTCTCTGTGCAAAATCATGGCGCCGCCAAAGGCAAAGGGGGTCCGTTTCAAGCGTGGGCCGCTCCCAATGATCTGGTCAAACGCCTGCGCCTTGCTTCCAAAACGATCCCAATAAGTCATCCACGGCTCCGGCGTCACATCATCATAGTACCGGCCCTTTCCGTTAAGATAGTAGCCCGCCACGCCGTGTACCACATCACCATACACTCTGCGCCCAAGGAATTCCAGAGAACGGGGCACAAAATCCGGAAGCTCAAAAACCTCGTCGTCATCGATCAGCAGCGCGGCGTCAGCCGTCAGAATGGTGGCCGCCAGCAGACACATATTCCGCACATTGGAATATCCGAACATGGATAGCAGTGCCGCCCCCCTGTCACCAAGACCCGCACCCTTCAGGATGCGGGAAATGGCGGCAAGATCGCCTGCCGTAAAGAGATACGTCTCCGCCCGTAGCTTCACGCGCTTGACGATACGGTAAACCTGCTCATAGGCGGCCTCCTCCACATCAGGTGTTGTAGGGCAAATCAGGATCACCAGCTTGAAGTCTTTTTCCTGAAACTGCTGCATACTGACAAGGGTTCGCTCCAGAGTACCTTCCTGATCAACCGGAGTGGGGTGATCGTAGACGGCATCCCCCTCCTGCCAACACTTGCCGGAGCTCCTACACCAGTAGGTGGGTATGATCATCGTTTTTCTCATGGCCGCTTTCCCCCTACCACGCATTGCGGTAAAACTGCAAGGAACCATAAAGCCGAAGCAGATTTTGCAGGTATGTCGCCTGGGTGTAGCCGTTTCGCGCATAATCCGCAATGGTTTTTCTACGCTCTGGCTCCTGTTCATTACGCATAAGCTCATCTAAAATAGCGGCGTAAAGCTCCTCCTCGTCGTCGATCGCCACGAGCGTACCCACCCGGTTGTTAACAAATTCCGGCAAGCCGCCCGCATTCGTCGCTACCACCGGTGTACCGCAAGCCATGGCTTCCAGGGCGACAAGGCCAAAAGGCTCCTTGCGGGAAGGAATGACAAACACATCTGCGGCACAGTAGAGTCTGCGCAGCTCCTCCTGTGTTTTGTGGCCCAGGAAGTAGGTCGACTTCAAACCCAGCATCTGCGAGAGATCCATCAGCTCCTCTCGCTCCTGCCCATCGCCTGCAATCAAGGTAAGAATCCTGGGAGATTCCTGCTCCTCGTAATAGTGCGCTGCGGACAGAAGATTTTCTACGCCCTTGAAGGTGGTGAGCTTCCCTGCAAAGAGTACGATCTTCTCTCCGTTATAGGGGATGTTCATCTGGGCGAGAAGCGATGTGCGATCCACATCCTCAGGATAGAAAACATCCTCATTATACCCGTTTGGCAACAGTGAAATCTTCGCGCAGGCTTCCGGGAAGTTCTCCAGCACCGCATCTCTGTTGCTGCTGGAGATAGCAATGATTTTTGTGCAGTGCTTAACGGTTTCCTCCGCAAAGCCTCGGAAACCCGGCCATTTGACACAGCCCATAAGGTCTGTCCCATGGGTGGTTACCACAGTGGGGATATGGTGCTTTACCGCCAGCCAGGAGAGGCACCAAATATGCTGTGCATGAATAATATCCGGCTGAAATTCCATAACAGCCTTATGGATCGCCGCGTCAAACGCCGCCAGATATTGCGCGAACTCTTCGCTGCTCAGGTCGGCAAAGGTGGTCGTGCTTCGGGGATGGGTGGTGAAGCACGGAAAATTAAAGGGCAAATACTCCTTTTTCGTTCGCCTTTTTGCACCCTTCGCGGAAAACATAACCGGAATAAGCCGCACTCCGGGAATATCTGCCGACGGAGAATTTTCTGGGAATACCGCGCATACTTCATGCCCCTGTTTTGTCAGATGCGCCGCGATATTTTTTGTATATGTGCCGCTGCCAGAGCCCTCCAGCGGGAAATGGTTCACCATCAAAACTTTCATCGTTCAAACCACCTTTCCATAAAATCGTCCCAGGCCCGCTTCGCTCTTGTATATTGCACGACCATATCCGGCAGGCAGGCCTCCGCCGCCTGCTGAATGTTTGGAAGGTCGAGGAACCGAGAATCCTGTGTATATCGGAACAAGGCTCTTGCCCCCACCTCTAATTGCTCCGCGCGCCAGTCGAAGTGGGACGCATCATATCCGGTTTGCCATCGGAGAAATACGTTCCGTCCGATCCATCCGGTACAAGTATAGTAGAGCCGATCACGGATACGGCTATCTGTCCGCAGCTCCGGAACCGCGGGATAGTCGCCATAGGTATCATGGAAGATATGAGCCCCGATATCGAGGCAGTTGATTCTATTCTTCGCGGCGGCAAGGCCGAGGAAGGTATCTTCTCCCCTCGCAAGGAAGGGAACCCCATTATAGAAATAGTATGGTGAGAAAAAAGGCGGCAGGGTGGGAAATGCCCCCATCCTGATCCCAAGATTCCCACCCAGCACTTTAGTGGTGGACACCGGCTCCGGCATATCCGCACCTTGAAGGACAAGTCCGCGATGCAGCTTGCTGTCGTGCCAGAAAAGACACATTTCCTCTTTATGAAGTCCGTACAGCAGCGCAGACATTCCGTCAAAGTCCGCCGGTGGCAGGATACTGTAACCGGAATAGTCGCTGCTGGTAATATCCGCGCCCATTTCCATTCCCCGCAGATGCGCTCCCACAAAGTCGATCTCCTCCAAACAAACCGTTCCGTTCTCCCTCCGGCGCAGCACCGCCGGCTGTACGTCAGAATCCACAAAGATAAGTACATCTATTTTCTCAAAGAGTGCCTCCAGCAGAACGTGATTGCGGTTAAATCCGTAGGGAATCAGCCCTCGTCCATCCAACAACGGGCAGTAAAGCAGATCGGATATCGAGTTTTGCCGCAGATTGAGATATCCTAATTCCCATTTGGCTTTTTCATAGTCGTGCAGTTTTACCAACGAGAGCCTAGCGCGTCCCTCCAGCATCTGCACCGCCGTCCAATCGAATCGATGTGAATAAGCAACGATTACGTGGCTGATCTCGTGGCCAAACTTTTCCGCATTATCCAGAAATGCCAGAATCGGTTCCGCTGAGACGAAGTCTCTGACGATCATTCCCAGCGCAACGCTTCCCAGAGTCGTCCTCATGATAGTCTACCTCCTTTCAATGAACGGGTTTACATCGAGAATAAAAAAGGCCGCGCAAATTTTCCGGGTACTGCTCTCACGCAGAAACACCGAGAAATCTGAACGGCACAACATATACAATATGTATTCAATTTGCTGTCGCTATTTAGGACATGGCCGGTCAGTATCAAAAACGATCGGTCTTCTCTGCCTGTATCAACCTTTGCTGCACACTGTCCCGCGAATGTGGTCTCCTCCACTCCTGTTGATATCATTATACCAGCATAGATCAGGAGTTGCAATTACAAAACATCAACAAAACGGTTGCAGTTGCAGGATATGCACCGCAGAAGCAAGGTGGCAAAACACACAGGGCGCAAGTAGCCCCTCAAAATTTTCCCAAAATGTTGCTTTACCAACAGAAGATAAGTTATCCATAAAGTATAATGACATTATCCCCCTCAGTATCTTTCTCCATACGAGAAAGCTATCCCTTCCCTCTGATGCCAGCAGGTGCGGCGATTGGTTGTATCTGCTGGCATTAGTATGGGGTTTGTTAACGTTTTATTTCAAGCGAATCGCCGTGCCGATCGCAGCAATCATTTTTCTTCGTTATTGCGGCTCGCTTTCAGAAGTATCTTTACGCCTCATGATCCATCCACTGACGCTTCCGGGAACAGGCGGATAAGGAAGAAGCTTTACATTGATAAACCATGCAATAAGAACGGCAAGAATCGTCTGAATCGCTCTCATGAAGGAGTACAGGTACATACTGCTTTCAAAATGGCTGACGATCAAAACGATATAGATTGCAGTTGCCAGCCCGCAAAACGCATGGCATCCCAGTAATTCTGCCGCGCATAGGACAAGCAGGCTTCCCGCCAGCAGAATAGCCGCCTCCACCCAATGCCGGTAGGCTTGCGCCGGCAACTGCCCCCAGAGCCAGTCGGTCAAGAACATGATAGGGAGTCCCACGCCAACGGCGGTCAACGTAGCCAAAATACGCATCTTTCCGTTTTCCTTTGTTTTTTCAGAGGTTTCACGAATTTCCATCATACCATAGATGTAGATGAAAATCGGATGCACCTCCAGCCCCGGCACAAAAAGGCGTATCAGCTGCCAAAGGCAGAAGCCGCAAAAAATAGCCAGAATACTCTTGACTTTCCGCATCCCCACATGCGGGTGCATGTGATGGTGGGTATCTTTCCCATCAGGATGTGTGTTACCGCAATCCCCCGGCATGTTGGACATAAGAGGCCTCCCTTCCGATTCTGTGCCGTAGCAGAACACCATCAGCCCGTTTTTTTCTCAAATTTCCCGCCCGGGCAGCGGCAAAGCGGGCAGAGATATCCTTCCGGAATGGTCTCGCCGGAATAGTGATAGCCGCAGACAGGACAGATCCATCCCGCATCTTCCCGCATCGTACGGTAAACCGTGGCGGTAGGCGGTGGAGCAAAGGCCCCCTTTCGCAAAAACTCATCCATTGTCATCAGCCGCGCATTGCTGAGTGTTTGCCCGTCTACAGCGTCGCAGATAAACAGATAATAATTCTTGACAGGGATTGTTTCCGTCACCTTCAAGCTGGCCCATGCGGCAATTCTGTCTGTAAGATAGGGATTGCCAAAGGCGTCCCGCTGCACAGGCAATCCCGCAAACTTGTCCGCCACACGGCTGGAGCGATAGCCGAAAACGCTCAGTAGCTCACGGCTGGCATCCTGCGCAGCCATGGACACCGTCAGTGTGCCGGCTTTCAGCAGCGCTTCGCAGGTACGGTTATCCCTGTTGAGTACGATAGCGCACTTTTGAGGGCTGCCGCTGGTGATCTGGAAAAAAGAGCTGATCAGACACCCATAGTTACGTCCGCCCTCAAAAACTCCTACAACATAGAGACCATAATTGAGTTTATCAAATACCATACGATCCATTTTGAGTCCTCCCTCCTGTAAACATTTTACATTTTAAGAGTAGTTTATCTTAATAAGATAGCATAGTGCATGGAGAAAAGCCGTTGTCAGAGCAACGGAGCGGTGTAGAAAAAACTTCTACACTATCCTCAAGCGGAGAGTATTCTCAAGATATTGGCAAAAATTAACAATCTGCATAATGAAAGTCTCTCTCGCAGCGTTCCGCGGGCCAGGAATAAGGTCGGCGGGGATGCGCAAGCTATGGTGACAGGTGACGATGGGTATTTTGTCAATGAGTAGGCAACAGCTTTCATTGCCTGACAGCCAGGCTTAAATAATCAAAAAAGATAGGAGGACATGCTTATGAAGGGTTTTGCCATGCTGAAGATCGGTGAGGTCGGTTGGATCGAAAAGGATCGTCCACAATGTGGGCCGCTGGACGCCATCTGCAAGCCGTTAGCCGTTGCCCTTTGCACCTCAGACGTACACACCGTCTGGGAGGGTGCTGTTGGTGAGCGGCACAACATGATCCTGGGCCACGAATGCTGTGCCCAGGTGGTGGAGGTAGGCTCCGAGGTGCGGGATTTCAAGGCCGGCGACCGGGTTCTGATCCCGGCCATTACCCCCAACTGGAGTTCCCTGGAGGCGCAGGCCGGCTATGCCATGCACTCTGACGGAATGCTGGCAGGATGGAAATTCTCCAACATCAAGGACGGCGTCTTTTCGGAGTATTTCCACGTCAATGACGCTGACGGCAATTTGGCGCTGCTGCCGGAGGGCATGGACATTGTGGATGCCTGTATGCTTTCGGACATGGTTCCTACCGGTTTTCATGGCGTGGAACTGGCGGACGTGCAATTTGGTGACACCGTGCTGGTGGTGGGCATCGGCCCTGTTGGCCTGATGTCGGTGGCAGGCGCGGTCCTGCGGGGAGCGTCCCGCATTATTGCGGTGGGCACCCGGCCCAATTGCATTGAGGTGGCCAGAAAATATGGAGCGGATGATTTTATCAGCTATAAAAACGGCCCCATTGACCAGCAGGTGCTGACCATGACCGGTGGCAAGGGGGTAGACAAGGCTATTATCGCCGGTGGTGGCGTTGAAACCTTTGAGCCGGTAGTGAACTGCCTGAAGCCCGGAGGGAAGATCGGCTCTGTGAACTATCTGGGGGACGGCGACTATGTCACAATTCCTCGTGTGGCGTGGGGCGTTGGCATGGGTCACAAGCAGATTCAGGGCGGTCTGATGCCCGGCGGCCGCCTTCGCATGGAGAAGCTAGGTGCCTTGGCCATGTCGGGCAGACTGGATGTCAGTCTGCTGGTCTCCCATGTATTTGACGGCTGGGAGCATATTCCCGAAGCGCTGCAGCTGATGAAGGACAAGCCTGCCGACCTGATCAAACCGGTGGTGAGACTGGTATAATTTACGGAACTGACAGGTTGATCCAGTATATCAGGATAAATCAAAAGCCCTGGGAATCCCCAGGGCTTTTGACAACAGGGGAGTTAAGCCTGTTGCAGAACAGTCTTCAGCGCATCGATCCGGTCAGTCTTCTCCCAAGCTACATTCAGCTCCTCCCGGCCCATGTGTCCATAGGCGGCCAACTGACGATAAATTGGCTTACGCAGGTTGAGATCGCGGATAATGGCGGTCGGCCGCAAGTCAAATACCTGTTTTACAGCAGCCGCCAGTCGGTCATCCGCCACTGTGCCGGTACCGAATGTATCCACCATTACAGACAGGGGCTGAGCCACACCGATGGCATAGGCCAACTGGATTTGGCATCTGCTGGCAAGACCGGCAGCTACCACATTCTTGGCCACCCAGCGAGCGGCATAGGCAGCGGAGCGATCCACTTTTGTGGGGTCTTTACCAGAAAAGGCCCCGCCGCCATGGGGTGCCCTGCCGCCATAGCTGTCCATCACGATCTTCCGCCCAGTCAGCCCGCTATCCCCTTGAGGACCGCCAATAACGAACCGGCCGGTCGGGTTTACATAGATCTTGGTATTCTCATCCATCAGTGCCGCAGGGACGGTAGGCTTGATAACCAACTCGATAATATCCTTGCGAATCTGTGTCAGCGGGATTTCAGCGGCATGTTGGGCAGAAACTACTAGCGTGTCCACACGAAAGGGCTTACCATTATCGCCGTACTCCACAGTGACCTGCGTCTTGCCATCCGGCTTTAAATAATCCACAAGGCCCTGTTTTCGTATATCGGTAAGACGCTTGGCCAGCTTATGCGCCAAAGAGATAGCAAGCGGCATCAGTTCGGGAGTCTCATCACAGGCGTAGCCAAATATCATTCCCTGATCGCCGGCACCGTTATCCAGTTCATTTTGACCGGATTCCTTTGCCTCCAAAGATTGATCTACACCCAAGGCAATATCATCGGATTGCTCATCAATATTGGCAATGATAGCACAGGTATTGCCGTCGAATCCACAGGCGGCGTCATCATAGCCTGCGTCAAGGACCACTTGCCGGGCAATCTTGGGAATATCCACACAGCCAGAGGTGGTGATCTGCCCCATAACGAGAATCAGTCCTGTGGAGATAGCCGTCTCACAGGCCACGCGGCCATTGGTATCCACCGCAAAAACAGCATCCAGAACAGCGTCGCTGATCTGATCGCAGATCTTATCGGGATGCCCCTCGGTAACCGATTCGGAAGTAAACAGATATGACGCCATTAAGAAACACTCCTTTCCTGGTGTACACAAGAATATATTCATCTGATACTGGCAAGAGCGCCCGGAGAAGCAGTTTTTGCCGCCGGACACTCTTGCCATGCTGAGGATGAGGTAGAAAAGAGTTTTATTGAAAGATTCTCCCATGTAGGGGAGAGAGAAGAGGCGGCGCGAAAAGAACATCATTTCCGCGCCGCGCACTCTCTCCGCATCGTCAGATGCAAACCGGGAGAAAGTAGTATGGGCTAGCTCTTAAATTCGCACTTTGCGGCCAGAACCGCCGCACCGACAAGGGTCAATAGGTCAACGTCACTACACTGCGGATGCATCGCCAGCATTTGGAAAGGGGACGGGGAACATTGTCACTCGCCTTTTCTAACCCGGCAGAAGTAAATGTGGAACTCCTCGTTACCCTTCTGCTCAGTATGATATTCAAAGCCCAGTTTACTCATAGGGCCGTAATACATGATTGGCCGAAATGACTGAATCACGTGAATTCCCTGACCTTTTCTTGTTTCGGCTGCCATTTCCGTGAGTTCCGTCAGCACGTTATCAATTCGACCTCGCAGATCAAGTCGTTCAAATGTGTCCCGCCGGTCTTTCCAAAGCTTATAACTCATGCGTTGCGAATCCTTTCGCTGATATAGATATTAAGAAAAGCTGTATCCCTGAATGTTCGGAAATATCTTGACAGATACAATTTAACTATAATATGATTGAAAGAAAACTTCGGTTGCCATGACAACAATTGGAGGGAAATTATGGAACAGTTTCTGCACAATCTCCCCATTTTTCACGGCGTCGAAATAAGCGAGATCAAAAGTCTTCTTGTTTTTCTGACGGCACAAAGAAAAAGCTACAAAAAGGGTGAGATCATCCTGTCCGAAGGTGAGACAACAGACTGTATAGGCGTGGTGCTCTCCGGCCTAGCAATGCTCCAGCTTGGCGATATATGGGGCAATAACAGTGTGGTGGGCAGTGTACGCCCCGGCGGCACCTTCGCAGAGGCGTATGTCTGCCTTCCGGATGAGCCGCTGATGATCCATGTGGTCGCTGCGGAGGACAGCGAGATACTCTTTTTGAATATGCGTCCGGTATTGGAAGCGTCACTGTCCCCGGACAGTCTAAACATCCGACTGATGCGCAACTTACTGACGATCTCTGCGCGAAAAATAATGCAATTCTCACGGAGAATACTGTATACAAATCCCAAGACCATCCGTAAGCGGGTCATGTTGTTCCTCACAGAATGTGTAAGGAGAGGCGGCAATCACACCTTTACCATTTCTTTTAATCGCCAGCAACTGGCAGACTATTTGGGGGTGGACAGAACCTCTTTGTGCGGGGAACTGTCTCGTATGCGGCATGACGGGCTGTTAGACTATCACAAAAGCACTTTTACCGTGCATGAGCACACCCGCACAGATTAACAGGAAAAGCTGATGGATTTTCAAAGAAGGAAACCCATCAGCTTTTCTTATTTTGGCTTACCATCGATTGACAAGGACAAACACGCCTGACAGCGTGTCTTTCCGGCGCTTTTTGCCCTTTTCGCCTTGGCGGGCGCCAGCCCGCCTGCGTCTCAAAAACCAAAAATCACTCGAAAATACATCGCTGGCAGGTGCCTTGCAGTTTTGTCGGAGCAGAAATGTGTCCAGACAAGAAAAGGCCCGCCGAGAATACTTGCCGTATTGTCAAGGGACTTGACGCGGTATGGGCGCATTTCTGCCCGTCAAAACCGTGTCTGCCCTTGTCAATCGATGGTAATGATGATTAAGCATACAGAACTTTTTTCAAACATCAGATATGACAAACCGCCACAATACGACACCCTTCTGGTAGAAGGATATCGTCGGGCATCCGGTCAAATGTCCATTTTGGTACACCCATCCACTGGGCGGCCACGGCAGAAAAGTGCAGCAATACGATTCCAAGATCCAGTTCACCATCGTGTGGGTCGGTAGGGGCATCCTCCGTCTGGATCAAAAACAGTTCATGCTCCTGCAGCAGGAAGCCGTAGGGCTGCCGGTTCAGATAACTGGGGGAGAGAGAGGCTGCATAGAAGGAGCGCCATAACATGTCGCCATACGACAGCATCAATTCATCCAAACCATCCTTGCAACCCCATTTCCCCACAGAAACCAGCTCGTTGATACTCTTCTTGGGTGCGTAATACTGTCTCAGGATAGAGATGTCCACCTTCGATACATTCTGAATATTAAGCCGCAGCGCCTTCCGTGTCCGCTCTCCGTAACCGAAAGCCACAATGGCCGCCACCTCCAATGGTGAAGACAGTGACAGCGCAAACTTTACCCGCTCACTGTTCGTAAAGGTCAGCCAGCAGCTGTCAATCTCCATCTCGGTCAACTTCAGGATCATATCTTCCATCAGATAACCAGCGTTTTTCCCCGCGTTTTCATGAGGGGCCGACAGAAGTACCAAATAATGCGGTGCGCCGATAAGATACTTCTCGTAACCGGCAGACCCCTCCAGCGCTTTTTGCGCCTCACCGCCCACGATCACCAGCTGCGTCTCGATTTCAGGGAATAGCCGCATACACTCTTTGTCAAAGTAGGTTCTGATCTCACCAATAGATTCGCTTGAGACTCCTTTGCTCCGGAAAGATCTGACAGACTTGCGATTTTGTATCATGGCACTGTAATTCATAATGGACCTCCTATTCTCTTCGTTGTCGCCTTCTTTCACACAACTACGGATGCTTGCAGCCTCCGCGCGATTTTAACCTCCTGTGGCTTACAAGAGCCACAGGGCATCTAACAGCATCGTATCAACACTTAAAGGAAATGTCAAGAGAAAGTCCTACGCAGGTATGGACAGATTTGTAAAAAGCCATTCGTATTGCGGTGTTTTTCTTCCAAGGAGTACAACATTCTCATTTAAATCCGGAAAGAAGCGCACCCTAATAGAAGTATTGATGCTAATAGACAATTACAGATAAGCTTCACCTATATGTGCCGGGATAAATGAAGAAGCTGCATTTCCGTTCTGGAGAAGCTTGCGTTTTTTCCTCAAATCTTTTAAAATACAGCTTAGAGACGAACTAGAATTCCCCATACTTAGGAGGGGTGTATATGGCCTTATATACAAAAAAGCTCATCATGTCCACATTTCAGGAAAAGGAGCTTGCGACGTGGGTTGAAGGACTTGGACTTTAAGAAGCGTATAAATTGGTAGGTGCGGAGGTATGATATGCCGGAAACACAAGAAAAACTTGAATTATTAAGAAGGATTGCTCACCGCTTCAATGAAGCACAGATCGAATGGGCTTTAGGTGCATCTTTGATGCTGTTCCTTAAAGGGTTCGTTTCTGAATTTCATGACATTGATTTGATGGTCTCCGTTCAAGATGCCGAACGAGCCAAGGCGATCCTATCGGAAATGGGAGAGTTATGTCCACCCAATCCTAAACCGAATCCTATGTACCAGACAAAGACCTTTTTGGAGTTCCGCATAGACTCCATCGAGGTTGATGTGATGGCTGGCTTTGCAGTCGTGAATGAAGGAAGGGTCTTTGATTGCTCTTTGCGTGAAAACCAAATCGCTGAGCAGGTGTTGCTCGGGACAGAGGTTATTCCTTTGCAGTCTCCGCTGTTATGGTGTAAATACTATCGCCTTATGGGAAGGGCAGAAAAAGCCGATATGATTGAGAAGGCATTGGCAAAATAGTGCTTTCGCTTTAACGAACAGGAGATGATGAACACATGAAAATCCTATATGAACTATCTTGGCTATGGGAAACGCTGGGCATTGCACTTGTGGCTGCGGCTGTCTGCACGGCTTGCGCCGCGCTGATCTGCAAAGCAGCGAAGAAGAAACTCAGCAAAAAGTTGTTGGCGGTCATAGGGGCTGCGGCATTTGTGGGCGCGATTCTGGCGGTCATTCTGATCGCCCGGAC
>ERZ827520.776-NODE-776-length-45794-cov-6.001443_pt1 | contig 45794 bp, 35 predicted proteins | sample MGYA00519581_ERZ827520 | MGnify/ENA primary metagenome ERZ827520 (study PRJEB31778, sample SAMEA3449339) | human gut metagenome | biome: human gut; feature: human-associated habitat; material: faeces | place: United Kingdom | collected 2010/2012 ...
TCATTCTTCCGAACTTTTATTTCCCGGTTCCGTGGAGAATTTTCGTTTGCTCCCTAGAGACTTCTGATTTCCTCAGGAGAGATTGGTCAGCCCTGTTTTGAATCAAGACTCTATTGCTCCGTTTCAAAACATTTTATACCTTTGCTTGGAGTGTGAAATCAGACCGAATGTGGACATAATAGACTCAAGTCATACTATCACGTCCGTGGTGACAGAGGTAAATGTTCTCGATCCATCACGGGAGAGAGCATGCCCACGAGAGCGCATTGTGACTACATTTGAGGAGGATTCACCAACCTCGTTTCTGAAGACAAGCTTAATACTTAAACAACCATACAATACTAAGGAAGACTAATGAATCACCTAACGAATCGACTGATCCTACGGATCCTCATTTCGCTCTGCCTCCTTGCGGTAGCCAGCCACGGTAGCGCACAGCAATCCTTCGGGGGCAGACCACAGCTACTCGGAGAGGGCACGCTACGTACCGCAGCTGCGGGCATCTCACTAGCCCCAGACTTCAACCCTCAGGACCTCATCCGCAAAGAGATGTGGCAGGGAGGTACGCTGCAGTACAAGCCTTACAACATTGGAAAGGTCGTACCCTGCTCCATAGACTTTGCCACATCTGCTGAGCTGATTAGCTCTACTGTGGAGACAGATATCTATCGGCTAGAGATAGAGATGGAGCAGACACCCGTAGGCATCAATCTATACTACTCAGACTTCTTCATCCCCCAAGGGGGGCGCCTCTACATATACACGCCTGGTGGCGACCAACTCCTCGGAGCCTACACCCACGAGACGCACCCTCGACATGGAGCCTTTGCCTCCGAGCCTCTGAGTGGTAATAAGCTCATCCTAGACTATGAGGCTCCTCATGGCTCGGCTATGCCCTCTATCCAGATCAGTGGTGTGGGCTACCTCTACCGCTCAATACTAAAGGCAAAGGAAGAGCGTAATCTGGGACAGGAAGATGCCTCTGACCCCGCTAGAAACAAATACTGTCAGCTCAACATCAACTGCCCTGAAGGCGATGAGTGGCAGGAACAGAAGAGTAGCTCGGTCATCTATATACCAGTCTTTGCAAATGGTAAGATAACTCTCTGCTCAGGCAACCTAATCAACAACATCGAGGGAGACTTCAAGCCCTATATCCTGACAGCTGCTCACTGCTCGGGAGAAGATGCTGACAAAAACGATCCTAAGACAGGAGAGTTCAAGGGAGACTTCGGCATAGACCAGAGCAATATGGATCAGTGGCTCTTTGGCTTTCACTATGAGAAGCCTCGCTGCAACAATAGTGACTATGCTCAGCCCGCCAAGACCCTCGTAGGAGCCTTCATCCGCACCTACACTTCGCCCTATAAGTTCTCCGACGGCATGCTCCTAGAGCTCAAAGAGGATATACCCCTCGACTACCGCGTCTACTACTCGGGCTGGAATGCTACAGATCAGACCTGGCAGAGCGGTGCTGGCATCCATCATCCAGCGGGTGATGTGACCAAGCTTTGTCTATACAACAAGGGTATGACAATAACTCCATGGGATGGAGCTGGTGTTGGGGACCACTATAGCCTTAACGTCCACACGGGGAATACCGAAGGTGGCTCCTCTGGCTCTCCACTCTACAACGAGCATAAAGAGCAGATCGGGACCCTAACAGGTGGAGCCGTCACGCCATGTGCTCAAGACGGCTACTATGGTCGTCTTAGCTCACACTTCAATAAGTATAAAGACAAGGGCAAGCTCTACCACATGGATATGTACCTTGACCCCAAAAATACGGGAGCTCTCAAGGTAGCTGGCACATGGCGTGAGGGCTACAAGCCATTTGCCCCTATACGAGAGCTACGTGGCAAGCTAGACCTCCAGGATCACCTCAAGGTAGAGCTTGAGTGGGATCCAGTCCCAGCACACGCACAGGGCTACCCCATCAGCTATCAGATATATCGCAACGGCACTCTACTCCACAAGCAGACAGAGACCAAATACACAGACCAGCTCACCCCAGACCTGACAGCACCCGGCTCTATCAGCTATGCTGTCGAGGCTGTCTATGATGTCAATGGCAAGCCCGTATCAACGCCAGTCGCACACCGTACCATCTATACGGGCAAGCTAGTCAAGCAGCTCAATCCCAAGGTCACTCCTAGCAATACTGGCGGGGTATCACTCACCTGGACTCCACCACTCAATGCTCAGATCGTCTCTAAGATAGCTGACCGAGAGCGTATGAACCTGACTAAGGTCAACCCTCTTGGGGCTCGTAAACTATATCAGATGAGGATTAGTGAGATATGTCTTATTGACAAGTTTCGTCTAGGGAGGTCACCCTTTGACAAGCCTCTCTACATACATCAGATCAATGTCATCCCGACGGTCAACAAAGGGATACAGCGACTCTATCTACGACAGAAGGTCAGCAACACAATTGAAGAGGTTCGTCAGTTCGTAAGCCCGACAAAAGAAGATCAGAAGTGGATCTCAATACCTCTCAAGAAGCCCTTTAAGATACAGTCTAATGAGAACCTTGAGGTAGGATTTAGAGTTCGGACAGGAGCTCCTCACGCTGTCTTCGTAGACACCAATTCAAAGGATGAGTACATGGGCATCGATGGAGGCTTGGAGGCATACTATGTGATGTTACCAAACTTCATAGGGTATCAATCTACCCCCTTCACAGACAAAGGCTACATGGCTATCGAGCTGGTCATATCAGATAGCCCCACGCTCAGCGGAGATACCATCCGTGAGACCTTCACACGTGGACCACTGCCCGTCCCCTTCCCCGAGGTCAAGGGCTACGTGATCTATCGCAATGATGAGAAGGTCGGAGAGACAAATCCGTCCACTCGCACTTACCAAGACGCTACTGGTAAGGAGGGAGACAAGTATCGTATCGAAGTACTGTACGATGCTCCTGCCAAACTCGCTATAGATAAAGACCTAAGGGGTGCTCAGCAACCTTATCTCTATCCTTCTATAATACGAGATATGGCAACCCTCGCCGAGGCGGACGAGGTGCGCTTACTCCAGATATTTGACTTATCTGGTCAGTGCCTACGGACTGTGAGTGGAGATGCACTACACAGTGCCATTGACCTAACTGATCTACCCGAAGGCTCATACGTGGCGCTCATACGTACTGCGCAAGAGACCTTCACACAGAGAGTAATGATTAAACGAAACTAACCCTTAGCTCTCTAAGCAAGCAAAGGTGACTGAGGCGGAAGTAGCTCGCCAAGAGGCTTCCCCTCAGCACCCAGCTTAAACAGATTACAAACCCTAAACCAACAAATACCATGATGAGGCTAACAAGATCTATATCTCTACTCGTGATCGTCGCCCTCTCATCATTCATGTGGAGTGCGGCACAGGTGGATTGGGATGACGACGTGTACTACGTTCCCTCCCAAGCTGCTCAGCAAGATAGTCGCTCTAACAACCTGTGGGGCGACGACAAGGATCAGTATGATGACCTAGACGAGCTCGATGCCTACAACCATCGTGGCAAGGAATACACAGGAGAGCGCGGACGGAGCTACTCCTCTTCGCAGAAGCAGAAAGGTGTAGGCAAGTATAGCCGTCGCATCATGCGCTTTCACAATCCTGCCACAGTATACATATACGACTCGGACAATGTAGATGTATACTACAACGAGGATGGCACCTACGGTATCTACAACTACCCAGACCGCTACGACTACGTAGCTGACCGCTACAACCCCGTAGGCATCTCTATCAATCTATGGAGCCCTGGCTGGTACCCCTCTTGGGACTACTACTATGACTATATGTGGTACAGCTCTTGGTATCCATGGTACACGAACCGCTACTCCTACCCTTACAGCTGGGGTGGCTACGGCTACTGGGGTCCCTCCATTTGGTACACCAATCCCTGGTCATGGGGCGGTAGTTATTGGTACGGATATTATCCACACTACGGAGGCTACGGCTATGGTGCTGGCTATAACAATGGATACTGGGACGGATACTATGCTGGCTCCTACGGTATCTACGATCCATACTACGGAAACTATGTCAAGCCCTCGACCTACTACTCCAACGGTCGCCTAGGTAGTAGCTACTATGACAAGGGCTATAGTAGCAACCCTCGCGCCTCACGAGGCAACCAAGGCACACTCTCGGGCAATGCTCGTAGAGGTTCGCTAGACGCCTCTACTAATAATCGCACCGAGGTCGCCGACCGGGGCAACTTTTGGAAGGATGATCGCAATCGTATCTATGACAATACGCAGGGACGTAGTGCTCGTGGATCGTATGACCAGTCAAGCTCTGCCCGTCGTAGCTCCTCTGAGCAGTACTCACTAGGCTCTGCTCGCTCTCGCCGTGGCTCTTACTTTGAGGATAATAGCACGGTAAGACAAGATCGTCAACTCTCCTCGCCATCTCGTAGCTACGACACAGGCTCCGCACGCTCTCGCCGTGGTAGCTACGACAGCCCCCGCAATAGCAGTTGGCAGAGTAGCTCTACATCTTCTAGCTCATCTCGTAGCTACGACACAGGCTCTGCACGCTCTCGCCGTGGTAGCTACGACAGCCCTAGCAATAGCAGTTGGCAGAGTAGCTCTACATCTTCTAGCTCATCTCGCAGCTACGATACAGGCTCCGCACGCTCTCGCCGTGGTAGCTACGATACTCCTAGCTCTAGATCAACCTCTAGCAGTAGTTTTGGATCGTCCTCCTCTAGTAGCAGCTCTAGTAGCTCTTCTAGTGGCAGTGCTAGAGGACGCCGATAGTAGACAGTTATTAGTATGAGACTTGTATCATTAGCCACCGCCATAGGATCTGACTAATGGTCAAGTCTCATTCGTTTATAAACCCAGACACACAGACTATGCTTCGACACTATTTCATTCCCCTCATAAGCTCAGCTCTCCTACTCATCACGGGGAGCTATCTATCTGCACAGACCCATGACAATGCGCTACGCTTTAGCACCGAGACACTCGATGGGACGGCTCGCTACCAAGCTATGGGTGGAGCTTTCGGCGCTGTAGGTGCTGACTACGGTAGCTTGCGTCAAAACCCCGCGGGGCTGGGGCTCTTTCGCAGTAACGAGATACAGGGCACTGTCTCCTTCGGGCAGAACATGGACCAAGCCACTTGGTATAAGGAGCAGTACAAGAAGGGACGCACTGCCTTCGGGGGCAATATGTCTGTCGTGCTAGCCACACCGCTCAGAGGGTCTGGTCTATCCATCAACTTCGCCCTAGGCTTCTACCAGCGTCAGAGCTTCGCTCGCTCCTTTGACATCAGCAATCATGAGATTACTAAGTTCTCGCTGGCGGACTACGCAGCCTTTATCACCCCTAAAGACATTCCCTCTGGTGACTTCTTCGGTAAAAACACTTATGGTAACCTCCCTGCGCCTTGGCTTGCCATACTAGGACATAGAGCTGGCTGGACAAATCGAAATAGAGAAGGCTTCTACGAGAGTGCTTTCAACTATAGTGACAAGGGGGGAATCTTAGGACCAAGCAATTCGCAGCTACGGGTCAACGAGCGTGGAGGTATCCAGGACTTTGACTTCACCTGTGGGCTTAACTACAGTGACCGCCTTTACTTCGGTCTGGGCGTCAAGCTCAGTGCGCTAGACTATCGGATGAACTCCTACTACGGCGAGGACTTCATAGACAAGGATTACCTAGAGCTTGCCAACGAGCTTCGCACCTCAGGCTCTGGCGCATCAATTAGCTTTGGCTTGATCGCTCGAGTCTCAGATCATCTGCGCCTAGGCGCTGCCATCCAGACACCCACATGGTACACCCTGCAGGACAACTACGTAGCAGGATCCGAGTCTCGCTATTCACGAGCTGTAGATGACAAGGGCAAGCCTCTACCCGAGAAGGAGTGGACTGTCAAGGATGAGACTCCTAGCGATGCCGCTTGGCGGTACCAGCTACAGACCCCAACAAAGATTGTCCTCAGTGGAGCCTTCGTCGGACGGCTAGGTATGCTGAGCCTAGACTATGAGCTGGCCAACTACTCAGGCATCCAGCTCAAGGACACTTACGGTCCCTTTGTCAATGACAACAAGCTAATGAAGGAGTACTTCACCCCGATGCAGAGCACCCTACGTCTTGGTGGCGAGGTGAGGGTCTCTCCTCAGTTCAGTCTCCGTGCGGGTGGCTACTGGAGACAAGCGCCTATGAAGGCGAGCTTTGACTCCAACCCTAACCAGCAGAGTGCTACCATCCCTGTCAATGAAGCTGGTACCGTGCCACACTACGAGATCGTCGGCATGGGCTACGGTGTCACGGGCGGATTAGGCTGGCGCTTCTCTCCCTCCTCTTATGTAGATCTAGCGGTCGTCTATCAGGGACAAAAGTCTCATATGTACCCCTTCCCGACACGTTACTATGGGGATAATGGCGAGCAGCTCACGACGCCTCAACCTATCCAGCTACAGAAGCAACGCATCTACGGGGTCGCCACCTTCGGCTTTAAGTTCTAAGTCTCTTCATCGCATTACACTTATGTCTTTATCTTCCAAAGCTTGGGATCGCTTCCTCAACATCCTCTTACGCTCAGACATGGCTCGCGTCAACCGTGTCGAGTGGCTTACCGATGTGCTCTACCCCTTTCTCTCTATAACTGAGCTAGAGCAACTAGCCACGGAGCCTCCGCACCGCTTCCTCTCGGTCAAAGTCCTCAACCACATAGCCAACCAAGAGATACGTCGCCACACCGAACTTCTAGCTATAGGCTCGGCAGGTAGCAGTCTCACTGGTTGCGTGGGCACCTGGGTCGGCATACCGACGGAGCTAGCGCAGTACAGCGTCAACATCCTCCTTTTGATACAAAAGCTCGCTTACCTCTACGGCTGGGACGACTTCTTCACCTACGGAGCCGTGACAACAGAGACGCGAGCACGCTTTACCTTCCTCATGGGTAGTATGCTCGGCATACGTGAGGCCGATGAGCTCCTGCGCAGTGCCTGCACACTATACCAGGGGCAAGTCTCCATCACACCGATGCGCTATCTAGGCAAAGAGTCCCCCATTGACAAAGTCATAGCCGAGATATCAAAGCGTCTCCTCATCCTATCCGCCAAGGGTGGCATCACAGCTTGGATCGGTCGCAAGGCTCCGCTCATCGGAGTCACCCTCGGAGCCACCTCCTCATACCTCCTCGTCAAGCCCTCGCTCGTACGTCTCAAGGTGCTCCTGCGCGACCTCATGCAGGAGTAACCTTTGACTGATCGGCTCTTTCGTGCATCTCAATAAATCCGTACCTTTGCCCCACATCAATTCACTTTTTAGACGAATAGCAACTATATGGCCAATTGGTTTGAATGCAAAGTGACCTACGAAAAGATGGTCGACAACGGAACGCCCAAGCGTACCTCCGAGGGGTACCTCGTACAGGGCGACACCTATACGGAGATTGAGGAGAGACTTACCAAGGAGCTCACGCCCTTTACCTCTCTAGGCGAACTAATCATCAATACGATCAAGCGGATCAAGCTCGCGGAGCTCTTCCTCTCTGATCACCCCGAGGACGACCGCTTCTATCGTTGCAAGGTCAACTTCATCTCGCTCGACGAGACGAGAGGTGTAGAGAAGCGCACCGCAGCTGCTATGATCGTACAGAGCGATAGCCTGCCCAACGCCCTCAAGCGCCTCGAGAAGGAGATGTCCACAACACTCTCACCCTACGAGATAGCCGCCATCACCGAGACCATCATCATGGACGCTTGGCCGATAGACTTCTCCAAGCCCAACGAATAATCTATCCCTATCGAGAGACTGTTACCCAAACAGACAGGTAGCAGTCTCTCTTTTGTATTGTACACACCCTCTTTTCCCCCACACATCATGATCGCAGAGCGTCTAGCAGAGATACGGAGTCAGATACCAGCGCAGGTGCAGCTGGTCGCAGTCTCCAAGTTTCATCCCGTCGAGTCCGTCCGTGAGGCTTACGAAGCTGGTCAGCGACTCTTTGGCGAAAACCGAGCTCAGGAACTTGCCGAAAAAGCCCCCCAGCTCCCCGAAGACATTCAGTGGCACTTCATCGGCACCCTCCAGCGCAACAAGGTCAAGTATATCGTCCCCTACGTATCCCTCATCGAGAGCGTTGACTCCGAATCGCTCCTCCAGGAGATCGTCAAGCAGGCGACCCGCTTCGACCGCCAGCTGCGCATCCTCCTGCAGTACAAGATAGCTCAGGAAGAGAGCAAGAGCGGGCTAGACCACGCTGAGCTCCTAGCACTCGTAGATCACTACCTAGCGACACCCGAGTGGCGGGAGCGCATCACCATCTGTGGCTTGATGGGCATGGCGACACTGACGGCAGACAAAGAGCAAGTACGCCACGAGTTTGACACGCTCCGTGCCCTACAGACAGAGCTACGAGAGCGCTACCCCGACATCTCGTGGGACGAGCTCTCCATGGGCATGAGTAGTGACTGGCCCCTAGCCGTAGAGGCGGGCTCCACCATCGTACGCATCGGCACCGCCATCTTTGGTGAGCGACAATACTAGTAGTAGCCCAGCCCTCCCCCATCGTCCTCTGACGAAAGTCAGACATACCCCCCCATGCAAGGAGACTTAATCGCTAATTAATCAGCGGTTAAGTCTCCTCTTTTTGTCATCCTCTCCCCTCTTCTAGAAAATGCAGTTCTCTCAAGAAGGAGGTACCAGCAAAAGGTCTTGGCTCGTACTTCTTTAAATTCGTAAATTTGCACTGGAACATTTCTTAAACCTGTACAAGACTTATGACTCGTCTTTTGATCCGATGGCGACAATTGCTCGCCCTCACCCTCTTATTGCTTTGTAGCGTAGGTGCTCTTTCCGCACGTCCTCTGAGTGAGCGTCAGGCTCGACACCTCGCCGAGCAGTTCTTCCTCCAGTCAACTCGCACGACCATGTCTCGCCCCATATCACAGCAGGGGCTACAGCTCGTCTCAGCACCCGTACGAGAGGCTAGTGGCTTGCAGCTACGCACACTCTCGGGCGAGGAGGCTCGCTACTACTACATATACAATAGAGGGAGCAATGAGGGCTTCGTCATCATCGCGGGCGATGACGAGCTGACACCTTATATAGGATACGCCACTACGGGGCGGTTCGTTGTGGAGAATATGCCCGAGCAACTAGCTGCTTTTCTCAAGGCATGCCAAGAGCGTATCAATGAGCTAGCCTCTAGTATCAACATACATCAGGCACTACAGCCGACACGCCCCAGAGCCTCTGAGCCGAAGCTGATTCGTCCTCTACTGGGAAACATACAGTGGAATCAGAGTGCTCCGTGGGATAATCAGACACCCGTCATAGATGGTGAGCATGCACCCGTAGGTTGCGTTGCAACAGCCTATACGCAGGTGATGCGCTACTATCAGTGGCCCAAACAAGGTGAGGGCACTTTCTCCTATACGGAAAAAGAAAGTCGTCGCCAGCATAGTGTAGACTACGGGGCTACTACGTATGACTGGGCGCATATGCCTGAGCGGTATGCTGATCCATCGCAAGCCACCGAAAAGGAGACCAAAGCGCTCTCGACGCTTGCTTACCATGCGGGGGTGGCTATAGAGATGATGTATGCGCCTCGTGGCAGTGGTACCTATACGCAACTCGTGGCTAGAGCCTTACGCGACCACTTTCGCTACGACAAGGGCGTGAGCTACAAGAGTCGTCCGAACTATACGCAGGCTACCTGGGAGCAGCTACTACGTAATGAACTGATTGCCGATCGCCCTATCGTTTATAGTGGTACTGGCAGTGGCGGTGGCCACGCATTCGTCTGTGATGGGTATGATGCGAATGGTCTCTTTCACATCAACTGGGGCTGGGGAGGCATGAGCGATGGCTACTTCAACCTCAACTACCTCGTTCCCTCCGATCTCGGCATCGGTGGCGGTGCTGGAGGTGGCTATAGCCTAGGGCAAGGGGCAGTCATCGGGATTAAGCCTGATCGTACGGGGACCTCTCAGCGGACGGAGTCTTCGGCAGTTACCACTTGGCGCTTCAGTATGCGCTTTTACAAAGGCACACTAGATGCTACAGCAAACTACGAGGTAGCTCTCTTAGACGATGCAACCCCATACGATGATCGCATTACCTATGGAGTCACACGCCAAGGCTCTACCGACACGACTTACCTCGATCAGTACGCACGCAACGCTCATATAGAGAGTCTCTATCAATCTTACACTGTTAAATTTCAAAAGCTCGAACTCAGTGACTATATAAACGAGGGAACGTGGGACTTCTTCCTCGCCTATCGAGTTAAAGATGCAACCGGTAGTACTTCGTGGAGACCTTGTGGGCAACATGAGCGTGCTAAGGATCAGTATCGTCGCACCTTTACCATCTCACGAGAGAGCGACGGCTCCTATACAGCTACTGAAGATGCTATCGCCAATCAGCCTAAGCTAGAGCTTGTCGCTGGATCTGCTCAGAGCAAGATCGCAGGCTACGAGAAGAGCCAAGTCTCTCTCCAGCTACGGAATACAGGACGCATCGAGTACTTTGAACCACTATACCTCTTCGCCCGTAAGTCTGGCGAAAAGATGTTTCAACCGCTCCTCAATCTCCTCCCAGCCATCGAGGCTGGAGGTCAGGAGCGTGTATCCTTTGACATAGAGCGCTTCCCCTATGGTGCAGGAGATGTAGAGCTAAAGGTGGGCTATTTCGAGGGAGAGCGCTTTATCTCCGTCTGGTCTAATACGGTATCCATCCAGCCTGCAAAAGATGTACGTACAGCTTACGTCCTCTCATCCGATCAGCTCGTCACGGCCAATCTATCGACTGGCGACCTCTCGCAGATACGCATACGCAATGTCGGGACGACAACGACACCTTTGCAAGGATACCTCTACTATCGCTGGGAGATTAGCAAGGGTGACAACAAGGCTTCCTCAGAGTGGACAAAGACAACTCCTATTCCAGCTGGAGGCGAAGTCACCCTCACACCTAATCTAGAGAGCGAACTTCAGAAGGTCAAAGCTCAGGAGGGCGATGAGATTACGCTCACAGCGACCTTTGCTGAGGTAAATAATGAAGGATATATAATTGGTCGCATTCCTATGCTAGAGCAGGGCTCACTTGCAGTCACCTGTACGAAAGACCACATCGTTGGCGACGGCGTCATCACGATGACCACTGCAAAGGGTATCGGAGATGTCATCAGGCTTGCTTACATTGCAGATGGAGACGTCTCTATCGAAGGTGCTGAGGGCACTCCTAGATCTGAGCGATATATAAACTACACACTCACCAGTCAGCAGGTGACTATGCGTGGAGATATCACAATATTGGATTGCAAGGCAAATCGATTGACTGATATAGATGTTTCCCATTGTAGCTCTTTAAAAGTACTTTATTGCTTTGCCAACGAGATCAAAGGGAAGTCAATGCTACAACTTGTCAATAGCTTGCCTGATCGCACAGGGCTAGAGAGTGGCGCCATCATTATCTACTCAGACGGCTCTTTTGGGCCCGAAGACAATGTGTGTCTGAAGAGCGATGTCGCCATAGCTAGGGCTAAGAATTGGGGAGTAGGTCTAGCAAGAGTGGAAAACAGAGAGCTGAAACCATACCGCTACGATGGCGAGGACCCAACCAAGACCTTTGCCGTAACGCTGACTCAGGGCGACAACGGTACCATCTCAGCCACTGGCGCAGACGATCTTCATGCCGTGCTGGAGGGCACTGAGCTGACCATCACAGACAGCCCCAAGAAGGGTTACGAGCTGACCGCTCTGACGGCCAACGGTGAAGACATCCTAGCTACAAAGAAGCTGAACGTCCGGGAAGACACCGAGATTAAGGCGACCTTTGCGAAGAAGAGCTATACCGTGACATTCACGACGGAAGGCGAAGGCGAAAACAAGCTCACAGCTACTAGAAATGGGGAGCCCTTTACCTCTGGAAGCCCCGCTCAAGTAGACGACAAGATCGTCATCACAGCTCAGCCTGCTGAGGGGTACCAGATAGACAAGTGGCTCATTGGCAAGGAAGAGATGGAGTTCACACCCTATACGGGTAAGACGACCTTTGAGTGCACCGTCGGCACGACCGATGTTTTAATCAAGGCGACCTTTGCGAAGAAGACTTATCCAGTGACACTGACATACAATGAACATGGGACAATTTCCATCGTGGAGCCTGTGGACCTCGAGGCAGTGCCGTACGGTACGACTCTGACGGTTAAGGCTACGGGCAAAAATGCACAGTGCGAGCTGACCGCTCTGACAGCCAACGGCAAAGATATCCTAAGCACCAAGCAGTTCACCGTCCAGGGGGCTACCAAAGTGCAGGCCACCTTCGTTGACCATACGAGTATAGAGACAATCGAGGGGCACGCTCTCCGCATCTATCCGAACCCAGCGCAGACATTTGTCCTCATCGAGGGCTTGCAACCCGCTAGCCAGGTCTCGCTCTATAGTATGAATGGCAAGCAACTGTACACAGGTCAGACAGACCAGCAAGGGGCTCTGCAAATTGACCTGACCGCTCTGAGCGACGGTGTCTACCTCCTCGTCGGTGAGGGGTGGCAAAAGCGTTTAGTCGTCAAGCAATAGACGATAAACAGCTACTAAGAGGCTGCTACATTGAGATGGACTCCATCACCGCAGTGTAGCAGTCTCTTTTTGTGTCCTCCCACTTGGCACTCTAGTGCCATCCCCACTTGGCACTGCAGTTTCTCCTAGGTGGCACTGGAGTTTCATCCGTAGGAAACTGGAGTTTCTCACCCATGAAACTGGAGTTTCTCACCCATGAAACTGGAGTTTCTTCCGTAGGAAACTGGAGTTTCATGCAGAAGAGACGAAAAAGAGAGACCCACCAGCTTGGTAGATCTCTCTCTTTGTCGTACTATGGAGCGACGGACTAGACGAAGCAGGAGTTCGAGTCTAGCGATGCCATCGCAGTGATATTGACGATGTCCTTCACATCTGCATCGTGATCGGCGAAGTAGATCGGCTTAGCCAGTCCGATCTGAATAGGACCGATCACATCCTCCGCTATGTCTAGGTGCTTGAGGAGCTGGTAGCACGCATTCGCAGCTGAGAGACGGGGGAAGATGAGCACATTGGCGGGCTCTCCCTTGATACGATTGTTGGGAAACTCCTCATCGCGTCGCTGATAGTTAAGCGCCGTCTGTAGTTGCATCTCACCGTCCACCACGATGTGCGGATGCTCTCTGTGCAGTATCTCGACCGCCTTACGAGCCTCCACGGAGGACTCGGCATCGGTGCTACCAAAATCTGAGAAGCTAACCATCGCAATGACGGGTTTGATGCCAAAGCAGCGCACCTTTTCGGCAGCCAGCAGCGCAATGTCTACCAGCGTCTCAGCCTTGAGGTTTTGATTGATCAGCGTATCAGCCAGGAAGAGGGGACCACTCTTCATCATCACAAGGTGCATCGTGGCAAAGTGCTGATGCCCAGGTGCTATACCGACCGTATCGCGGGCCACATTGGAGAGGTAGGCATAGTTTGAGTAAATACCTGTGATCAAGCTATCGGCATCACCGCACTGGACCATCATCATACCGAAGTAATTCGGGCCAAACATCTTGTCCTTAGCTTCGCTCAGGACACCACCCTTGCGCCAGTTTTGCTCTGTGTAGCGCTGGGCATACTCCTCGCGCTTAGCCTTCCACTGCTCGTCATGCTGATTGATCACCTCAATAGTAGAGAGGTCTATGTCATGCTCCTTGGCAATCTGCTTGATCACCTCTGGGTCTCCTAGCACGATCGGATGGGCAATCCCTAGATGAGACACCTCTGCAGCAGCACGCAGTACGAGAGGATTCTCGCCTGCAGCGTAGACCATACGCTTCGGAGACATCTGTGCTGCCTCGTGGATACGGCGTAGCAAGTGACTCATACCTCCTGTGCGCATCAGGAGCGACTGCTCGTAAGCCTCCCAGTCGGTGATCTCACGGCGCGCTACTCCGGTGCGGATTGCGGCTTGAGCCACAGCCATCGAGACCCTCGTGATGAGGCGTGGATCTACAGGCTTGGGGATAAAGTAGTCGGGACCGAAGTGGAGTGGCATATGCCCATAGGCGCTAGAGACTTCATCGGGGACGGGCTCCTGCGCTAGACTGGCTATAGCCATCGTAGCGGCCATCTTCATCTCCTCATTGATTGCCGTGGCACGCACATCGAGTGCTCCTCGGAATATATAGGGGAAGCCTATCACATTATTGATCTGATTGGGATAGTCCGACCGTCCCGTAGCCATGAGCACATCTGGGCGAGCCGCTTTTGCATCCTCATACTTGATCTCAGGCTCTGGATTGGCAAGAGCGAAGACGATTGGATTCGGAGCCATCTTTTGCACCATCTCAGGAGTCAGCACGCCAGGCTGTGAGAGTCCGAGGAAAAGGTCAGCCCCCTGGATCGCATCGGCCAGCGTATAGATGCCCTCACGACTGGTCGCAAAGAAGGCTTTGCGCTCATCTAGATTGGGGCGATCGGTGCGAATGACCCCTTTGGAGTCAATCATCACAATGTTCTCCCGCTTAGCTCCCAGAGCGATGTAGAGCTTGGTACAGGACTGCGCCGATGCGCCAGCACCACTGACTACAATCTGTACCTCCTCGATCTTTTTGCCCGCTATCTTGAGGGCATTGAGCATACCCGCTGCGGAGATGATGGCAGTACCGTGCTGGTCATCGTGCATGACGGGTATGTCAAGCGTAGCCTTCAGCTCCTCCTCAATCTCAAAGCACTCGGGCGCCTTGATGTCCTCGAGGTTGATACCGCCGAAGGTGGGTGCCAAAGAGCGTACGATCTCGACAAACTTCTTGGGGTCCTTCTCGTCGACCTCTAGGTCAAAGACGTCAATGCCCGCATAAATCTTGAAGAGGAGCCCCTTGCCCTCCATGACGGGCTTGCCCGCCATAGCACCGATATTGCCCAAACCTAGGACAGCGGTACCGTTGGAGATGACCGCAACGAGATTGCCCTTGGCCGTGTAGTCGTATGCGAGCTCAGGATCGGCCTCTATATCCTTGCAGGGCACCGCCACGCCAGGGCTGTAGGCGAGCGTCAGATCCTGCTGTGTATTGTGCGACTTAGTGGGTCGCACCTCTATCTTACCAGGCTGAGGGAGCGCATGATAGGCTCTCGCAGCCGCTTCTAGTTTTTTGTCCATTATGCTATCTTATATCGTGATACATAGTTCCTCGTGGCAAGGAGCGTCCTCACCTACCGAAGTGCATGTGCAAAGCTACGACTTTTGCGCCACTTCGTGACGCATCGAGGCTGATGCAATCAATTTCTATTTTGAGGTGCTGGGGGGGAAAAACTCAAAATAGGAATTAGCGATATATGTGTCAGCCCGGATGAGATAGCTCTACTCTGAGATATTTTCATTACCTTTGCAGCAGACTCTTAGGGGTGCCACAGTGCGACTGCGTGGTGGCTGAGATGAGACCCTTGACCTGATCCAGATAATACTGGCGTAGGCAAAGAGAACGACTACACGCTGACCGTGCAGACTCTCATACTGGGACACCCTACTTGTCAAGCCCTTGAGCTTGGCGGTATACACTAAGAGTTTTACATACCAGACTGATGAAGGTATGTAGGCTCTTTTTCTTTTTATATGGCTTATGCAAGTAACGATCAATAAGACTCCACACGACCTGCCGACAGGGACCTCGCTACTAGAGGCGATATCGCCTGTCGTCGCTACGCTTGACCACACGGCGCTAGCGGTCAATCATCGTGTCATACCACGTGATGCCTGGCCTACTCACCAGCTCTGCGAGGGTGATGCTGTCACGATCATTACCGCAGCTATGGGTGGCTAAGACACACCTCTTCTTCCAAACACACTTAATCTCTTTACTCTATGAAGCAAAAAGATCAAACGGACAATCTAAACATCTCTCAGGGACCGCTCCCTGGCTCTACTAAGATATATGTCACTGGCTCTCGCCCCGACATTCGCGTGCCGATGCGTCGCATCGCACTCTCTGACACCATTGACGAGGAGGGCGTACGGCACAACAACGGCTCGGTAGTGGTCTACGATACCTCGGGACCCTACACCGATCCCGACTATCATGTCGATCCACACCAAGGGCTACCTAAGATACGTCAGCAGTGGATAGAGGAGCGTGGCGACACAACGAGACTATCTGAGCAGAGCTCGGAGTATGGTCGCAAGCGGAGACAAGACACTTCGCTGGATCATCTGCGCTTTGCCCATCTCAACGACCAGCCACTCGTAGGCACCGAGGAGCATCCAGTCACGCAGCTATACTACGCACGTCAGGGAATCATCACCCCCGAGATGGAGTATGTTGCTATCCGTGAGAATCAGCTCATCGACGAGATCCGAGAGCAGTACCCGCAGCATCTGGGCGAGAGCTTTGGAGCTAATATCCCTGAGCGCATCACCCCAGAGTTCGTTCGTGACGAGATCGCTGCTGGACGAGCCATCCTCCCCAACAACATCAACCACCCCGAGAGCGAGCCGATGATCATCGGGCGCAACTTCCTCGTCAAGATCAATGCCAACATTGGGAACTCGCCCATCACCTCCTCTATCCAGGAGGAAGTTGAGAAGGCGGTCTGGGCTATCCGCTGGGGTGCTGACACCATCATGGACCTCTCCACGGGGCGCAACATCCACGAGACGAGAGAGTGGATCATCCGCAATTCGCCAGTACCCGTAGGCACCGTGCCTCTATACCAAGCTTTGGAAAAAGTCAAGGGACAGGCAGACAAGCTTACGTGGGAGCTTTACCGAGACACACTCATCGAGCAGGCTGAGCAGGGTGTCGACTACTTCACCATCCATGCCGGCTTGCGCTGGCAGTTCATCCCGCTGACGATGAAGCGCCTCACGGGCATCGTTTCTCGTGGCGGTGCCATCATGGCGAACTGGTGTACGACGCACAAGCGTGAGAGCTTCCTCTACGAGCACTTTGACGAGATCTGTCAGATCTGCGCTCGCTACGACGTAGGTATCAGTATTGGTGACGGTTTGCGTCCTGGCTCTATCGCCGATGCCAACGATGAGGCGCAGTTTGCCGAGCTACGTACACTGGGCGAGCTATCTCGTATTGCAGACAAGCATTGCGTGCAGGTTCTCATTGAGGGTCCTGGTCACGTGCCTATGCAGCGTATCAAGGAGAATATGGACTTGCAGCTAGACCTTTGCAACGAAGCTCCCTTCTACACACTCGGTCCGTTGGTCACCGACATTGCTCCAGGCTATGACCACATCACCAGTGCCATCGGTGGTGCTATGATTGCGTGGCGTGGCACAGCGATGCTCTGCTACGTGACCCGCAAGGAGCACCTGGGTCTACCCAACAAGGACGATGTCAAGGAGGGTGTCGTCACCTTCAAGCTGGCAGCCCACGCTGCCGACCTTGCCAAGGGACACCCAGGCGCTTACTACCGTGACTACGCTATGAGCAAAGCGCGCTATGAGTTCCGCTGGAAGGATCAGTTCCACCTAGCACTTGACAGCGAGACAGCACTCCAGTATCACGACGAGACGCTACCCGCTGAGGGACACAAGGAGGCACACTTCTGCTCCATGTGTGGTGAGCACTTCTGCTCGATGCGTGCTAGTCGTCAGCTACAGAAGCGCATCGAGGACGACAAGTAATCAGTAACCACTCATCGCTCCATGATCGTCATCACGCCGCCCGAACGTCAGCATGTAGAAGATGTAGCTGGCGATATCATTGATGTCGCAAGTAGTTGCATCTGTAAGGTACATCTGCGCATGCCAGGAGCTTCTGAGGCGGACTTTAGAAAAGTCTTAGACAGTCTAGAGCCCGCCTACCACCAGCATGTCGTGCTGTGTGACCACTATGCGCTACTGGCGGAGTATGACGTGGCGGGCGTCTACCTACCCTATCGTCGCGTGGCGGAGTGGAGGAATATCCCTCTCGCTCCTCACCAGACGATAGCGGTCGGTGCCCATTCGATCCAAGAGCTACAGGAGTTACCTTTCACACCAGAATACGCCTTGCTCAGCCCGCTCTTTGATAGCATTAGCAAAGAGGGCTATCAGGGCAACCCTGCGTTACTTTCGTGTCGTGAGGAATTGATCCAGCTCCCTTACCCCGTTTACGCGCTTGGAGGCATCACCCCCGAAAAGCAAGAGGCTGTCGCAAAGGCAGGCTACGCTGGGGTCGCTGTACTGGGAGACATCTGGTCGCAATCCTGGAAACAGCTACCAGAGCGACTAGCTCAGTACCAATTGCCCGCCATCCTAACCGTTGCGGGTCACGATTCCACATCGGGAGCTGGCATCGGCGTAGACACCCGCATCGCAAATGATCTGAGAGTGCAGTGCTACAGCGTTATCTCTACACTCACAGCACAAAGCCTGCACCGCTTCGTCTCCGCTACCGCCACACCGTCCGACCAACTACAGGCATCGCTAACGACGCTCCTCACCGACCACCCAGTCACCGTGGCTAAGCTCGGTATGGTGCAGGACTTACAGCAGGCGGTACAGATCGTTGCGCAGATGAAGGCGCTAGGTGTCAAGCGAATCATATGGGACCCTATCCTCCAGCCCACAGCAGCCGAGGAGACGCAGACCCGCCTTTGGACAGAGGAGCAGGACAAGCTCGCTACCCTACTGAATGAAGTAAGCCTCGTCACACCCAATATGCCCGAGGCTCAGGCTCTCTTCGGTACAGACGATCCCGCAGAGCTCCAGCGCATTGCTCAGAAGCACGATGTGGCTATTCTACTAAAGGGTGGACACGACACCACTTCGCCACATCTTGTGGTCAACCAACTGATCACTAGCGACGGCATCCACCCCTACTACACGCATCGCTACGACAAGTCAATCCACGGGACTGGCTGTATGCTCTCCGCAGCAATCGCCAGCTACTGGGCTATGGAGTACAGCCTCGTTAGCTCCGTGCAGCATGCTTGCCACTACCTCGCCACGATCTTTGCGGGGCAACCCAACCTCCCCGAGCGACAGCTACTTTGTCCCAAGATATTTAGAGGAAGTCGGAAGAAGCAACATCTGTACTTTGACTTTGATCTACAGTACGTGACCAACGAGTCGGACCCCGACAGACTATATAATAAGGTATCCCAATACCTTGAGGCGGGCGGACGCTGGGTGCAGCTACGACTCAAGGAGGCGACCACCGAGGAGCGCATCAAGATGGGACTGCGCCTCCGCACGCTGACCGATCGCTACGATGCCTGCTTACTCATCGACGACGACATCATCGCCACCATCGCTGTAGACGCTGACGGGGTTCACCTCGGCAAGCGCGACTGCCCTCCGCAAGAAGCGCGGCGCATCCTAGGCAATGACTACATCATCGGCTATACGGTCAATAGTCTTGACGACCTACCTCGTGCCTTGGCAGCCAACATTGACTACATCGGCGTGGGCCCCTATCGAGACACACAGACCAAAGCGCTCCTCGCTCCCATCCTAGGCTTAGAGGGTATCTCGCAGATAGCTCAGCAAGTCAAAGAGACGAACCGACAGTTCATCGTTCCTCAGATTGTAGCTATCGGAGGCATACGACCAGAAGATGCTGAGACTCTCTTTAGCAACAAAGACATTGACGGCATCGCCGTGAGCGGTGCCATCGAGCACGCCACCGATATGGCTCATACCGTATCGCAGTTACTGCGTGACACATCAAGCTTTCCTAATTAGACATACATTCTAATCTACTATACACATGCAGACTAAGTCATTGAAAATCGGAGACCACGACTTCACCTCGCGCCTCTTCATCGGAACTGGCAAATTTGCCAACAATCAACTAATGTCAGACGCACTCGACGCTTCTGGCAGCGAGCTTATCACTGTCGCGCTTCGCCGAGTAGAGACCTCTGCAGGCCTCCACGACACACTCATTGAGAGCATCACACGCCCCAATGTCATCATCCTACCCAACACCTCTGGCGCACGCACTGCCGACGAGGCGATCTACGCAGCACAGTTAGCCCGTGAGGCACTACAGACCAACTGGATCAAACTAGAGGTACACCCAGATCCTAAGTACCTGCTCCCCGATGCTATGGAGACGCTCCGCGCCACCGAGCAACTCGTCAAGGAGGGTTTCATCGTCATGCCATACATACAGGCAGACCCCGTACTCTGTAAGCGACTCGAGGAGGTCGGTGCACCTTGCGTCATGCCCCTCGGCGCTCCGATCGGCAGCAATATGGGACTCACCACGAGAGACATGCTACGCATCATCATCGCTGAGAGCACCGTCCCCGTAGTTGTAGACGCTGGTATCGGTCGCCCCTCGCACGCTGCCGAGGCTATGGAGCTAGGTGCCGATGCAGTACTCGTCAATACCGCCATCTCCACCGCTGCCGACCCAGTAGCTATGGCCATCGCCTTTAGAAAAGCTGTCGAGGCTGGTCGCTCAGCTTACGAGATGGGACTGCACCAGCCCGCTACCGATATGACAGCCACCGCCTCTTCACCACTCCAAGGATTCTTTGACTAATGACATTCTACGATTATAAGCAACAGTACAATTGGGAGCAGGAGTGTGCTGAGTTTGACACCTTTACTGCTCAAGATGTAGAGCACGCCATCGCCACAGCTACGCCTACTCTACGCGACTTCAAGGCGCTCATCTCCCCCGCAGGAGATGCTTACCTAGACGCTATGGCGACCAAAGCACAGCAGCTCAGCATCGAGCGCTTTGGCAAAACCATACGCATGTACGAGCCTCTCTACCTCTCTAACTATTGCCACAACCACTGCGTCTACTGTGGGTTCAATCAGGAGAACAAGATCGTCCGCAAGGTACTCACCATGGAGGAGGTGCAGGCTGAGGCAAAAGCTATTGCCGACATGGGCTTCACCCATATCCTCCTCGTGGCTGGCGAGTCGCCCAAGCATGCTGGCGTTGACTACTACCGTCAGGTCATCGAGCTCATCCGCCCCATGTTTGCGCAAATATCGATCGAGGTACAGCCTATGTCTGTCGAGGATTACAAAGTCCTCGTCGAGGCGGGCGCTCACTACGTCTGCGTCTACCAGGAGACCTACAACGAGGAGAGCTACCCACGCTTTCACCCCAAGGGGCTCAAGGCTAACTACCGTTTCCGCTTAGAGACACCCGACAGAGCCGCTGAGGCAGGCTTTCGCAAGGTCGGTATCGGTGCTCTCCTAGGACTAGACAACTGGCGCACGGACGCTTTCTTCACCGCGCTACACCTAGACTATCTAGAGAGCCACCACTGGCAGACCAAGTACTCTATCTCGCTACCCCGTCTGCGTCCACACGTAGGCTCCTACATGCCCGCAGACCCGATCAACGACCGTCAGATGGTACAGCTCATCTGTGCTTACCGCATCTTCGATCCCGAGGTTGAGATCTCTCTATCCACACGCGAGAGCAGTGCCTTCAGAGATATGGCGGTACGCATCGGTGCCAACTCTATGAGTGCTGGTAGTAGCACTCAACCTGGCGGTTATGTCGATCCTAATCCTGAGCTCGAGCAATTCTCTATCAACGACTCACGCTCTCCCGAAGAGATGATCGCTGCTATCAAAGCTCAGGGATACGAAGTCATCTGGAAAGACTGGGACCAGTGGATGTAACCCGCACGCCCCAAAACAACACGGGCAACAAGAGCATCGCTGACAGCGCACGATACGAGCGTCAGCTACAGCTCCCCGAGATAGGCCCCAAGGGTCAGCGACTCCTCGCTCAGACGAGCGTGGCGGTCGTTGGCGCTGGGGGCTTGGGAGCTCCTATACTTTATTACCTCACGGCTGCAGGCATCGGGCGCATCGCCATCATCGACTGCGATGTCGTCTCCTCGTCCAACCTCCAGCGTCAGATCCTCTACCAAGAGTCTGACCTCGCACACCCCAAAGCTATCCAAGCGCAAAAGCGTCTCACCGCGCTCAATAGTACCCTCCATATCGAGGCCATCACCGAGCGACTCAATGAGACCAATGTAGCGACCTTACTAGCCGACTACCAGATCATCGTCGACGCTACGGACAACTACCCCACACGCTACCTCCTAGACGACTACACCCGCAGCACCGCCAAGCCTCTTGTGCATGGAGCCATCGAAGGATGGAGGGGACAATGCACCATCTTTGCGCCCTCTAGTAGTCTGCGTTACCGCGATCTATACAGCGAGCCGCACAGTGCAGAGAAGGCCGTACCGCCCGGTGTCATCGGCGCCACCGCTGGCGTCATCGGCAGCATCCAAGCAAGTCAAACGCTCCAGCTAGCCTTAGGGCAGACACCCACCCTCCTCGGCAAACTCCTCATCGTCGACCTGTGGCACGGCTCGTGGCACACCTTCGACCTCGCCTGATCCGCCCCCACCATACGCCCCTTCACCAGCTATAGCACCACAAATATCAGACAATCGTGTCCGAGCTGGTATTCTTCTTCGTTGCAAAGGTACAAACCAAGCTCTAGTAGTGGGGAAGCCTACTGCACTGAGGAGCCCTCACCCAACCTTATCAACTTCCATTGATCACTCTAGTATCTATAATAGTAAAGCTAAATGAATCATGCAGACTTATGTCCTACTATGGTTCTTTAAGAAGACCTAGGCTCTGCAACCTATACTTCAAGGCTTCCTTCGACACGATCGTAGTTTCATTAACCATTTTTGCGAAGAGATGATATAACTCTTTGTTCACTTCTTGATTATCTAAGTATAAGTACGGCTTTGCTATACGTTCTTTTTCTCTGAACAATTCAAACTTATGCAGAATTAAAAGATCTGGCATTAGAAGATATGCAGCAAACTTGTTCGCCTGATACTCTAATCGTGCAACATCCAAAGTCAACTCACCTCTCGTTATAAAAAACGACTCTTCGAAGTCTTCTAGTTGTTTGACTACTCCTTGGAATAAGTGTTGATGCAAAACGATGTGTCCTATTTCATGAGCTAATGAAAATGCCACTCTTGGTTCGCTCGAGGAAGGAAATATTAAAACTTCTCTTTTTGCAAAGTCACACCTACCTAATATACCTTTATCAGCTAGTGCTTGATCTATCTTAAGAGTATATCCTAGTAGCTGAATGATACCACTTAAAAGATCAATATCAATAATGTGAGTATCCTTAAATATGGAAATTCCCAGCGTTTTAAGTGCAAGCAATCTAATAGTCGAATCTTCTCTAAAAGGGACTTTAACTATAGATATCGGATGAAGCTTGTTTAGCAATTCCAGGACGTCATTTGAATTGTATAAGTCTTTTTCCTCATAAGGTTCAATAAAACAATCGTTTGTTAGACCTCGTAAGTAATTCACCTTTTTACTTTTTCTAGTTATCCACTTTGGACAAGTATTCTCTGGACTCATATAGACCAGCTTTATTCCTGCATCCTTCGCACTGTTTATTGCTTCTCTTTGAAAGCCATTAGATGCGAAACATATAGCTTCATTAGCCTGCAACTTTCGTTTTCGTTCACTTAAATCATTGATTATCTTTGCCTCTATAGGACGCTTATGATTCTTGCATTCTATAATAGTCAAAATGTCGTATGGAGCATCCCTATCCAAATACTTCTTTTCTTCTATGGAAATGTCTATTTCTAAAGGAGTTCCCTCTTGATTTTTCTGTGGATACTTCTTTTTGTGATGAATCGTAATCCTCTCGTTTGTTGAATACGTTTGTCGAATGTATTCTTCTACTAGATTTTCGTATCTGTCTCCCTTTTGAATCGTTGATTCTTTCATTTTTAATTCATTAGGATCTAGCTACACCATCGGGCGAACCTTCTCCTCGATGAAGGCTATTTCGTCGGGGGTGAGGGCGTACTTCTTGTAGAGCTGACGGTCTATCTCGGCGACCGACTGGCTCCAGTCGATATCGGAGCCTGAGGTGAAGTCCTGCAGTGGCACTAGTCGCCAAGTGTCCTTAGGGTTATGCTGTGTGGCTTTCAATATACTGAGCATCGTGCGGGCGAACTTGGTCTTGATATACTTCAGACATGCCTCCGCCTCGCTACGACTGTCGAATGCACCAATGCTTATGAAGGTTTGGGTTCCCCCGATTAGGGGTTCCCCGATTAGGGGTGTGGAGAGGACCTCTCCGATGGCTCCCGATCCATTGCTTTTAGGAACGAACACTTTATACTTCTCTAAGTTCGGGTGATCCTCTATCAGCTGCTTGTCAATGTAGCGGAAGCACCGCTCACCATTGAGCCGCCCATAAAAGCCAAAATCACCTTCTCTCCGTTCCTTTCTAAAGTATTTAGGATACTTTTCAAACACTGTAGTTCCTATCATATTGTCAGCAAGTTGTTCTTTGAACGAACTATACTCTTGAGGGAAGACATCCTTAAACTTGTAACTTGCATTCGTATATATAATTTCAGTTAAAGGTCTTTGTCCTACAGCTTCAACTTTAAAAGCAATTTTATCAAGCTCGGGATAAGCAGTGAATAGCTTAATTCCTCCATAGTCTTCTTGTGCATCGTAATACATAACAGACACTCCTCCCTTCACATCGACGTGTGGAAATACATCTACCGTTGTAGGACGGTACCAAATGATTTTCATATGAGGACTATTAAGCGTCTTCTTATTCCACTTCTTTGAAGTAAAGCCTGCATTAAAGAGATATCGAGCTGGTGTGATTAAGCTAACTCGATGTGTAATATCCATCGAGAGGTCTATGAATAGATCATAAATAGGCTTCGTCCGGCTATTATCAGTCTGAGCTTGATAAGGTGGATTGCCTATCGTGAAGTTTAGATTCATCTCCTTAAGTTGTTCCATTAGTTGATCCTTCTTGTTAGGGTCTATAAGGTCATAGGTCGTAAAGTCTGAGATGACATGGCCAGTGTCTAATCCGAGGAGACGATAGACCTTGAGGGTAAATTCGTAACTCACCGTGGAGGTGGGGAGAGCATAGACATTGCGTCCGACTGCCATGCCAAACCTGCTGACCAAAGCTCTGGTAAACTCGCCCTGCTTGGACGCTATGTCTAATATACGTGTCTCTGACGTGATGACACCTTCGTCTAGCGCATCGATCATCTCTAGCGCGACAGCCTGTGGCGTGACTATCTCCGATGAGGAGAGTCGTCCGAACTTCTTCATAGCCACCGCCACACGCTCACTCGGGGTAAGCGACGTGTCACTCATCAGCGTGTTGATATTCGCAATCTTATAGTCCAGAGCTCGCAAGACAAAAGGATTGCTCACGGTCTGTATGATCTGTAGGATAGAGGCTTGTAACCCCACATTGCGTGCTATGCGCTTATTGTCTGCACCCTGACTGATCGAAGCTATCAGATCCTCTAGCGAGGAGACTGGAGTCTCTGTCAGAAAAGCGTAAAAGAGTATCTGCGCATAGTAAGTCGCCAACTGCTTGCCCAGCAAGCGACCTTCATCAGTCTCTGCGGAGGGAGCTACCTGCGTAGAGGTAGCACCGCCTCCCTTAGGCGTGTCATGTGTCTCTAGCTCTAGCTCGCTCTCCTCGCCCGTGACCGCCTGTATCTCTATTCCCTTAGAAGCATCTATCGGATTCAGCTGCGAGATGACAGAGCGCATCCGCTCGTCAGCCAGTAGCGTATAGTCTATCGGTATCTCGGTAGCCTCATCCATCACACTGCGCTCAGCACTGTAGGAGCGCACGGAATCCATTATGTCACTAGCCTCTACACGCTGTAAGCCTTCGGCTCCGATTGTAACTATCGGCGAGTGGCGTAGCTCCGTCTCAATGCGCTCCTGAAGCTTCTTATTGCCAGCTTGATCCGTATTGACATTGTAGATCTGCGCTCGTTGCTCCTGTAGGCGAAACATCCGCTGCGGGTCAAAGTCTACCAAAAGCGTCTGAGGCTTCATATTGTACTTGACCCGCTCCGAGCCATCCTCTGTCGTTAACGTCCGTATGTACTGATTCTGAAGTCGGAAGATAGCCTGGTCGTACTCTTGTGGCGAGGCACAATCCTTGAGATAGAGCATCGTATCCCACTCAGGAATGGTGCTACCCGTTAGCATACGATTGACCGTTAGGGTGATACTCTTCTCGCCCTTTCTCTCGCAGTCAGCTATCTGAGCTTTGACATCTTCGGTGCTACGATACCGCTTGGGATCATCGACACCAGCTATATTGACTATGGTGTAGTCAGATAGATTGCGGAAGAGTTCTTTATACTCCGTCAATAGATGCTCCATGGCATCGCACGAAGCTCTGTAAGGTAAGACGAAAACGAGATGCCTACACATCTGCCCTCGCTTGATCTGCTCCAAATCTAGGAAAGGCAATAGATGCGCATCTTCCTGCACGCCATCAATCGCCTGCAAAAACTCCAAGATTTCATCCTCGTGGACGAATAAGCGGTGCCGTCCCTCCTTATTGTCTCGCAAGATAGAGCGAGGACGAAAGAGCTCTGACAGACCCATCTCATAGCCGTCTGCCCGCAATGTCTCCATAACACGTAGCGAGCTTTCATTAGGTAGGAAGGCAAAGCGCACCATCTGGGGGAAGCCGTAGTAGGGATTGTCCCACTCTTTCACCTCATCCGAGAGTATATGCTCACGGTCCCACTCTGCCTGCTCCTCGACAATGTCTGAGAACTGGTAGAAGGCGATAATATCTTCCGCCTCAAACTCACTCCCCATCAAGATGCGATAAGGAGTCCCCGATAGGTGAATACGGACACGGCTACGCAGTTGCTTTAGCTCTGTACAATCATCGTACTGCTCAGCACTGTCCAGCTCGTAAGTCTCCTGTTTGAGCTCTCTCTTGTTGAGCTTCAGAACACGACCATACTCTGCGGCTCTAGCTCCATAGTGAGTCTCATCAATGAGTAGGAGATCTATCTCACGGTCGAAGAGTGCATGATGACGCTGCTTGATCTCACTACCCATCAAGTCTTGTAGCGTCAAGAAGACTACGGCACGCCCTGTAGCTAACGTATCCTCTAGAACTGTCTCACTCTCCATGAGCTTGTCTTTGTCTAGGAAGCTGTACTCGGCAAACTTCACGTGGCTCTCGACTGAGCATTTCCACTCCTCGCGGACATCTGCCTTTGCAGAGACCACAAGGACAAGTTTCGCTTGCATCTCAACCGCACAGCAGAGCGAGGTAAAGCTCTTACCAAAGCGCATCACCGCATACATCAGCAGGTTGCTACGCCCTTGTGATATGGCCTTCTTAAATCGCTCGATTGTCTCCCGCTGGTTTGGTCGTGGTTCAAAGCTCTCTGTACGCTTATAGGTGTGTTTCACAGGAATACGACTCTCCTCAAACTTGAAGAAATCATACCGACCCTCTCCACGCTCATAAGATTGCTCAATGTCTGCCATCGCTTGGCGCAGGTCTTCCTCCGTAGCTTCTCGAAAGAACTCCCGCGAGTAGTAAAGTTCCTCAGACAGGTCGCTCGGACGCAACCGACTACGCTGTAACTGATGCTCTAGATAGCGATGCACCGCAAAGTCTCGGAAGTAGGTCTCCTCATCGACCTTAGCTACGGCACTATAGCGAGAACGCAAATTGGGGAAGTAGCGTCTCCACTCATCCAGCCGTTGTAAGACTGGTCGGTAAGTATCCCCAACCTTGAGATAGTTGGGTACACTCTCCGTCGAGAAAGCGTAAATATAAGGTTCTACCCTCCCAATAATTAACGTATCAATCAGTTCTTCACTCATTGCTTCTTCTTACGTTGCTTTGATTGACGTTGCTCCGCCTCCGCCTTCTTAGCTTCCATTGCTTCACGCTCATTGCGTGCCTTGCCTTGGCGATAGACATCGACGAGGTGAAGCACTCCATCCTGCTGCCAATCTCTGATCTTGGCATAGATGCCGTTGTGCAGGAGCGGGTCATTCTTCTTACAGCCAGGACAAGGGACACGCTTGACATCTGCCTCGAATAGACCTGAGTGCTGCACTTCTTCATGGCAGGAGTTAGGGATGACAAACTTGAGACCATCCATCTGGAAGATATTCCACGCTATGACCTCTGCGATCTCCGTCTGCTCCTCCAGCGTAGGCTCCTCGCCCCAGCGGTCACGATAGTACTCGATGAAGGTGTAGAGCATATTCTCACGAGCTAGGAGGATATTGTCCCCCTGCCACTCGTAGCCGTAGACACTCTGGAAGGACTTAGTCACCCAGACGAGCCAGTCGGCACGGTCTGAGACGTTTTCGCCGACGACACGTAGCTTGCGGTCGAGGAGCCCGATGCGCTTGTATATAGGTATCGTCTCACCCGTGACTGCATCGTAGCGACTGGCCAAGTAAGGGGCCTCGCCACAGGTGATCTCCATACAGGTCCTAAGGATATAGTCCTGCCACGTCACCCCCTCGGCAAAGCGAATAGGCTCAGTCGTAGCCTCCCACTCACGACCCTCGGCATCTAGATTGTAGTTGAAGCTGCTCCCCTCAGCGAGGTACCCATCGTCGCCACAGTTACACTGTAGGTTGCAGACCCACGCTGGGGTAAATATCTCCGCCTTTTCCTTGGTACGACGTCGCTTCAGGTCACGATGCTTCATAACACGGGGCATGATGACCCGCCCATGCTCCCCCCGGATAGAGCCTAGGGTGATGGGGTCGGAAAAGGCGTAACCCGCCCCGAGCTCCTCATAGTCATTGCAAGCCCAAAAGATATTCTTCTCCGTAGTGTGATCCTGCAGGAGTATCTCTAGGAGAGACGTGGGGAGCTTGTCCTCTAATATGTCTACCTCAATCTTATTTTGTGCCATAGCTGTCGTACTACTCTGCAAAGATAACATTAAAAGAAGAGAGTAGCGTGTCCGAACTGATCTATTTTGAGGGGGATGCGTGGAGAAGAGAATCCTAGCTGTGAGTAGCGAAAAATCTGTATAATGAAACAATTACAGCGAATACGTTCTGCAATTGAGAAATATGTCGTACCTTTGCAATGAAGTCAGACGAAGTATGAGGATCATCAGTACGAGACGGATTAAAGAGTATTACGAGCGTGAGCCGAGGAGCAAGGTGGCGCTGCTCTACTGGGTGGCTGTGGTCAAGCGGGCCGAGTGGCACAACGCTATGGACATCAAGAGGGACTTTGCCACGGTCGATGCCATTGGCAAACAGCGATTCGTCTTTAATATCGGAGGGAATAAGTATCGGCTGGTCGTGGTCGTGCAGTTCGCTCACCAATGTGTTTATGTGCGCTTTGTGGGTACTCACAAGGAGTACGACAAGGTGGATTGTCTAACCATCTAACCGCTTTTGAGATATGTACACGGAAGGTCAATATAAATACGCTCTAGCACGTGTGGAGGCGCTCCTGCCCCTTATGGAGGCGGAGACGATCAGTGCGTCTGAGGAGCAGGAGCTGGCGATCATGAGTGATGTGGTCGCCTCGTACGAGGAGGAGCATTACCCGCTAGATACCCTAACGCTGGGAGAGCTCATCAGCTATGCCCTCAAGGAGCAGGGCAAGTCACAGGCGGAGCTAGCTCGTGAACTGGGGGTCTCGCCATCTCGTGTGAGTGACTTCGTCAATGACAAGAGCGAGCCGTCACTCTCGCAGGCAGGGCGCATCTGTCAACTACTCGGACTATCTGCGGATCTGGTGCTGGGCTGTGCCACGCCAGCCTTTGCCTAGGGTCTCTGGTGGCACCAGCACACAAGCGAGTCTTGAGATGGTGTCAGATGCCGATGCGACCTTCTCACCTCTGATTCCTTTTCTACGGAGGAATTTGCGAATAGCTTGTTGGAAAACGAAAATTCTCCACGGACCCGGGAAATAAAAGTTCGGAAGAATGAAATGAAACTTCGGAAGAAGCAAATCAAAGTTCGGAAGAATTTTTTTATGCCTTCGTGGAGGATTTTCGTTTTCTTCCTGGAGATTTTCGATTTCCTCGGAGGTGTGGGCTGAGTGGCGGTGATCGGCTGTCAGTGGCTTGCGGGCGGTTAGCGAGAAACATCGGAGCTATCGGACGAGTAACGGCGGTAGGGACGCACGACCTGTGCGTCCGTTGTGTCAAAGCTGGACGAGTAACGGTTGTAGGGACGCACGGTCGTGCGTCCGTTGTGTCAAAGGTTACAGCGTCAGGGCTTTAACGGATACGGACGCTCGACCGAGCGTCCCCACGGCGGGTTGCACGTCTTGCTGTACTACAACGGACGCCCTCCCGCTAGACACTCCCGTGCGTCCCCACAGCGGGTTACACGTATCGACCGAGCGTTTCCACGGCGGGGTATACGTCTCATCGTTACTCATCTCGCAAGATTGTTGTACTTTTGAGGAGTAATTGCAACTTTAGCTTATACATATACTACTATGACAAGACTACGTACACTACTACTTTCACTCGTGGCGCTCTGCGCACTCGGTGGCACGGCGCAGGCTCAGATGCCTCTGCGTATCTACGTTGACGCAGCTCCGCTCTTCAACCTTTCACAAGCCAAGACTATCCAAGATGTCTCTGAAAACAAGGTTTTCGTCGGCTACCGTCTCGGTGCCGGACTGGATGTCAATGTGGGCAAGATGATGTACGTTGGCACGGGACTATCTCTTGCGATGAAGGGAAATCAGTATACGGTCCTTGACTTGATGGGGAAGAGTGGCGACATCAAGGTTTACAGCCACTATATGCAGATCCCTATCAACGTGGGTGTGCGCCTGAACGTGACTCCTCGCATCGGTTGCTCCATAGAGGCTGGTCCTTACTTTGCTTACGCTCTAGGAGCTACCGTTAGCCAGGGCAAGATCCTAGACGATATCCAGAAGACTTACAACGTCTACAAGGATGGTATCCTCGGGATGGATGGTGCCAAGCTCAAGCGCTACGACATCGGTCTAGGGGCTAAGGCTAAGGTAACCTTCGGATCGTGGTACGGTATGCTAGGTGCTGACTTGGGCTTCGTCGATGAACTGAAGCTTGAGAAGAATGATCCCAAACTAGAGAAGCTTGGTCAGAAGGCTATGCGGAATACCTCCTTCTACCTTGGTGCTGGCTTTACTTTCTAACGCCTTATGAAGAATCATAATACGCTGATCATCGTAGCGCACCCCGACTTGGAGCACTCTGTCATCAACAAAGCTTGGATGGAGGCGCTCACGGGGCACGCTACGATACATAGCCTCTGTGACGCTTACCCCACAGGGACGCCTATAGATGTGGCGCATGAGCGTGCGCTCGTGGAGCGTCACGATCGTGTGATACTACAGTTCCCCCTCTACTGGTACTCCGCTCCAGCGATCCTGAAGCAGTGGACTGACGAGGTCTTTGGCGAGGGCTGGGCCTTCGGTGAGGGGGGCGACGCATGGGTTGGTCGTCAGCTCGGTGTCGCTGTCTCATGCGGTAGCGCTGAGGCAAACTTCTGCGAGGGCGGATCTCAAAAGCATACGCTAGCGACTTTCCTCACACCATATGAGGGGCTAGCAGCTTTCGCACGAGCTGACTATATAGGGCATCACGCTTTTTACGATACTTATAGCGATACGGTCGCCGAAAGGTTGCCAGCAAACTGCGAGGCGTATCTGCGCTTTGCGCTACAGTAAACATTTAATCTAGACGTTAGCCACTTATGAGTACGATCATTGACCTACAGGGCGTCACGGTATCACGCCAGGAGCATGAACTACTACGAGACGTCACACTATCGCTCGAAGCGGGGGACTTTGCCTACCTTACGGGACCCGTGGGGAGTGGCAAGAGTTCGCTCCTAGAGCTACTCTATGGCGAGCTGGCGCCTAAGGGAGGCGTCGCTAAGGTGCTGGACTACAACCTGCACCGCATGTCAGTACGTCAGCGACAAGCTCTGAGGCGCTCGCTGGGGATCGTCTTCCAGTCACAGGCGCAGCTCCTATATAACTACACGGTGCAGGGCAACCTTGACTTCGTCTTGCGTGCTGTGGGAGTGAAAAAGCGAGAGCAGCGTGCTATGCGTATCGAGGAGGCGCTGAAGCAGGTCGGCATGGAGGGCAAGCACTACAAGTACCCACACGAGCTGAGCGGTGGCGAGGCTGAGCGTATCTGCATAGCGCGTGCCCTAGTCGTACGTCCACGACTGATCCTACTTGATGAGCCTACGACGGGACTAGACAGTGAGACGTCGCTACTGATCGGTCAACTGATCCAATCCCTGGCTAAGGAGGGCGTAGCAGTGCTGATGAGCACGCACAATGAGACGCTCATACAGGAGCTACCCGCTACGAGATACCATATCAACCTGGAGAGTCGTACGCTGGAGCGCATTGACTTATCCCCTACCCTAGAGCAAGTTGAGGAAACTAGCTCTGAGCCTTTTACAGATCCTATTGAAGTAGCGCTATGATCGTACTGAAGTTTGGCGGCACCTCTGTCGGTTCACCAGATCGCATACGCTCGGTAGCGCATCTAGTGGCATGTGTACCAGGGCGCAAGACGCTGGTACTCTCGGCTATGGCAGGCACGACGAACGACCTCGTGACGCTGACGCAGCTGATTACCTCTGGCGAGCGTGACCGTGCGACCCGTCATGTGGAGATGCTCCGCAGCCGCTACATAGACAATGTGGTGCCGGAGCTTTTTGCGGGGCATGAGCTACACCAGCAACTGGCGGAGGAGGCTTTGACCCCAATCTTGGATAGCCTCTTGCTACAGACGCTCAACGAGGCTTTTACCCACAACGACGAGAAGCAGATCCTCGCCTGCGGAGAGATGATGTGTACCGCTCTGATGGCGCTCACGCTACAGCTCTACGAGGGGATCACACCGCACAAGCTCTTGGCGCTAGACTTCATGCGCATTACTCACGAGGGACGACCAGACATTGAGTACATCGCTCAGCGGTTGCGCCCGATGGTCGAGGGAGTACGCGATGCGGAGGCGCTCTTTCTCACGGAGGGGTACATCTGTCGCAACGCTTTCGGCGAGGTGGACAACCTACGTCGTGGCGGAAGCGACTACAGCGCTACGCTCATTGGCGAGGCGGTACAAGCTGAGGAGATACAGATATGGACCGACATTGACGGGCTACACAACAACGATCCGCGGGTGGTCAATATGACGTCGCCTGTGCGTCGTCTGAGCTTTGGCGAAGCTGCCGAGCTAGCGCGTTGCGGTGCTAAGATATTGCACCCTGCTTGCATCGAGCCAGCACGACGTGCGGGTATCCCAGTGCGACTGCTCAACACGCTTGATCCCTCGGCCCCTGGCACGCTCATATCTCATGTGACAAACAGAGATATGATCAAGGCAATCTCGGCAAAGGACGGGATGTGTGTCGTGACGCTTCTGCTGAAACATCTGAGCAATAGCGACGTCTCTACGGGGCAATTCCTCATTACGCTGACGGAGGCTATGCACCGTCTGCACATAGAGCCGGACATCTTGATGGCTTCGGGCGATGGCTACGTCATCGTCACGGAGGAGGACTCGGGGGCTATAGATACGTTGATCAAGGAGATGACTCCCTGGGCAGAGGGCTCCGTGCAGAGCGACCTCTCAATCCTGGCAATTGTCGGAGATATGGGTTGGCATCGCATAGGCTTTGAGGCGCGTATCCTCGAGGCGGTGGACGATGTCGCTGTACGGCTTATCTGTTATGGGACTAGCAGCAATAGCATTGACCTAGTCATCGCAACGGAAGAGAAGAAGCGTGCGATGGTCTATCTCTCGGATCACCTCTTCGCTCATCTGCGTACGCCAGGACCAGAGGTACTATAATAAAGTGTAGCCTGGAGACACTCGCTCTACGTTATGACCCTCAAGCAATTCATCTCGGTCTCACGACCGTACAGTTGGCCAGCTTCGCTAGCACCGATAGCCGTTGCCATCGCTTTGGCTTGGTTACAGGGCGACTCTAACTGGCTCATCGAGACGCTCTGCCTTGTCGTGGGGCTGTCGGCGCAATCCTTTTCGAACTGTTGCAACGACTACTACGACTTCAAGCGTGGCGCTGATGGCGAGGAGCGCGTAGGCTTTAGCCGTCCGCTTGCTTCGGGTCAATTGCGAGAGCGTGACATCATCGGGGTGGCTCTCTTTTGGGGACTCATCGCAGCCGTGGCAGGGGTGACCCTTTGCCTGCTGACTAGCCCATGGCTACTACTCCTCGGGGCGCTCATCATACTCTTCGCCTGGATGTACACAGGCGGCCCCTTCCCGCTCGCTTACCTCGGGCTAGGTGATGTGGCGGTGATGACCTTCTACGGCTGGGTCGCTGTCATGACCACTTACTACCTGCTGACGGGAGCGGTCACGACACAGAGCTTTCTCGTGGCAACAGCCATGGGAGCGGTGGCGGTCAATATCCTAGTGGTCAATAATTACCGAGACTACGAGGAGGATCGCAAAAACAATAAGCGAACGAGCATCGTACGTCTCGGCCAAGAGTTCGCCCCGAAGTTTTACTTGGCCAACATCCTCCTCGCATGGCTCCTCTCCATCGTTGCCTTCAAGGGAAACATCTGGGGCATCGTCCTACTCCTCCCCTACCTTCTCTACGCGCTATCCGTATACCGTCAGATGATCCATGTGACTGGCAGCCAGCTCAACGCTGTGCTCAGGCGCACCTCCATAGGGGTCGTCTTGCTAGCCGTCGTACATATAGCAGCCTATCTGATTGACGGGCTGTTGCTTTAGTCAAAACATTTCTCTTATCCTTATGTCTTCCACAGACCTCTCCTCATATCGTCTAGACTTCCCGCTCATACAGCACTACGCCTCAGCGCAGCCTGGCTGGGTCTACCTAGACAGCGGTGCCACTACGCAAAAGCCCCAAGTGGTCATCGATGCTATCACCGAGGGCTACACACGATACAACGCCAACGTCCACCGAGGCGTCTACCAACTTAGCCGTGAGGCGACCGATCGTCACGAAGCTGCGCGTGCCACGCTGGCACATTTCATCGGTGCGTCCGACCCTAACGAAGTAATCTTCACACGTGGCACCACCGAAGGGCTCAACCTGCTAGCCTCTACGGCTGGCGAAACGCTCGTCGGTCCCGATGACGAAGTGCTCATCACCGCCATGGAGCACCACGCTAACCTCGTGCCGTGGCAACAGCTCTGCCTACGCAAAGGAGCGCATCTGCGTGTCGCTCCGCTTCTAGAGGACGGTTCGCTGGACCTCCCCGCCTTTGAGGCGCTACTCTCCGACCGCACTAAGATCGTCTCCGTGGCGCATGTGAGCAACGTCCTCGGCACGGTCAATCCTATCGCACAGCTAGCTCGTCTGGCTCACGACAAAGGCGCCATCATCATCGTCGATGGAGCACAGTCCGCGCCCCACATGTCGGTCAATGTGCAGGAGCTCGGCATCGACGCTTACGTCTGCTCATCTCACAAAGTGTACGGCCCCACAGGCATTGGCATCGTATGGGGACGGCGCAAGCTCCTTGAGCAGATACCGCCCTACCAGTATGGTGGCGAAATGATCGAGCACGTATCCTTTGAGGAGACCACCTTCAACGAACTGCCGTACAAGTTTGAGGCAGGTACGCCCGACTTCATCGGCTCGCACGCCTTCGCCACAGCCGTTGAGTACATCTCCGCTATAGGCCTGGACCGCATCCACGCTTACGAGACCGAGCTCCTAGAGCATCTCACGCAGATCATCAGTCAGGAGCCTTCGCTTGAGATCCTCGGTACCGCCCCTAGCAAGGGAGCCGTCGTCACCTTCATCAGCCATCAGGCACACGCTTACGATCTCGGTCTGCTCCTAGACCAGCAGGGTGTAGCACTCCGCACGGGCCATCACTGCGCCATCCCGCTCATCGAGGGTATGGGACACCACGCCACGATCAGAGCTTCCCTCGGTCTGTACAACACGCACGAGGATCTAGAGATCTTTGCGAAAGCGCTACACCGTGCGCTCACCATGCTAGGCTAAAGGTGGCTATGTCCTTACTACATCGCTACGCATCGGACGGACTCATCGAGTGCGGCTGTGACGAGGCTGGACGAGGAGCCCTCGCTGGCGACCTCTACGCAGCAGCAGTCGTCTGGCCCGACACGCTAGACCACCCGCATCTGCGAGATAGTAAGAAACTCACCGCAAAGCAACGCGAAGAGATACGCCACTTCATCGAGGAGCACGCCACAGCGTGGGCCGTGGGCGTGGCAACCGTTCAGGAGATCCAGCAGATCAACATCCTCCATGCCTCTATGCTTGCCATGCAGCGCGCCATCGAGGCTTTGTCCTGCACACCGGAGCGTCTACTCATCGATGGTAACTACTACGACCCACGCCCCGACGAGGTTGAGTACCACACCATCGTCAAGGGCGACGACCGCTATCTAGCCATCGCTGCCGCCTCTATCCTTGCCAAGACGCACCGAGACGAGTATATGACCCAGCAAGCGCAAGAATACCCGCACTACGGCTGGACGCAAAACAAAGGTTACCCGACAGCGCAGCACCGTGAGGGGATCCGCCAGTACGGCTCCTGTCCATTACACCGACAAGGCTTTCAACTCTTGCAGCCCGAGCCCCTATTTGACCTTGAGAAATAAGTTTCGTACCTTAGGCGCACACTATAAAAAAGACAGACACTATGACTAATCCAAGCAATCAAGCGAAGCGCAAGCTGGTCATCCTCACTGGCGCTGGCGTCAGTGCCGAGAGTGGCATATCCACCTTTAGGGATAGTGACGGGCTGTGGGAGAACTACCCCGTCCAGGACGTAGCCTCCATCGAGGGCTTCGTACGCAATCCTCAGTTGGTGCTAGACTTTTACAATGCTCGTCGTCGTGACTATGTAGGCTGCGAGCCCAATGCGGCACACTATGGACTGGCCGAGCTAGAGCGTCAGTACGATGTGACCGTCGTGACGCAAAATGTGGACAACCTCCACGAGCGTGCTGGCAGCAGCAAAGTGATCCACCTCCATGGCGAGTTGATGAAAAACTGCTCCGTGCGCAATACCCAGAAGACTTACCCCGTCGATCCCAAGCATCCCGACCTGCATGTGGGCGATCTGGCTCCTGACGGGTCGCAGTTGAGACCTTTTATCGTATGGTTTGGCGAGGCAGTCCCCATGATCGAGCCAGCCATCCGTGAGGCAAGCCAGGCAGACATTATGGTGGTCGTCGGTACCTCGCTCAATGTCTACCCCGCTGCGAGCCTCCTCGCTTACGTTCCCAACGGCACTCCCATCTATCTCATTGATCCCAAAGAGGTCAATACGCACGGCATCGCTCATGTCACTCACATTCAGAAGGTTGCCACGCAAGGGGTCAAAGAGTTGCTTGACATCTTGATGCCTCAGTCGTAATAGTCCTTTCCTCCGCTCATGTCTACTCACACCACACAGCAACGCCTCTCTAGGACACTCCTCCTGCTCCCCATCCTTGTGCTGAGCCTCCTCTGCAGTTGCCACAAGCAACAGAGATACCACATATCAGGATACACCGATGCGCAGGAAGGTGCCGACCCGCCTTTGCTCAAGTTGACTCTAGACGGTAAAACCATCGACAGTTGCTTTGTGTACAAAGGGGAGTTTCACCTCAAGGGAGACTATGTGGACAGCATGGGCCAAGACATCGCTTACCTAGAGATAACTGGAGAGCAGCCTATCCCAATCGTCCTCTCAACACAGCCACTCGTTATTGACTTCATCAAGCGTAGACTAATCGAGGGTGACTATCTCAATCAAGAGCTCGACCGCCTCTATGTCTCCCTCGACAGCTTGGGAGGAGACTTCAAGCGAAAGCTTGCTACGATCCCCCCCGACAGTGCGCTCTATGACGCCTTCGATCAAGGCTTTAAGTCCGCCATCGACAACTACACCGCACTGGCTAAAGACTACTGCCTGCGCCACCCCAACGACCCCGTCGGAATCATCGCCTCGGTAATGCTCCTGACGATCAACTATGAGAGCCTCCTCGAGACGGCGCCTTTCGTGCGAAGCCATATGGGACCCCTCGTCTTGAAGAATAAAGAGATAGATCTCTACCTAAGCACCGTAGACAACTTCTACCGTACCGCTCCTGGCACCCCCATCATAGACCTTCCCCTAGAGACACTAGAGGGCGATACGACCTCCCTATCCGAGCAGTTGCTCCCAAGCTGCTACACCCTCCTGCACTGCTGGGCTGGCTGGTGCAAACCTTGCCTAGACGAGATGCCCAACCTGATCAAAGCTTACAAGATCTACCATGAGCGCGGACTAAACATGGTCGGCATCTTCCTCTGGGATGATCGGTACAATCTAAAGATGCTACAGTCCGAGTACCAGCTCCAGTGGCCACAACTCTATGAGCCTACCGCCCATACATCCATCACTTACGGGATCTATAGCATCCCCGAGATCATGCTGATAGCACCCGACGGGACAATCGCCGCACGCTCCCTACGTGGTGCCGAGCTCTTCGACACGCTCGAATCAATCTATCATCGCTAAGCTATGACTGGGCTCCCTCCCATAGATCCGCTCCTAGACGAGCGCATGATGCAGCTAGCCCTCCAGCAGGCTCTCGTAGCTTACGAAGCTGACGAAGTACCCATCGGAGCTGTCATAGCGGTCGGCACACGCATCTTAGCAAAGAGTCATAATCAAGTCGAGCTGCTCAACGACCCCACGGCACACGCCGAGATGCTTGCCATCACGCAGGCCACTGCAGCCATCGGAGGCAAGTACCTCCCGCAGTGCACGCTCTACGTGACCGTCGAGCCCTGCCCCATGTGTATGGGTGCCTTGCGATGGACACAGATAGGACGTATCGTCTATGGCGCTGCTGACACCAAGGGCGGCTACATGCGCTACAGCAGTACGCTCCCCCACCCTAAGAGTGTCATCGTGGGAGGTGTCTGTGAGGAGGAGTGCCGCGAACTGATGGGCTCCTACTTCCAGCGCAAGCGTCGCTCTCGCTAACCGCTCCAGAATTTTCAAGTACACTTGAAAAATGCCTCTATTTACAGAGAAATTTCAAGTGCACTTGATATTCTTACTCCGATAAGGGTACTAGACCAAGAGGTAGCTTGTAGGAATCATCAATTAAATAGTTATTAAACGGAGAACGGTCACTCTTGTGGCCGTTCCTTGTTTTGACCTTTATGCCTTTGGTTGGAGCGGTACGCGACGAATGCCTCTGAGCCGTCGGAGCAAAATCCCGTCAAACCTTGGTTTCACCTAGTGAAACTGGAGTTTCATACGGGTGAAACTGGAGTTTCATACGAAAGAAACTGGAGTTTCATACGGAAGAAACTGGAGTTTCATGCGGAAGAAACTGGAATTTGCGCAAACGACATGGGAGTTGCCGTAGGTACGACAACCCTTGAAGAGCTGTTTTTAGGAAGTGAATGTGACGAGAGCGTGTGTAGCCGATGAGGCTCTTACTGAGGATCTAGACTATAGATCGAGTCGGGATAGGTGGCCTCGACGAAGAAGAGCGCACGGGCTGGAGCTGCCGAGCCGGCTAGCGTGCGGTCTTCTCTCTGGATCAGCTCTGCGATAGAGTCTGGCGTGCGCTGTCCGTAGCCCACCTCGAGGAGCGTCCCAACCATCGTACGCACCATGCCGTGGAGGAAGCGATTGGCACACACCTCGTAGCGCATCGCATCCCAGAGACCAGGCATCTCAACCTGCTCCCAATGCGCTGTATAGACGGTACAGCGATTGTGCTTCGTCTGCGTGTGTAGCTTGCTAAAGGAGGTGAAGTCGTGCTCACCGATGAAGTGACGACAAGCTTCGTTCATCAGCGCCATATCGGGGAGCGTACGTCGCTCCCAGCAGTAGTCACCCCAAAAGGGGTTGCTACAAGCCGATATGTAGTAGTGATACCTTCGTGAGGTAGCGTCAAAGCGGGCGTGCGCTGTCGGGATGACGGGCGTGACAGAGCGAACGGATATGCCACCACGCAGTATGCCACACAAGCCTCTCTGTATCTGTGCTAGCGGTGGGTGCGGGATCGGAAGGTCTGCATGTGCCATCATACTGTAGGCGTGCACCCCAGCGTCTGTGCGACCAGCTCCCGTGACCGAGATCGGCTGGCGAAAGAGCATGGACAGGGCGCGCTCTAGCTCAGACTGCACCGAGACACCACGGGGCTGTACCTGCCAGCCACAGTAGTTGGTGCCGTCGTAAGCTACCTCGAGGAATACACGCTGTATGGGAGCCTCCATGGCTTTTGAGGGTGGGGAGCTATCAAGACTTAGAGGCTGCACTACGCTTAGGCGCCACCTTCTTGGCAGTGGTAGTCGCCTTCTTCGTTGTAGTCTTCTTCGTCGTGGTACGTCCCTTCTTCGGGGTCTCTTTGTCTTGCTCAGCGATGATGGCGACGACCTCGGCGTATGTCAGCTTCGTGGGGTCAGCTTTCTGCTCCTTGGTGAGCTTGTAGTTCTTCTTGCCCGCCTTGATGTAAGCGCCCCAACGTCCGTCACGGATCGCAATGTCGGGGTCCTCGGGGAAGCTCTTGAGCAGACTGGCAGCGTCCTTGCGACGCTTCTCCTCGATCAGTTCGATTGCCTCCTGGAGGGTTATCTCCTCGGGCGTTAGGCCACTGCTCTTGGGGATTGAGGTGAAGGCGCCTTTGTGCCGTAGATAAGGGCCAAAGCGACCTACGGCAGCGACTACGTCACCTCCCTCAAACTCACCGACCGTGCGAGGCAGGTCAAAGAGCTTCAGCGCCTCCTCTAGCGTGATGGTTTCTATGAGCAGATTGCTGGGGATACTGGCGAAGCGTGGCTTCAGGCGCTCCCGCTCCGCCTCGGGCAAATCATTGTCGGGCGCTTCTCCGATCTGTACCATCGGACCGTAGCGACCGATGCGTGCGATGACTGGTTTGCCACTGACGGGATCGGTGCCGAGCAGACGCTCGCCTGTATAGCGCTTGGCGCCTGACTGGCTCTGCTCCTCGATCATCGGGTGGAACTTATCGTAAAACGTTCCAATCAGATCCTGCCACAGGGCCTCGCCCTCGGCAACTTTGTCAAAGCGCTCCTCGACATCGGCCGTGAAGTTGTAGTCCACGACACGGGAGAAGTTTTCCATCAGGAAGTCGGTCACCACAATGCCCATATCAGTGGGGACGAGCCGTCCACGGTCGCCACCATAGCGCTCCTTCTGCTGGTGCGACTTGATAGCTGTATTTCCTTCGCTGTGCTGCCAGCTGAGGTACAGCACAGCGCGACTCTCGCCTTGGCTCTCGCCACGACGAACGTAATCTCTGTTTTGGATCGTCTGAATCGTCGGTGCGTAAGTAGACGGGCGACCGATGCCTAGCTCCTCCATCTTGCGAACGAGGGATGCTTCGGTGTAGCGGGGCTTGGGCTTGGTAAAGGATTGGCGTCCCTCTATCTCTCGTAGCTGTAGCGCATCGCCCTCCTTCAGCTTGGGAAGCTCATTGCCACTGGTATCCTCCTCGTCATCACGGCTCTCCGTGTAAGCGCTGATGAAGCCGTCGAAAACGATGACCTCGCCACGAGCCTCTAGACGTACGGGCTCTGCACCCTGCGAAGCAATCTGCGCGATCGTCCGCTCAATGCGTGCGTCGGCCATCTGACTAGCGAGCGTGCGCTTGCGGATGAGATCGTAGAGGGCTTGCTCCTGCTTGGTCCCTTGTATCGTGGCATTGCGCAGATAGGTAGGGCGAATAGCTTCGTGCGCCTCTTGCGCTCCTTTGCTCTTAACGTGGTAATGTCGGCGCTGATAGTAGTCGGCACCCCACTGCTCTAGGATCACTGTCTCGGCATCATGGAGTGCGAGGCTGGAGAGATTGACCGAGTCGGTACGCATGTAAGTGATGAGACCTCGCTCGTAAAGAGCTTGCGCCACACGCATCGTGTTGGAAACGCTCATACCGAGCTTGCGAGAAGCCTCCTGCTGGAGCGTACTCGTGGTGAATGGTGCCGATGGCGAGCGACGTCCAGGCTTCTGCTCAACCTGCTGCACGGCAAAGGTGGACTGACTATCGATAGCTCGCTGCATGAGTTGGCGAGCAGCTTCCTCGGAGGGGAGGTTGTCAGGGAGTGTCGCAGTAAAGGTTTCTCCGCCCTTGGTCTCTAGGCGAGATGAGATGGCAAAAGAGGTCTCGGGCTGGAAGGCTAGTATCTCGCGCTCCCGCTCTACGATGAGACGCACGGCGACGCTCTGCACACGTCCAGCCGAGAGCGAGGGGCCGACACGTCGCCAGAGGACTGGCGAGAGCTCAAAGCCTACGATACGATCTAGGACACGACGCGCTTGCTGGGCATCTACGAGGTTTTCGTTGATCGAGCGTGGGTTCTGTATGGCGTGCTGTATGGCGCTCTTGGTAATCTCGTGGAATGCGATACGGTGTGTCTCCTTGTTCTGTAGGTCTAGCACATGATAAAGGTGCCAAGCGATCGCCTCTCCCTCGCGGTCTTCATCGGATGCGAGCCAGACGACGTCACTCGCCTTAGCCGCTTTGCGAAGCTCCGATACGAGACGCTGCTTATCTGCGGGGATCTCATAGATGGGTGCGAAGTGGTGCTCCACGTCTACACTAAAGCTGCTCGGCTTGAGGTCACGTATGTGTCCATAGCTCGAGAGCACTTTGTAGTCAGCTCCGAGGAATTTACCAATCGTCTTCGCCTTTGCGGGGGACTCTACTATTACTAAGTTCTTCTGCTTTGCCATATTCTCACGCTATCTGAGACCGTTGCCTCAGTCTCAATCGGTGCAAAGGTACTCTTTTATAAGGAAACGAACGCTTTAGCCGAAAAGAGAAAGGCTTTAACCGTAAAGAGAAAGGCTTTAGCCGAAAAAGAGAAGGCGTCCGTCAATCTAACGAGTAGATCGGCGGACGCCTTGACATTATATTATATAGTGTGTGCGGGTCTCCCTAGATTAGTTGACCTTGCTCAGACTATTCATACCGCGCTTAATAGCCTCCTCGTTGAGGGGGATCAGCTTGTGGTGACGCTCAGGCAGAGACTTCTTAAGACCTGCGATGATGCTCTCGAGCTTTAGCATAGGAGCGGCCTTAAGCATACCACCGAGTATGATCATGTTGAAGATCTTGTCATTACCCATCTCCATACTCTGCTCCGTAGCGGGGACCTCGTAGATGTTGATGTCCTTGCGATCAGACTTGTGCTGGATGAGAGCTGGGTCGTAGATCAGGATACCGCCCTTCTTGACACGAGGACCGAACTTGTCGAGTGATGGTTGGTTGAGCACGATGACGACATCATACTCGTTGACAACGGGTGAGCTCACAGGCTCATCGCTGACGATGACCGTGACGTTACTCGTACCACCACGCTGCTCAGGTCCGTAAGAAGGCATCCAGGATACCTCCTTATTCTCCATGATACCAGAGTAAGCAATGATCTTACCCATAGAGAGTACACCCTGACCTCCGAAGCCAGATATGACTATTTCGTAATTCATAGTTGTTCCTTTCGTCTGATTAGATTTTCATTGTAACCACCTCGTCGTTGCTACCCTTAGACTCGACATCCTTGATGTCACCTAGAGCGTACTTGTCGACCATAAACTTCGACATCCACTCATTAGCCTTAGCAGGAGTCATCTTCCAGCCCGTATTGCAGGTTGAGACAAACTCAACGACGCTGGTACCCTTGCCTGCGAGTGAGTTCTCAAAAGCCTTGCGTAGCGCCTTCTTAGCCTTGCGAACAGCACCAGCCGTGTGTACACTCTGACGTGTGACGTAGCAAGTACCGTCTAGCTCAGAGAGGATCTTAGAGATAACGAGTGGGTAGCCGTTGAGCTCAGGTGTACGACCATCAGGACAGGTGACAGTCTTCATACCGAGTAGTGTGGTAGGAGCCATCTGACCACCAGTCATACCGTAGATACCGTTGTTGATGAAGATGATGACGATGTTCTCACCACGGTTTGCAGCGTGGATAGTCTCAGCGGTACCGATAGCAGCTAGGTCACCATCACCCTGATAGGTGAAGACGAGCTTATTAGGATAGAGACGCTTGATAGCAGTAGCGACAGCGGGCGCACGTCCGTGAGCAGCCTCCTGCCAGTCAATGTCTATATAGTTGTATGCGAAGACGGAGCAGCCCACAGGAGCTATACCGACGGCCTGGTCGCCCATGCCCATCTCCTCGAGGACCTCTGCAACCAGCTTGTGCACGACACCGTGGCTACAGCCAGGGCAGTAGTGCATCGTATTATTATTGAGCAGACTTGGCTTCTGATATACCAAGTTCTCTGGTTTGGTTATATCCTTTATATCCATGATATTCGTTGTCTATTACTGGTTATTGATAAGAGGGTAAGCTTACTTGACGAGCTTCGTACGCAGAGCGTTGAGGACCTCATCTGGAGAGAATAGCATACCACCCATACGTCCGAAGTGCTCTACAGGGCAACGGCCGTTGACGGCTAGTCTGACATCCTCGACCATCTGACCAGCGTTGAGCTCGACAGAGAGGAAGCCCTTGACACCACGCTCAGCGAGCTTGGAGATTACCTCGTATGGATAAGGCCATAGCGTGATAGGACGTACGAGACCTACCTTGAGACCCTCTTGGCGGGCCACCTGAACGACCTTCTGGCAGATACGTGCAGAAGAGCCAAAAGCTACGAGTACGTAGTCAGCATCCTCCGTCATCGTCTCCTCGTAGCGGATCTCGTTCTCCTCGATCTTGCGATACTTCTCCTGGAAGCGTAGGTTGTTTTGCTCCATCACAGCTGAGTCTAGCTCGAGAGAAGTGATGATAGCGCGCTTGTCAGGTGTATGACCCGTAGTAGCCCAGGGGCAACTAGCAGCGATCTCCTCATCGGTGTGACGAGGCTTCTGATCGGGTAGTACCACCTTCTCCATCATCTGTCCGATGATACCATCGCTAAGCATCATGACGGGGTTGCGATACTTAAATGCTAGATCCATACCGAGACCTACGAAGTCAACCATCTCCTGTACAGAGTAAGGAGCTAGTACGATGAGGCGGTAGTCACCGTGACCACCACCCTTAGTGGTCTGGAAGTAGTCAGCCTGACTTGGCTGGATCGTACCTAGACCAGGGCCACCACGCATGACGTTGACAATCAGAGTAGGTAGCTCAGCACCAGCGATGTAGCTGATACCCTCAGCCATAAGGCTGATACCAGGGCTAGAGGAGGAGGTCATAACACGCTTACCAGCGCCAGCACCTCCGTATACCATGTTAATAGAAGAGACCTCGCTCTCAGCCTGTAGGACGACCATACCAGTCTTCTCCCAGGGGCGTAGCGACATAAGAGTCTCGAGGACCTCAGACTGAGGTGTGATAGGATATCCGAAATAGCCATCCAGTCCGTTGAGGATTGCCGAGTGTGCCAGGGCCTCGTTGCCCTTCATCAGTTTTACTTCTGCCATGATAGCTATTAGGATTAAAGGGTTACTTTATAGACGCTGATACAACCGTCGGGACAAACCACGCCACAGTTTGCGCAGCCAATGCACGTTTCGGGGCTACTCATATAGCAGTAGTGATACCCCTTATCGTTCACCTCATCAGGGTGAAGCGAGATACTCGTAGTAGGGCATGCTACAACGCAGAGGTTGCACCCCTTGCAGCGCTGCTCGTTGACTACGATTGCTCCTCTAAATTTTGCCATGTGTAGTACTTTATAGATTGTTGTACTCCCCTCTCATCTCAACGGATAAAAGTCGAGTACCGTGATACAATTAGTTCTTCGCCTTCAAAGTTACGAATAATATTTTGAATACCTACCATTAGGTAGCGAAAAAGATTGCTTTCCAGATATATTATCCGTAGAGAGTCCTGAAAGTGGCATTGTAATCCTCGCCTCTAGGAGCTACGTATGGTGACAACCCTGGGAAATATGGCTAGATCCTCGCTATATAGCGCTCTAACCTCACTCCACAGTAACTCCTACATCTCCGCTGATCCCAATTTTTAGCGAGGAAATCGTGGATCTCCAGGGAGCAAATGGAATTTCTCCACGGAACCGGGAAATAAAAGTTCGGAAGAATGAAATGAAACTTC
>ERZ827520.787-NODE-787-length-45270-cov-6.225213_pt1 | contig 45270 bp, 39 predicted proteins | sample MGYA00519581_ERZ827520 | MGnify/ENA primary metagenome ERZ827520 (study PRJEB31778, sample SAMEA3449339) | human gut metagenome | biome: human gut; feature: human-associated habitat; material: faeces | place: United Kingdom | collected 2010/2012 ...
CCTTTCGTCCTCGGTTACTTTTTTCTTGTTTCATTGTTGTTGGGGTTGGCTTCCCCAACTGTGTACTATTTCAGAAGAGGACAATAATCAGAGATTCCTCCCGAGGTAATCGATGATTTCTTCGAGGTAGGTAAGAATTAGAGATTAGCGACAAGCACCCGCTAGAGGCTATCCGGGCATCGCTACATGTCGCTACACGTCTTGTCTCGACGGAGGCGGAGACCCGCCCGATGTACTCGCCCATAGTCCCCCTACTGCAGACTACTTGTCAGCTTTGAGGAAAAAGTTTTTGGCGAAATGTTTGGTGGTTTGGTTTTTTCTTTCTACCTTTGCACTCACAAACGATGACAGAGGCGTCTGTCGGTAGTAAAGGATTTGTCCCATGGTGTAATGGCTAGCACTACAGGTTTTGGTTCTGTCAGTCAAGGTTCGAATCCTTGTGGGACAACGACTCCCGCAGGGGGTGGACGATAGTTCAGCTCTTTACTACAATATCGTGATACGACGCATTTACTTCTCTCTAGAGAGACTCTATGATTGGGTGTCACACACGATGGTGACGAGCTAATCGACAGGAGGTTGATACAGATTGTCCTATGGTGTAATGGTAGCACAACAGATTCTGGTCCTGTTTGTCAAGGTTCGAATCCTTGTAGGACAACTACCGATCAGACTTACACTGTCGCTGGAGTATCTCGGAGAGCTAAGATATCTGAAAGGGCCCATAGCTCAGCTGGTTTAGAGCATCTGTCTTACAAACAGAGGGTCATAGGTTCGAATCCTATTGGGCCCACGATTTCCTTACGATATATTATTACTTCAAGTTGGGAGAGTTTCACTCATTAGAGTGAGGCTCTTTTTTTGTTTGTCTACTTACGTCACCGCTCTTGCGTAGGCACTCTTCTGTTTGACAGGCTCCTACTCGCTTTGCCAGTCAAGGCTCGCAATAACAAGGTATTTTGTCATGCGAGACTAGCAATATATGGTGATTGATTGAGATATTAGTCGTATCTTTGTGGAGCATTTAGAGATCCGACCTGTGCAGTGCGGGTCAAAAGCTGAAACATAACGTGACCCTATGACCTATATAAACAATGTAATGATCGTGCGCCACAAGCTCCTCTCGACGATGGTAGAGAGATGGCGCAAAGACCAGTTGGTCAAAACAATAGATCGCATTCCCCTAGAGCTAAGCCCACGTAAGAATCGCAATGTGCTGGGACGTTGCTGCCCCCATAAGGAGCGCGCCGTATGGAAGTACAAGATGTTTCCTCTCCTAGGCTTTGACATGCAGGACGAGGAGGATGAACTCACGCCACTATCAGAGTACGCTAACACAGCGCTACATCGGCCTCAGCCGACTAAGGAGAATGTCCTCTGCGTCATCGATGAGGCGTGCACCTCTTGTGTACAGATCAACTATGAGGTGTCTAACCTCTGCCGTGGTTGCGTGAGTCGTGCCTGCTCAAGCAACTGTCCGAAGAGCTGTATCTCATTCCAAAAGAATGGTCAGGCTCAGATCGATCACGATGTATGTATCAGTTGCGGTCAGTGCCACAAGAACTGCCCCTATCATGCTATCGTCTACATACCTGTGCCTTGCGAGGAGTCTTGTCCTGTGGGTGCCATCAGCAAGGACGAGGATGGCATCGAGCATATTGACGAGTCTAAGTGTATCTACTGTGGCTCTTGTCTGAATGCTTGTCCCTTTGGCGCTATCTTTGAGATCTCGCAGGTCTTTGACGTGCTAGGCGCTATAGAGCGTGGCGAGCAGGTGGTGGCTATCGTGGCTCCAGCGATCCTTGGTCAGTTTAAGGCAACGCGTGAGCAGGTCTACGGAGCAATCAAGAAGATAGGCTTCCACGATGTCATCGAGGTGGCTCAGGGCGCTATGGACACGGTGAGCCACGAGGGTAAGGAGCTGGTGGAGAAGATAGAGGCTGGTCAAGCCTTTATGACCACTTCGTGCTGTCCTTCCTTCTACGAGTTGGTGGACAAACATGCACCCGGGCTCAAGCCTTTTGTCTCTAGCTCACACTCGCCGATGGTCTACACGGCAGAGCGTGCGCGCAAGCTTTACCCCGACAGCAAGATCGTCTTCTTCGGTCCTTGCGTGGCTAAGCGCAAGGAGATCAAGCGTCCCAACGTAGATGTTGATATGGTGGTCACCTTTGAGGAGCTAGGCTCTATCCTAGAGGGACTGGACATAGACATCAATACCGTCGAGGGGTACAAGCCTGCCGTTGAGTCCGTCCGTGAGGCGCACGCCTTCGCTCGCAATGGCGGTGTCAAGGATGCTGTCATCTCCTATCTGAGCAATACGGAGGAGTACAAGGACTTCGTAGAGCGCCTCACCGCAGAGGAGATAGCGGGTATGGACAAGAAAGCGGTCGCCAAACTCAAGGCTTACGGCAAGCGTGGCAAGGCTGACACACAGTTCGTTGAGGTGATGGCTTGTCTCGGTGGATGCGTGACAGGACCCAGCGCCTTCAACGATGTACTCGCAGGTCGCCGTCAGCTACTCAAAGAGGTGGAGAAGATCGACCTCACCTATGCTAACTACAAAGAGCAAGAGTGATACGCTAGACCACGTAGCGACAGCCTCCATCCCTGAGCTGAAGGCTCTATTAGACAGTAACGACACGCACCTCGAGCATGAGCTTCAGGTGCGTGCCAAGACACTTGCGGAGCTACAGTTCGGTCGGAGGATCTATCTGCGCGGTCTCATTGAGATATCAAACGTTTGTCGCAACGACTGCTACTACTGTGGCATCCGCTCAGGCAATGAGCGCGTCACCCGCTATCGGCTCACAGCCGACGAAGTGATGTCGGCCTGCGAGCGAGGATACGAGATCGGCTTTCGCACCTTCGTGCTACAGGGTGGCGAAGATCCCTATTGGCGAGGAGAGCGCTTGGTCTCGTTGGTACGCAACATACGGACTAGCTATCCAGAGTGCGCTATCACGCTTTCGCTCGGAGAGATGGAGTATGCGGAGTACGAGGCGCTCTTTCGCGCTGGTGCCAACCGCTACCTGCTCCGTCACGAGACTTACGACAAGGAGCATTACGAGAGCCTGCACCCCAGCACGATGGCTCAGGAGCATCGGCTACAAGCGCTACGAGACCTCAAGCAGATCGGCTACCAAGTGGGGACAGGCGTGATGATTGGTTCGCCAGGACAGACGACCGCCCACTTAGCGCAAGACCTAGACTTCATCCATCGCTTGCAGCCTGCGATGATAGGCGTAGGGCCATTCATCCCGCATGAGGACACACCCCTGGGCACCTACCCAGCGGGGAGTCTGTCGATGACACTGCGCTTCCTCGCACTCTGCCGGCTCCTCAATCCACGGGCGCTGATCCCCGCCACGACCGCCGTCGCGACGCTTCACCCCGAGGGTCGCCTAGCCGCCATACGATCTGGGTGCAATGTGGTGATGCCCAACCTATCCCCATTAAACCACAGAGCCGACTACGCTCTGTATAACAACAAAGCCTACTCAGGGTCTGAGGCTGCTGAGGGAGTCGCTCTCCTGCAGACACAGCTAGACACCATAGGCTACCAAATAGACTGGGGGCGTGGAGACGCTCCAGCCAGCTAAGAGAATGTATGAGTTACAATAAGCAATCACACGATGCCTGTGACTTCATCAATCATGATGAAATCATCGACACCCTCCGCTATGCGGAGCAACACAAAGATGATGAGAAAGTTATCTCCGACATCCTACGCAAGGCTACGGAGATGCGTGGGCTAGACCACCGCGAGGCAGCCGTACTCCTCCTTGCTGAGGACCCTGCGACACGGCAACGAGTGGCACAGCTGGCCGAGCAGATCAAGCTACGCTTCTACGGCAAGCGCATTGTCCTCTTTGCGCCACTTTACCTCTCCAACTACTGTATCAATGGTTGTGTCTATTGCCCTTACCACGCTAAGAACCGCACCATTCCCCGTCACAAGCTGACGCAGGAGCAGATACGACAAGAGGTGATCGCACTGCAAGACATGGGACACAAGCGTCTCGCCCTCGAGGCTGGCGAAGATCCACGCAACAACCCGATCGAATATATCCTTGAGTCGATCCAGACGATCTACTCCATACATCATAAGAACGGAGCTATCCGCCGTGTCAATGTCAACATCGCTGCAACCACCGTCGAGGAGTATCGTATGCTTCACGAGGCGGGCATCGGCACTTATATACTCTTCCAGGAGACTTACCACAAGGAGCACTACGAGGAGCTACACCCGAGAGGTCCTAAGAGTGACTACGCCTACCATACCGAGTCCATGGATCGAGCTATGCAAGGAGGCATTGACGATGTCGGCCTAGGCGTACTCTTCGGTCTGAGCACTTACCGCTACGACTTCGTCGGACTGATGATGCACGCAGAGCATTTGGAGGCAACCTTTGGCGTAGGACCTCACACGATCAGCGTGCCACGCATTTGCCCAGCCGATGACATCTCGCTCGAATCCTTCCCCGAGGCAATTCCCGACGACACCTTCCTCCATATCATTGCGGTGGCTCGACTGGCGGTTCCCTACACAGGGATCATCGTCTCAACCCGCGAGCGTGAGGCGGTACGACAGCGAGCTCTCCACGTAGGCGTGTCGCAGATCAGCGGTGGCTCCCGCACCTCTGTGGGTGGATACGCACAGACGACAGAAGCTGCCCACTCGGAGCAGTTTGAGGTGAGTGACCCACGTACCCTCGATGAGGTCGTCTATTGGCTCCTCCAGCAGGGACACATCCCGAGCTTCTGCACCGCATGCTATCGTGAGGGACGTACCGGAGACCGCTTCATGTCGCTCTGCAAGAGTGGCCAGATCTCCAACTGCTGTGGTCCCAATGCGCTTCTAACACTGCAGGAGTACCTTGAGGATTACGCTTCACCCACCACCCGAGAGCTGGGACTAGAGATGATCTCGCAGCAGCTCCCCACGGTTCCCAATGAGCGGGTTCGTGCTATCGCTCAGCAGCGTCTCCAGCAGATCAAAGCTGGGGAACGTGACTTCCGCTTTTAATCAACGAAAAAGGGTATGGCTTCTAGAAAGGACGCATCCGAGCGCAAACGAATCGTTCTCGTAGGGCAGGTCAACAGTGGCAAGTCTACGCTCTACAACCGCCTGCTACGCCAAGAGCGGTCGCTCGTGTCTAACCAAGCTGGCACCACAACGGACAGCGTGGAGAAGCTCTTCGAGCTGCCCAGCGTAGGGCCCGTCCTACTGGTCGACACCCCAGGACTAGCCGACGAAACACCCCTCGGAGCCGAGCGACAGCGGGTCACACAGCAAGCTCTAAGCTCTGCCGATCTGATCCTCTACCTACTCAGTTGCGAAGAGTCCCTCGACACTCCGATCATAACCGCTTTGCGAAAGGCCAGCGTGCCGACACTCCCGATCATTGCTCGTGCCGACCTGCCAGCACAAAGCTCGTGGCTAGAGCGACAAGAGGAGATCATGCGATGCTTCGGTCACACTCCCCTCACGCTACGTCAAGACGACGAAAAGAGTTTGGACACCCTACTTGAGGCAATCAAGCTAACGCTAAGCAATGAGTCGGAGCCAGCCCCCTCGCTCCTCGGCAACCTCTGCCAAACGGGCGACCTCGTGCTCCTCGTCATGCCACAAGACAGCTCAGCTCCCGCAGGTCGACTCATCTTGCCACAGGTGCAGACTATCAGAGCATTGCTAGACAGAGGGTGTCACGCCCTATGCGTCACCCCAGAGCAACTCCCCGCAGCGCTGTCCCAGCTAGCCGCCCCGCCTCAGCTCATCATCACAGACTCGCAAGTCTTTGCCACCGTTGAGCCGCTGGTCCCCGAGGGTTGTCGACTCACCTCTTTCTCCATCCTCATGAGTGCCCAGCGTGGTGACCTTCAGCGACTTGTTGCGGGAGCAGGAGCCATTGGTCGGCTCACGCCCGCCAGCCGTATACTTATTGCGGAGGCTTGCACCCACGCTCCCGAGGGCGAGGACATTGGCACCGTCAAGCTCCCCCGCCTCCTCCGCAAGCGCATCGGTGAGACGCTCACCATCGAGCATGTGTCTGGGCGAGATTTCCCCGAGGATCTCACGCCTTACGACCTCGTCATCCACTGCGGTGGCTGCATGTTCAACCGTCGCATGCTCATCTCCCGCCAAGATCTCGCCACGGCTCAGCAGGTGTCGATGACCAACTACGGGCTAGCGATAGCCTACCTGACAGGCATCCTCGACAAAGTGACTCTCCCGTAGCCGAAGCGTCTGCGGCCTCAATCAGGGCTGACGCATCATAGCGGATGAGTTTGTTTACATTTCCATGAAAAAACCGAGAGATGGAGGAAATCGAAAGACTCCTCTGTGGATATCGTGGAATATCCACGGAGGAACAAAAAAATTCTTCCGAACTTTGATTTCTTTCTTCCGAACTTTCATTTCATTCTTCCGAACTTTTATTTCCCGGTTCCGTGGGGAATTTTCATTTGCTCCGTGGAGCTTTTCGATTTCCTCAGGAGAGATGGAAATCAGCAGAGATTAGTATCTTTGTGGGACAGTACTACAAGTAGACCTCATGACTGATCACAACTCTCTCGAAACGACCGCCCCAGAGCGCCCCGACATCTCGGTGGTCATCCCCTTGCTCAACGAGGCTGAGAGCCTCCCCGAGCTCTACGAGCGCATCGTAGCTCACACCGCTGAGGTGGGACTGAGCTACGAGATCATCTTCGTCGACGATGGCAGTAGCGACGACTCGTGGCAAGTGATCAAACAGCTAGCTGCTCAGGACGCAGCAGTGCATGCGATCAAGTTTCGTCGTAACTACGGCAAGTCGCCTGCGCTGCAGTGTGGCTTTGCTAAGGCTTGCGGACGAGTGGTCACCACGATGGATGCTGACCTGCAGGACGCTCCCGAGGAGATAGGCGGGATGTACAACATGATCGTCCATGAGGGGTACGATCTCGTAAGCGGATGGAAGAAAAAACGCTACGATCCGCTCTCCAAGACGATCCCCACGAAGCTCTTTAATGCGACCGCTAGACGGGTCTCGGGGATTAAGAATCTACATGACTTCAACTGCGGACTCAAGGCGTACCGCGCGGAGGTGGTTCATAGCATCGAACTCTACAACGATATGCACCGCTACATCCCTTATCTGGCGAAGAATGCGGGCTTTGCCAAGATTGGCGAGCAGGTGGTACACCATGCGCCTCGCAAGTATGGGCACTCGAAATTTGGGCTAGACCGCTTCTTCAACGGCTACCTCGACCTGCTTACGCTTTGGTTCACCCATCGCTTCGGACGCAAGCCGATGCACTTCTTCGGGTTCTGGGGTTCGCTCATGTTTCTCATTGGATTCATAGCGCTCATCGTGGTCCTCTCGTTCAAGCTCTCCGCACTCATCAGCGGTACACCCGCTCCGCTCGTGACGGATCGCGTCTACTTCTACATCTCCCTGGCAGCGATGATCATCGGGGTGCAACTCTTCTGCGCCGGCTTCATCGGAGAGATGATCACACGCCGCGACCCCAATCGTGACATCTATAATATAGAGACAGAACTATGACTAAGACCTTCGACCAAATCATCTCTACAAGGCGTACGGTACGCCACTTTGACGCGACCAAGCCGATGACTCGTGAAGAGCTCATGCCGATACTGGAGGCTGGGCGACTAGCTCCCTCGGCAAAGAACTTCCAGCCCCTCCGCTTCGTTGTGGTGCTCTCCGAGGAGGAGCGTACGAAGCTCCACGCCATCAGTCAGCAACCGTGGTTTTACCATGCTCCGAGCTACATCGTCGTCATCGGTGACCACGACAAGGCATGGCAGCGTCCGCACTGTGACCTCACCTACGTAGATACCTCGATAGCACTGACGCACATGCTCCTCAAGGCTGAGGATATGGGACTAGGCGCTACGACGGTAGCTGCCTTCGATCAGGAGATATGTCGTGAGCTACTACAGATTCCAGAGCATGAGGAGCCGATTCTCATCTTAGCTGTAGGTCATCCAGACCCAGCCTTTGCCGGCAAAGAGGGCAACCCACGTCGCAAGACGATGGAGGAGCTGGTCACATTCATCTAAGCTAGTCGCACCGCTATGCGTCGCACCGTCACCCTATTACTGCTCTCACTCATACTCCTGAGCAGTTGCCACCAGGAGGTACCCTACAGAAGTGCCGAGGGGCTCATCTTCGGCACGCTTTATCGGGTCACCTACCAGGCTGACCAGGACTTGTCCGATCAGATCAATGAGGCACTACAGGAGGTCAACCGTGTGGCAAACCCCTTTGACTCAACCTCCATGATCTATGCGGTCAACAATAACTTGTCGATGGCGGTGGACAGCACTTTCTACGCTATCTACAGCGTAGCGCGGAGGGTCTACGAGCAGTCGGGTGGCACCTACGACGTGACCATTGCCCCTCTGGTCAATGCGTGGGGCTTTGGCTTCGAAAAGAGCTACCCACTCACGCAGCAGCAGGTGGATAGTTTGATGGAGTTGGTCGGCATGGACAAGGTCTCCTGCACTCCTACTGAGCTGACCAAGACAAACCCCGCAATGGAACTAGACTTTGCCTCCGTAGCCAAGGGCTACGCCTCTGACCTCGTAGGCGAGAAGCTACGCAAAGCGGGCGTGACCAACTACCTAGTGGAGATAGGCGGCGAGATAGCTTACTCGGGACGCAATCCGCGAGGCGCTCCATGGCGTGTCGGCATCTCAAGGCCAGACCTGGACTCACTGGGTATAAGCCAAGAGCTACAGGAGATCATAGACCTACCAGGCGAACGAGGAGGACTGGCCACCTCGGGCAACTATCGCAACTACAAGGTCGCAGCCGACGGACGAGTCTACGGGCACACGATCTCTGCGCTGAGCGGTTACCCAGCCGAGACAGACATCCTGAGCGCCTCGGTGATAGCTCCGACGTGCGCTGAGGCTGATGCTCTGGCGACAGCCTTCATGGCTTCGGGGTACGAGGGCTCAGAGGCGATGCGTAAGCGACTTTCGCCAGATATATCCTTCCTACTCTTCGTATCGGCTGGCGACTCCTTAGCTTTTACCACCATAGCTAGTCCATCCTTTCCACGATCGCACTGATGCCAGCTCGCTTACTTAGCGATATCGGACGGACTTTCTTATCTTTGCATCATCTAGCAACTATATTATGACCCAATCATCGCTGCCCAATAGCACTGTCAACGATCAGCCCAACTATCCAGACGAGGGCTCACGCCCCACTTTCTCGCAGATCCTTCGCTTGATCCTGAGACAGTGGTACTGGTTTGTGATATTCATCGCCATCTTTGTCTGGCTGGGTTGTAGCATCGTGAAGTATCGTCCTCTAGGACGGCAAACCTACTACATGCAGCTCTCCTCACGCGAGCCTCACGAACCGACGGAGCCGACGATGCAACTCGGGGACCCGATACCCAAGACCTCTCCGTGGGCGCCAGAGTATATTGCCTCTCTGCTCAATACGACGACAGCGGTCCTAGAGGCGGGCAAGCGAATAGACTTTCAGGTGGACTACTGGGTCAAGACGCCTTTTGGCATGCGGGACTACTATAATCAGACTCCGATCATAGTACGCTTTGGCAACCTCTTACCGACGGACAAGCTGTACTGTATTGCTCGGCTAGATGATCCTGTCCATCCGAAGGAGGTCACGATGAGTGCATTCTCAGGTGTCGTTCAGGGTCAGCCACTCTATGAGCCATACGATGTAGTCATCCCTGTCGGCACAACTCAGGAGACGCCCGTGGGTCCTATCTCGGTGACTCTGGATGATCCCGCACAGCACTTCCCCTATCACATCGATCAGCAGTATACCGAGATTCCCATCACCTACACCTCTCTCGTTGAGGCACGAGACATCTACGAGACAGAGATGCAGGTAACGATGAAAAAGGCCGACCTCCCGCTCTCCTCCGTGATGCGTGTCGAGCTACTCTCTGGTCGCTCTGAGCGTCGCTGCCTCAGTCTCCTCAATGCGATGTACGTCGTCACCGACAGTCTAGGCTGGGTCGAGCAACTCACCGATGAGGGGCACGTGGACTCGCTAGGGCAGTTTGTCGGCACGGTACCTCCTACAGGACTTTCGCCCTTTAGACTAGTCGACAAGCCTCGTGAGCTGAGAGAGATAGAGCCTGACCTATTCGTTATCGTTGGTATGGGCCTCTTGGGATTCCTCATTCCGCTCCTCCTACTGTACATTTACTGGGCTATACTAGGCGCCATCTACTACATCTGCGAGCTACCCCGCCTCCTACGCAGTCGCCTCACACTAGATCTGCAACGAAGACATAAGGGCAAAACTCTCTACCCCCACCTCGAGGAGCTGTGCGCTCTCGTCTCACCACAGGGTGAGCCACGCGCCATACAGCTCGTCACTCCCAGCGGAACGAAGTACCACCGCCAGCTAGCCTCGGAGCTGCAGCAAGCTTTACAGCAGAGAGGCATCTCTTGTGCTGTCTGGTACCTAGACTTAGCAAACCAAAAGAAGGCTAGCAAAGGGTCTAATGAGGTCTACCACACGACGCTCACGCCTGGCCTGATAGGCTCCAGCGCCTTCGAGCAGCAACTCAAGCAGCTACAGACGCAGCACCAGCTCACGATCATTGTGCCTCCAGCACTAACGAAGGATCCGACAGCCTATCTCCTGAATAGCTTAGAGCAAAGCCTCTACTGCATCTATCGTGGTAGCACGAGGATTGGAGCGATCAAGCGTGTCGTCCATCAGCTACAGATCAGACAGCAGCTAGACCGCTCCCACATACACACCCTATGGGTAGAGTAGTAAGAGTGGACGTCCAGTTTTTTTATGGATCAAGCTATGACAACCGAAGGTAGAGACTCTAAGGAGAAACCTCCTGGGCTGACTAACCTACGCCCTGCGACATCAGACGTTAGCGGGGCTGTAGGACTCTTCGGCGGGAGCTTTGACCCGCTACACATCGGGCATCTCGCTCTCTGCGACTACCTCTTGGCTTATCCCGAGCTGTCAGGGGTAGAGCACATATGGTTCATACCTACTCCGCAAAATCCGCTCAAGGAGCAAGAGACCATCTTTTCTTACGAGTGGCGCTGTCGCATGATCGAGCAGGCAATTCAGTCCGATCCCCGCTACGAGCTATGCACGGTCGAGGCTATACTCCCTGAGCCACACTACACGCTGGACACGCTTACGGCTTTGGAGACGCACTATCCGCATTGCGCCTTCAGTCTAATCATCGGTGCTGACAGCCTAGCCTCGCTCTCGCAGTGGCATCGGCACGGAGAGCTCCTAGATCGTCTGCCACTCGTGGTCTATCCTCGGAGCGGGTACGACCTCTCACAGCTAGCCGCTCAATACCCCACAGCCGAGATACGACTGATGAGCGATGCGCCTCAGATAGAGGTCTCCTCGACAGCGATTCGTCAGGCGCTCCACGAGGGTCGCGACCTGCGCCACTGGCTTCCTCAGCCTGAGCTATACGATACACTCTCTAAAGTAACTAAGCATCATGAATGAAGACCGAATGGTACAGCTAGCCTCCTATCAGGTTGAGGAGGAAGCGCTTGATCTACTGGATCTGCTCTCTGACCATGGCATACCAGCCACTATACGCAACAGCTACAGCGCCCGGTTGCTCAGCTCTTTCATAGACATCGGGGGCTTCATCGTTGAGGTGCCCGAGAGTGCCCGTCCACAGATACAAGAGCTGATAGAGAGTGGCGAGCTCATCCTCCCCGACGAGAGCGACGAGCCTACGACACGCCTCACACAGTGGGTCTCCAAGCTACCCCTCCCAGATCAGTGGTCTCTAGAGAAGCGCCTCACCATGCTTCTCCTCCTACTCATCGCGATCGGTATCATCATCGCACTCGCTGTCCTCGTCGTCTCGTAGAGAGCCCATAGCTTACGAAACAAAAGAATCTCCTTTCGAAATCCGCAAGCGGATATTCGGAAGGAGATTTCTTCTGTTAACCACAAATATAAGGCTCAAAAGACAACCACGCCCTTTCGAGCCCCAAAACAAAACAACTCAGTGTAGCAACGTCGCGCTCCCTCTTGGGCTTGAACCAAGGACCCCCTGATTAACAGTCAGATGCTCTAACCAACTGAGCTAAGGAAGCAATACGAGACTTAACAGCCTCAGCGATGAGACAGAGTTGCGCTCCCTCTTGGGCTTGAACCAAGGACCCCCTGATTAACAGTCAGATGCTCTAACCAACTGAGCTAAGGAAGCGTTCCAAATGTGAGTGCAAAGGTACTACTTTTCTCCAACACCTGCAAATAGTCGCCACCCCAACTTTTGCAAATATCACTGCAAAGCCGACCAACACCCTAATGTATAAACACTTACGACCGAGTTTGCACTATCTCTTTAGGATAATACAACGGCCCAGTGAGGAGACTTCTCTGTGGATATTGGGAAAAGGCAACGATTGTCCCAGCTTGTCAAGTAGGTCTATAAATGATATACGACATTTTTTCGTACCTTAGTCCCCAAATCAGTTCGTCTGAAGATGGAAATATGGATTATAGTGGCGACAGCCCGAGACAGAGCCATAGGACGTGACGGCACGATGCCGTGGCGTCTGAGCGATGATTTGCGCCGACTTAAGGCCGCAACGACGGGACATGCGGTCATCATGGGACGACACACGTGGGACTCCATAGGCGCTCGCCCACTGCCCAATCGCTACAACATCGTAGTCTCTCGCACTCTGCCCGAGGGCGACGCCGAGACGCACTATGTCGCCTCCACTCTAGAGCAGGCCTTGCAGCATTGCCAGCAGGCGGGCTACGATCGAGTCTACATCATGGGTGGCGGAGTGCTCTACAAGAGTGGCCTTCCCTACGCTACGCACCTTAACTTGACAATGGTTGACACGGTCGTACCTGATGCCGACACGCATTTTCCAGAGATTAACCTGTCGGAGTGGTCCAAGATCGAGGAGGCTCACTATCCAGCCGATGAACGCAATGACTACCCTGTGACACAGACGCTATACAAACGAATCGAAACGGCTAAACGCTATGAATAAACCTTCGATACCTAAGGGAACACGAGACTTTGGTGCTGAGGAGATGCGCCGACGCAACTACATATTTGAGACGATACGCTCCGTCTTCGCACTCTATGGTTTTGAGCAGATTGAGACGCCCGCCATGGAGCAGCTTACCACGCTCACGGGTAAGTATGGTGTAGAGGGAGATCGACTACTCTTTAAGATCCTGAACTCGGGAGACTATAAGGCAGGGATTGATGCGGAGACCTTTACGGAGGAGTCACCAGCAGCGCTGGCAGCTCGTCTCTGTGAGCGAGGCCTGCGCTACGATCTGACCGTACCTTTCGCCCGTTATGTGGTGATGCACCGCAACGAACTCACCTTCCCCTTCAAGCGCTACCAGATGCAACCCGTATGGCGTGCCGACAGACCGCAGAAGGGGCGCTATCGTGAGTTTTACCAATGCGATGCTGACGTCATCGGTACCGACTCGCTGATGCCTGAGGTAGACTTTGTCTATATGATCGACGAGGTCTTCCGTCGGCTCAAACTCCGCACGATACTCCTGCTCAACAACCGCAAGATACTAGCGGGCATCGCTGAGGTGATCAAGGCACCAGACCGCTTGGCTCAGTTGACCATCTGCATGGACAAGCTGGACAAGACATCCGTAGAGGCGGTCTTGGCGGATCTCATCGAGAGTGGCTTTGCCCCAGAATCGCTAGAGCCCGTTCGCAAGGTACTGACGCTGGAGGGAAGCAATCGCGACAAGGTGGCTGTGCTCAAGCAACTACTCGCAGACTCCGAGATAGGACTCAAGGGACTGGAGGAGCTCGAGTACGTCCTCGACCATGTCGACACGAGCGACCTGATGACCGAACTAACCTTCTCGCCTTCGCTGGCTCGTGGACTAGACTACTACACAGGCGCTATCCTAGAGGTTAAGTCGCTCGATGCACCGATGGGCTCTATCTCAGGAGGCGGTCGCTACGACAACTTGACTGGAATCTTCGGACTAGAGGGCGTCTCAGGCGTTGGTATCTCCTTTGGCGCCGAGCGCATTTACGACATCATGCTGTCGCTGGGGATGTTTGACACAGCCATGGAGCCCGAAGAGCGGATTATGATCGTGAACTTTGGCGAGGAGGAGCTCCAGAAACTACTGCCCATAGCGCATCAGCTACGCCGTGCAGGACTCGCCACGGAGGTCTATCCTTCAGCGGACAAAATGAAGAAACAGCTCTCCTATGCCAATAGCCGAGGCTGTCGCCACGTCATCATCGCAGGTAGCCAAGAGCTTAACGAGGGCAAGGTCTCTATCAAGGACATGACCCTCGGCACACAGCAAGAGTGCCCGCTCAATGAGATCGTGTCTCGCCTGAGGGAGTCACTCTCCGTCAATCATTAGAAGGCTCATCTCGTGGAGAATTGCTACCTTTGCAGGAGTATTTTTCATCTAAAGATCAAAGACTGAACATTCCCCCTATGCCACAAGACGAAGTAAGCTATGCGCTAGGACTAAGCATCGGACAGAACTTCAAAGCGTCCGGAATCAAGGCTATTACCTCCGAAGACTTCATCGCAGGTCTCCAAGACGCTCTCGCAGAGCGTGAGCCTCAGCTGACCAACGAGCGAGCTCGTGAGGTGATCAACCAACTGTTCATGCGCCTACAGCAAGAAGAAGCAGAGCTCAACGCAGCTGCTGGCAAGGAGTACCAAGAGATCATGCGCCACAAGAGTGGTGTCGTGACGCTCCCTAGTGGACTACAATACGAGATCATCAAGGAGGGCAAGGGCGCTAAGCCTAAAGCTACCGACAAGGTACGTGTACACTACCACGGCACGCTCATCAATGGGGTTGTCTTCGACAGTTCCGTAGAGCGAGGCGAGCCCGCCGAGTTTCCCCTCAATGCGGTCATCCCTGGCTGGACGGAGATCCTACAGCTGATGCCCGTAGGCAGTAAGTGGCGCGTCGTGATTCCCTCGGAGCTAGCTTACGGGAGCCGTGGCGCTGGCGACGTAATCCGACCCAATATGACGCTCATCTTCGAGATCGAGCTACTAGACATCGTATAGACACACTAAAGACTTATGACACATCGCATCCTAACCGTTGCGCTAACGCTACTCGTGAGCGTAGGCGCACTCTCGGCAGCCGAGCCTCCACGTCTCATATCCTCAGCCGATACGGCAGCCTACGCACTTGGCGTAGCGAATGGTGTAGGCTTTGGACAGAGCTTGACTCAAATGCCTGGAAATCCTATCAATAAGGAGTTACTCCTAGCTGGCTTTACGGCAGCTTTTCTAGAGCAGCCCACCGTCATGACCAATGAGGAGGCGCAAGCCTTTCTCTCTACCTACTTTCAGAAGCTCGAAGAGCAGATGGCACAGGAGACAAAGGAGCGAAACGAAGCATTCCTCAAGAGCAATGGTGAGCGCCCAGGAGTCAAGACGACCCAAAGCGGACTACAGTATGAGATCATCAAGGAGGGCAAGGGTCCCCGTCCTACGGTCGAGGACACAGTCCGTGTACACTACACGGGTACGCTCATCGATGGCACTAAGTTCGACAGCTCCGTGGATCGTGGCGAGCCTGCTAAGTTTGGTCTTCTACAGGTGATCCCCGGTTGGACCGAGGGTCTATGCCTACTACCACAGGGTAGCAAGGCTAAGCTCTACATCCCAGCACGTCTAGCCTACGGCGAGCGTGGTGCAGGGAGACTGATTCCGCCCAATGCTACGCTCATCTTTGAGATTGAGCTACTGGAGGTAATCAAGGGTCAGCCTATACCCCTTGCCACCCCGACTGAAAAGTAATCAAAACACTATAACGCAAACAAATATCCTAAATACAACTTACAATGAAGAAATCAATTCTCTCACTCCTCGCAGTGGTTGCAATGGTCTGTTCCTTTGCTAGCTGCAACAAGACAGCTCAGAAGAGTGAAACAAACGATGAACTATCAGCCATGAGCGATAGTGTAGCTATGATCCAGGGTTATATGACTGGTCAGCAGCTTGCTCAGCAGTTTATGATGATGGCTATGCAGGGCATGCCAGTAGACTCCATGGAGTTCCTCAAGGGCTTCAAGAAGGGTATCACTGACACCACCAAGTTCTCTTACTACGCTGGACAGATCCAGGGTGTCCAGACCGCTATGAGCCTTGTGAAGGAGGGCATTGACGTCAAGCTCTTCACAGAGTACCTAGAGGCTGCGCTCAAGGGCGACACGACCAAGCTAGGTATGGATCAAGAGGCTGCTTACACCTACGTACAGAACTACTACCAGAAGAAGCAGGAGATCGAAAACAAGGAGAAGTTTGGTAAGAACATTGATGCTGGCAAGAAGGCCATCGCTGAGTTCTCCAAGCAAGAGGGTGTCATCACCACAAAGTCTGGTATCGCTTATCGCTATGCTAGCAAGGGTACAGGCAAGTCTCCTGTAGATGGTGACAAGGTCAAGGTCACTTACCGTGGTACGCTCATCGACGGCACCGAGTTTGACAAGAGCGAGGAGCCAGTTGAGCTTAGTATCAACCAAGTCATCCCTGGCTGGACAGAGCTACTCAAGCTGATGAAAGTAGGCGACCAGATTACCGCTTACATTCCTTACGACCTAGCTTACGGTGCCAATGGCAGTGGATCTTCTATTGAGCCATTCTCTACGCTCATCTTTGATATAAAACTCCTAGAGGTAGCTCCTGCTGAGAAGAAGTAATCTACGCGACGCTCCGTCGCCACGCATGACGACTCAAATAGGTTCATGCGTCTGACTATTCTGGACCTACACAGTATCTAGCGTTGGCACTCGTCGTGCTACTAGATCCTGTGTAGGTCTATTCATAAGGATAGAGAGTCTATCAAAGGAGGCTCACACGAACGCATCCGTAATAGACAGTGCAAAGGTAGAGAGAATGCCCACGAAGCGTGACCTGTGGGGCACTCACTAGCGGGCTGTAATCAGCAAGCGACCCAACAGTCCTTAGATAAGAGCTACACAACAAATGACTCAAACCTGTAGGACGCATCGCCCATAGGCTAAGCACTACAGCCCCCTCCCAGCAATAATTGTAAATCCTAAGCTAAGGCTTATGTCTCACTTTGAGTCACATATAGAGCAGATCCTCGCCACGCTACGTGACGAGCAGGCGCTCCGCACGCTCACCCCTATTGAGCCTCTAGAGAGAGGTCGCTACGCAGCACTCGACGATGCGCACCCCCAGCCACTCATCAACCTCAACAGCAACGACTACCTAGCTCTCCACGACGCTAGCTGTCACTTTGCCGATGAAGCTGACCTGACCAATAGCCTACAGGCGCTCTCTGCGGGAGATCTAGGCTCTACCTCCTCGCGCTTGCTCTCGGGAGATCGGGCTGTGATGCACCAGCTAGAGGAGCTCATCGCTCAGTCGCTACAGCACGAGACAGCCTTGCTCTTCAACAGTGGCTACCACGCCAACGTAGGCATCCTACCAGCGCTAAAGCTCCCAGGCTTGGTAGTGATAGCAGACAAACTGATCCATGCCAGTATGATCGACGGGTTACGGCTCTCGGGCTTGCCCTTCGAGCGCTTTCGCCACAACGATGTAGCACAGCTCCAGCGTCTCATCGAGAAGCATCACAGCGCCGAGAGTTGCCAGCATATCATCGTCATGGCAGAGAGCATCTACAGCATGGACGGTGATCTGGCTCCACTACAAGAGCTTGTGGCGCTCAAGCAGCAATACCCCAAGGTGGCTCTCTATATAGACGAAGCGCACGCCATCGGTGTCCGTGGAGCGCATGGCTATGGGCTGTGCGAAGAGCTAGGCTTGCTGTCCGAGATCGACCTCTTGGTCGGTACCTTCGGCAAGGCACTCGGATCCATGGGAGCTTATGTAGCCTGCTCCGAGGCTGTACGCACACTACTCATCACCCGCTCACGGAGCCTCATCTACTCGACCATGCTGCCCCCGCTCATCATCCAGTGGGTACTAGCTGTCTGGCAAGCGCTCCCCACATTCACACAGCGCAGAGCGCACCTAGCTAAGCTACAGCAACTACTCACCGACGAGCTAGCCTCACTACCAGCGCAACTCCTCCCCACCCCTCACAGCCACATCATACCGCTCCTCTGCGGGAGTCGTGAGCGAGCTAGAGCCGTCGCACAGGCGCTCCACGAGGAGGGGTACTTCATCCGCCCCATCATGTCTCCGACCGTACCAGTAGGCTCAGAGCGACTGAGGATCTCACTGACCGCTGGACTCACCACCGCTGAGGTCAGGCAGCTCTGCCAAATCATCCTAACGCATCTTGCCTAGGTCCTATGCAGTATACCTTCCAGCGAAACAGTGACCAAGGTCCCTCCCGCCAACTCATCCTATACTTCTGCGGATGGGGCATGACACCTGACACAGTCTCTCACCTGACCTTACCAGATCAGTGTGACCTACTCTCGCTGTACGACTACCGCACCCTCGAGCTGAGCGACGACCTTGCAGACTTACCCTGGAGCTCCTACCAGACGGTCACCATCGTAGCTTGGTCGCTAGGTGTCTGGGCTGCCGAGCAGGTTCTACCGCACTGGTCTGCACTCCCCTCCGTACGACGCCTCATAGCAGTCGCTGGTTCTCCCTATCCCATGCACGACCTGTGGGGTATCCCCAAAGCAATCTTTATAGGGACACTGGAAGGACTAACCGATGAAAACCGCCAGCGCTTCAACCGTCGTATGTGTGGGGGCAAGCGATATAAGCAGCTCTACGGAATCCTCTCCGAGCGCCCCACCGCAGAGCTTCGTGACGAATTGCAAGCGGTCTACGACAGCATCACTGCCACCGAAGAGCCCGAGACGAAGCCCCACTCCCGCCTAGCTTGGGATCTAGCCATCATCGGAGCGCACGATCAGATCTTCCCAGCGATCAATCTCTCCACCCTATGGCAGGCTCTGCATGTACCCACTAAGCTACTCCCCGATGGGTACCACTACCTCTTTGATCTGTGGCACTCGTGGCGGGAGCTGTGGGAGTGCCTCGAGTAACCCGACGAAACCCAACGAGCTTTACCACTCATCTGTGCCTATGACCTCTCTCGCTCATCAGTTCGACCGTGCTGCTTCGCATTACAACGAAGCTGCAGAGCCACAGCGACTCGTCATCGATCGACTCGTTCAGTTGATCGATAAGCATCTCCCTCAGGCAGAGCGTCACTTCGCACACGCCTTTGAGATGGGCACAGGCTCAGGACTGCTGACAGAGCGTATAGATCAGCTCCTCGAGGTCGACCACTGGACGCTTTCCGACCTATCCCCAGCACTCCTAGCGCAGGTACCTCGCCTGAGAGACCCATACCCCGAGATGCGAGTGGGTGATGCTTCCGAGCTCTCACTGGAGGGGCGCGGCATTGACCTCTTTGTCTCCAGTAGTGCCATACAGTGGCTGTCCGATCCCTGTGCCTACTTGCAGCGCATCGTCCGCGAGCTCTCAGGTGAGGCGACGATAGCCATCAGCACCTTCGGTCCTGACAACCTCCTCGAGATACGCCAGCTCACAGGTCAAGGACTACACTACCCCTCGCTCGCCACCTGGCACAGCACCCTCCAGGAGCTAGGCTATCCCTATGAGATCCATACGGAGCGACTCGTCATCCCCTTTGCCGATCCTCTAGCAGTGCTACAGCACCTCCACCATACAGGCACCGCACAGTTGCCAAATGCGCCACAGCAGATACGCACCCCTAATCAGCTCCGACGCTTTACAAAAGAATATATTACTACCTTTGCAGACAAAACGGGGCAAGTGCCCCTCACCTTCCAACCGATTTATATCATCATCAACAAACATCACACCGTATGAAACGAATCATATCCCTCTCCTCTCTACTGGTCGTACTAGGCTCGCTCCTAATACTGAGTAGCTGTAATCGCGGCAAGAAGAATACGCTACAGCTCCATGGCCTCGAGGGCAACCTATCTGGTATGACAGCTTATCTCTACGATGAGACTGACACCACCAAGACGCCCATCGACAGCATCGTCATCCGCGACACCGTTGCTAGCCTCTCGCTGGACAAGCTCAAGAAGGGCTACCTCTACCTCCTCTCTTGCGAGGGCACACCGCTCAACGCTCAGTTTGTCTACGAGGGAACCTCTCTAGACTACAACCTCAGCGACGGACGCATCAGTGGCTCTCCCGCCAACGATGCCAGCAACGCTTTCGAGCAAGACATCCAGGTGATCATGCAGGCCGACTCCATTGATCAGGCTGCTGGTCAGAAGATAATCCGTAAGTACGTCGCAGAGCAAAAGAACAACCCCCTCGTACTCCGCGCCATACAGTACGCTATGTACCTCTTTGACGACCTCTCCGAGTTTCAGAAACCTCTTGAGGAGATGGGCGAAAACGTCAAGCGACTCCCCGCCTATACAACGCTAACGGAGATGATCCAAGGAATGATCAACACCAAGCCTGGCAAGTCCTTTGCAGACTTTGAGGGTATCACCACAGATGGTGAGCGGGTCAAGCTCTCGGACTACGTCGGTCAGGGACAGTATGCGCTCGTGGACTTCTGGGCCTCTTGGTGTGGTCCCTGCCGTCGCGAGATCCCCACGCTCATCGAGATGCACAAGAAGTACAAGGACAAGGGTCTACTCGTACTCGGTGTCGGCGTATGGGAGGATAGCCACGATGTTCACCTACAAGCAGTCAAGGAGCTACAGATCCCCTACCCACAGATCTACGACGATCAGAATAATCACGCCACCTCACTGTACGGCATCATGGGCATCCCACAGATTATGCTCATAGGGCCTGATGGCGTCATCATGCAGCGTGACCTGCGCGGAGAGCAGATCGACGAGATCCTCAGCCAGATATACAAGTAGAGACTGTTGCAAAAGTCAACAGTCTCAAGTAGTGCGTCACACGCTAGCTGCGTAAGCCACTAGCACAGCACAGTAATCATAGAGTCTCCACTTGGCACTTGCCAGGTGGAGACTCTTTTTTCTGCCGACAACGGACAAGGACCCTAGAGATTGGAGCACTCGTCACCGATCACTCTAACCTCTAACCTCTAATTTCTAATCTCTAACTTCTAACCTCTAATCTCTTTCCTCCCTAGAAAATTCCCAATAGCCCTATAGAAATCAAAAAATCCTCACGGAACCGGGAAATAAAAGTTCGGAAGAATGAAATGAAACTTCGGAAGAAAGATTTCGAAGTTCCGATATTTTTTTTTGTTCCTCCGTGGAGGATAAAAAACAGCCACGGGGAGATTTACTATTTCCTCCGTGGCTCTATACGGGCTGCACGCCGAATCCAATCAAAGGTTCTTAAGACTAGACACTTAAGTCTCTAGCAGATACATGGGGCTACAGTGATTGCGCTGCAAGGGGGTGACGTAGACATCTTTGCCGACACGGATCCCCTCAGCGAAGAGACGAATGTCGAAAGTCTTGCGCACCAGCTCTGGGTGGTTATTCTCCTTGCTTAGGTGGCAGAGGAAGACATTGCGCATCGTAGGCTTCCAGATACGACAGAGGAACTCCACCGACTCAGCATTGCTCAGATGCCCGAGCGGGCCACTGATCCGCTTCTTGAGAAAGGGCGGGTACTTGCCGATCCGTAGCATCTCGGTATCGTAGTTTGACTCCAGCACCAGATGATGCGCCATACTAGCATAGCGCTCTATCGTAGGGGTCAGGTGCCCTATGTCTGTCGCTAGTGTAAAAGAAAAGCCATCCTCCGAAGAGATATGGTACCCCACATTGTCAGCACTATCGTGTGGCACAGAGAAAGGGGTCACCACCAGTCCAATCAGTTCAAAGGGCACCTCAGGCTCGATCGCATAGCGCTTATCGTGCTGGATACGCTCCATACCTCTCATATGATCCAGCCCACACTGCACAGGCAGCGTCGCATAGACTGGCAACTGGTAGCGATTGGCCAGTTTACCCACAGTACGCGCATGGTCGGCATGATTGTGCGTCAGGAGGATCGCCTGCACATCGTGCTCTATAGAGAGCGACGCTTGTTCTAGTCCAGCCTTGATATCATAGAGTGCTATACCCGCATCTATGAGGAGACCCTGCCCGTCATGCTCGAGGTAGTAGCAGTTGCCCGTGCTACCACTCGCCAGGCTCATAAAGCGTATCATATCGTCAGCTCGCCACGCAGAGAGACTTGCATCAGACGCGCCACCTCCGCTTGAGATAGATCCTGTGCTAGGAGGTACATCAACTTCGTCGTGGCACTCTCAGTAGTCATATCGCCACCACCTATGACACCCGTCTGACTGAGCACATTGCCCGTCTCGTAGCGTCCCATGACGACAGACCCAGAGTAGCACTGCGTCACATTGACGATCGTGATGCCACGAGCTACAGCCCCTTTGATGGCAGAGAGGAAAGCTTCGTCCGTTGGTGCATTGCCACTGCCGAAGGTTTCTAGCACCACCCCTCTAAGGTCTGGCATGCGGAGGATATGATCTAGGAGCGAGGCCGATAGACCAGGAAACAGCTTGAGCACGACCACATGCCCATCGAAGGCTGGTCGCCACGCTTGCGATAAGTCAGGCTCCTCAAAGCCTATGACACTCGGACTATACTTGATATCAATCCCAGCGAAGGCTAGGTGCGGATAGTTTGGCGAGGCAAACGCCTCAAAGTGCTCGGCACTATACTTGAGCGTGCGGTTGCCACGGTAGAGGTAGTCCTCAAAGTAAACGGCCACCTCGGGAATCATCGGTGAGCCGTCAGCACGTCTCGCCAAGGCAATCTCAAAGGCTGTGATGAGATTCTCCTTACCATCCGTCCGCAGTCGCCCTATGGGTAGCTGCGAACCCGTCAAGATGACAGGCTTGTCAAGTCCCTGCAGCATAAAGCTCAGCGCAGAGGCCGTGTAGGCCATCGTGTCGGTGCCATGGAGGATGACAAAGCCATCATACGCCTCCATCTCCCGCTGTATCATCTCACCCAGCCAAACCCATAGGTCGGGTGTGATCGCCGAAGAGTCTATAGGAGGATCGCATTGCTCTATATCAAAGGTGCAGTGGAGCTGATCCAGCTCAGGCACATGCTCCCGTAAGTAGTCAAACTGAAAGGCCTTGAGCGCACCCGTCTCTATATCTTGTACCATGCCGATGGTCCCGCCTGTGTAGATAACCTTCAGGTGGGGCAAAGCGGTGGTCGTATCTTGATCTGTAGTCATGGAGGAGGAAGAATCTTCTGTAAAGCTATACCGCACACTCTTTTTTCTGTGCGCTTACAAAGATACGGATATTTCGCTTTGCCCTAGATCAGTGTGCGGTGGGTGCGTCTCAATAAGGCTCGTACGCTCTCTTTTATAATGATCAATTACAATGGAGAGAGCAGGACTACTCTTGAGTAGGATAGCCAGCATCCAACCAGCCGAGGAATCCATCTTTGAGATTGACGATTTGGTAGCCTTCCTTTGCCAGTGTCTGAGCCGCCATCATGCTTCTCTTGCCAGACCGACAATAGAGGTATATGGGCTGGCTTTTGTCAAATCTCTCTTTGACCATTTCAGTGAAGTGTGACTCGTGCACATCTATATTGATGGACTTCTCGAGATGCCCTTTGGCAAATTCATCTGCTGTGCGTACATCAAGTAGCTGTACGGTGGCGCTACTTACTTCCGCTTTGAAGGTGGCTGCATCTACCGATTTGATCTCCCTTGCTACACGGCATGACCCTATTAGCATTGATAGTACTCCCATAATGATACAGTAGTAAAGTGTTCGTGTCATATATAATGTGTCGTTGTGGCTGAACTGCCTGTTGATACTTACTATAACGGATCGGACAGCAAAGTGTTGTCCTAGAGAGCGACTTCTATATGATTTAATGCTAGACTGTAGCCTAAGGAGTAATTGGTGCGACCTCAGACTTTTGTATATCCAAGGTCGCACCGCTAATTGCTACAAGGAGGATAGTTGGTCTTCCTAGTAATTAAAATCTATAAGTCATGGAGAGATTGATCACACGACCATTGCCATGAGTATACTCGTTATCTCTTGCTACTAGCTGAGACTGAACCGTGTAGTAGGTGGTATTGAGTAGGTTTTCTATACCCAACGTGTAGGTGAACTTATCTACCGTAAGCCCCGCATTGAGATGCAATAAGGTGACAGGCGTTACCTTGCCTTCGCCCTCTGCATATTTGCCTTTGTCGTTTGCGGCAAAGCGGTCCCTTGCTCCAGTATACATACCATATAGGCGTATGTAGCTATGCTTCGTTGGGCGGCAATTGATATATGCTGTAAGCTTCATTGGAGGGATAGATTGGCCACCCATATAATGGTCCCAAGAGCCATCAACATATTTCTTGCCTTCCATCATTGAGAAGCCAACGCCCGTCTGCCATTGTCTATTGATGGTAGCATCCATTGATAGCTCTCCACCTAGGATACGTTGGGGTGAGCGATCTACTACCCAGAATCCATCTACACTTTTTAGGTCACTACCAAGCGCTGCGTAGGTGTAGAATACTGCGCCAGACGTCTCTAGCCTTGAAGCCTCGCCAAAGAGTCCTCTAATGGTAGAGTAAAAGCCTACTTCGGCATTGTGAGTCTTGACAGGCGAAGTCTCTATTTTGCTCAGCACGTCACTCTTGGCATCGCGCAGGGTGCGTCCTAGGTCATAGATGGAGAAGCCTTGAGAGTAAGCTAGAAATGGTTGGAAGACTCTCCATCTATTCAAGGTCACACCACCATTTAAGGATAGGTTGTTGTAAGGCAACACACCGCCTTGGACCTTAGTCCGCTCAACGCCCGCCTTCTTTGGAAGGACTTCATAGTCTGGCACGTGTACGTCGATGCGATCATACCTTGCCCCCACTTTGATGTTGAGGAGGTCGCCGATAGTGGTTTTGGTTTGCACGAATGGTCCAAAGTTAAGAGCTGTCATCTCTGGCACCCAGTAACGTCCGTCCACAAGGGGCTGTCCAGTACGATCCATTGTGAAGTCTATTCCATACAGAAGCTTTGTAAATACTTGCTCACTCAGAGGGAGTTTGGAGTCAAGCTGAGCTTTTGCTCCGATCTGCTTTGCCTCAATGGTTGCCTGCCCGCTAGTGCCCTCCCAGCGAGGCTTCTTCTCATTATGTATCCGGTAGTCTGTCACGACCTTTACTGCACGGCCCTGGAGGGTCGCCTCAAAGTTCGTTCCGCTGAAGATGTTTTGATGCGTGTAGCGTAGGTAGGCATTGTGATTGTACGCCATCCCCTCTGGGATTGCTTCTTTTGGCTGATCACCTTTAATCCCAATGCGTGGGCTTTCCAAGTACTTGCCCCCGCTAGCGATGAGCGGACTGTTTTGTACGGTCCTGAAGAAGTTGTACATACCCTCGATACGAGCTGTCTCGCTTATTTGATAGCCCACCTTTGCTAGGGCATTGTATGTGCGGGTGTCGCCAAGCCCATATCTAGGAGAGAGGTATACGCCATCGCCATCTACCGAGCTACCCGTCTGTCCGATCACCCCATTGACCAGGTAGTCAAAACCACCTAGCTTGCCGTAGATCTGCTGATTGAGACGGTAGCCAAATGACTGTGTCTTATTGCTAAGCAAAGAGTGATCCTGCATTGCTATATAAGATTGCCCACCGAAAGGCTTATCATTTCTGTTCTTGCGCGTCACAATATTGATGATACCACCATTTGCTCCATTGCCATAAAGGGCGGTTGCGCCTTTGATCACCTCAATTCGCTCTACAGCCGTTGGGTCGATGGTCCGAAGGTCACGGCTTGTGGCCCGTAGAGGCGTCGTTTGTGGGATGCCATCTATCAGCACTAGTACACTTCTTCCTCTCAAAGTGTTGGAGCGCTCACTAGTCGTATTGCCAGTAGAGGCCATGCCTGGGACCAAAAAGCCTACGATAGCCTGCATGTCTGGCATAGTCTTATTGAGCTCCGCTAGTTCCTTCCGTGTTACAATTGTGACGGTCGTTGCCGATTGACTTTTCACTTCTGGGGTTCTATGAGCAGTCACGACCACTTCATCGAGTGCGACTTCATTGTGCACCTCATTTTGAGCCACGGCTGTAAGGCCTATGGAAGTAGATGTTAATAGAGAAAGGGCCACGCAGCGTATCCATCTGCTTAGTTCTAAATATCTCATGATATTAAATGCCTATATTGTTATTGTGTTTGGGAGAAACGGTCCATTGTGGACGACACTCCTCCTCTCGGCTTCAAAGTTCATAAACCACACTACAATATACAATACCCACGTATGGGTATTTTGAGTATGATGTGCGAAGTGGGTGGAATGTACGGCCAAAAAGATTCTTCCCAAAAAGCTTGCAGGTTTAAAAAATTGTCGTACCTTTGTTGTCCGGGCGAGTGCCACACGGCCAGCTCCCTGTGAATCCCCCAGGGCTTGACCGCAGCAAGGGTAGCGGGTTGTAGCGGCGCGATGCGGTTTGCTCGCCCTTTTGCCTCTTTAGCTCAGTTGGTAGAGCACGTGATTTGTAATCTCGGGGTCGTTGGTTCGAGTCCGACAAGAGGCTCTCTCACAAGGCTAGTCCTAGAGACCATATCTACAGTTTGACGAGCAGATTGCTAAGCTTAGCAGTCTGCTCTCTTTTTCGTACCTTTGGCAGGTCAACGAGCCTTCTACTAGATATGCACACGCTTCACTGCCCTTCACTCAAATGGTTGATCCTCTTAATGATACTCGTACCTAGCTACATGGCGGGGTCCGACGTATCGCTGTGGGATATACCGCCCACGGGACACCGTGTGACGGTCGTGCCCTCCTCGGCTGAGCGACAGCAGATCAATCAGCTCTACCAGCAGATGGGACTGGAGGGAAGGCTTTCGTTTGAAGCCTTTAGCCTAGGCGTGCGGGGGTACAATCAGATCCCCAACAAGCATCGCTCACGGCTAACCATTGTGGACTTCTCCAAGCCCTCGACTCAGGAGCGCATGTTTGTCATCGATATGGAGCAGGGCAAGCTACTCTACGCTACGCTCTGTGCGCATGGACGTGGTAGCGGGGAGAACTACGCGACCTCTTTTTCCAATCAACCAGACTCACATCAGAGCTCTCTGGGCTTCTACCTAACCAATGAGACTTACACTGGAAGCAACGGCTACTCGCTACGTCTCGATGGACTAGAGCGTGGATACAACGATCAGGCGCGGGCTCGTGCTATCGTCGTGCACGGTGCTGCCTATGTGAATGATCAAATCATCCGACAGGGACGTCTCGGACGTAGCTACGGTTGCCCCGCAGTGCCTCGTGCGCTGGCGCGCCCAATCATTGATGCGATCAAGGGAGGCAGCGTCCTATACATCTACGCCAATCGTCCTGACTACCTCGCTCAGAGCATGGTACCACGCTCCGAGATGGATCGCGCCCTCACCAATCAGGACAGTCGCACGCGACTGATCAACTAGCTCAGCGTCATCATCTGGCGGTAAGCCTCTATATAATAGTCGTAATAGTGTGTCCAGAGCGCTTGGGAGGCGGCCTTCCGAGCTTGCTTGTAGCATGCCTTCGGGAGTCCTGCGGTAGCTTGCTCTAGGATCATTGCCAGAGCTTGCGTCACGGATGCGTCGTCATGGTCACGGCGTGGGATAACCTGCACACCGTGCTGCAGGCTGTCTGTAGCAGACTCGCCATAAAGCTCTAGGATCGCCTGACCAAAGCCAGACAAGTCGGTCGTAACCGTCGGCACGCCATAAGCGATGCTCTCCAGTGGCGTGTAGCCCCACGGCTCATAGTACGAGGGGAAGAGCGTCAGATCAAGGGCGCTCAACAGATCATAATAAGGAAGGCCTAGGATGCCGTCGTGACCATCGAGGTAGGTGGGCACGAAGATCGGGTAGATGCGCTGCGCTGTCGCTCCTCTTCGGAGGAGTTCGCCGAGGCGTCCGGCGAGGGTGTCCTCCCGCAGGTTATGTAGCCAATGCGTTAGGTAAGGGTACTCTAGCGGGGTCGTGCTACTCTCTGGGTTGGGTTCGCTTAGTAGATAAGCAAGTTCAGCTCTTGGCTCGGCAACCCAAGCGGGAATGAAGAAGTAAAGGATTAGGTCAGACGAAAGCTTCGCTTGCTGCTGGAGTAGACTTTCCAGCGAGTTGACGATGAGGTCGATCCCTTTGTTGCGATACTCGTAGCGTCCCGAGGTAGCGACGAGTGTCGTGCCCTTAGGGTCAAAGGTTTTGCCATAGAGCTGGCTGGCAACGTCTATTAGTCGCTGGCGAGCTTTCGTCTTAAAGCGACTTGTGGCCAATGCGTGGAAGCCATTCGGCAAGACCACTGGCGTACGCTCCAAGAACTGTGTACACTCCAGAGCGGTCACCTCGCTGACCGTCGCAAAGATGGTCGCAGTATGGGCGGCCGCCTTCTCTAATGCATGCTTCGCCTCGACATGCAGTTCGCTCGCCATCTGGTCTCCGTGGTAGCCAGCGAAGTAACGGTAAAGATCCTTGCCATTGCTACAGATAGAGCGCCCGACGGTCGTGGCGTGGGTGATGAAGAGCGAGTGCAGATTGGGCTGTTGCAGGCGATGATAGAGCAGTCCCATGCCAGTGATCCACTCATTATAAATAGCTATCGGCTGACTCCCAGGCAATGCGAGCTGTGGGGTCACAGCAAGCAGTGTCGCTGTCGCAGCAACGGCAAAGAGACAGGAATCGTCGTAGTCGCCATAGCCGAGGTCGGACTGGATGCCATAGTGCTGCCACATGAGGTAGTAGAGCTGATCACGGACGGAGGCGAGCGGTGTGTAGTCCACGAGGATCGTTTGCGCTTCGCCCCCAGGCGTGAGCCAGTAGCCCTGCGTGATCGGTAGCTCCACGCCCAGTAGCGAGATGTGACTAGGCAGGGTGATACAAAAGGTCTCCGCGCGAAAGTCTACCATCTCCTCCATCGGTCGAAGGTGGGGACCGACGAAAAGAACCTGCTCAGCCCCGTGGCGAAGCATCATTTCGCCTGCTCGTGACGAGAGGACGGTGTAGATGCCGCCCACCTTGTTGGCGACCTCCCACGACACCTCCGAGATAAAGTATCGATCACTCATTACTTGCAGTGCGCTCTTCTAATGTAACCTGCAGATCGTACGCCACACGGCGACAATGCATCGGTAGCTCTTCGGCAGAGACATAGGAATCCAGCACCTCCATCAGCTTCTCGGACAAAGGCTTCTCAGGCTGTCGCTTCGTATAGTTTGCGATGGTCAGGAGCGCCACGTAAAGCTTCGCCTCATCGGTGGCGTTACTTAAGACAACCTCCTCCGCCCAGCGAATGGCTAGTGGTACGTATGATAGGAGGTTAAAGGCAAGCTGCTCTTGTAGCTCCACATTGGTCGCCTTCTCTAGGAAAGCCTCCACATCTTGCTCCGTGAGCTCCTCACGGGGGAAGAGCATTGTGGAGAGGATCAGCAGCTCTCGCACAGAGGTATCCCGCAGCGCCTCGGCAAGCTGTCGGGAAGGCTGGTACTGTGCAGCGAGCTCTAGGAGATAGCCTCGTGTCCAGCCCCAGTTATAGCGGTAGTCCAGTCCCGACTCCCGCATCGACTGCGCCACAGAGCCGTCCATACGTGTGCGGAGTGCAGCACGTATGGCGGCAAGCTGTGAGGCGATCGTCTCTTCGTCTATCGGAGAGCTAGGCACGGGCTATGAGCTCTGCGATGAGGGCACCCATACGCTTGGAGGCGGCATTGGCGGCAGCGACCACCTCGTCGCCATCGTTCGTGTAGTCTCCCTCGAAGTGCCACCCCTCGTTCGTGATGACCGACATGCCGAAGACGCGGATACCCGCATGGCGAGCCACAATCACCTCAGGCGTCGTGCTCATGCCGACCGCATCAGCGCCTACAGTCTGCCAATACTTATACTCTGCGGGCGTCTCGTAGGAAGGACCCGTGAGGCTTACGTAGACACCCTTCTGGAGCGTCAGCTTTTGCTCCTGGGCGATGGTCTCAGCGAGCGCAATCAGCTCACGATCGTAAGCACGCGTCATATCGGGGAAGCGGACGCCAAAGTTCTCGTCGTTAGGACCAATGAGCGGATTGGGTAGCATATTGATATGGTCTCTGATGATCATCAGGTCACCCACGTGGAAGTTCGGATTGATGCCGCCCGCAGCGTTGGAGACGATCAGGATCTCGATGCCGAGGAGCTTCATCACCCGCACTGGCAGCGTGACCACCTCCATCGGGTAGCCCTCATAGTAGTGAAAGCGCCCCTGCATCGCCACCACGGGGACACCGCCCAGCGTGCCAGAGATGAAGTTACCCTTGTGACCGATAGCGGTCGAGTGTGCGAAGTTAGGGATTTCGCTGTATGGGATGACGGTTGGGTTAGCGATTTCGTCGGCTAGATTGCCCAGACCGCTACCTAGTATGATGCCCACGCGGGGCTGTGCCGCTATCTTACTCTTGATATAGTCGGCTGCTTGCTGATATTTTTGAAAGTCCATAGTCTATGTTCGTTTGATAGTGAATAGGTTTTTACCCCTTACGGTGAAGTAAGTCGTGAGCCGTGCGACGAGCCATCTCGATGATGCGCTCCATGCCGACGATCTCACGGTCACGCATGAGGATCGCGCCGTCCACGATGGTCGTCGAGACGATCGTCGAGGAGCCTGCGTAGACGAGATTAGAAGTAAGATTGTGACAAGGCACCATGCTCGGCGCCTTAAGGTCTATGAGACAAAGGTCGGCTAGATAGCCCTCCTCAATGCGTCCGCCCTTGAGTCCCAGCATAGCGTAGCCCACCTCTGTTGCCGAGCGGTAGATGTCGGGAGCGCAGACCGCTGTCGGGTCGTAGCGCCACACCTTGCCCAGGAGCGAAGCCATACGCATGGCGATGTACATGTCCAGGTCGTTGCTCGAGGAGCAACCGTCCGTACCAATAGCCACAGGGATGCCCCGCTCCTTCATCTCTTCGTAGCGAAAGCGCCCACCACTGGCCAGCTTCATATTGCTCGCCGGGTTGTGCACGAGCGTACATCCGTGACGTGCTAGGATATCCAGCTCCTCATCGTCCAGCCATAAGCTGTGCGCCATGATGCAGCGAGGCGAGAGCGCATCGATCTGCTCTAGATAGCGGACAGGCGTCGTGCCATGCTCGGCAATACAGTCCTTCACCTCACGCTCTGTCTCGGAGAGGTGCAGATGAATGGGGATCTCATGCTCCTCGGCAAATTCTTTCGCAAAGTGCAATTGATCGCCCGAAACGGTGTAGATAGCGTGTGGTCCCACACTCCAGCAGATCCGCTCAGGGAGCTCCGCAAAGAGCTGCTCATAGCGGTAGCAGTTGTCGCGATCCAGCTGTGCCCGCTCGGCATCGCCACGGTCAAAGAGCGTGTAGCTCAGATTAGCCCTTATGCCCGTCTCCAGCACCGCACGAGCGGTCGCCTCAGGCGCTGTGTACATGTCGAGGAAGCAGGTCGTCCCGCTCTGGATCATCTCCACACAGCCGAGCAAAGCGCCGACGTAGATATCCTCCTCCGTCATATGCGCCTCCACGGGCCAAATGTAATCCTCCAGCCAAGTCTGCAACGGCAGGTCATCGCCATACCCTCTGAAGAGCGTCATGGCACAGTGTGTGTGACCGTTGCAGAGTCCTGGCACGACAGCCTTGTCACGGCCGTCGAGGATGATCGTCTCTTCATCAATCGGGAGCAGATCAGTACCGATCTTGTCGATACGGTTGTCCACGATCAGAAGGTCTTGCGTCGCCCCTCCGATGAGCGACTCCTTGATTAGTATGCTACTCATGCCCGTTTAGTTAAATAGTCGGTAAAACTCAGCCACCGCCTCGACACCCTTGCGAAAGACTCTTACCGAAAAGCTCTCATTGGGCGAGTGAATCGCATCCTTCTCTAGACCAAAGCCCATCAAGACCGTCTTAAGTCCGAGGATCTCCTCAAAAGCAGCAATAATCGGAATGCTACCGCCACTGCGTATCGCTAGCGGAGCCACCCCGTAAGCCTTCTCGACCGCCTGAGCAGCTGCTTGGTAAGCGGGTAGGTCTAGCGGACAGTAGTAGCCCGCGCCACCGTGCATCGGCGTCACCTTCACATGGACAGACTTAGGAGCTATCTGCTCGATATACTCCTTCATCAGGCGGGAGATCTCCTCATGATCCTGATTAGCCACCAGACGGCAAGAGAGCTTAGCGTAAGCCTTCGAGGGGAGCACCGTCTTGGCACCTTCGCCCTGATAACCGCCCCATATACCGCACACGTCAAAGGAAGGACGGCAACTATTCCGCTCCAGCGTGATGTAGCCCTCCTCGCCTTGTGTCTCACGAATGTCTAGCGCACGGCAGTAATCCTCCTCGGAGAAGGGCACCTTGCGGATCATCGCACGCTCCTCGTCAGAGAGTGGTAGCACCTTGTCGTAGAAGCCTGGTACCGTGATACGTTCCTTGTCGTCTACGAGCTGAGCAATGATCTTGCACAATTCATTGATCGGGTTAGCGACAGCACCTCCGAAGTGACCCGAGTGCAGATCCCTATTGGGACCCGTCACCTCCACCTGCCAGTAGGCGAGACCACGCAGACCAGCCGTAATGCTCGGCGTCTCCTCGCTCAGCATCGTCGTGTCAGAGACGAGGATCACGTCTGCAGCCAGCAGATCCTTGTGCTCACGGCAGAAAGGCGACAAGCTCCCTGAGCCAATCTCCTCCTCACCCTCGAAGATAAACTTCACATTGACCCCGACCAAGCCCAGTGCCTTAGCGGTCTCGAAGCCTTTGAGCTGGATCATGATCTGACCCTTGTCGTCATTAGCGCCACGAGCGTAGATGCGGCCATCGCGTATCTCAGGTTCGAAAGGCTGGCTCTTCCACAGCTCTAGAGGCTCCACGGGCATCACGTCATAGTGACCGTATACGAGGATCGTCTTCGTCGCTCCAGGCTGCTTATAGTGTCCGAAGACGATGGGGTTACCCTCCGAAGGCATCACCTCCGCCTCCTGCACGCCTAGTGAGAGCAGGTGGTCACGCAGATACTCGGCAGCACGCTGCATATCAGCCTTGTGCTCGCTCTGTGCGCTGATCGATGGGATACGCACGAGACCATACAGGTCCTCGTGAAAGCGGTCCTCATGCTCCGCTATATACTCTTTGATATTTGCCATAATAACGTTTTCTTGTTTTTCGATTGCTCCGTAAAGATACAAAAAGCTCACGAGGAATTTCCCAATAGCTTACGAAGAAACGAAAATCCCCCACGGAACCGGGAAATAAAAGTTCGGAAGAATGAAATGAAACTTCGGAAGAATGAAATCAAAGTTCCGATGAATTTCTCCGTTTCTCCCTGGGAAATTCCATTTTCCTCGGTAGGAAACTCCATTGTCCTCGGTAGGAAACTCCATTTTCATACGGGAGAAACTCCATTTTCATGCGGAGGAAAATCCATTTTCATGCCTATGAAAATCCTCGCAGTACTGAAGCGCACAAAAACGAAGATGCGCCAAAGCACCAACGACTCTGACGCATCCTCTCTAATCACATACTAAATGAAGCTTAAGCTCCACTTAATGGATCACGCTCCTGCACGGGCATGATGGATTCGGGCGCTACGTAGGTATCGACAGACCAGAGGTACGCAGCGACCAGCTCGCTGTTATTGTACGCCTGAGCATTCATCTCTTGGATACGCTCTAGGAGTGCGTCCCCCTTGGCGGTGTCTGCCTCCTGTACCAGTAGACAAGCGTTGAAGCCTGGCCACACGGCGGTATCCTTGTGTGGGATGTCGAAGTTGCTCTCGGCAAGAGCCTTCGGGATGACCTGGTAGACGCTTATCTCCAGTTCCTGCAGGAGCGACTCCATCTGCTCCAGCATACTGACATTGCAGGTGATATATACGAATCTCATACTACTTCTTCTTAATCTGTTTCCTCAATCTAGATATTCTACGCTCCTTATTGAGCTTGTGCTGGTGGACAGCAGCATAGGCTGTCGGCACCAAGATGAGCGTCACGAGCATCGAGATCAGGAGACCACCGATGATGGTGATGCCGAGAGGTGCATAGAGCTCCTTGCCCATACCTCTACTGAGTGCCATGGGTAGCATACCGAGTATGGTGGTCATAGAGGTCATCAAGACAGGGCGCAGGCGTGAGCGTCCGGACTCCATCACCGCATCTCGTATCGTATAGCCACGACGCACGAGCATGTTGCTGTAGTCCACGAGGACGATACCATTGTTCACCACGATACCGACTAGCATGATGAGACCGATGAAGGTGACGACACTGAGCGTAGTACCTGTGATAAGGAAGGCTAAGATAACTCCTACGAGGGTGAAGGGTATCGCAAAGAGGATGATAAATGGGTCGACTAACGACTCAAACTGAGCAGCCATAACCATAAAGACTAGGAGCAGTCCGATGACGAAGATGACCGTGAGCGATGAGAAGGTGTCACCCTGATCCTCCACCTGACCACCTAGCGATACGGTCACACCTTGTGGCGTGTCGAGGTCAGCGATAATCTGCTCCGCCTTCTTGGCACCATCACCGAGCGAGATGCCGTTGAGGTTGGTTGTAACCTTGACATAGCGCTGCTGGGTGAGTCGCTCGATCTGCCCGGGACCCTCCTTCTCCTGAATATCAGCGACCGCAATGAGCGGGATCTGCTGTCCCAAGAGGTTGGTCACCTGCATCTCTCGTAGCTTGCTGATTGAGTTGCGATACTCTGGCGCATACTGTATGCGTATATCATAGTCTGTACCGTCTTCAGTATAGGCGCCAGCCTTAGCTCCATAAAGATTCTCGCGTACCTGTATACCGATGATACCAGGATTGAGAGCCATCTGGGAGGCTTTGTCCTTGTCCACGAGGATGTGCACCTCACGATTGCCCGCCGAGACTAGTGCCTCGACATTGGTAAACTCAGAGCACTCCTTCGCTTTGCGCTCGATCTCAAAGGCAACTTGATTCATCTGGTCGATGTCTTTGCCATAGACGACAAACTCAATCGGAGCTCTATTGCCGGTCAGCGCGGTCGCCATAGCACTACCACCAGAGACGGTCACCTTCTCAATCTCAGGGATTGCCTCAATCAGCGGACGTATATCGTCTGCGATCTGCTGACTGCTACGCTTACGCTCATCGACGGGCTTGAGGTGACAGAAGATGGTCCCGATGTTCTTACCCTCCTTAAAGCCTACGGCAGTCAAGACTCCATCATCGGTCTGTCCCGTGATGCTGGCGATACCGCCCTCGGCAATCTCTGGCACATGGTCCTGCAGGAGCTGGACGATCTGATTACCGACCTGCTCCGTAAGCGTGTGCGAGGTGCCCTGTTCCGTCTCAAACTGGATGGAGACAGAGCCCGCATCGATGTCGGGGATATAGTCGGTACCGACCGCCTTGCCTAAGAGCAGTACTAAAGCAAAGATCACGAGAGCCGACACGAGGGTGATGCCTTTGTGAAAGACTGCCCACCCGAGGAAGTCATGGTAGACGCGCTCGATCCTTTGGAACATACGCTCGCTCCAGTTGTAGAGCTTACCGTGCTTCTTGCCTTTACCTCCACGAGGCGCGGGCTTGAGCAGGACGCTCGAGAGCATCGGAGTCAGTGCCAGTGCGGTAAAAAGGGAGGTAATCATACAGGTCACCGTCAGGACGGCTAGTTGCTTGAACATCACACCGACGATACCACCCATGAAGACGAGCGGGAGGAACACCACAATCGTGGTCAGCGTCGAGGCAGCAATGGCTAGACCCATCTCCGAGGCTCCAAACATGGCAGCTTGCTTCGGCATAGCGCCTCGCTCGATGTGCTGCGTGATGTTTTCGAGTACGACGATGGCGTTGTCCACCACCATACCGATAGCGATCACAAGCGCCACGAGTGAGAATATATTGATCGTGTAGCCCAGCACATTCATAACGATAAAGGCCGAAATCAGCGACACAGGCATCGTCAGGAAGACGATGAGACTAGACCTCCACTCTCGTAGGAAAAGCAAGACGACTAGGGTGACGAAGATCAGAGCGTACCAGATCGACGAACTCAGGTTGTTGATCGATGAAGTAACCAGCTCATCCGACCCTATCACCTCAAAGATCTGTACATCTGAGGGTAGATCCTTCTGTATGTCGGCTATCTCAGCACGCACCGCATTGACTACGTCTACCGTATTCGCTCCTGACTGCTTCTGTACGAGCAGGGCGATACCTTTGCCCACATGATTGAAGGCTGAGGCATCGGTCTCCTTAAAGGTGTCTCGGACGGTAGCGACATCTTTGATACGCACTACCTTACCGTTGAACGCTTTGATGACCGTATTCTCCAGCTCCTCGACGCTCTCGTACTTACCAGGCATACGCACGGAGAAGTCGTAGGCACTCTCCGTGACGAAGCCCGAGGGTACGTTGATATTGTTTGCCTTGAGCATCATCGATAGCTGAGCCACCGACATACCATAGGCCTGCATTCTCGTGGGATCTATCTCGACTCGTATCTCACGCTGAGGCTGTCCTAGATAGATGACCGTACCGACGCCGTCGACCTTACGCAGAGCTGAGGCAATCTGATCCTCGACGATCTCCTCCAGTCCGTTGTAGTTCTCGTCCGCATTGACTGCGTAGCCGAGGATAGGCATCATGGAGGCGTTAATCTTATAGATGATCGGCGTGTAGGCTTGCGACGGCATACGCGACTTGACCAGCTCGAGGAGGTCTCGGGCATTGTTTGCCGCAGCCGTGATATCCTCTTCCCACTCGTAGCGGAGCTGTATGAAGGAGACGTTTTCCTTAGAGATAGACTTGATCTCGACGAGGTTCTCTGCCGAGGAGAGCACCGCCTCCAGCGGCTTGGAGACCTGCTCCTCGACCTCTATCGCTGAGGCTCCTGGGTAGACCGTGATGACCGTCAGGGAGGGGAACTCCATGTTTGGCATCAGGTCTAGCGGTAACTTCGTCAGGGAGAAGACACCGATCACCAGTATGGCGACGAAGATCATCGCCGCCGCAATGGGTCGTTTTACACCAAATTCGGGAAGTTTCATAGGCTTACTTCTTCACCACGTTTACCTTAGAGCCGTCGCTGAGCTTGTTCTTGCCATCTATGATGATGGTGTCGCCACTCTTGAGCTCATTACTCTCTACGTAGACCCAGCCGTCGTTGATCTCGCCACGCTTTACGGCGATACGGCTCACGGTCTCTCCATCTTCGTTGAGCTTGAAGACAAACTCCTCAGCCGTCCCCGCTAGGCGATAGATAGCATTGAGGGGAACGAACAGCCCCTCCCGCTCGGGCAGGGCAATAGATACGTTGCAATACATACCAGGCTTGAGTCGGTTGTTGCTGTTCGGTATATTGACCTCCACAGATGCGGTGCGCGTCGTCGGCGATAGGACAGCCGAGATGTAAGAGACCTTGCCCGTAGCTGGCTCATCGGGATAAGCGTCGAAGGTAATCAATGCTTGTTGCCCTTTCGCTATATAACTCAGATCCTTCTCGTTGACCTCGATGGTAGCCTTGAGCGGATTGATCTGGCGTAGCTCGATGATTCCACTCTCTAGCTTGAGATCACTGCTGAGACTGGGGGTGAAAGCGTAGGTCTCGCCCTCATTGATCATGATCTCGGTGATGACTCCGCTAAAGGGGGCCGTGATGGAGGTGTTTTTCTTGAGCATAGCGACCTTAGCAACAGAGGCGTCGTACTTAGCCTTGACATGGTCGTAGTCCATCTGGCTGATGCTCTCCTTCTCTCTCAGACGTGTGACACGGTCGAAGTCGCGCTTGATCGCTTCGTTCTCAACCCGTGCCTGCAGAAGCATCTCGTCAGACATCTCTACGATGACTGCCCCCTTGGGGACAAAGCTCCCCTTGCTGTAGCGTATGCGCTCTACCTTGCCAGGCAGTGCGGTGCCTAGACTGGCACTCTTGGAGGCTTCGGCAGTGCCAGAGAAGCGAATGCTCGGCGTAAAGGTCATCTCTTTAGCCTGTGCGATGGTTACGGGAATCACTTTGTCAGCCTCGGACTCCTGATCCTGATCTCCTTGCTTATTGCAGGCGGTCGTGGTGCCTATGGTTAGCAGGAGTAATATTGTTGGGAGCAAGTAGCTCTTAAGTTCTTTAGTATGCATATTGTGATGTGATCTTCTATCTAGTTCTGATTCTCTATCTACTCCTCCTGACGGGTCTGTGTATGCTCGGTCGCATACTGATAGAGAGCACCAGTGGTCTTCTCCAGCTGGGAGAGCGTCACGGCAGCCTCTACGCGAGCGTCTATATCTTCGGAGGCTGCTTTCTCCCACATGGTCTGCGCCTCGAGGATGTCTCGGACGCTATTCATACCCTCTAGGAGATTGTTTTTGGTAATGCGCAGACTCTCCTCCGCCTGCTCCTTGGAGAGCTTCGTCAGCTCCATCTTCTTGAGCGCCTCGGCATGCTTAAATCTATTTTGCTGTACCTGTAAGGCGATCATCTCCTGGGCATCTTGTAGCTCCAGCTCCGCCTTGGCTACCTCTTGATCCGCTATATGTACCTGGTGTATCCTATCTCCCCACGTAAGGAGGGGGATCTGCACACCGATGCCTACCATCCAGTCTCCGCCCAGATTGCTCTGGCTACCCTTATAGATGTTAGGCTCGACCCAATTGTATCCAGCAGTAAGGAAGACGTTGGGGAGGAACTGCGACTTGACCATCCGCCTCGCTGACTCCGTGAGGGCAAGCTTGCTACGTAACATGACAATCTCAGCGCGCTCAGCATTGCAGCTCTCCAGCGCCAAGAGACGACTGCTCAGCTGCTCCTCGCTAATGATCGCACTGTCCAGCTCGATCTGCTCAGCCTCTAGGCCGATGATCTGCCCCAGCAGCATCTTGGAGAGCTGAAGACCGTTCTGCGCCTTCACGAGTGTGAGCTCGGCTTCGTTTTGCTTGACCTGCACCTTCAGCACTTCGTTTCTGGTCGTCATACCCTCAGCGTAGACATTCTCCAAGTCCCGCACGAGGTGATCTAGGAGCGACTTGTAGGTCTGAGCTAGTCGCACCTTCTCCTGTACCGAGATGACACGCCAGTATGCCTCATCAACAGTGGCTAGGACGTCTGCTTCCTTCATCTTGACCTTCTCATGTGCTAGGTCGGAGGTGTAGCGTGCCATCTTATTTGCCTCGACAATCTTACCGCCCATAAAGATCGGCTGACGTAAGGTGAAGCCGCCCGTATAGATCTCTCGAGGAGCGACACTGATGAAGTCTAGCGGGATGGATAGTCCTGGCGGTGTCACGCCTGGTATGTTAAAGTCGATCGCAAAGGGGCGAATGGGTCTATCTCCGGGATTGATCCACGCTCCAGCGAAGTCAACACGAGGTAAATACTTCGTCTTGGCTGACTGAACTAAGTAGTCGGCAGCTGTAGCATCTGCCTGCGCCATCTGTATCTGCTTGTTGTGCTCTAGAGCGAGGTCTCTACACTGCTCTAGCGACATCGGCACTTGCTCTTGCTCTTGGGTCTGCGCCTCGGCACTGCCCCCCAGCGTAAGGACAAGAGCCGTGCCTAGGAGAAGAAAACTCCTCCCATTAAATCTATATCTCATGATTTGCTAATGTCTACTCGTTACGACATCACTTGGTGTCGGGATCGTAAGCTCCCTGATACCACTCCTTAAACTCTTTGTTTTTCGCTTTGCTTACTACGATCTTCTCCGGAGTCTCTATGTCAAGGGTCACCGTCAGCTTGCCACCGAACCATACCGACATACTCTGTATCGCGCTGTGTGCCACGATGTACTGCCTATTGGCTCGGAAGAAAAGCCTCGGATTGAGTTCCTGCGCCATCTTCTCTAATGACAGGTCGACAAAGTGCTCCTTCCTATCCGTCGTCACTACCACCGAAGCCTTACTATCCGCACGTATGTAGGCGATCTTGTCCACCGATATGGGGATCAGCTTATCTCTCCACGGGATCAGGAAGTGGCTCTTGTAGCTCATCTGCGACTCATTGAGCACCTGCATCATCTTAGCCATCAGAGCTTGGTTGTCTACCCTCTGCTCCGTATGACTAAAGCGCTTCACCTTCTCTAGAGCTCTCTGGAGGTCTGTCTCCTTGATCGGCTTGAGGAGGTAGTCAATACTGTTGACCTCAAACGCCTTCAGCGCATACTCCTCATAAGCTGTCGTGAAGATGATCGGACAGGTGACCTCTACTCGCTCGAAGAGGGAGAAAACCGGTCCATCTGCCAGGTGAATATCCATAAAAGCCAGATCAGGTTCCGGATGACTACCAAACCACTCGACACACTCAGATACACTCTGCAAGATGGTCAGCACCTCTATATCAGGGTCCATCTCAGTGAGTAGGGATTGCAACCCAGTAGCGGTAAAGTACTCATCCTCTACGATTATTACTCTCATATCAGTGATTTGGCTTTGGGTTCGACTTCTTCTAAGCTCTGGATCAAAGGCAGTGAGACCGTAAAGTGCCCATCATTAGAAACGATATCTATATCCTTGCCAAAGAGCAAGCGATACTGCTCCATCAGATTGTCTAGTCCTACGCCCGTACTACCCGACTGGCTATCTTCTCGTAGCTGGATCTTATTATCCACCACGATCTGATTATCTACCGTGTGGATGTAGATAGTAAGTGGCACCTTGGCACTAGCTATATTGTGCTTGATCGCATTCTCCACCAGGATCTGCAGTCCCGATGGGATGACATAGTAGTCTAGATACTTCTTGTCTACATTCCACTCCACACGCAGCCCGTCGAAGTAGCGGATACACATCAAGTAAAGGTAAGAACGGACAAACTCTAGCTCCTCCGAGAGACGCACCACCACCTTGTCACGCATCGTGTGCCGAAAGACTGTCGCCAGCTCCTGCACATAGGCTCTAGCGCGCTCATCATCTCGGCCTATCAGCCCATTGAGCGTGTTGAGACTGTTAAAGAGGAAGTGCGGGTCCGTCTGGTTCTTGAGTGCTGTATACCTGTTTTGCAGATTCTCAAAGTCCAGCTCCTGCATACCGACCACGGCCAAGTGATTCTGCTTCATCAAGTAGATGGTCATCGTAAAGAGGAAGGTCACCACGAGGATCACCAAGTCCTTGACATACTGCATGGCAGCATACGCATGATAGCTAAAGAGATCTCTAAACCACCAGCGCTGTAGTCGAGACAGGTAAGGCGAGATCAGGATCACCCCCACGAGTAGTCCCAACAAGATCAGCCAGAGCTGATACTGACGTATCTCGTACCTATTGATCGCCCAAGACTGAATGCTGAGCAATAGGTAGAAGAAGACCATGTTGACCAGTAGCGAGGCAAACGAATTCACCGATAGGATCGCTCCTAGGTCAATCTTTCGGTCCGTATCCAGCAAGCTGTAATAATAGATCGATGACGACAGCATCACAAATGCCAGCAAGAAGCTGATGATCAGCGTAGCTAGCAGCACGCTCTTGCGCTCATTGCTGAGCAATATGAAGCCCTTGCCTTGTCGCCGTCTCAGGCGGCCCGTTATGATGCGTCTCGTCATATACCTCTTGTCTACTCTACATAGCGGTTCTGCCACTATCAGTATGCTCGTGCTAAGGTAGCAAGAAATAGCGGAACCCTACATCCCCCTCCCCTCTTAGGGCGACGAAGATAAGGTCCCTATTTCTTACTTGACACTAGAAGCGATATCCCAAGCCTACGGTAAGGACGCTAGCATTAGCCTTGTAAGCGTTATCCTGGAGAGAGGTGCCAAAGCGAGAGGCGACATCGTTGACTGTCGACTTGAGATCGTCTACCTGATTAATGAAGCCATACTTGTAGCCGGCATTGATCTGGATACCATTGGCAAACTCATAGCCTAGCTGACAAGCGACACCTACGTCCCATCTCTGGAGTGCAGACTTGTCGTTGTGCTGCTCATACAGATCTATCGGATCCTTTTTAAATACAGCAAACTTTATTTCATCTGTCTTGGCTGAGAAGCCTACACCCACGTAGGGACCTACACCTCCGTATAGCTGACCTTTGCCTAGCTCAACCTTACCTAGAGCATAGACGGGGATCTGCATACCCCACTGGTTGATTTTATTCTCTACTGAGAGCCCAGCTACCTCTGCCTTGACACCCGTACCTCTGTAGTAAAACTCTAGCTCAGGCTGGATGGCAAAGTTCTGGTGAAGATTGATCCTCATGAATCCGCCGAAGTCAGCGCCGGGCTTCATCTCGGTCTTGAGAATATTAAAGTCATCACTCAGGATCATGCTGGAGCAGTTGACTCCAGCCTTGACTCCATAGTTGAGAGATGTGGTCTGTGCGACAGCTGAGACAGCAGTCATACCCATCAGGGCGGTTGCTACGATAGCGATGATGTTGCGTTTCATACTTTCTTCTGTTTCTTGCGTTAGACTTAATACGTTTCTATTTCTTGGTCGTGTGATCTATCCGATCGCAATAGATCAACGAACTCTGAGGCAAAGGTAGGAAGCACACAATGGCTCCACAACCCTTTGCCTACCGAAACGCATATAGCGATGACCGAAACGACTGAAACGCTGACCGAACGACTAGAGGTGTGACTCTGGATAGCGCGCATCCCACCAGGTGGGGTCGTCCTTGAGCCACTTCTGGAACCATGCGAAGAGCGTATTCGTCCACTCAATCTTCTTCTCAGGAGCGGTGATGATATGATCTTCGCCATGCACCTTGACAAAGGCAACCTCACGGCCCAAGATCTTCAGCGCATTGTACATTTGGATGCTCTCGCCGATGGGGACGTTCGTGTCGTCCGTACCATGGATCAGCAGCAACGGCGTGTGGATCTTGTCGGCGTGAAAGAGCGGACTCTGCTCCGTGTAGAGCTGTGGATTATTCCACGGATAGCTGTTGTAGCTAGCCACCGTACTGTAGCCGATGCCCCAGGTGCCCTCGCCCCAGTAGGAGGAGAGCGCACTGATACCCGCATGGCTGATCGCTGCCGCAAAGATGTCGGTGATCGTCTGCAGGTACTGCGTCATAAAGCCTCCGTAACTAGCCCCCATACAGCCGATCTTCTTCGCATTGACGTAGGGGTGCTCTTGGCAAAACTGCTTCGTAGCAGACACGATCTCATCGGCCGTCACCTTGCCCCACGCATTGACGTGGCGAGCGGCATACTCCTGACCGAAGCCAGTGGTACCGCTCGGATTCAGCGTGAGGACAACGTAACCCTGCGCTGCATACATCGGGAGCGAATAGGACCCTTCGAAAAAGCGAGTCGTCGGCGAGGTGCCTCCATAATAATAGACGATCATCGGGTACTGCTTCGTAGCGTCAAAGTGAGGAGGCAGGTAGTAACGTCCCTCCACCTTGTCGCCATTTGGCATCGTGTGTACCCAGTCGCTCACGCTACCCAGCTCTAGATCCTGCATCTTGCTCTTAGCGAGGTCGTAGAGGAGCGTCTCACGCTTTCCTTTTAAGCTGTAAAAGCGATCCGCATTCATCGCACTCTGCCCGTAGTAAGCGAGCTGACTGGCATCATCGCTGATGTCAAAGGAGCGCACGAGGTCTTCCGTCGTAGCTACCTGCTCGATCTGCTTACGTCTGAGGTCGAGACGATAAAGAGAGATGCGGTCTTTGTTTTCCGCTGTAAAGTAAGCAACGGGCTGAACCGTACTGACTTTGACCCGCTTGATGGCGGGGTCGAAATCCTTCGTCAGGGGCATCGCCTGCTGGCTCTGGCGATCATAGAGGAAGAGCTGACCATCGTACGTATTGGTGATCATCCCCTCAGGGAGGTTGCGACCGATCCCGCCGAAAGCATTCGCATCGCCCTCGACGAGCAGGGTGTGAGGCAGAGCAGTGTAGGAGATCGACGAGATAGAGCGCTCCTTAGTGAAGAGCGGCTTGACCTCCAGCGTCTCTAGGCGCATCGTATAGAAGTTGCTCTGGGAGAAGGGAATCTCGGTGATATCCTCCGAAGTGCTCAAGATGATCTCACGGGAGTCGGGACTGACGTCCTGCAAATAGGTAGAGCGATGGCCGAAGGTAAGTGGCTGGTAGCGACCGCTCTCAAGGTCGTAGAGAGCAAGGAAGGTGCGCTTGCGAAAGTCCGCCATACGGTCATACCGTCCCAATACCTGCTCGGTGATTTTGCCCCGTGCAGGCCCCTCCTCCTCAATGGTGTAGAGCAGTTGCTTGCCATCAGGCATCATAAAGAAGGAGCCTGCAGGGATCTGCTCCGCTACGACACGCTCCTCTTGCGTCTTAGGATCGTAGCTGATCAACTGCCGTCCATCGTCCGTCGTGGAGGTGCGGTACAGCTTGTCTTCTTTTGGCATCCAGCTGGCGAAGCGGTACTGCTCGCTCAGCGTGGAGAGGAGCTTGTTCCCTTGGTAGATGTAGGTGCGGTAGCTGCTCTTGAGAGCGGTCGTCTCCCGCTCCGTCAGTAGCGTGTAGCGACCCGTAGGCGACACTGACACGGAGTAGAAGTTGCGACCCGTCATCATATACTCTAGGCTCAGGTACTCCTTGTCGTCGTGGCGTACCTCTATCTGGCTATCAGCCTTAGCAGGAATGAGCTTCAGACGATACTGCGCGGACTCGCCGCCCTTAGTCAGTAGCTGAAGCGTCACTAGATGCGACCGTCCAGGTGTCAGCGTGAGGGACGCTGGCGAAGCGACCTTTAGCTCACTCTGGTACTGCGTAGCAGATGAGAGTTTGTCTCCATCCAGAGCTAAAACAAAGGGCGCCGTTGTCTCGATCTGCAGCGTCGCCTGCTCGTAGCTCGGCGTGCGAAGACGTACCGCATAAGTCGTGATCGCATCCTCTGTCGTGCGTAGCGTGACGACACCCTCCTGCGCTGTGGGCAGAGGGCCGTGTGCATGGCTTAGCTTGATGTGATTCACAGGCTTGAGCAGGTCGGTAGCGTCGTACGCCTTGCCCTGCACATCAAGACTATCCGAGATAAACGGCGTCATCACCCGATACTGCTGCACCTGCATCGGCACCACCGTAAGCGTGTCAGGCTGATGCTCTGTAGCTGACGCACTTACCGCATCTAGTTGCTGAGCGGTAGCTGATGGGTTTATTGCTCTTAGCTGCTCGGCTTTAGTATAAAAAGTCGCAAGCACCAAGAGAGGGAGCATCGTAAGTAGTCGTAATACGTTTCGTTTCATCTGCTTTCTTTGTTTATTGACCGTGATAGGTTCATTGACCTTGATAGTGTCGCTCCGTAAGAGCTCCAACTAAGTTTCCACGCCACAAAGTTAACCTTTTGTTTTCTCTTACGCCGAAACAACCACTCTTTACTAGGGCTGACGCATTATAATTGCTCCGTTAGGAGCTGAGCTACACATTAGCGACAAGCGAGACTTGGATGAATTCATTATATAGTATTGCT
>ERZ827520.793-NODE-793-length-44966-cov-12.775044_pt1 | contig 44966 bp, 43 predicted proteins | sample MGYA00519581_ERZ827520 | MGnify/ENA primary metagenome ERZ827520 (study PRJEB31778, sample SAMEA3449339) | human gut metagenome | biome: human gut; feature: human-associated habitat; material: faeces | place: United Kingdom | collected 2010/2012 ...
GTTATTTTATATTTTCAAACTTTTTCATAAAAAATACTTGAATTTTATATAGTTAAATTTTATATAGTTAGCTCCTATACTCTATTTATCTCATAAAAAACGACCAGTAAGAAAGAATCTATATACTGGTCTGTGTGTTCTCTATAAATACTACTTTGTTTCTAAGTCTGGATGATACGTTGGTACAATTTTTTGTACGATTTCTTTTATGTCATTGACTTCTTGATAACTTGCTTCAGCAATGTAAGCTAGATCTTTTTCAAATTGTTGATCATCCATTTTAATTGGATGGCCAATAAAGATTAGCTTGTTTTCGGTTTTTGTCATTCCTTCTTCATCCATTAATAATTCTTCATAGAGCTTTTCTCCTGGTCTTAGTCCAGTATATTCTACCTTAATGTCTACATCTGGGGTTAAACCAGATAATTTGATTAAGTTTCTTGCCATATCATCAATTTTTACAGGTTCTCCCATGTCTAAGACAAAGATTTCGCCACCTTTGGCATAAAGGCTTGCTTCTAGAACAAGGGATACGGCTTCTGGTATGGTCATAAAATAACGAATGATGTTTGGATCAGTTACTGTAACAGGTCCACCTTCGGCAATTTGCTTTTTAAACAAAGGAATCACAGAACCATTTGAACCTAATACATTTCCAAAACGAACCGCCATATAAATCGTTTCCGGATGTTTCCGAGACATCATTTGAATAACCATTTCACACAAACGCTTGCTGGCACCCATAATATTTGTTGGATTTACACCTTTGTCCGTAGAAATCAACAAGAAACGTTTGACACCATATCTTGCTGCAGCTTGTGCAACTTTATAGGTTCCCATCACATTATTCTTAATCGATTCATTTGGACTGTCTTCCATTAATGGCACATGTTTATGCGCAGCCGCATGGAAAATAATCTCTGGACGATATTTGTCTAATACAGAATCTACACGTTTAGTATTTCGTACTGAACCAATTAAAGTAACTAGATTTAAATCTGGAACTTTACGTTTTAACTCTTGTTGGATCGAATACGCATTATTTTCATAAATATCAAAGATAATTAATTGTTTTGGTTTAGCTCTGGCAATCTGACGACAAAGTTCACTACCAATGGAACCTCCCCCACCAGTAACCATAACAACACGATTCTCTAATGATTTATAAATTTCTTCTAGATTAATATACGTTTCTTCACGCCCTAAAAGCTCTTCAATTTCAACATCACGAATCTTAGAAACCTTGACATCTTCATTGACAATCTGTGCCATGCTCGGTACCGTTTGTACCTTACAATTGGTTTCTTTACAAATATTAATGATAGCCTTTTTATCCTGTGCACTTGCACCAGGCATGGCTAATATAATTTTATTAATATGATGTTTTTTAACTAATTCAGGAATAGTATGACGATTTCCTTCAATTTGAATACCCTCCAAATACCGTTTGTATTTATCTGGATTGTCATCCACTAAGGTTTCAACCTCGAAATCATGATTTGGATTACTACGACTTGCTTTAATGACCTCTCTAGCCGAAGAACCAGCTCCAACTAAAAGAACTCTTTCTCCACATGTTTCTTTCGAGTTATCCAAATTAATATACCGTAAGAAACGATACATAAAACGAATTGCTACACAAGAAACACCGCTAAAGAAATACCCCATTAAAAAGACACTTCGCGGTAAATTAAACCGGGGAATAAAAGAACATAAAACCACAGCAACAAGTAAGATAAGATAAGCTTCAATAATAGATATTAATTCATTCACACTCGCAAAAATCCATATACTATGGTACAAGCGCATGAAGTAATACACAAATATTGAAATAAGAACAATAACCGGAATAAACCAAGTTAAGTTAATAAGATATTTGGCTTCAATATTTGAAAGAACGAAGTCAAACCGCACCCATAGTGCAAAAAGATATGAAAACGCAATACAGACTATGTCTGCCAAAACAATCAGCAACAACCGCTTACGATAGGAAGAATCCTTCCCTAATTCACTTTTATTTAACTGCATAGTATCCCTTTCCCTTTAATTTACAATTATTTACTTAATTAACCCATTTAATGCACTTTCTCCTTACTCATATCTGTAGCTAAACTATAAATATTATAAAGGATAAACAGTATTAACGCACTATGCGGAAGACCAGCTATAGTTCTTCAAGACCTAATTGTGCTTATCTACTATATCACAAAGCTATAACATTAGCCATATTAGTTTACATTTTTACAAAGTACACAAATTTCCTTTACAAAAAACCTAAAAAAAAAGAAACATTCATGATTCCCATCAATGTTTCTTATTCCTGGTTTATGCTCTATTCCTCTGCACTTGTTCTAATTGCATCTTGTAGTAAATTTGGGCATGGATTTCTTCTTTTGAGATTTGATTGACTTCCTTTTCTTTATAGGTACTGGTAAAGAATTCATCCATGTAACAAATATTCTTTTTGACATCAAGGAAGCAATATACTATACCGGCAATTCCTTGATTCAAAACTAAGGTACGACTTTGTACCGATGCATGGTCTTCCATAAGTTTACTTAGCCATTCACTGGAATCTAAATGATAAACGATAATCTTGCTCCCTCCTTTTTGTACTTTTATTATGGATAATAAGCGTACAAAAAGACAGTGATTTTTTGTATATTCTAGGAAGTAAAAAAAAAAATTGGTTTTAAAAGAAAATACCTTTAATTTTATTTTTATATCAAAGATTTACAGAAATTTATATAAAAATCTATCCTTCTTTTTTTGTTTTTCTTTTCTTCAAAAGAAATTAAGCAGGGTTTCTCTTTTATTTAATAAGTTTGGGCTTTTGTTTAAAAGAAATGATTCATTCTTTATTTTCATTTATCTAAATCTATAGATAATAAGAGTGCAAATAAGAAAAGGATTATGACTCCTCGCATAATGATACGGACTTTTCTTATCCGCAACTACCGCCAAGGTTGTCTATAGAGATAACCTTTTTTATTTTATTGTAATCGCATACATTTTCTGCTTGTTTAAATGCTTAGGATCAAGCGATAATAGAAGAAAGAAACATACAAGGAGGAAATTCGTATGGCAAATCGTTTTGTATTGAATGGTGTTTCCTACCATGGCTATGGAGCTATCCAGGCTGTAAGTGAAGAAATCAAAGATCATCATTTTCAAAAAGCTTTGGTGACAAGTGATCCAGATTTAATTAAATTTGGGGTCACAAAGAAAGTAACAGATCTTTTGGATGAAGCCAAGATTGCGTATGAAGTCTTTAGCGAAATCCAACCAAATCCAACCATTGATAATGTAAAGAAAGGTCTAGAAGCTTTTAAAAACAGTGAAGCAGACTGTATTGTAGCCATTGGTGGTGGATCCAGTATGGACACCGCTAAAGCCATTGGGATTGTCGCAAAGAATCCGGAATTCTCAGATATTCGTTCTCTAGAAGGTGCGATCGTTTCGCCAAATGGCTGTGTACCAATCTTAGCCATTCCTACTACAGCTGGTACAGCTGCGGAAGTAACAATTAACTACGTCATTACTGATCCGGAAAAGAAACGTAAATTCGTTTGTGTGGATCCCCATGATATTCCAATCATTGCCTTTGTGGATCCAGACATGATGGCTTCCATGCCAGCCGGCTTAACCGCAGCTACCGGAATGGATGCCTTAACGCATGCTATTGAAGGCTATATTACGGCTGGTGCTTGGGAACTTTCTGACATGTTCCATTTAAAAGCCATTGAAGTGATTGGACGCTCTTTAAGAGGAGCCGTAAAAAATGAAAAAGAAGGTCGAGAAGGTATGGCTCTAGGCCAATACATTGCGGGTATGGGATTCTCCAATGTAGGCTTAGGTATTGACCATTCCATGGCCCATACGCTTTCCGCTTACTACAATACCCCACATGGTAAAGCCTGTGCCATTCTATTACCACCAGTTATGGCCTTTAATGCCGATGCCAGTGGCGAAAAATACCGTGAAATTGCCCGTGTATTAGGCGTAAAAGATGTAGATTCTATGAGTCCGAAAGAATACCGCCAAGCTGCGATTGATGCGGTCGCTCAATTAGGTAAAGATGTCGGTATTCCAGATAACTTAAAAGACATCGTTAAGCCAGAAGACATTCCAAGTCTTGCTCGCGATGCCATTAAAGATGCTTGTACGCCAGGTAATCCAAAACCTGTTACTGTAGAAGAAATTGAAGACTTGTTTAGAAGTCTTATCTAATAACTACCAGCTTCGGCTGGTATTTTTTATGCGAAAACTTTGGCTTGAAGTTCTGTTTTTATTTCTGGGGTAATCCCTAATTGTTTTTCTAAAAAGACATCCATACTGCCAAAGTTTTCCTCAATGGCAGTCCAAGCGGCTTCTAAGTATTCGGTTTTGGCTTGAAATAAAGATAAGATCTCTTCTCTTTTTTCTGGCTCTACCAGTTTTAAAGGGGCTAACAGCTTTAATTCATTGCGGCTGGTATGTTGGTTGGTTAATAAATAATCTTTCATGATTTCTTCTTTGTCCACATCTAAGAGTGCTAGAAAGAAAGCCGAAACCAAACCACAACGATCCTTTCCCTCCGTACAATGCCAGAGAATCGTCCCTTCCTGTTGGCAAATGATAGAAAAAACTTTCTGGAATTGCTGGAGCGAATAAGGTTCGGTTACCATACGCTTATACATGTCACACATATTGGGAATGTTCTCTAGTAAAGAAAGAAAAGATTTCTCATGGGAAATCCCTAAGGTACTTTTTTCCATAATGGAAATATGTTCATAGTGGACATGAGGAATCATGCGATCGGGACTTTTTAGTATTTCGGCATGGGTACGTAAGTCAATGACGGTCTTTAGATGCCATTGTTCCTTTAAGGCTTTTTGATCTAAGAAAGTTAAATGATGCAGGGCATCACAACGAATATAGGCGTGGGATGTGATCTTCTGTCCTTTTCGGTTAACGATGCCAGAAAAATCCCGACAATTACTGGTTCCAATCAATTGAATTTCACTCATGGAAGAAGTATAGAACAAAAGTTTGTAATATACTAGAGGCAGGAGGTTGTTTATGTATTATCCCACTTTTTTGAAAAACAAAGACACCATAGGTATAACCGCTTTATCTAGTGGTGTCGGTCATAAATTAGATTCTTTTAATGAATCCATCCAGTATATCCATACTCAAGGCTTTCAAACGAAAGAAACATCTGATGTTCGTTCCAATACGGAACCAAGCGCAGACGCAAAGATTCGGGCAAAGGAATTCAACACATTATTAGAAGATACTTCTATTTCTGCAATCTGGTGTGCTGCCGGTGGAGACTTTCAAGTAGAAACGATGCCTTATATCAACTTTGATTCCATCAAAGCTCATCCTAAATGGTTCCTGGGAGCCAGTGATCCCACCAATCTCTTATTTCCGGTAACCTGTCATTGTGACATAGCGACCATTTATGGCTTTAATGCCGGAGCCTTTGATGCCTATGGCATCAATGCCTATAGTCAAAGCTGTTTTGATTTTTTGAAAGGAAACAATCAACCGCTTGTTTCCTCCACCAAACACCAACACGTAGACTTCTATAACGAAGGAGCACCGATTTTAAATACGTCCACTTACTACCAAGGTGAAGTTTCTGTAAAGGCAAGACTATTAGGTGGTTGTTTAGAAAGCATTAATGACTTAGCCGGAACTCCATTTGACTTTACGCAAGAATTTATCCAATGTTATAAAAACGATGGCATCGTTTGGTTCTTTGACATCTTCTCCATGAATTCTTGTGATGTCTATCGAGCTTTATTAAAGATGAAAGTCTTAAACTATTTCCAAACTACCAAAGCCATCTTAGTGGGTCGCGTTCTTTTTGAAAATGTATCCGAACTAATTAACTACCACGAAGCTTTTCAAAGAGCTTGTCCAAATATTCCACTAATCTTTGAAACAGACATTGGACATACTTACCCACATTTCTATGTCATTAATGGAGCTCTAGCTCAAATTGATGTGAAACAAGGAAAAGGAAATATACAATATATTCTAAAGTAAGATCAAAAAACCAAGAAGAGCCTATATATAGGCCTTTCTTGGTTTTTAATGGGAAAGATTTATAAGCCTTTTAATCAAATAAATCATCGATTGTTAATAGCGTTGCATGATCTTTTCTAGCTTGTTCAATAACGGATTTTGTATACCCTGATTTACTAAAAAACCATAAATGTTTTTCTTCCATATTTGGAAAAGCTTTTGTAGCGGTCATTAAATCTTCGTATTCATCATAAGGCATTGGATGACTGGTAAACTTACACTCGACAAAAATAGCTTTTCTTCCACTACGATCGATTGCCAGTAGATCCACATCATCGTGGGCTTTTATTACAGGATTGCTTCCCCACCATTTTCCTAAATGATATGGAATAAAAGGAAGTTTTCTTTCTTTAGCCAGACGAATCATATATTCTTTACAGATTTCTTCAAAAACATCTCCCATTAAATTACTGATATACTGCATAATTTCTTTCGCCGCATCTTTTGCACCAGAGTCTCACAGATTTCCCAAAGCTTTTCTTGGGCACTTCCTTTATGACCCGTTAAATGGTGTTCCCCGCTACCACTGGAAATCTCTTGATACAAATTCTTGGTTAAATCAATCTAGTAAATGGAATCATACAAACGACTGACAGCCGAAATGATTTCACTATTTAATTCAGCCTTTTTCCTAGCAACTTGGGCCGTACGCAACAATTGGTGCAGTTGTTGGTCTTTGGCATGTTTCTCATCGGTATTAATAAAGACACCATCAAAGGACTTCGGTGAGCCATCCATTCTTCGGGACAAACCACCTGCGGCATGAAACCAATGGTATTCCCCATTTTTAACTTGTAGACGGTATTCTACATCAAAGACTCTCTTACCTGACCGATCCGAAACCGTTAAGACCTATTCATGAATCGAAAAAGCTTTATCTTCGGGATGTAAACGACTCGACCAAGCCTCAAAAGTATTCGGAAAATCTGCTTCTGAGACAAAGCCCAACATTTGCCGCAAGGTATCTGACCATTGCACCAACGTTAAATGATAATGACGATCATACTCCAAATGCCAAGAACCTGAATTCAGCGCATAGTGAATGTTTTTAAACGAGGTAATCTGACTCTCTAGTTCTTTTTTTATATTCTTCGATTGTTTTTCCCATAGTGACTACCTTAATGATTCCGTTTCTAGACTGCTACTCCCTTAAATATAACACTACCTGATACCAAAGATTGACTCGCACAAAAGAAAAAAGCCAAAATCTCTGAATAATCAGAAAGTTTGGCTTAAGATGATTGAATGATATGTATTACTTACGAACTGGATTTCCTTCTTTATCCCAAATTCCAAAGCCTGTGATGGCACAGATAATAGAGAAAATAGGAACAATAAAGATAAACCATGCATAAGGAATATAAGCCGTCGAACAACCTAATACACCCATAACATAAATCGTAGCAACTCCCCATGGAACAATTGGTGCTGATAAAGTACCTGAATCTTCCAAGGTTCGAGACAAGACTTTTCGGTTAATATTCATATCCTCAAAGGTTGATTCAAAAGTTTGTTCAGTAACAATAATGGAAACCGTTTGTCCACCAGCTGTTAAGAAGTTGACAATATAACAGTAAATCAACGTAACGATAATCAAGATCGTACGGTTCTTGATAAACTTCAACAAAACATTCTTTGCTAAGACATCAAGAATTCCCGTAGAAGTAATAACGGCACCCATAACACTGGCAACCATAAAGGTTACAAGTAATTCAGACATCGATAGAACCCCACCACGGTTCAACATTGGATCAACAATTGCGACCCCAGTTTTAATGCTGAAACCATTGAAGGCATAGTTCATCAAATCTACAAAGTTTACGCCTTGGAAAACCATCGCAAAGACAGCGGAAATTACGACCGCTAATCCCATACCTAATAAAGAAGGAATCTTGAATACCGAAATCAAGACAACCAAGATAGCTGGTAAAATCAATAAGATATTGATATTAAAATGATGACTTAAAGTATCCATAATCAACTTTTGTTGGGCAAGATCCATCGAACCACCACTATAATGTAAACCAGCAATTGTAAATAGAATCAAAGCCACAACCCCAGCTGGAATCGTTGTAAACTGCATAGAGTGAATATGGTCATATAAAGGAACTTTTGAAACGCCACTAGCTAAGTTAGTCGTATCCGATAAAGGTGACATCTTATCCCCTAACCAAGCACCAGATACAACGGCACCGACAACGAGTGGCACAGGAATACTAGTCGTAGACGCAATTCCTACCATAGCTAGACCCATAGTCGCAATAGAACCAAAAGAAGTTCCGGTAAATTCCGAAGTCAAAGCACAAAGAACAAAAGCTAAAGGTACTAAGATCTTTGGTGAAATGACACGCATTCCATAATACATCAAAGATGGAACGGTTCCACCTGCCATCCAGATACCTACTAACATACCAACCATAATAACGATCAAGAAAGTTGGCATACAATCCGCTGCTGTTTTAATAATATTCTGTTCCACTTCTTGCCATGGAATATTCAATAACTTCGTTGCGATAACCGCTACAATAACGCCCGCAAATACGGATAAGGTAGTATTTACGCCCATATTGATCATAACGATCAATACAAGAATAATGGCTAAAAATGTCACAACCGCAAAGGCTGTGGAAGGCTGTTTTCTCTCTTTATTCATAATCTCATCTCCTACAATAATTCCTCTTTCAAAAAGTTAACGGCACCATCCATGCGCGCTTTTCGATAATCAAAGGATTTAAAACGATGCTCAGCCCCTTTGACAATAATACATTGAGCCCGTTCTTTAAAAATCTCCTTATATTTATAACTACAAGTACAAGAAGCCGTAATATCTTGGTCTCCATGAATCGTTAAGACCTTTTTATCAAACTTTGCGGCTTCCTTGAAAGGATCCAAGGTACACGCATCTTGATAAAACTTCAAACTCAACTTCAATCCTTCCACATCTGCACAACCATCTTTTTCGATGTTGGAAACATCTTGGCCACACAAAGTTAAATGGTCTTGTAAGTTATATACTAGATCTGGTGCTGGGCACCACATCGATAAGGCCTGAATCTGATCCTTACATTGTCCAGCTACCATCGAAGCTACACAGCCACCTAAGCTGCATCCATGTAAGGCAATCTTCTTTTTATCCACAAAGTCAAGCAATCGTACATACTCTAACATCGCTTTGGCATCTGCAATTTCACTGGAAATGGTCATATCTTCAAACTTTCCATCGCTCTCTCCACTACCATTCATATCAAAACGAACACTGGCAATGCCTTCCTTACATAAGCGTTGGGAAAGTTCATTATGCACGAAATTGATCTCATTGCGATCATCACAAAAGCCATGAAGAATGATGACCATAGGAACTGGTTTTTCACGATCTTCTGGAACATGCAACATCCCTCGCAAGGTTAATCCATCTCGCTGTATTTCGACATATTTTTGCATATCTACTCCTCCGACCAAAGTATAATACCATAGTTCTCCCAAAATTGCTCATATTTTTTAAACATATGTACACAAATAAAAAACAATAAGAATAAAAGTTGAAAATTTTGATCCTTTTTCCCGTTTTGTCGTATTAAAGAATGGAAACTATTTCCTAGAAAGAGGACAAATATGTCAAAACCCAATTTTTTAAATGATTTGGCTTTTAAATTTGTCTTTGGGCAAGACACCAAAGAAGCCAATCAAGCTTTAAAAGGAATTCTTGAAGTCTTTTTGAATCAGAAAATTCATAAAGTGCAAGTAAAGAACCCAGAATTAATTACTACCAGTGAAGAAATGAAAAACGCCCGTCTAAATCTACTTGTGGAATTTGATGATGACACTCAAGTCAATCTGGAAATGCAGGCAGCTTCTACCACTGACTCCATTCCTTTCCGTGCCCAATACGATCTAGCCCGTGTACACGCCGAACAAGATATGAGAGGAAAACTGTACAAGCACATCAAACCAACGGTCGTACTTTTCTTCTGTAACTTTACAATCAATCCGCGTTCTTCCTTTGAGAACCACTTTCAGTATCGCTTAGAAGATGGATATCCTTTATGTAGCGAAAAAGATCCTTGTCGCATCATCTTCATTGAAATGCCCAAAGTAAACTTTAATAAACCATTAAATGAGATGAACACAAAAGAACGTTTGATTTACTATTTTACGCATTGTCAAGACAAAGATGCAATTGGCGGCTAATTCGGTGCGCCTCTAGCGGTCATACCGGTTTCGAATGACGTTTGAATCGGTGCAACATGACGGATAATCGGTGTAATAGGACCTCCTTAACGCTATAGTTTGACTGTAGTGAAAGGAGGTCTTTTTGTATGCAGAAAAGCACTACAATTATTGGTGTTCTTGAAATGTTAGGAGACGGCTTCTCTTATAACGACATTCGTACAAGATATGCGATTGGTAATAGCACTATCACTGACATTAACAAAAAGTTTAAGGCAATGGATGTAACTCTTAAACAACTTCATTCTATTACCGAAAAATGAATATTTACCAAAAATTGGGAATAGAAAAGGGAATAAAAAAAGGCATCGGAATAGGCGCAGCAGCTATTGTCCAGAAATTCTCTGAGCATCTATCTACCGAACAAATTGCGAATATCTTAGATATGAGTATAGACCAAGTGGAAGCTTATCTGAATAATTCGGAAGAAAACACATAAAAAATGAGGTGATTGATATGTACAATCCAAGTGAAAGTAAACTCGATACGATTTCTTGGGAAGACTTAGAAAAAGAATTTCCCGAAATCACCAAAAGTGCTGTTTACCATGAAGCGGAAAAGTATGTTTGTGAAAATGAAATTGATAAAAGATATGGCCAAGATGCTAAAGAAAAGTTTATTGAAGAATATGTCCAAGGCTTCCTGCAAGGTGTATTAGAAATAAGAACAGAGGTAATACAAAATATGCCGACATATTATTCTACAGAAGAAATTGCAAAGATTCTTGATTTGTCTTTAGAACAAGTCAATGCATATTTAGAATAATAGCTTGTGTGCATCACACAAGCTATTTTTACGTTTATTTTAAACAATTGGATGGTCAATCGTAATTGAAAGATAGACCTTTTGTTTAGTATCCATATGCGCTTTGATGGCATCTTTGATTTGATCTAAAGAGTATTTTTCATCAAATGGAACCACCAAATCAAAAACCAAGTTACAATGACTCGGTCCATTCACGACGCGGAAGTCATGGAAAGTCCAACCACGATCAATTTCCCGAATTGCTTTATTAACCTTTGCCTTAAAGGCATCCGTTACTGGATCCTGTAGTAAAATTGGATCCATATGAATTACTAAATCAATGCCCTCTTTTGCTTTGATTTCATGTTCAATATTATCAATCACATCATGGGTCCTTAAGATGTCATCATGGGCATCTACTTCCACATGAATACTGGCAAAAATCCGTCCCGGACCATAATCGTGAATCATCGTATCATGTACCCCTAAAATCAAGTCATGATTTAAAACCATCTTCTCTAGATCTTTGACCATTTCTGGATCCGGTGCACGTCCAATCAAAGAAGAAGATGTATCTTTTAATAATTCATAAGCATTCTTTAAAATCACAAAAGAAAGAACCAAACCCATATATCCATCTAAGTTAAAATGCAAGAGTGGGGATAAGATACTGGAAACTAGAACTCCACTAGTTCCAATCACATCGCTCATCGCATCAACTGCTACAGCTTTTAATAAAGAGGAAGAATACGTTTTTGCCAAGGCATTATTGTAAGAATACATATAGAGTTTTACTAAAATCGATACCAACAAGATACCAATCGTTACCCAACGAAAATCAATCGCTTGGGGATGAAGGATGTTATTAATACTCTCCTTAAACATTTCCACACCCAATAACGCTATCAACATAGCCATTAAAAAAGAAGCCAAGATTTCCGAACGCTGGTGTCCATACGGGTGTTCTTTATCCGCTGGCTTTGAAGCAATATGAAAAGAAACAATCGATAACACATTGCTGGCGGCATCACTTAGGTTATTCATTCCATCGGCTTGAATCGAAATTGAATGAACAATCCAGCCAATCCCAAACTTTATCGCAAATAAAAAGAGATTAAAAAAAATCGCGACTACGCCGCTAATGCGACCAACGAAACTTCGCATCTCATTTTCAGTATAGGATTCTTTTTTAAATTTTGAAATCAACCACTGCATCATAGGCAAAATATACCAAAGCTGCCCCTTCATTTCAATTCATTTTGGTAAGCCGCTATTAATTATGCTAGAATAAATGCACTGGAGACGTATCGAAGTGGTCATAACGAGCTCGACTCGAAATCGAGTTGTCTTAACCGGCACGTGGGTTCGAATCCCACCGTCTCCGCCATCTTACACACAAGCGAATCCCAAGGATTCGTTTTTTTACAAAGGTAAAGAACCATAAAATTTGATAGAATACGCAGCCATATTTTTATTGACAATCCGCAAAATGCTATTTAGAATACAGATGTAAATTGACCTAGGGTCGGAAGAAAGACTATACCATATCGGTATAGTCTTTTTCTTTACTCAAATATTTAATCATAGTTGTAAATCTTTTCTTATTTGTACTATCACGAAGAGTCTTCGTTTTTGGATTATAAAAACGTATCAATATTTCCAAACTATTACAATGCATCACGCAATTACGAACTGCTATTAAAGTAAAGAACTTTGATATAAAATCTGGGGTTTTATCCACTCCAAAGTCAATTTCAGCTTTTTTACAATCATTAAAAATTTTATCTTGTTCTTTGTATTCTAAGCCACAATATACCGTCAAAGTTTGGCCTAAAGACATTCTATCAAAGAAGCAATACACATCATGATAGTTATTGATATTGTCTTTTATTTCATCAATATGTTTGTTCATATGATGAATACGCTCATCACTATAATGATTATTATTAGGTATTCTTATCCTGACTACATCTAGAAAGCCAATAACATCATCTTTTGATTCTAGTGTATACATAGTTAGTATCCTATAGGAAAAAATTGATTTGAATATGGTTTCAAACGAGATGATATTTTTTGAAATAGTCGGATATTTTTCTCTTTCACTTTTATACAGTTCATAATATTCACTAAATTCAACATCATTTTCATATACATGATTTCCATTTTCTTTGATAACCTCATTTTTATTTGAAAGTTTTGCAAAGTGATGTTTGAACGGCGTAATGACATTAATATAGTTATATCTAAACAATATATCTTTAGCTTGCTTTTCAGTGATAATATTAAAACAAACCTTTTTATTCTCTTTTAAATATTTAATTTGTTCATCTAAAGTTTTAGCTGGTTTATATGCAGCCATTTTACTTACCTCCTATCTAAATTCAAAAATCTAAAACTGCCCATAAACGCAGCATAATTTTACGCAAAGTAAAAGGTCCTTGCTCCAACATCTTCTTCCTGCAAGGACCTGTTATGAGATGAATCTATTCATGATTACTCCCTTCTATCTCATCTTTATTTTAAATACCCTTTTCTTTTCCCTTATTTATTGCGGTATGTTTCAATAAATAAGCCATTTACTTGTACATCGGTTTCAACCTTCTTCCTAAGTATCTTTCCTTTTTGTACTTTCATTATAACGGACAAATCTAAGAATCCCAGTCATTTGGCCTACTTGGTTAAGAATATGGAAAACTTTGTATTTCAAAAAAAATCACACCCAAATGGTGTGAAATTCTTTATCGATTTTGAATCTGGAAGACCCAAAAACCCTTCTCTTTTCCCATGCGTTTCACCGCATAGTTTTGTTCCAAATACTTTTGGGCACTAGCTGCGCCATGTTGTTTACGAATCACAATCCATAAAGAACCCGAACAATGCGCCATACATTCATCAAATAAACGGTAAATCACAGCTTTACCGGTACGAATCGGTGGATTTAATAAGATGCAATCAAACATACCTTCTTTGATCCCATCCTGACAAAGAAAGGTAGCTTCTTTTTGGATATTTCGCATATTTACTTTGGCACATTCTATCGCTTTTTGATTCACATCAACCATCGTTAGAGCACAATCCCATTCACTGGCTAAAACTACACCAACCGGACCAATGCCACAGCCCATGTCTAAAACCTTTTGACATGGCTTTTCATTCTTTAAAACAGTTTCTAATAGAATACGCGTTCCAGTATCCAGTTTATCTTTTGAGAATACCCCGGCATTACTTTGCATCGTATAATCTTTGTCATTTAAAGAAAAAGTAAACGTTTCTGCCTTTTGATCCAACCTTGGATCCCATTCAAAATATTGTGTCATACAAGAATTATACACAAGAATCCCACATATAGAACCACTTTTTCCAGTTTGCTGGGATTTTGCCTAGGCTTAGCTATAATGAAAATAGAAAAAGGCATAAGAAATATCAAAAAGAAAGGAAAGGTACAGACCAATGGGAACTTAAGCTTTTAGCCAAAAATAAGAAAGAAAAGAAAGGAGTAATCATGAATAGACTTATCATATAAAGGCTTCTACTTCATTCAATGCGAATCAAGTAGAAGCCATTTTTATGTCCTCTAAAAAAAGAAGTTGTATTGCTACAACTTCTCTACTTCAAATACTGTGGCACCTAAACTAGGCACATCACACTGAATCATAAATGGTTTTCCATGTCGGGAAAGACGAACCGCCTGACACTTCTGGGCTGTATCCGATGGAAGATTTCCATTATATTTCGCCCATTGGGTATTCAAGACTTCTTTATATTCCCCACTAATGCCAACCCCAAATTGTTGTTTGGCATATGGATTCGTTGAGAAATTCAAGATAATCAAATAATCCTTTTTCGTTCCTTTCCGTAAATACGAGAACATATTGTGTTGGGTATCATCCGCATTGACCCATTCAAAAGAACAAGGATTGTAATCATCTTTCCAGAACGCATCATTTTCGACATACAATTTGCCTAAATCCTGGAACATATGATTAAACGCATCATGCATTGGATACTCTAATAAGAACCAGTCACAACTCTTGGTTTCATCCCATTCTCTCAATTGACCAATTTCATTACCCATAAAGTTTAGCTTCTTACCAGGATGGGTAAACATATAGGTATATACAGCTCTTGCCTGGGAGAACTTATCTTCATAACTTCCCCACATCTTATCCACAATCGTGGCCTTACCATGAACCACTTCATCATGAGAGAAGACATTGATAAATTTTTCGGAATAGAAATACGCCATTGAGAACGTTACATCATAGTGATGCCATTGGCGGTAAATTGGATCTTTCTTGCAGTAATCCAAGGTATCATTCATCCAGCCAAGATCCCACTTATAATCAAAACCTAAACCATTATCTAAGGTTGATTTTGTGACATTTGGGAAATCCGTAGAATCTTCGGCAATCAACATGATCTTACCATCATGGGCTTTATTCAATTCAAAGTTCATGCGCTTCATAAAATCGCAAGCCCCTTCATTGACACCATTATTCTTATTTCCATGCCAGAAAATCGCATTTGAAATCGCATCCATTCGCAAACCATCAAAATGATAGACATCGATCCAGAAATTCGCTGCACTCATTAAGAAAGAACGAACTTCTTCTTTCCATAAATTGAAATTATACGTTCCCCATTCTGAATGGGCATCTTCATCTTTGGTGTATTCATACAAAGGCGTACCATCAAATTTTGCCAAGGCATAATTATCTTTGACAAAGTGCACTGGCACAAAGTCCATAATAATACCAATTCCCGCTTTATGCAGGGCATTGACAAAATGCATCAATTCTTGATTCGTTCCATAACGCGATGTGCTAGAAAAATACCCTGTACATTGATAGCCCCAAGAGCCATCAAACGGATATTCACAAAGTGGCATCATCTCTACATGCGTAAAGTGATGCTTCTTACAATGCGCAATTAAATCCTTTTCAATATCTTTGTACTTCACAAACTCTTGTGGATCATCGGTTTCCTTCTTCCAAGAACCCGCATGCATTTCATAAATATTCACAGGTGAATCAAAGCCTTTATTCCGTTGGGCCATCCACTTATCATCGGTCCACTTATTATAAGTTAAATCCGCAACAATACTTGCCGTCTTTGGACGCAATTCACTATAGAAGGCATAAGGATCCATCTTATCAACAATTTCATCCGTTGCCTGATGAATACGATACTTATATGAATCTCCTAACTTGGCATTCTTTACATGAGCTTCCCAAATTCCATGTTTATCTTTTTTCATCGGATTGGCTTCTCCATCCCAATCGTTAAATGTACCAACTAAGGCAATGGATTTCGCATGCGGTGCATATACTCTAAAATCCACCCCATTCTTACTTACATGTGCCCCAAAATATCGATAGGATGTGATATCGCTTCCTTCAAAAAAAGCCTTTACTTTATTATCCAACATAATCCAAATACTCCTTATTTCTACGTCCATTATAAACTACTAGTTCACTTTTTTAAATAATGAAAGCCCTTATATTTCGTAACATGAACAGTAAAATTCCCGTCATAGAATATGATTCTAATCAGAAAAAGTGTAGAATTCTACAAAAAAGGGCTAAAACCGATGCTCTATATGAATATATGCAATATGGAGGAATACCTCTTGCCGTGTTATCGGATGAAGATGCAAAGAAACAATATTTGAAAGGATTATTTGAAACAACCTATTTCAAAGATGCTTTTATTCTACAAGAAGCGACACGTTATGATATTCGCAGCAAAAAAGAAATCGGCGCTTTAAGAAAATATTATTTTGTAGATACCGGTTTAAGAAATGCACAACTCAATTTTGCGTATCCAGATGAAAGACAGTTATTAGAGAATATTATCTATAACGAACTCATATACAATGGATACACGGTAAACGTTAGAACCTTTGATACAATCGAAAAGAACAAAACTGGAAAATCCATTCGAAAAACCAATGAAATTGACTTCTTTGCCCAAAAAATGAACGAAAATTCTACATACAAATATCAACCGATGTTTCAAACTCGGAAACAAAAGACAGAGAAATTCGACCATTTATCAAGTTAAACGATCAAATCCAAAAAATATTAGTCGTTAATAAGCCCTACAAAGCCATGGTAGATAACCAAAGGTATATCATCATTGGCGCTAGTGAATTCCTGTTAAATTACATAAAGTAAAAAAACAGAACACCGAAAGTCTATGCACTTTCCATGTTCTGTTTTTTAAATTCCGCTAAGATTTTCTGCAGATCCTCTAAAGTCTGAATAGAACTACACGCATTCTTAAAAGCATGACTGTTCGCTAAGCCTTTAAAATACCAGCTAGCCAGTCCCCGCATCTCACGAATCGCTACAGTTTCCCCTTTATATTCCGCTAATAAAGTCGCATGCCGAGAACACATTTCCATGCGCTCTTCGATGCTGTGTTTACCAACATGACCTTGAACACAGTCCGCTATCAAGAAAGGATTTCCGACAATACCACGTCCTAACATAACACCATCACAACCCGTTTGTTCCTGTATCGCAAAATAATCTTTAACACTGCGCACATCGCCATTGCCAACGACTGGAATCGAAACCGCTTCTTTGACCTTTTTAATATAAGACCAATCGGCTTTACCTTCATACATCTGCGTGCGTGTACGCCCATGTACCGCAATTGCCTGCACCCCAACTTCTTCCATCGCTTGTGCCATTTCCACACAATTGATATGTTGGGCATCAAAACCCAAACGCATCTTAACCGTTACTGGTTTATTTACCGCCTGTACTAAATGGGCAATCAAATCTTTGGCATACGCCACATCTTTCATCAAATAGGAACCCGCTTTCGCTTTAATCACCTTATTAACCGGACACCCCATATTAAAATCAATGATGTCACAATCCGTTTGCGTATCCAAATACTTTCCTGCATACACCACCGATTCGATATCATGTCCAAAGATCTGAAAACTCAAAGGATGTTCATCCGCACGGGAAATACACATTGCTTCGGTTTTCTTCGAACCATAGAACAAAGCTTTATCACTGACCATTTCATTGCAGACAAGACCAGCACCCAGCTCTTTAGAAATCTGGCGAAAGGCAATATTGGAAATCCCTGCCATTGGCGCAATCACTACATTATTCGGACATTCAACATTTCCAATTTTAAGCTTGGAAGTCATGTTTATGCTCCAAAATAGCCTTTAATTCTGCTTCACTAAATTGATAATGTTCGTTACAGAAATTACATGTCACTTCAGCTCCATGATCTTCTTCAATCATCGCCTTTAAGTCAGCATCCGCAATTGTTGCCAAAGCTCGTTCCATTCTTTCCTTTGAACAAGGACAAGAGAAAGATACCGGTTCGGTACTTAGAATATGGACTCCTTCAAACATATCACGCGCCAATTCTTCTAAATTGGTATCATCGTATTCTTGAATCAAAGTCGACATAGGTTTTAAACCTTCTAAGACATGTTCACAAATCGAAATATCTGTATCCGTTGCATCCGGTAACATTTGGATAATCATTGCCCCACTGGCAAGAATATTCTGATCTGGACCAACCAGTACCCCTACAGAGACTGCGGTTGGGGTCTGTTCACTCAAAGTAAAGTAATAGGCAAAATCATCCCCGATTTCTCCGGACTGTAAATCAACGGTTCCTGTCCAGTTTTCCGCCATATGTAAATCTTTGGTTACCGTTAAAGTTCCTTCTTTTCCAACGACATCCGCCACATCTAAATGTCCATCTTCACGCGTTTTTGTTGGTACATGGGGATTGGATACAAAGCCACGCACCGAACCATCCGCATAGGCATCCACCATAATGGTTCCTAAAGGACCACCTCCATTAATGGTAATCGTCAACATTTCCTGTTTACTTTTTAACATCGAACCCATCATCGTACCAACCGATAAAGTTCTACCTAATGCCGCAGCCGCACATGGATAACAATCAAATCGGTCTCTGGCTTCTTGGACTAAATCCGTTGTGCGTACCAAATATAAACGTACCCTTCCTTCACATACAAGGGCTTTTGTTAATTGATCTTTCATTTTCTTCACCTCTATTTTTATGGAGAAAAAGTCCCATCAATACATGGGACTTCTTATTTAGTCTTTTCGTTTCGTTAATTCTTTAAACGCATCATCCAAATCTTTTTGATCAATACCTTTCGCTTCTTGATCTGGTGTTGGCGGTAGAACAACTTCTTCTTTTGGTTTTTCCACTTCTTCTACAACTTGATTTGGATCTTTTAATTGACCATAGTTCATCAAATTCATGATTTCTTCATTCGTCAATGTTTCATGTTCGTATAAGTTTTCCGCAATCAGATCCAACAAGTCCCGGTTTTCGGTTAAAATCCGACGACATTTTTGTTCACATTGATTAACGATTTTACGAACTTCTTTATCAATTTCGCCGGCAACCCCTTCGGAATAACTTCCACCCTGGGTATAATCACGGCCTAAGAATACATTGCCTTGCGGATCGGCATATTGGATAGGTCCTAAACTAGACATACCATACACCCGAACCATATTCTTCGCTAACTTCGTTAACTGTTCAATATCATTGATGGCACCGGCACTCACTTCGCCAAAGACTAAGTCTTCGGCTGTACGGCCACCTAGTAAACCGGTAATCTGCGCCAACAATTCACTCTTGCGATGGAAATACTTCTCTTCTTTTGGTGTCATCAAGTTATAACCACCCGCTTCACCACGTGGAATAATCGTAACTTTCTGCACTTTTTCAGCATCTTCCAACTTCAAACCAATTACGGCATGACCCGCTTCATGGTAAGAAACCAGACGCTTATCCATCTCATTGTATTTCTTGGATTTTTTCGCTGGACCCATCATGACACGGTCGATGGCTTCATCCAAGTCTTCCATTGTTACTTTTGCTTCTTTATTACGAACCGCTAAGATAGCTCCTTCATTTAAGACATTGGCCAAATCCGCACCTGAGAAACCAGGCGTTCTTTGAGCCAAGTTATGCAAAGAAACATCACTGGCTAACTTCTTATTGCGCGCATGCACTTTTAAGATTTCTTCACGACCCTTAATGTCTGGTAAAGTAACCGTAATACGACGATCGAAACGACCACTACGCAATAAAGCAGGGTCTAAGACATCCGGACGGTTGGTTGCGGCAATGACAACAATACCACCATTGTCATTCATACCATCCATTTCAACCAACATCTGGTTTAAGGTTTGTTCACGTTCATCGTTTCCGCCGCCCATTCCGGCACCACGTTGACGACCAACGGCATCGATTTCATCAATAAAGATAATACAAGGTGCAGCTTTTTGCGCATCTTTAAACATATCACGGACACGGCTAGCACCAGTACCGACAAACATTTCTACGAAATCGGAACCCGAAATCGAGAAGAATGGTACATTTGCCTCTCCCGCTACCGCTTTAGCCAGTAAGGTTTTACCTGTTCCAGGAGGACCAACCATTAAGACACCCTTCGGAATATGGGCACCCATATCGGTAAACTTTTTCGGTGAACGCAAGTAGTCAATAATTTCCGCTACTTCTTCTTTTTCTTCGTCACAGCCCGCAATATCCTTAAAGCGAACTTTTACATCTTTTTCAATACGGGCACGGTTCTTGGCAAATTCGAAAGCCTTGTTGGTCGAACCGCCACCACCCATACGGGAAAACATGTAATAGAAGAAAACCGCTACAATTAAAAACGGTAAAATTTGGGCAAGCAAGTTCATCCAAATTGCCCCAGAGTTTGGATCACTTACCGTGATCTTGCCTTGGTCTTTGGATAATGTCTTTTTTAACCAATCAATATTTTCATCAGTATTCGGTACGATGACACTATAGCTTACACTCGAATCGTGTTTTTTATCGGTATAGGTTCCATGTACTTTGATGACCGTATCATCAATATCCATCGTCGAATCTTGAAATTTTGCCGTCTTGGCAACTTTTTCAAAACGCGTGTAATCCATTTGGACCGTATTTCCTTGTGCACTATACGCAATCAAAGAAAGAATAATACTAATGACGAAAATCGTTGGCAAAAGATTTAGCCAATTTCTTTTCATTCTTTAATCCTCCTTATTCATAGATTTCTGGTTTTAATACACCAATATATGGTAAATTACGATATTTTTGATTGTAGTCTAAACCAAATCCAACTACGAATTCATTTGGAACTTCAAAACCAACATAATCAGCTTCAATATCACATGTACGACGATCTGGTTTATCTAATAAAGAAACGATTTTTACATCTTTGGCTTTTTTGTTCTTAAACATCTTGGTAACTTCTACCAAAGTACGTCCCGTATCCACAATGTCTTCGACTAGTAAAATATATTTATTTTTTGCGGAAGTCATCATATCCAAATCAATACGAACATCCCCAATGGATTCAGTTCCATCATAAGAACTAACCTTCATGAATTCCAATTCACAAGGAAAAGTAAAGTACTTCATCAATTCAGACATAAAAGGAACACTTCCCTTTAAAAGTCCAACCACAATAGGAACTTCCCCAATGGCATTATAGTCTGCTTCAATTTGGGCAGCCAATTCTTTACAGCGTTTGGTAATGGCTTCTTGTGAAACAAGAATTTTTTCAATATCGTTTGAAATCATACAAATTATCTCCTCAAGTCAAACTTTATTGTATCATAAAGGCATTCGGATGAGTACTAAAATGTTGTACATCACAACCAATCCCTGGTACAAAAATAATCACCTTTCCCGCATTCTCTACAACCAGCCATTTTTTTCGCCATGTTTTTGGAATTTTCCGGTCCACAAAAAAGCGTGAAAGCTTTTTGGTACCAAAGCGTAAGGCAATCTTATCCCCTTCTTTTACGGTTCGAATACATAAAGGAAAATCACCAGACTGTAGATTCATACCTTCAATCACCTTTCCCTTTTCACAAAGGGAAAAAGGCCCATACGATTTATATTCCAATGCAGGTAAGAAAAGCTGAAATGCTTCCTGCTTTTTCTCACAATATAAATGATCATGAAAACTTTCTAAGGTATAGTCACCTAAATCAATCAGACAGTCACTTTGAATCTGTTTCCATAAAGAGGCAACATGCTTCATCGCCAAGTGCTGATGGCAGTTTTGATACAAGAAACGTTCCAGCACAAACGGACTTTGTTCCTTAATCAATTGTGAACAAGTCCAATCACTCTTCAAAAAGGCATCGGCTTTCTCTCTTTGCATTTCTAAGTCGGCATTTTCTTTACGAATCTTTTCCATCAAGGCTACTTTATCTTCTTGCGAATAGTTTGCCAAAATGTGATGACGAATTTTATTACGTGTATAGTCATCGGAAAGATTACTTTCATCAATACCATAAGGCACCCTAGCTTTGTCACAATACTCGGCCAGTTCAGCCTTCGTATAGCCAAGTAAAGGTCGCTCGATCCAAAAACCCTTACGCAACATCTTCTCTTGAATGCCCCAACAACCAGGAAGTCGTCCACTCTGCTTTTGAAAAACATAGGTTTCCAGACAATCATCCATCTGATGGGCTACTTCGATTTGTTTAGTTGAGAAACGTTTGGCACAATCGATAAAAAAATCATAACGAACATCTCTGGCCCAAGCTTGAAAGTTGCCTACATGATCCCACGTAGGTTCATCGACAAAGCAGGGAATTCCATAGTTTTCACAATACTGACGAACAATCTTCTCATCCCGATTGGCTGTTTCTCTTTTTTTATAATTCACATGGGCAACCGCAATCTCATAGCCTTTTTTACGACAGATATCCAATAGGGCCATACTATCTGGGCCACCCGAACAAGCTACAATGACTCTCATGCCAACCATTATACAATAGAAAAACGATTCTTGTCGCAGACGATACAAAGTCTGTTCAAAGAATCGTTTCAAATTAGTCTTACTTTTTAATAATTGATTCGTTCCAATGTTCGTTTGGTTCAAGACCTAATAAGTCTGTAACCGTTGCAGCAACATTGGATAATCCAAGTGAATCATCTTGTTTACACTCTACATCGGCTCCGTAAATAATGAATGGAACTGGTGCTAAAGTATGGCTAGTCTTGCTTTCATCATCAGCATTACCATGATCGGCCATGATCATTAAGATGGCATTGGCTTTATCACATGCTTCAATTACACGAGCTAATTCCAAATCAACAGATTCTACACCAATGATTGTAGCTGGTAAGCTTCCCGTATGTCCAACCATATCTCCATTTGGATAGTTGGTACGTAAGAAATCATATTTACCACTTTCAATCGCTTCACAAAGTTGATCTGTAATTTCCGCAGCCTTCATCCAAGGTCTTTGTTCAAATGGAACAACATCACTTGGGATTTCTACATAAGTCTCTAAAGACTCATCAAATTTTTCGGAACGGTTACCATTCCAGAAGTAAGTAACGTGACCATATTTTTGCGTTTCACTGATCGCATATTCACGAACCCCGTGTTTACACAATTCTTCTGTTAATGTGTATTTGATTTTTGGTGGTTCCGTTAAGTAGTTCTTTGGAATTTGTAAATCGGCATCGTATTGTAACATACCAGCAAATTTTACTTGAGGTACTTTGACACGATCAAATTTATCAAAGCTTTCGTCTCCATCAAAGGCTAAAGAGATTTCTTGGGCACGGTCACCACGGAAGTTGAACAATACAACGCTGTCGCCATCATCAATGGTTCCTACTGGTTGACCATCTTTGGCAATAACGAATCCAGGTAAGTCTTGGTCAACAACACCTGTTTCTTTACGATAGGTTTCAATAGCTTCTGTAGCTGAGGCAAATTGTCTTCCTTCACCCATTACATGAATCTTCCATCCACGTTCAACCATTGACCAATCCGCTTCATAACGGTCCATTGTGATTTGCATACGTCCACCACCACTGGCAATGCATGCATGGAAGTTATCATCGTTTAAATCTGCCATAAAGTTTTCAATATCATCGACATATTCTAAGGCAGAAGTAGCTGGTACATCACGTCCATCTAATAAGGCATGTACACGTACTTCTTTAATTCCTTCAGCTTTAGACTCTTTAATTAAAGCTTTTAAGTGAGAAATATTTGAGTGAACATTTCCATCACTTAATAGACCCAAGAAATGCATCTTGCTGTCTTTAGCGTTTTCAGCTAATTCCTTCCAAGTCTTAGAATGGAAGATTTCCCCTGTTTCAATGTTTTCGTTTACAAGTTTTGCACCTTGTGAATAGATTTGACCACAACCAAGTGCGTTATGTCCAACTTCTGAGTTACCCATATCTTTATCTGTAGGCAAACCAACAGCTAAACCATGTGCACGCAATTGCGTATGTGGGCATTCTTTCCATAATTTATCAAGGGTTGGTTTATTCGCTAAGGCAACTGCATTATTTGTCTTGTCTTCGCGAATTCCAATACCATCCATTACAACCAATACTACCGGTCTTTTTTCCATATTTTTTATCCTCCGTTTAACTGTTTTTAGTTTATCACTTTCGTTTAAAAAAATCGACAATTGCTTCAATTCCAGCCATAAATTGTATAAAAATCATAGACAGTTATGAAAAAAACGACATTTGTTCTGAAAACTTTTCAAAACCGTCTTTTTCTGTGATAGAATTCTAGATATTAAAGGGAGAATGTAAAAATGAAATTATGGAAAAAAATGCTTGCAGCAACGCTTGTTGCAGGTCTATCATTCGGACTTGTCGGATGTGGGGATAAAAAAGCCTCTAGCGACAACGACGATAAGACACTCGTGGTTGGATTTGACCAAAACTTCCCACCATTCGGTTATGTCGATGACGATGGAAACTATGTTGGTTTTGACTTAGACTTAGCTAAAGAAGCTGCTAAGCGTATGGGAATGAAAGTGAAGTACCAACCAGTTGATTGGGATTCCAAAGATATGGAATTGGAATCTGGTACGATTGATTGTATCTGGAATGGATTTACCATCAGCGGAAGAGAAAAGAAATACACTTGGACTGATCCATACATGGATAACTCCCAAGTTGTCGTAGTAAAAAGCGATTCAGGCATCAATTCTTTAGCTGATCTAAAAGGCAAAAATGTCGAAGTCCAAAAAGAATCCAGTGCCGAAACAGCTATCAATGACAACAAAGAGTTAAAAGATTCTTTTGCCCAATATACTAGCGTAGCTGACTACAATACTGGTATCATGGATTTGGAATCTGGCGCAGCGGATGCGGTAGCGATGGATATCTATGTTGCCAAAGATCAAATTGCCGGCAAAGGCGATTTAAAGATCTTAGATGAAAAAGTATCCAACGAACAATATGCCGTAGGCTTTGAAAAAGGCAACACCAAGTTACGTGATAAAGTAGAAAAAGCATTAAAAGAAATGGTAAAAGATGGAACGTTCCAAAAAATCTCTGAAAAGTGGTTTGATGGCGAAAACGTTTGTATCTTATCCGCAGATTAATACGAAACCAGGCAAAGACCTGGTTTCTCTATTGTAGAAGGAGGAACCTATGGGAGTACGATCAATCTCATTACTAAGCTCATTCACCCAACTCATTGGTGGAATGGGCACGACGATTCAAATTTTCCTATTAACATTATTATTTTCTTTGCCTTTAGGTCTAATTATTGCCTTTGGGCGTATGTCAAAAAACATCATCCTGCAATCGATTGTAAAAGTGTATATTTCTATTCTAAGAGGTACACCTTTGATGTTGCAGTTGCTGGTTGTGTATTTTGGCCCTTATTACATTTTAGGCATGTCTATTTCTTCAGCCTATCGTGGAGTAGCTGTTATTATCGCATTCTCTTTAAACTACGCTGCCTACTTTGCCGAAATCTATCGTTCCGGTATTGAATCCATGCCAAAAGGACAATACGAAGCCGCGAAGGTCTTAGGCTATTCCAAAGTACAAACCTTTTTTACGATTATTTTCCCGCAAGTTCTAAAACGAATCTTGCCTTCTTTAACTAATGAAATCATTACCTTGGTTAAAGATACATCCTTAGCTTTCTCGATTGCCTATATGGAAATGTTTACCCAAGCCAAAGCCTTGGCCGCTAGTTTTAAAAGTATGATTCCTTTTGTAGCTGCTGCAATTTTCTATTACATCTTTAACTTTATCGTAGCTATGATTATGGAACACTTCGAAAAGAAAATGAACTACTATAACTAAGAGGTGGGTTTATGAAAATACTAGAAATGAATCATGTCAAAAAGAACTTTGGCAACAACCAAGTCTTAAAAGATATCAACTTATCCGTTAACGAAGGCGAAGTCGTAACCATTATCGGTCCTTCAGGATCGGGTAAAAGTACTTTGTTGCGTTGTGCAACATTCTTAGAAACAATGGATGATGGCAACATCATCTATATGGATGATGAAGTGGTAAAGAGTGAAAACGGTCATTCGGTTTATGGTAATAAAGAGCAACAAAAAAGGGCTTTAAGTTATTTTGGTCTAGTTTTCCAAAACTTTAACTTATTCCCACATTTTACCGTTTTAAAAAATATCATCGATGCACCGATTCGTATTCAAAAAAGAAACAAAGAAGAAGTCATCGCCGAAGCAAGAGCCCTACTTGCCCAAATGGGATTATCCGATAAAGAAAACGCCTATCCTGGTCAGTTAAGTGGCGGTCAGCAACAACGTGTTTCCATTGCCCGTGCTTTGGCCATGAAACCAAAGATCTTATTCTTTGATGAACCAACCAGTGCTCTAGATCCTGAATTAACCTTAGAAATTCTAAAAGTTATTAAAGATCTAGCGAAACAAAAAATGACAATGGTTATTGTCACCCATGAAATGACCTTTGCCCACGATGTATCTAATCGGATGATCTTCATGGATAAAGGCGTTATTGTCGAAGAAACGACACCAGATAAGATGTTTACTTCGGATAACGAAAGAACCAAAGAGTTCTTAGGAAAATATCACGAATTAGCTTAGCCCAGTACATACTGGGTTATTTTTTTCAGATAAAAAAGCTGCAATGCGATGCATCACAGCTTATCTAAAATCTATTTCTTTTTCAGAACAAACGTTGCTTTTAAGAAGGCAACAAAACTTAATGCCATTAAAGATACCCATTGAACCAAGTTAGTAGCTTCACCGGTTTGAACAGAATCTTTCTTTTCTGTTTTTGCCGTTTCAGTAGTTGTAGCTTTTGTCGTACTTGTTTGAACGACAGTAGCTGTTTTATTCGAATCCGTTTTTGTTTCTGTACTTGGATTACTTGGTTTATTCTCGGAACCATCTGCTGGTTTACCTGATTGCTCTGGTTTACTAGGTTGATCCGGTTGATCTGGATTCTCAATTTCCGATGCTTTTGGTGTAATCGAGTTGATTGCTACCACAAATAAACCTGCAGGAGTTTTATCTGCATTCGAACTATTCACCCTTTTTCCATTTACATTCACAATATTATCCTTGTTCGCAAATGTAAATCCATCTTTAGTTCGTATATCTAGAGAATACATGTAACGTTTTCCTGCTTCAAAAGAAGTAATTCGTTTATCAGCAGCTAGACTATTATTTAAAAAATCATTGGAGTGCCAAAACGCTACAGGTACAAGTTCACCACTTTCTAACTCAACCATTTCTTCCCAATACTCATCGTAAATTTCATACTTACCTTGATCAGCTGCTGAAACTTGGGCCGTTTTTTGTGGGACAGATCCAGGTGGATAATCAAATTTCACATTCTCAATATTGGCTTCATTTAAAACAATATCTTCTTGTGGATCTTCATCTTTCACCTTTATCGTAATAAGTCCGCTAAGTCTCAATTCTTTTCTCTCTGCTGAAAGACTCGCAAGTAAAAATTTTTTAAGCGGGTCATTGCCTAATTTAATTTGTTTGCCATTACATAAAACTGTGCAATCCACAAAGTTCTTAAATCCCTCAGAGAAAATATAACCATCTTTCGCGTTCAAAATTACATGATATCCATAAGACTCACCCGCTGTTGGATTGCGTGGATCTTGTTTTGTGATACGACCAACATAAGGATCACCTACAAGAATACGATCCAATTGTTGCCAGTATTCGTCTGCAATTTCCATTTGATTCATAGAATCTGGACTTAATCCCGTAGTAAAGTTAACTGGTTTTTTAGCATCGAAACCGGTAAATACATTTCCAATATCCACGGAAGAAATTTCTTTCTCTTCTTCAGTTGGTTGATTTTCTTGCACATTAATATCAAAAGTTATTTCATAAATCTGATATTCATCCACAATCAAATGTTTATCTAATTCTTTACCATTTTCATCAAACTTAATATCATTTCTGCTTCCAAAATGATCAAACATCAATTTACTACCAGTAGGTACGTAAGTTACTGTTCCTCTAGATGCATAAGAGTCCGCAATCTCCTGCAAAAAAGTTTCTCTGAAATTTCGAATTTCATTTTCTAAATTACTAATATTTCCTTTAAAGAAATTCGTCTCTTTAGTAATAGGTTTTACCTTTTCTACTTCTTGACCTGCATAATTATTTATCGTTACATTACCCACAATACGGATTTTTGTGTAATAGGTATGCGTATACGTACTTGTGACCTCTCCACCAGTTACATCGGTAACGCCTCTAGTTTGAATTCCATTCTCTTGGCTTTCTTGTACTGGGGCGGGTTCACTTTGTTCCGGTTCTACGGAAACCGGTTCTTGTTCTTGAACCACTGGTGTTTCTTCCACAATCGGTGTTTGTTCAACAATCGGTGTTGGTTCCACATTTTCCACCGGTGCCACTTCTGTCACAGCTGGTTGTTGGGATTCTGGACTTTCTTTAGTCTCTTCTGCCATTGCGGTAATCGTTCCCACTGGCAACATAACACCCATTGTAACGGCTGTAGCTAATAATGTTTTGTGTGTTGTTTTCATAACTTTCTCCTTCCTCTCATTGGTTAGATGAATCTATTTTTCGACTTGAATCCGCTTTCAAATCTTTGTATTTAAATTCTATCAAGGGAAAGAAAGAAAATCTTCTGTATTCCCGATGTGTCAATTGACTCTTTGGAAATCCTTAATCCATAAAAAAACCGACAGAGTTCTGTCGGCTTCTAACAAGTTATTTTTTCTAAATCCTTCGTAACAATCACATCAACTCCTGTATGGCAGACATCTTTTTCTACAAGATCTCCACGATGAACCGGTGCCTGCATCGTAATGTGATTTAAAGTTTCCATAATGTCAAAAATCTTTTCTTTAGGTACATCTGTTGCGGTTTTCACACTCACTCTAGCTTGGCTGGCTCCCTCAATTTTTACCGTACTAGTAATCACACGGGTAGGATGGGTACATTCTTTTTTTCCATATACAGCTCCTCTAGGGCAGCTATTTCCCGTTACTTTATAGTCATTTTCTTCATCAACCTTTAAATGACAACCTCTCGGGCAAGTGATACAAATAAGCTCTTTCATGATTAAGCCTCCTCTACGGTTTCAACCGCTAATGTATTGTCTGACAATCGATCAACCAACACTTTCGGCAAGACCAAGTTTTCCATTTCGGCAGGAACCATATGTTCCCGTTTAAATTGGGCTACTTGATTTCCTTGACCATCTTTAATCAAGATCTTTGCATCATGCATTGGTGTTCTAACGCGGAAGGAAATCTGTACCGATTTCTCAATCGCATCTTTACGAATCTTTTGCGGAACCAAAGCACCTACATTGACTGCTTTTGTTTCTAATGTCGTTACACTGGATACTTCTCCATTTTGGACATATTGACCAGCTGCTTTTCCTGCTGCTTCACTTTCAGCCGATACAAAGTCTACTAGATCATGGACATGGACAACGTTTCCCGCCGCAAAGATACCTGGAATGCTCGTTTCCATATTTTCATAAACAATTGGACCATTGGTTCCACGATCAATGTCAATACCAGCCGTCTTTGACAATTCATTTTCTGGAATCAAACCAACACTCAGTAAGACAGTATCTACATCAAATTCAATTTCTGTACCTGGAACCGGATTACGATCAGGTCCAACTTCTTGAACAATGACCTTATTGACACGACCATCTTTTCCTTGGATATCGGTAATGGTATGTGCTAAATATAGAGGAATATCAAAGTCATTTAAGCACTGTACGATGTTACGATTCAATCCATTGGAATAAGGCATCAATTCAACACAACCAACAACCTTAGCACCTTCCAAACTCATACGTCTGGCCATAATCAAACCAATATCACCAGAACCAAGGATCAATACGCGTTTACCTGGCATATAACCTTCAATGTTGACATAACGTTGTGCCGCACCAGCTGTAAATACACCAGCAGGACGATCACCTGGAATGGCAATGGCACCACGTGTTCTTTCACGACAACCCATTGTCAAGACAATAGCTTTTCCTTGAAGAACCATGTATCCATTTTCTTCATTTGTACAATATACTTGTTTATCTGGAGTAACTTGAATAACCATTGTATCCAATAGATATTCAATATCTGTTTTCTTTACTTCATCAATATAACGACCCGCATATTCAGGACCGGTTAATTCTTCTTTAAAATGATGCAAACCAAATCCATTATGAATACATTGGTTTAAGATACCACCTAATTCTTTATCTCTTTCAATGATCAATACACTTTCAGCACCGTTTTGACGAGCTTGCAGAGCAGCTGCTAAGCCGGCAGGCCCTCCACCAACGACAATGACATCATATTCTTTACGCATTATTGAAGACCTCCCTCTTTTGTATGTCCAAATAAAACTTGTGAACCCTTTTTATCTTTGACCACTTCTTCTTGTGGAATACCCAATTCTCTCGCAATGATTTCTTGAACTCTTGGTCCACAGAAACCACCTTGGCAACGTCCCATGCCGGCGTTGCAACGACGTTTGATCCCATCAATTGAAACAGGAACAATCGGACGATGCAAAGCATCCACGATTTCTCCTTCCGTAATCGTTTCACAACGACAGATCACACGACCATATAAAGGATGTTCTTTGATATAAGCAACTCTTTCTTGATCATCCATCTCTTTAAATCGAACAACTTTTCGTGTCGTAACAGGGTTTTCTTTGGCTACTGTAAATAAGCCTTTGTCTTGCATCATTCTGGTTGTATCTAATGCGATGGCATAAGCACTCGACAATCCAGGTGATTGCATCGCAGCAATCTGATAGAATCCAGCAACTTGTGGATCTTCACCGATGATAAAGTCTCCATGATCTTTCCGACGAGCTCGTAAGCCGGCAAACGTGCGAATATTTTCACGGAAATTAATGGAAGGAACCGACTTCATAGAAGCCGCCTTTACATCTGCCAATCCTTGTAATGTCGTACTGTAATCTTCATCAACGGTTGGATTAGAGTTTGGTCCTACAATCAAATTGCCATGCACCGTAGGACTGACAAGAACCCCTTTACCTTTCGCACTTGGACATTGGAAAATCACATGATTCACCAATGTCCCCTGGCTTTTATCCAACAAGTAATATTCACCCTTGTTCGGAACAATTTCATAATCTGGCTTTTTAACCATGCCATATACTTTATCGCATTCAACACCCGCTGCATTCACAACAGTTTTTGCTTCAAAAGTATCCGTATCTGTTTTTACAACGAAGTGATCATCCACTTTTTGAATGGCTTTCACTTCTTCATTTAATTTCACTTCGGCACCATTTTTAACAGCTGTTTCTGCACACGCAATCGCAATATCCCATGGATCCACGATACAAGCTGTTGGTGCATACAAAGCAGCAACCGCATTATCCGCAATATTTGGTTCCATCTCATGTAATTCTTCTTTACCAATGATTCTTTGATCAGGAACCCCATTTTTTACACCACGATCATATAACGTTTGAAGCATTGGCTTTTCTTCTTCACTAAACGCAACAACCAAAGATCCAATGTTTTTCACCCGTACATCTAAATCCTTACATAACTGTGGTGTCACTTTATTTCCCCATACATTATATTTCGCCATCAATGTGCCTTCTTTGGCATCATATCCGGCATGGATAATGGCACTATTTGCTTTGGTCGTACCATCAGCGACATCGTTTTCTTTTTCTAGTAATAATACACTGCCTTCGTACTTACTAAGTTCAAATGCCAATGTTGTACCAGAAACTCCTCCACCAACAATGATTACATCATACATATTCATACCCTTCTTTCTACATCAAAAAAAGAGAGTATACGAAAAACAATTTCTGTTTCATGTATACTCTCTAATCTCATACATTGATTTACTTTTTACAACGCTACTATAATGGGCTATTCCCCATATGTCAATAATTTTCCCGTACAATCTTTTTCAAAAAATGACGCAAACTTATACTCTTTACAACAAATCGGATAACACACCAATATTCTCTACCATGATATCTGGTTGATGTTTACTGCTTGGTACATCTTCTTCTTTCGTTTCGCCACTTAATACCAGGATACTGACAACATCCGAATGATCGGCTACCGCAATATCGGTATACATCCGATCCCCAACGATCGCAATTTGTTCCGGCTTTAATCCTGTTGCCTTCACAATATACTCCAGCGTACGATGGCTTGGTTTCCCAAAAAATTCTGGATAGACTCCCGTACTGGATTCGACACATCTGGCGATACTGCCACAATCCGGAATGAATTCACCACCCTCGACTGGACAGTTCAAATCAGGATTGATGCCATAATACGTCTTGCCATGTCGAACAAACGTACATAGCTTCGATAGCTTTTCATAGGTCAACGTGGTATCAAATCCAAGAATGACTACATCTGGATCTTTGTCATCCAGTGTCCATCCAGCCTTCTCAAAAGCACGCAACAAAGCAGGCGTACCAACCACATACAACTTGGCACCTGGATGATGTTCATCCAGATATTGCAGGATCACATCGGTCGAGACCATCATCTGTTCCGGCGTGATATCAATACCCATTTTTCCCAATTTTGTTGTATAGGCTTCTAGATCCTTGGAAGAATTATTGGTAAAGAAATAATAATTACGACCTGTCTCTTCTACTTTATCCAAGAACTTATGCGTATAAGGAAATAAATCATTGCCTAGATAGATCGTTCCATCCATATCAAGAATAAAGGTCTTGATATCTTTCATACGTTCTTGGATTTCTTTTAAATCGGTCATCATAGACTAAGCCACGATCTCATCGTAGAAGCTATAGAATTTTATTAAACGCATAAATGTTAGACGGTGACGAACATAAGGACTTAATTTCAAAGTTAGGGTTCGAAGATTTTCATCTAAGCCAATTTCACTAAGTGTCGTTAATCCATGAACTTGTTTTAACCAGTTAATTTCTTGTTTAGCACTTGGCAAATCTTCCAATATTTTTATGATATCGGCTTCATGTTCTTTTAGTTGTTGCCCAGTGATACCTGCCATTACATTATCTTCATTTTCTTTGAGAATTTCTGCTTGAAGAACTGGGTTTTTGAAATGTTCCTTAATAAAGTCTACTTCAACATCCATATGATCTTTTACCGTATAGTTTCCTTCTTTTAATTTTTCTAAGGCTTTCTTATAGACAGCTGAAGTGATGCATAGACCAACACCAACTTTTTCACCGTGTAAATAATCGATCGGTTCGTTGATGGCTGCTTCTTCCCATAAATGTGAACAATGATGTTCACATCCAGAGGCAGGGCGAGAATAAGTCATGATCTGCATAGCTAAGCCACTTAATAATAAGCCATACATTAAATTCTCATAGGCTGCTAAATCACCCGATCCAATACCATCTAAATTATTGACTAAATCTTTTAAAATATCATATTCCCAATTTACAATTGGCCAACTGATATATTCACCTGTTACGGCGGAAGCAATTCGCCAATCACATAATGCAGTATATTTTCCTAATAAATCACCTACTCCACTGGCTGTTAATCGTTTGGGTGCATGCGCAAAGATATCACTATCGGCTAATACAAAAATGGGACTAACAGCTGTAAATGTCTTTTTCATACCCTTCCATGTCATCGCAGCCATTGTAGAAACGAATCCATCTACAGAGGCAGCAGTTGGAATAGATAAGAAATTGATTTTTTTGTGATACGCATGATAACGAGTGATATCATGAATTGTTCCTGATCCACACGCAATCATAAAATCAACATCTGGATATTGTTTCAATCCTTCTTCTGCTAACCCCACCCCATGTTCATCTGCATGTAAATTTGTTGGGTCTAAAATAATTGTATGAACACTTGGTACAATTTGCTCTACCGTTTTACCAGCTGCCTGATACGTATTTTCATCACAAATCATAACAATATTCTTATATTGTGGATACTTTTCTTGTAAAACTATGGGAAGCTTTTGAAGGGCCCCCTTTTCAATGATCAAATCATCGACATAAATCTTTTGATTCTTTTCCGGATCACATAGTCCCCTGATTTTATTTACATCAATTTGCATATTTACTCCTTATCATTCTACAACTCTATGTCTTTGCATTCCTTTTTTACTTTTATATATTGATTTTTTCTTCTTTTTCTCTGTATACATTGCTTTATCTATAGCAATGTGATCTTTAATAAATTCTCGGGTATCATCCAAAGTAACATTTTTTATTCCTTCTTTTTTCAAAGGTATCATTTCACTTGGATAGCATAGAATCAATAAATCATCTGTCTCTTTTATCTCAACAATAGAGTGCCATTTATAATCCATTCGATAACCATCAATAGAGTAATGAACCTTATCTGATAATGTGATCTCTATTTTATTATTGACTCTTCCATATTTTTTCTTATATCTATTAATTTGTCGTTTGGTTACCATGCGGCGAGATGAAAACATCTCACCAAAAGCCATTAAAGCCGCTATTCCAAGCCAAATATAATTCATATGTGATCCAGGATTTGTCATGAGACCATATACTCCCAATAGGATTCCCATGATCATGACACCAATGATAGGAATTTCATTCTGTCTATTGGCAGTATTAATATATTGTTCAATAATTTCTTCACTATTTGTGTATTTACACGTGATTTTCTTGGTTAACATATGATTCCCCTTTTCATAAAAAGCAAACATAAGCCACAGAGAATCAGTGGCTTATTCGTGGCTATTCTGATTCTTGACCTTGTTTGATATAAGCCGCAAGTTTTTCTGGAAGATTTACTACATCTGTATCATATAGATCTTGCATTTTATCTATATCTGCAAACAAACCCATCAAATGTTGTAAAATTTCCATATGACTAGAATCTGTTAATGCTAGATTAAATACCATTTTTGCTGATATTTCTTTTGTCTCATCATCCATGCGTCGAAAACAAACGGGCTTATCCAATTTCAACATACAAATAGCATTCTTAACTACTCCAGATGCTTCTGAATGTGGCATTGCCACAGGAACGACCGTTGGCAAACCTGTAGGATATTCTTTTTCTCGATTGATACAATTTGACTCAAATTGATTGGTCACATATCCTTCTTCTTTTAATTTTTGGGCACAAAGATGTATTGCTTCAAAATCCGTATCAGCATGCCCTTTGATTGCAAAATATTTCATATCATCCATGTAATACGCATCCTCCCAAATCATCTATTACATCATAAATAAACGGTGGATAACTTCTAATAATACGTTCATTAAGTTATATCCGAAAAACGAATCCGTTACCATACCTTTAACTTTCAATCCTGTTGTGGATACCATCATAGTTGCTTCTGGAGCAAATACATTCGTTGCCCATGCAATGAATGTAACCATGATGATACAAGAAATCAGTGTACGAATAAAATTACCACGGTGTGCCAATGTTGGCATTACAACTGTATAACATACAACAGACAAGATACCAACAGGGAAGTAATTCATATTTGGAATAATGAATGCACATAAGATTGTATAAGGAATCATGATGGCTGTGATAACGATACATGTTGGATCACCTAATCCTAAACATACATCCATACCAATCAATAATGTGTCCTCTTCACCAATCCATTTCGACATAAATTCGTTCGCTGCACCACCAATTGGAGTGATACCTTCCATCATGACAGCAACCATACGTGGAATCAATACCAAGACAGAGGCAAATCCAATGGCCATTTGGAATACACCAGTTACATTTTGTTTAGTCATCAAAGCTAAAATGACACCAACAACAATACCGATAAATGAAGATTCACCAAACACACCTAATTTTTGTGATAATTCATCAACATTTACATTTACCTTATTTAATCCAGGAATTTTACTATATAATTTATCCAGAGCTTCAAAAATTGGATACATCAATATGTACGATGCGGTTGTACATGTTGTACCTTCCAATCCATAATAATCTTGCCAAGCTGGTGCAACATGTTCACCAAATTTAATAGCTACAACAGCCATGATCAAAGTAATCAAGATACCAATCCAAACATTATTAAACATTGCATAAGCTAATGCACCTGGAATTAACATATGGATAAAGTTCCAAATATCTACATTCATTACTTTTGTCCATTTCATTCGAATCATAATGATGTTGATAATAAAGATAACTGGCACAACAAATGGGGCAAATGGTACAGACCAAGATGCAGCACCTACGGCCGCCCATCCCATATCAGTAACAGTATATCCATGTCCTAATTTCGAATAAAAATCAACTGCTGGTTGAATGGTTGAAAACAATAAATTAATAACTAATCCCAAACCATTAAAACCAATACCTACTAATAAACCTGCTTTCAACGCTTCGCCAAACTTCATTCTGAATACTAAACCTAGAATCAAAATCATGATTGGCAAGATAGCTGTGGCGCCCATTCCTAATAATGTCTGGACGGCATTCATTAAAATATCCATAGTCTAAGTCTCTCCTCAATTCTTTTCTTACTCTTGTTTTGCAAGTACTTCTTTACATGTTTGAACGATTTCTTTAGCAACTTTATCTTTTCCAATTCCGGAAATTAAACCGAAAACCTTGATCAATGGTTTGTCAATATGTCCTCGGAAATTAGATGTTGTCATTACAATATCCATATTTTTTGCAGATGATTGAATCGTCTGCACAGTTCCTTTATGCACATTCACAGGAATACCTGCTTCTTTACAAATTTTCTTTACTGCTTCAGCAGCTACTGAACTCGAAGCGATTCCACTTCCACAAGCCACTAAAATTTCAACTGGTCTTTCTGCCATATTTCATTCCTCCCATTCTATTCATTAGGTAGTAGATCTTTATTTTTCTCTTCATTTGGAATCAAGACAACTTTAATTGCCTCCCCTGTTTTGGTTAATTGGATTCCTTCGTTGATTTTGCTCAATGGCAAAATATGAGTAATAAACTTCTTGGCTTCAAAAACATCCGACAGAGCCAGATGGAATGACTGTTCCACCTGAATACTATTTGCACCAAAATGTCCATAAATCCATAAGCCATTATAATGAGCATAATTCGTGTCTATTTCTGCCAATTTACCTTTGGCAACTCCACCAAACCAAACAGCAATGCCACCTTTGCGTGTCATATACAATGCTTGATTTTGGGTTGCCGTAACCGGTGTTGCTGAAATTACTTTATCGGCCCCTTTTCCATGGGTCCATTTCTTGATGGCTTCCACTGGATCTTCTTTTGAAGAATTGATATACAAATCCGCACCAAATCGCTTTGCTAATTCCAATCTTTCTTCATTCAATTCCACCATTGCAATTTTTGTAGCCCCTCTTAATCGTGCCAATTGAATATGGAAACATCCAATGGGACCTGCACCAATCACAACTACTGTATCCCCATATCGAACATCGATATTATCTTGGCAAGCATAAACCGATGATAATGGTTCTGCCAATGTGGCAGCTATTACATCTTGATCCGGGGCCAATTTGAATACAGAATCTCTGGATAATTGCGTACCTGTAACCACATAGTAATCCGCAAATCCACCTACTCGTTCCGTATACTTTCCTTGGTTTTCGCACATTTCCGAGTGTCCTGAACGACAGGCTTCGCAATGTCCACAATGATCTGCTGGATATACATAGATATTTTCACCTAATTCATATCCTCTGACTTTTGGTCCTTTTTCAACGATTTCTCCGACAATTTCATGCCCAAATACATGTGGATATTTACCTTGTCGAGAATCTGTCGTCATATTTCGAATATCCGATCCACATAAACCAACGGCTCGTACATTAATGAGCAATCCATCTTCCGGACAAACAGGTGTTTCTATCTCTTCTACACGTATATCACTAGGTCCATACATTACTGCTGCTTTCATCATCAATATCTCCTTTCTTATCGTTTTGCCTTTTTAATAGCTTCAATATCTTCGTCTGAGATATTTGAAACACCCATTGTCTTAGCCAAATTATAAATTTTTAACACTTCTTCGGTCGCTTCAACAACAGCACATGCGTGCTCTAATGTTTTTGCCACACAAACCAATCCATGATTGGCTAGTAACACGATATCGTGTCCTTGAATAGCTTCGGATAAACCATTTGTGATATCTAAGCTTCCTGGTAATCCATAAGGAATGCAGGGAATACCATCATGTAAAATAGCAAATGTCGTTGAGCAGCGAATATCAATACTTTTATTGCAATATGCATAAGCTGTCATATATGGTGCATGTACATGTACAACTGCATTGCAATCTGGCCTTGCAGCTAATGCAACTTTATGCAACAAATATTCACTCGAACGTCTTTTGTTTCCACCAACTTGATCATCGCCTTTCATGATTGCGATATCTTCTGGTTTTAAAAATTCTTTTCTTGTTGATGTTGGGGTAACATATAATAAATCGTTTTCACGATCATAAATGGAAATATTACCTTCCAAAGAATTAACCAGCCCTTTCTGATCAAGAATCTTGGAATAAAGAACCACTTGCTCTTTTATTTCCTCTGATTTCATTCAATAATTCCTCCTTTTTCAATAATTCCTCCTTTTTTGGTTATTGTTTTTTGAATACGCTTACAATTTAAACGATATTCACCATTATGAAAAGAAGTAGATATTTCCCAACGAGAAATAATTTGTACTTTTTATAATCAAAAAAGAAAATAAAGTAATTCATGAAAACACATAAATTATTTTACAAATGGATTTTTATACATATATTTATACATATACAAATAAAACATAGAGGAATGTGTATTGGCTTTATATAAATAGAATGAATAAAACGAAAAAAATAATAAATAATACACCATATAAAGTAGAAAATTATACAATTTTTTTCATAATTGGGAAAATAACTCATCTTTTTAAAATCCAATCCATTGTTAAGATAAGAATAGAAACATTGAAAGGAATGGTAAATAACATGAAAAGGAGAACTATCGATTTAATAAATGATTTATCAAAACCAACCAATTATTCCTTGCATGATCTTGCCAATTCTTATCATGTGACTGTGCGTACCATTCGAAATGAAATAAAAACAATTAATGAATTTCTATACAACTATGGTTTCACAAAAATTACTATTGAAAAAAATGGATTGGTTCAAGTAAATCGTGATTTTTCTTCATGTCGGAAATATCTTCAAATTGATGATCTATATGAATATAAATTAAGCCCACAAGAACGCATTATTGCTGTTTCCTGTATTTTGCTCATGAAACAAGATTATACGACTTTATCAGAACTAGCTAACCAATTGTATGTTTCAAGAACAACCATAATTAATGATTTACCATCTATTAAAAAATATCTTGATCAAGTCCAAATTCAACTACATACGCATCAAAATAAAGGGCTTTGCATTAATAACGACGAAATCACATGTCGTGAAGCTTTGGCCCGTATCTTGATATTGGACAATGATCCAAATGATGTCTTCATTACGTATTTATTAGATCATGTTATTTTTTTAAACAATGTCGATCGCAGTATGATTCATAATATTATTACGGAAATTGAAAGTGAATATCATATTCAATTTACCAAAGACTCGTCTAAACTACTTAATTTTTATTTAGAGCTTATGATTGAACGTAACCTTCGTGGATTCTATATCAATACACACATCCCTTCATTTGGGGAAGAATATCATTTTGCACAAGATATATTGCGCTATATATGTCAATACAGTGTCATCGAACCAAACGAAAAAGAAATAAATGCATTAGGCTATATCATTAAAAATATGCTGCATTATTCATTATTAGTATCCAATGATAGAGAGACCATTGCTATTCAAGTTTTAACTCGGAAATTGATTGAATATGTATCCAATGATTTACGAATCGATTTAACAAGAGATTATCAACTTTATGAAAACCTATCCAATCATTTGAACTCTATCTATCATGAATCCATAACAGAAACAGCTGAAAACCCGGTTCTGCAGGATATTCGTTCTACACAAAAAACAATCATTAAAGCAGTCAACAACAATATTGGTATTGTACGAAAATTCTTTCATCGGCCTTTAAGTGAAACCGATATCATGTATATTGTTATTCATTTTTGTGCAGCCATTGAGCGATATAAAACCACCAAGATCAACTATAATGTGATTTTGGTTTGCAATGCCGGTATTGGAACTTCACAACTGATTCAAGCAAAACTCGTAAAGTATTTTCATGTAAATGTCGTCGGTATCATTTCTAGTTATGAGATTGATAGTTTAAACGAAAATAGTGCTGACTTATTGATTTCGGTCATCCCTATTTACGATGCCCCCATTGAATTTATCAATATCACACCACATTTAACGGAAGATGATTATATTTTAATTGGGAATAAGATTACCGAATTACGCTTACATAATCATATGCCTGTTAATTCGCATACTTCTGAAGTTTCAGAAATAGGCATTATGGATGCTATCCGTCCAATTTTGATCAATGATGTACCAGAAAAAGCGGATATTCTTTATGAAAATGTAAAAAAAGCAATACATCGATATTTTAATCGTATTCAACCAGTGAATGAAATTGATAATTCATCGCCATTTCTGCATCATTTATTGACACCTGAATTCATTGATTTTGATGTTGCATGTAAAGACTGGAAAGAAGCTATACGAAAATCTGCACAACCTTTATTAAAATATGGTTATATTGAAAATCGTTATATAGCCAGCATGATTCATGGGGTGGAAGAATATGGGCCTTATATTGAAATCGCACCTGGTTTAGCTATTCCTCATGCTGGTCTAAATGATGGAAGTTATAAAACAGGCATGAGCATGATTCGTTTATTAAATCCTATTCCGTTTGGTGTTGAAGAGCTCGATCCTGTACGATACGTTGTTACTTTATCTTCCATCAATCAAAAAAATCATTTACGTGCTCTTTTTCATTTACTTAGTCTTTGGCAAAACGAGAAATTCTTACAAGAATTAAATGCTACCGATTCTGTGGCTGAAGCTAATAAAATAATTGAAAAATTTGAATATACATTGAGTGATTACTAAAATAAATAAGAGAAAGGATTTTGTATAGTGAAATATGAATGCAGTACATTTTGTGATTACAGATTTAGATAACACATTACTCAATAATGAAAAGAAAGTATCTTTGTTGAATCATCAAGCCATTGCACGATTGAAAGAAAAGGGTATTTATTTTGGTTTGGCTTCTGGTCGTGATTATCAATCGGTTTTTGAATTATCTAAAGATTGGGGAATCGATTCTTTCATCGATATCATCATTGGTGGGAATGGCCTTCAAATTTTTCAACCACAAAGTAATCATTTAATATGTCAAAATAAAATCCCAAATAAAGTGGCTTGGAAAATATATGAAACCTTTAAAGATACTGGAGGCTGTTTTTTTGCACGCAATGGTGCTAACCGTTTTCAAGAATCAACCGATGCCGATTTACATGCTGATGCCGTAAAGTATCAAGAGCCGGAAAATATTGTTGACTTAAAAGATTATCTATTCACGCATGATGTCGATAAAGTATCCATTTTTTGTCAACCAGACCAGATGAATCACATGAAAGAAATCGCTAAACAATTGTATGAATTACCTATTTCCATGATGCAATCATCCAGTCACTTATTAGAATTTATGGATAAAAATACAAATAAAGGATCCGCTCTACATATCGCATGTACACAATTAAATATTCCCATAGAATGTTGCATGGCATTTGGTGATACGACTAATGATTATTCCTTAATCAAAGCTGCCGGCATTGGTGTATGCATGAAAAATGGAACTAGAGATATCAAACAAATAGCAGATCATATTACACAATATACAAATAATGAGGATGGATTCTATCATTTCATTCAAGAACATGTACTAAACACATAAAAAGTGAAGATGGTTAAATCTTCACTTTTTTTTTGATATGCCAGTCTTTCGTAAAGCATTTTTGTGGCTTTTATTACTAAATTGAGTGCAAATACAATCTTCATAAGCAGTTGCTCCGTGTTCGGCTATGTATCCTTCAGGTTATCCAATACTTCTACTTTCTTATTGTCTGTCATATGCTGTTCCTTATTCTATTTCCAAAAGATAGTTTGCTACTTCCTCATCAGTAATCAATACATTGATCCATTCTCCTTTTAATACAGAGAGGATAGTTTCTTTCTTTTCCACACCACCAGCGGCACCAACACGAACGGGAATCTTTCGAAAGGCTTCCAGATCCAATGCCATCAATTGATCGTGATACGTCATTTGGACAATATCTCCATTTTCATCAATAATTTGGCCAACCAATTCGCCAACGCCTTTTTGCGTGGATAATTCATAAATCATTTCTTGATCCAACATTGGATCCCCCATTGCATTCGAATCCGGTTCAATTGTACCGATACCCGTTATTCCTAGATCTGCATGTTCGGCCATATCGAGTATTTCTTTTATACTTTTTTCTCGAATCAATGTTTGTTTTACTTCGGGTGTGGATACCATCAATGGCGATAATAATTGATAGCCGTCACAATTCAATATAGTTGCCAAGCGTTCTATCAAATAGTTCGAATAAGAAAGGCGATATTCATAATCATTGGATGGATTATAGTTAGTAGATCCCATGAGTGGTAACAATTTTACATTGTGATATTTTTGAAACTTTAATCGCATGTCTTTTTCCAAAAAGGCTACCGATTGTTGAAGCGTTTTCCCACGACTTAGGGCGATTGTCATATCATTCCTATAGGTCCCACAAATCTTTCCGCGTCGTAGAAACCGCAATCGCTCCACTCTGCAGACAATGAATCACATCTTCTTTTACTGTAACCAAGCCTCCACACATTACAGGGACTGGGGAATGTTTGGTAATATAACGCACAATTTTTGGTTGGAGAACCCCAGGTAAAATTTCAATCGCATCCGGTTGTACCGCATTCTTTGCCTGTTTAATAATATTTTGAAGGGCCATACTATCTAAGACAAAATAGCGATGAATCGTATATAAACCAATCTTCTTTCCATATTGAATAAAACTACTTTTAGTCGTAATGATTCCATCCGCATGAACCACATTTTTTATATAATCCAACGCAACTTCATCATTGGATAAACCCTCAATCAAATCCACATGAACAATCGCCATCCGTTTTTTTAACTTAATTCTCTCTACGATTGCAGGTAGTGTACAAAGATCTCCATGTAAGACAAAGACAATGCCCACTTCACTCTTTAATGCCGCTTCTAGACCCGCTTCATCTTTAATAGCCGCTACAATTGGATTTGTTTCTAACATCTCTAATAATTGATTCATCCTATAATCACCCAGAACTATTGTATCATGACCTTTCCCAAGCATATACGCAAGTTCCATACAAAACAGAAAAGAAGAGAAAACTCGCATAATTAAAGGAGTTTAGCCACTTCTTTCCTTATCAAACTGTCAAATGGTAAAGCTCTGTACGCTACACAGACTAAATGTAGATGAGCCCATATCTAAAGGTTCACACGCACTTTTGGTGTTAAAACAGATGTTTTTTTATCCCTCCTCTCTGAACCCTTTCCCATAATAGAAAAGAAGATTTATGCGAAATCTAAGAATCTACGCAGTTTCGATACAAAATAGAAAAGTAGAGAAAACCCGCAATAGGGTAGAGGAATAATACAAAGATTATTGCCCCTCCCATTGAACCGTACGTACGGGTCTCGTATACGGCTCTACATTTATATCGAAACTATAAAGAATCACAAAATCTCAAGATAGTAAATAAGGGGGTTGACCAAACCTGGTCTATCTCCTTTCTTTATGCCTAGAACAGTGGGAGAAAGAAGAAAATTCACAATATTCCCAGTACTTCTCCTATACCATCCAAGTCTAGAGTTAGCACATTTAAATATGTCATCATGCGTGAATTTACATCTACATGCTATATTTAGTTTCATAAGATTCTTGTATATAATCCTTGGTCTTTTCCATTGTTTAATGATAATACATCTCACTTTATGGCGTAACCATTGACCAAATTCTTCCAAGAACACTTTGATACTTGAAATTTTAAAGTATTGTATCCAACCTCTAATCATTTGATTCAATTTCTTAAATGTAACTGATAGCGGTCTTGAAACCGCGTGTTTTCTTTCCAAATATTTTTGGATATTTGAGTAAAGACGCTTCTTCCTATCTTTAGTAGGAGTACATTTCCATACTGTTTTAGCTTTGTAAAATGTAAAACCAAGAAATTGACCTTTAGTTGGTCTAACCACTTTAGTTTTTGTTGCACTAACCTTCAAGAATAGTTTTCTTTCTAGCCACGATGTCACTGATTTCATTACACGGTTTGCACTCATTTCGCTTTTAACGAAAATGATACAGTCATCGGCATACCTAGCGAAGCGAAGATTTCTAGATTCTAGCTCCTTATCAAACTTGTCTAAATAGATGTTTGAAAGAATTACACTAATTGGACCACCTTGTGGTGTTCCAATAGTAGAACTACTTACTAGTCCTTTATCCAAAATTCCTGCTTGCAGATAAGCTCGTATCAAATGTAATGTTTTACTATCATTGACACGCTCTCTTAAGATTGAAATTAATTTATCATGATTTACTGT
>ERZ827520.794-NODE-794-length-44948-cov-39.591406_pt1 | contig 44948 bp, 37 predicted proteins | sample MGYA00519581_ERZ827520 | MGnify/ENA primary metagenome ERZ827520 (study PRJEB31778, sample SAMEA3449339) | human gut metagenome | biome: human gut; feature: human-associated habitat; material: faeces | place: United Kingdom | collected 2010/2012 ...
CGTGTCTATCAGGCATTTACTGAACAAAGCGATATTCTGAACGGTTACATTGTGCCGGAATATGAGGTGCTGCATACCCAGAGCCGGGAATATATCGTTGAAGACCTTCTTAATGTGATGAAAGAAAGGGGTGTGGAAGTATGATTCTTTATCATGGTTCTTTCTTAGAGGTTGCAAGGCCGGATTTGGTTCATTCCCGCCCCAATGTAGATTTTGGGCGTGGCTTCTATGTTACGCCGCTACATGAACAGGCGGCGAAGTGGTGCGGTAAGTTCAAGCACCGTGGGAAAGATGGCATTATCTCTCGGTATGAATACGATGAAAGCCGGGAATCTGAACTGAAAACGCTGAAATTTGATTCTTATTCCGAAGAATGGCTGGATTTCATTCTGAGCTGCCGCCGTGGGAAAGATTCGACGGATTACGACCTTGTTATAGGTGGTGTTGCCAATGATAAGGTGTTCAATACTGTGGAGCTGTTCTTTGACGGATTGATTGATAAAACGGAAGCTATCAAACGCCTGCGTTATGAAAAGCCGAACCTGCAAATATGTTTCCGCACAGAGAAAGCATTGTCTCTGTTGCATTTTGAAGGGAGTGAAATACTATGACAGCGAACCCAATCCTGCTTCAGAAAAAATATAGCCGTGTTATTGAGTGTTTTGCCAACCAACAGGGGCTTTCACTGGATGCGGCATTGGATTTCTTTTATCATTCTCAGGTTTATCAACTGATTCGTGATGGTGTATCCGATATGCATTGCATGAGTGACTTGTATCTGGCAGAGGAATTAAGACAGGAATATGAGGAGAAAGTGCCTGAAAAAGCGGTAGTAAAGGAGAAAATAAAGTGAGACATAATATTTTTGATTCAATACCATCCGATATAGTTTCCGGTAAAGATAATGTATTTGCAAATTTTTTGCAAACGGCTGGACTTTATGAGTCCATGAAAATAGATGAAGATAATATTGAAGAGTTAATTCTTTTACTTGATGGAAAAGTCCGAATAAGTGCTTATTGCAAAGAGTGTAAAGAGAAACGTGTTTTTTCAATGAAGCCTTATATTCACTTTGAAGAGGATGATACGGGATGTTATTCACAGAAACTTTCAGAAGAGGTTTGGAGAATTCAGCAGTTGTATATTCTTAAAAATACACCGACGGTTGGAGGACACATAGAAGAACAAAATACGGTATGGAAGTGGAAAGAATCACAAATTGAAGAAGTGTCAAGGATTTTGGTATTTCAATTTGTTTGCAGCATGAATGAGGAACATCATCTTGATTATATTGTCCTGACAACAGATAACTATATGATGAAAATTGGGCAGTATCCGTCTGTTGCAGATATGACGTTTCCGGAATTGGAAGCTTATAAACATGTGATTTCTAAGGAAGACAGTAAGGAACTTGGAACTGCAATAGGACTTTTTGCAAGTGGTGTTGGTGCTGGATCATATGTTTATCTGAGACGAATTCTTGAAAGACTTGTTTATCAAGCGAAAGAAACTGCGGCTGATGCGATTGATAATGAGATGTTTGAACGGGCGAGAGTAGCTGAAAAAATTAAGATGTTGGAAGGATATCTTCCAGATATACTGGTCAAAAATGCAACTATTTATGGAATCTTGAGCAAAGGTATTCATGAGTTAAGCGAAGAAGAATGCCGAAAGTATTTTCCAGTTGTGAAAGAATGCATTTATCAGATACTCGGTATGTGGGAAAGTGAGAGAAGAAAAAAGGCTGATGAAGATGCTTTAAGCAAAGCACTGAGCTCAATTTCTTCATCAATCAAGTAAAATATGGTGGTTAGGACTGTTAAAGAGAGCGAGGTGTTATGATGACCATAGAAGAAATTCTTGCAGGGGAATCAAAAAATGTGGAGTTCAAAGAGAACCTGCCGGAGAAAAGCATCAAATATATGAAGTCTGTGGTTGCCTTTGCAAATGGAACCGGAGGAAAAATCATTTTCGGAATTGTCGATAAAACCAGAGAGGTTGTCGGCTTTGACAAGGAAGATGTGTTCAAGAAAATGGATGCCATTGCCAATGCCGTATCGGACAGCTGTGAACCGGCAATCATCCCAGATATTACTTTACAGACGGTTGATGGTAAGACTGTTATTGTGGTAGAGGTTTCTGAGGGCAGACAGCGCCCATATTATATCAAAGCTCTTGGCAGAGATGGCGGTGTATATGTCCGTGTTGCCGGAACTACCCGCCTTGCCGATGAGTATATGGTAAAGGAGCTACTATTTGAGGGCAGTAACCGCTACTACGATCAGGCTTTGTGTACGGGACTGAATATCACAGATAAAGATATTGACGCTCTTTGCAAAGCGATGAAAGAACAAGCAGTCAAGAATGCTCTCAATGAGGAACAGAAAGCAGCGATTAAAGATGTGGGAAGACAGCAGTTGCGCTCCTGGGGCATTTTGATTGAGCGTGATGGAAAAGATTATCCGTCCAATGCCTTTGCTATTTTGACTGGTAACGGTGGGCTTCATGTTGCAACGCAATGTGGCGTGTTCAAAGGTACAACGAAAGCGGTATTTGTTGACCGCAGAGAATATACCGGTCCACTTTGGGAACAGATAGATGAAGCATTTCAGTTTGTTCTGAGAAATATTCATCTGGGTGCTGCCATTGTAGGAATTTATCGGCAGGATATTTATGAGATTCCACCGGATGCCATTCGTGAGTTGATTATCAATGCCATGGTACATCGTAGTTATCTGGATCATGGTACGATACAGGTAGCGGTATATGACAACCGTTTGGAAATCACTTCTCCAGGGAAACTGCCAATGGGACAAACGATGGAGCGTATGAAAGAAGGCTATTCCAAAATCAGAAATGAAGCCATCGCCCATGCGTTTGCATATATGAACCTGATTGAGCATTGGGGAAGCGGTATTCCGAGAATTATTGATAAAGTAAAAGCTGCTGGACTGCGGGAGCCGGAGTTTATTGGTGGCGAAGTTGATTTGCGTATCAATATTTATCGAGGCCAGGTTGATACAAATAACGCCATGATTAACGCCAATGACACTAAAGATGGCGTTAATGGCGTTGATTGTGGCGTTAATGATGCCGGAAATGGAACTAATGGCGTTGAAGTGCCACTTAATAAGGAACAGGCACAGATAGAAAAATTGTTGCAGATTATAGAGAAGAATCCGTCTGCAACACAGGCATATTATGCGGAAAAAATGGGTATATCGAAAAGAACGGTTTCTCGAATGTTCGCTTCTTTACAGGAAAAAGGTAGATTGGTACAGGGCGGAACAAAGCGAAAAGCTAATTGGACAGTTATAAGGTAGGAGGAGCAGTATGGATACAGACAAAGTAATACAAGACTTGAACCGCAGATTTGCTGCACCTTTGCCGGAGTTTTATCAGCGTCGTATTATCTTCTGGTACGATGAGGATAAGGAATTTGAAGATAAGCTGGATGAGGTGGTTTTAGAAAATGCAAAGGTGATTGCTCTGACTGGTAATAATGCGTTTTCGGTGAAGAAACTGCTTTCGGTAGACGACTTGACCACAAACTATTTGGTTTACAGTCCTTTAGTATATAATCGCCCGGATGATAACTGGCTTCTGGATGTAGAACTTTACAGTGAGGAGTTTCGGGCAGACCTTATTTCCATCTGGATGGATGAGATGGGTATTGTATCGAATCCGGCCATGCGGAAGCAGGTCAAGAATTATCGTGCTTATTTCAATGCGAAAGACCGTCGATTGAAAGTCAGCACGCAGAATAAAGTTCCGTCAACTCCGGCACAGCTGCATATGGCGGTTATGGCGGCAATTTGCGGCTTGAGAGACGCACAGCCGAACATGATTCTTCGCAGTGTGTTTCGTGCCGGACTGGATTTGAAAAACAATACTGTTTATCAGGATTTTGTAAAATATCATGCTGACGGTGCATTTTGGGCGATGGTTCGTCAGGGCTGTGGATTTGTGGAGGAAGAACCAGACCTCGGACGGCTGGCAATTCATTTGCTGTTGACCGCTGCTACTCGTACCATGCGGCAGGAATATCTTGCCGGATTGGATGGCTTCATTTCCATGCCGCACCAGGCATATTGCTATGATTTTATTTCTGAGTGGCTTCACAGCGAGGACATTCAGCAATTATATGATGTTGCACGGTATGTTGAAGATGAAGCCCATCTGCACCAGCGGTTTGAAAAGCTGACGGTAGACGATCTGGCAGGAACTGAGTGCTTCCCGTGCATCAATGAAGTGATTCTGACAAAGCTGATGACGGAAATCAGCGACCATATTATTGATGTGGATACGATTACTTCAACCGTTGAAAAGCGAAGAACCTGTGCATGGTATGAGCCGTTTGAAAATTTCTATGACGGTATCTTGCAAGTGGCAAATATGCAGAGCTTCTTCAAGGAACACTCTGCCGGATTCCATACCGCAGAAGCAAAAGGCATCTGGAAAGAATATACGGAAAGTTATTATCAGATGGACACCTATTATCGCCTGTTCCATTTGAGTTTCCAAAAGAGCTTGGAAACTTCCAATATTCTGCTGGATGATTTGTTTAAGCACGTTGTCGATAAAGTAGAAGGACTTTATACGCATTGGTTCTTAGGTGAACTGGGAAACAATTGGTCGGATGTGTGTGCAGATGAACTTGCAATCTATGGTAAGGTTTTGGAAGTGCCACAGCAGGAAGAATTTTACCGTTCTCGCATTAAGACTTTAGATACCAAGGTATTTGTCATTATTTCGGATGCTATGCGTTATGAAGTGGCAGCGGCTATGGCAGCTCTACTGCCGCATAAAGAATTGACAGTAGAGGTTCGGAACGATATTTTGACGGTTTTGGCAGATGGGCAGTCTACGGCAAGCAATTACCGGGATAAGGTTCTGAAATCAGAAGATCCGGCGAGTGTGGCTTTGAAATACAATGACATTATTGCCATGAAGCGAGCAGAACGAAGTGCGTTGGTAAAGGGCATGGATGTAGTTTATATTTATCACGATACCATAGATGAAGCGAGTCATACTTCTGACACTGCTGTTTTTTCTGCTTGTGATAAAGCAATTTCAGAATTAAAGAATCTTGTGCGTATTATTGTAAATGAATTTGGCGGCACAAATATTCTTATTACGGCTGACCATGGATTCCTTTATACCTACAGTCCTTTAAAGGAAGATGATAAAGTAGGTAAAAGAGGCTTTTTTGATATGGATGTAACAAACTCTGATACCATAAAAAAAGAAAGTATCAGGCGGTGTGTGGAATATGGCAGAAGATATGCAATTATGCAGAAGGGTGTGCAGCCGGATTACCTGTTGCCTGTAAAGTTCCTGGGCGGTAAAACAGAATTTGATGGATTTGCACCGAGAGAAAGTATTCGTATCAAGATGAATGGTGGTGGTATGAACTTTGTGCATGGAGGTATCAGCTTGCAGGAAATGGTTGTTCCGGTGATTGAGTACCATTATCTTCGCAATGATTCTATGGAATATAAGCGTAATAAACAGAAATATGATACCAAGCCGGTAACAGTCAATTTGCTGTCCGCAAACCGTAAAATCAGCAATATGATTTTCTCACTGAACTTCTATCAGAAGGATGCAGTCAGTGCAAACCGTGAAGCGGCTACTTATCAGGTTTACTTTACGGACGAAAATGGCAAGCAGATCAGTGATGTTCAGAAGATTATTGCAGATAAGATCAGCGACAACGGTGCAGAAAGAACTTTCCGCTGTCAGTTTAATCTGAAATCTCTGAAATACAGCAATACCGCTACTTACTATCTGGTAATTGCAGATGAACAGGGATTACAGATGCCGCAACGTGAGCCGTTCCAGATTGACATCGCCTTTGCGGTGGACGAGTTCGATTTCTTTAGTTAATACCGCGGGAGGATAGAAAGATGGAGCAATTTACAGAGGGTGAAAGCACCCGTGAAGAAATAAAGAACAAGCTCCGTCAGAATTTTGACGGTAAGATTGTTCGGAAAGACCTGACAAAGAAAATCAAGGAAGGGGCGAACGTCCCTGTGTATGTCCTTGAGTTTCTGTTGGGTCAGTATTGCAGCTCAGATGATGAAACGGTCATTGAAAAAGGCGTACAGAATGTGAAACGTATTCTTGCTGACAACTTTGTACGTCCGGATGAATCACAGAAGATTCTGTCTCAGCTGCGAAAGAAAGGCAGTCACACGATTATTGATATGGTGACTGTCTGCCTGGATATGAAAAAGGACTGCTTTTTTGCAGAGTTTTCCAATCTGGGAGTTGGCAATGTACCGATTGCTGATGAATACCCGGAAAAATTTGACCGCCTTCTCTGCGGTGGTATCTGGTGTATCGTTCAGCTGGATTATGAGGTTGAGGGAGACAATAACTTTGGTATTGAGGACATTGATGGGAATCCACTTCGTTCCAAGCAGAAAAAACAGAAAGAGATTTCTCCGATTAGTATCCGTAAGCTGACACCAATCCAGATGCCACACATTGATATTGATGAACTGAAACAGGGACGAAAGGCATTTACCAAAGATGAGTGGCTGGATATTCTTCTCCGTTCCATCGGCATGGAACCGGATGAATTTACATACCGTGAGAAATGGCTGCTCCTGACCCGTATGATTCCATTGGTTGAGAATAATTTTAATCTTTGCGAGCTGGGACCGAGAAGCACTGGTAAGTCCCATCTCTACAAAGAGATTTCTCCAAATAGTATCCTGATTTCCGGTGGACAAACGACAGTTGCAAACCTCTTTTACAATATGGGGCGCAAAACGGTCGGACTGGTCGGTTTGTGGGACTGCGTTGCTTTTGATGAAGTGGCAGGTATCAGGTTTAAAGATAAAGATGGTATCCAGATTATGAAGGACTACATGGCATCAGGCTCTTTTGCCCGTGGCAAAGAGGAAAAGGCTGCTACTGCTTCCATGGTCTTTGTGGGTAACATAAATCAGAGTGTGGATGTGCTGCTGAAAACATCCAGTCTGTTTGCACCTTTCCCACCGGAAATGGGAACAGATACAGCATTTCTTGACCGTATGCACTGTTATCTTCCGGGCTGGGAGATACCAAAGTTCAGACCGGAGCATTTTACCGATGATTACGGTTTTATCAGTGATTATCTGGCTGAATTTATCCGGGAACTTCGTAAGGAACAGTATGGTGATGCACTTGACCACTATTTCCGTCTGGGAAGAAATCTGAATCAGCGTGATACGATTGCAGTCCGCCGTATGGTAGACGGTTATCTTAAGCTGATGTATCCTAATGGTGAATTTACCAAAGAGGAACTGGAAGAAGTCATTCAAATTGCTTTGGAAATGCGCCGCCGTGTTAAAGAACAGCTGAAAAAACTGGGTGGCATGGAGTTTTATGATGTGAATTTCTCCTATATTGACCTGGAGGATATGTCAGAGCATTATGTTTCCGTACCGGAACAGGGTGGCGGTAAGCTAATCCCGGATGGAATGTGCAATCCGGGACAGGTTTATGCTGTATCCAGAGGGAAAAGTGGTATGATTGGCGTATTTCGTTTGGAAAGTCAGATGCTTCCGGGCAATGGCAAGATTGAACGGACAGGCTTAGGCAGTGATTCCAAATGCAAGGAAGCTGTGAACACGGCATTTAACTATTTGAAAGCCAACGGCAACCGGATCAGCGGCTCTATCAGCACCTCAACCAAGGATTACATCATCAATTATCAGGATTTGCAGGGTATCGGTATGACCGAGAAGCTGGCACTTCCTACATTGGTTGCCCTTTGCTCGATTGCACTTGGAAAGCCGGTGGTTAGCAATCTGGCAATTCTGGGCGATATTACAATCAGTGGCACGATGATAAAGGTGGATGAGCTTGCCAACACGCTTCAAGTGTGCCTGGATAGCGGCGCAAAGAAGGTGCTGATTCCGAGTACATCATTTGTTGACTTTGCAAGTGTTCCGGCTGATCTGATGAGCGCATTTCAGCTGATTCCGTATCAGAGTGCTGAGGATGCGGTGTTTAAGGCATTGGGTGTAGAATGATTTCAGTGATAAAGATAACAACGGATAACAATGGTAAACTTATAAAGGGTTGACTATGCCCGCCCGTTGTGCTACCATTTTGTCATAAATAAAAATACCGTCTTACGGAAACACTGTGAAGGAAAGAGTAGGTATGGAAGGACATCTACAGAGAACTGCCGGTTGCTGAGAGGCAGGGTGGAGGACATATCGAACATGGCTCCGGAGTGGCGCACCGAACAGCATGGCTGCAAGGCTGCGACAGGAACGCCTGTTATAGCGGGAATGTATCGGGGAATGCACCTGTACATTGTGAGGTCCGTTCTGCGAGGAACGGATGAAGAGAAGTGGTACCACGGATTAAGATTATAACCCGTCTTCTGAAGATAATGATAGAAGACGGGATTTTTTTATCAGGAGGAATATTTAAGATGAGCAAGAAACCGTATTACATTACAACAGCGATTGCCTATACATCGGGCAAACCGCACATCGGAAACACATATGAGGTCGTGCTTGCCGACAGTATTGCAAGGTATAAGAGACTGCAGGGATATGATGTAAGATTCCAGACAGGAACCGATGAACATGGACAGAAAATAGAACTCAAGGCAGCGGAAGCAGGAGTCACCCCGAAAGAATTTGTTGACAACGTTGCCGGAGAAATCAGGAGAATATGGGATTTGATGAACACATCCTACGATAAATTCATCAGGACAACGGATGAGTACCATGAGAAACAGGTACAGAAGATTTTTAAGAAACTTTACGACAAGGGTGATATTTACAAAGGACATTACGAAGGAATGTACTGTACGCCGTGCGAATCATTCTGGACGGAATCACAGCTTGTGGACGGCAAATGTCCGGACTGCGGAAGAGAAGTTAAGCCGGCAAGAGAGGAAGCATATTTCTTCAGAATGAGCAAATATGCCGACAGACTTATTGACTATATTAACGAACATCCGGAATTTATACAGCCGGTATCGCGTAAGAACGAGATGATGAATAACTTCCTGCTTCCGGGACTTCAGGATCTTTGCGTATCAAGAACCTCATTTAAGTGGGGAATACCGGTTGATTTTGATGATAAGCATGTCGTATACGTATGGCTTGATGCACTGACTAACTACATCACGGGTCTTGGATATGATGCAGACGGTAACAATGATGAATTATATGCCAAATACTGGCCGGCAGACCTTCATCTTATCGGAAAAGATATCATACGTTTCCATACGATTTACTGGCCGATTTTCCTTATGGCACTTGACCTTCCGCTCCCGAAGCAGGTATTCGGACATCCGTGGCTTTTGCAGGGCGACGGCAAGATGAGCAAGTCCAAAGGTAATGTTATATATGCTGATGACCTCGTTGATTTCTTCGGAGTCGATGCGGTAAGATTTTTCGTGCTTCATGAGATGCCGTTTGATAATGACGGTGTGATCACATGGGAACTCATGGTTGAGAGACTTAATTCAGAACTGGCCAACACACTTGGCAACCTTGTAAACAGAACGATTTCAATGTCCAATAAATATTTTGGCGGAGTTGTTGAGAACAAGGGTGTGGCTGAGGCTGTTGATGATGACCTTAAGAATACGATTCTTGAAGAAACTAAGAAAGTCGATGCGAAGATGAATGACCTTCGTGTGGCTGACGCGATTACCGAGATTTTTAACATCTTCAAGAGATGCAATAAATATATCGACGAGACAATGCCGTGGGCGCTTGCCAAGGATGAGACCAAGAAGGACAGACTTGCGACCGTGCTTTATAATCTTGTTGAAGGAATTTCGATAGGAGCAGAGCTTCTTTTCCCGTTTATGCCTGAGACATCACAGAAGATTAAGGCGCAGCTTAATGCACCGGACAGGGAATATGAGCAGCTTGGAGAATTCGGATTGTACCCGGATGGCGGCAAAGTGGTTGAGAAACCTGAAATTCTTTTTGCAAGACTTGATCTTAACGAGGTTATGGAAAAAGTTGAAGCAAAGAAAGCGGCTGCCAAGGAAGAACCGGCCGGAGAACCGGGTGTTGACGTGGATAAGAAACCGGAAATTACGATTGATGATTTTGATAAGGTACAGCTTCGCGTCGGAGAAATCATCAAATGTGAGGCAGTTCCTAAGTCAAAGAAACTTCTCTGCTCACAGGTTAAGATGGGCAGCGAAGTAAGACAGATTGTATCGGGAATCAGCCAGTATTATAAACCGGAAGAGATGGTAGGCAAGAAGGTTATCGTGGTTGCCAACCTTAAGCCTGCTAAGCTTGCAGGTGTTCTTTCGGAGGGAATGCTTCTGTGCGCAGAGAATGAGAAGGGCGAATATGTTCTTCTTGCGCCGGAAAGTGATGTGCCGAACGGCGTAGAGGTCGGCTGATGAGTGTAATTTTTGAGACACATGCCCACTATGAAGATGAGGCATTTGACGAGGACAGGGATGAGCTTATCAAATCCCTGCCCGAATCCGGAATAGGTTATGTGGTAAATGTCGGTTCAAGCATTGCGACATGCCATAGGACGGTCGAGCTTATTAAGCATTATGATTATATGTATGGCGCGCTGGGAATCCATCCGGGCGAGATACACGAAGTTACCGATGATGACATGAAGTGGATTGAAACGGAAGCGAAGACGAACCCGAAAATCGTCTCGGTCGGCGAAATAGGACTTGATTATCATTATGGCAAGGATGACAAAGAAATCCAGAAAGATTTTTTTGAAAAGCAGCTTGATATGGCGGTCAGACTGGACAAACCGGTGATAATCCATTCAAGGGAAGCCGCGAAAGATACCTATGACATAATGCGCGAACATGATGCCGGAAAGGCCGGCGGCGTGGTTCATTGTTTTTCTTATCATAAGGAGGAAGCGGCGAAGTACCTTGATATGGGTTTCTATATCGGGATAGGCGGTGCGGCTACTTTTAAAAATAATGAGAAAACGCGCGGGGTCATAGCATATACGCCGCTTGACAGGATACTTCTGGAGACGGACTGCCCTTATATGGCACCGGTGCCTCACCGCGGAACCAGAAATTCATCGCTTAATCTGCCGCTGGTGGCTGAATGCATTGCGCAGGTCAAGAGAATCGCATATGACACTGTAGTGGAAGCAACCTATGAAAACGCAAGGAGAATGTACAGAATATGAGCAAATTTTATCTCGGAAACCCGACAAATACCCTTGCGGTAATCAACAGATACGAGTTCGCATTTCAGAAGAAATTCGGACAGAATTTTCTTATCGATCAGGGAATTGTGGAAAAAATAGTCCGTGAAGCCGGAGTTACGAAGGATGATTTCGTGCTTGAAATAGGCCCCGGAATCGGAACGATGACGCAGATTCTCTGCGAGAATGCGAGAGAGGTGGCAGCGGTTGAGATAGACCGTAAGCTTATACCGATTCTTAATGACACGCTTTCGGAATATGACAATGTTACGATTATCAATGATGATATCCTTAAAGTCGATATAAACAAGCTTGCCGAAGAAAAAAACGGCGGCCGTCCGATTAAGGTCGTAGCCAACCTACCATATTATATTACAACCCCAATCATCATGGGACTTTTTGAAAGCCATGTGCCGCTTGATTCGATTACGATAATGGTGCAGAAGGAAGTGGCTGACCGCATGCAGACCGGACCGGGAAGTAAGGACTACGGCGCGCTTTCACTGGCGGTACAGTTCTATGCAAAACCGGAAATAGTTGTAAATGTTCCGCCGGAATGTTTTATGCCGAGGCCGAATGTCGGTTCGGCGGTTATAAGGCTTAAGAGGCATGAGACGAGACCGGTTGATGTTAAGGATGAGAAACTGATGTTTCGGATAATCAGGGCATCGTTCAATCAGAGACGTAAAACTCTCGCAAACGGACTGAACAATTCTCCGGAAATCGGGTACACGAAGGAACAGATTGCGGCTGCAATCGAAGAACTCGGACGCGGTGCATCCATAAGGGGCGAAGCGCTTACGCTTGAAGAATTTGCAAGACTTTCCAATATTTTCAGCTCGATGTCAAAATAGTTAAAAAACAAGAATATTTCAAACACTCCCTCAATATATTTTACAGAATGGTGTGGCAAAGTCTGCGTCATGTAAGATAAAGAAGGGAGTGTTTTTGTAATGGAATACAACAGGATGGTGGCATACATATATTCGTATAATGATGGACAGAAGTGTAAGAATACCGGCTTTGCCAAGATCGAGGTCAGACAGGACATACTTAAACTGCAGATAAATATGAAGGGTGCCTATTCTGATAATAATTGTGAGTGGAATGTCAATCTTTTTTACCGGAAAAACAATTTAATAATCGGTGTTGCATTGGGAGATATGGTAATCCGGAATGGTGTCGGAGAATTCAGGTATGCCGGAAATGCATTAAATATGGAAAACAGCGGCATATCATTTGATAGTATAAAAGGCCTGTATATTGAGAAAAAATCAGAGGAAACCGACCGGCGGAAGATGTATGCCAGTGAATGGGATGACCTGGGATTTGATCCGGCGGGAATACTTGCAAGGGACTGGGCAAAAGCAGAAGGGAAGATAATGGTCGAATTCGCCGGAGAGGGACAGAAAGTGGCACCGGCAGAAGAAGCGGTTTTGCAGGCGGCGGAAGCAGAGTGCTGTCCGGTTCCGGATACGGAGTGCGGTGATGAGAAAACACAGCCGGTAGTTTGTAATGATGAGTGGTATGGAAAACTAGCCGGAGAAAAGACGCATGTCTTTCTTTTTGCGGATGATGAGCTGTATGACATAATAGAGATTACACCGGATGACATAGAGTGCCTCCCGGACACCAACTGGGGGCTTAAAAACAACAGTTTTCTTAATCACGGTTATTTTCAGTTCAGACATCTGATCCTGGGAAAAATTTACGGCGGGGAGCCACAGAGATATTTTATCGGTGTTCCGGGTATTTTTGCCAGACGCGACCGCAATACGGCGGCAATGTTCGGGTTCAATCATTTTAAATTCAGTATGAGAAGCGATGTGCAGCTGAGCCAGTTCGGTTACTGGTACAGACAATTGGATTGTTAAGAAAATGCGGAAGAAACTTTAATGTCTCTTCCGCATTTCTTTGAAAAAATCCTGAAGCATGGTCCGGCATTCATCCACAAGGACACCGGACGTAAGTTCTGCTTTGTGGTTAAAACCGTCCATCTGCAGGAGGTTGATCACGGAGCCGGCACATCCGGCTTTGGGATTCATCGCGCCGACCACGACCCGCGGAATCCTCGCCTGGACAATTGCTCCGGCACACATCGGACAAGGTTCCAGTGTGATATACATGGTGCAGTCTTCCAACCGCCAGTCACCGATTACCTTGGCGGCTTTGCGGATGGCGATTATTTCGGCATGAGCAAGCGTGCTTTTATCGGTGTTCCGCCTGTTATAACCGCGTGCTATTATTTTATCATCATATACGATAACACATCCTATCGGGACCTCGTCTATTTTCGCCGCTTTGCGGGCTTGTTTAATCGCTTCGCGCATGTATTTTTCATCAGTTGTCATATCAAACACCTCGCATGTCTATTAACGAATAATGCCTGTGGTCACGGTAACGGCCGCGCATATAAACCAGCGAGCGGGACAGGCCTTCGTACTCAAAACCAAGTCTGGTCAGCAGACTCATTGAACGGAAATTGTCGGGCAGAGTGTAAGCATCGATGCGGTGCAGGTTCGCGTCGGTAAAAATTGCTTCAATGAGCCTTGAAATCGCTTCGATGGCATATCCGTTATGCCAGAACTGCGGCAGCAGCTTATATCCTATTGTACAGGAATTATAGATTCCGCGCTGGATGTTGGAAAATGAAGCGGTTCCGATAATGGTGTCCGGTGCGTCCTTAAGTTTCCAGAAATAGCGCATATATGTGCCGTGCATGAAAGCGCTGTATTCAGCGTAAAGACATGCACTCTGGTAATCGAGAGTGTAAAAATTAGGGTTTTTGTCTGCTTCGACAGGCTCAAAGGTCTGCCGTCCTTCCGAGTAAAAACTAAGAACCGGGACGGCGGCTGTGTTATCAAGAACCTGTAAAATGAGCCGCTTTGTCTCATATATGGTACGCATTGCCGGCACCTCTTCCAATCAAAATATGTAAATATTTTACCATCAGAGCGGGAAAACTTCAATTAAGAATATAAGATTAAAAAATAGATAAAATATTATCTATTTACGCTGAAAAACCTTGAATTTAGATAATATTTTAGCTATAATAATTATATATCAAGAACAGGTGGTAATGATATCCGATGAAAAAATACATCTGGGAAACCCCGGAAGAAATTAATCTTAATGTTGCGAAAAGAGTGCGGAATATAAGGCGCAGAAAACACATTTCGCAGAAGGAACTCAGCGAGAGGTCGGGAGTAAGCTATGGCTCGATCAAACGTTTTGAAAGCACCGGCAATATAAGTTTTATATCGCTGACCAGGCTGGCGGTGGCACTTGACGCGGCGGATGACATAAGAAATATGTTTACCGATGTCCCGTATGCGTCGATAGAGGAGGTAATCAATGAGCGCGGATAATTATAATTGAGGACATACGTGAACGCGTAATGACTGAATTGACAGAGTTTATGTAGGCGGATTATATTCCGTAATGAAATGAGGTAAATATGAGAAGGTATAAAATAATATCATTGGCAGGACTGGCAGTAATGTCTGTATTGGTTATATCTGCCTGTGGCAAATCAGTTAAGACCATGTCAACTATATCCATAAGCAGGTATGAGACCTCGCCGTATGAGGAGACCGAAACAACAGACATTAATGAGAGTGTTACCGATACGCACAATACAGAAACACCCGGCGTAAACGAAACGAACACCATTAATGAGGCAACAGCGCCGCCTAAAATTGCGAGGCTTGAGACAGAGGAGGAAGAGACATATAACTTCGATTATACATTACCGAATACATTCGAACAGCCTACCGCAAAAGAAAAACCGGATGAAGTCTCTTACATTAAAGGCATGTATAATGCTGAATTAAGCTGGGACGGAAAAGACCACAAAAAGAGTGTTGATGATGGGAAAGAACTTTCTGACCGGGAAATGCTTATAAGTGCACTGTCGGGCAGACATAGTTTTACATATCGCATACTGAAGACGGAAGATTCAAATTCACTATATATTTATGATAACAAGCCGATTAACATAGCCGAGTTGAGGTATATTTTATCAATATATGGATATGAACTGAACGATTTTACTACGGTTGATATGGACGGTGATGGCCTTAAAGAAGCGGTTGTCAGATGCGCATACGGAATACATAGGTTATGTATGATTTTTTATGTACAGGGTGGAAATGTTTACATGACTGCTTTTGAAGAGCGTTCCATGCCTTGTATTTTTAAGACATCAGGTGAGTTTATCGCTCCGGACGGAAGTATTTCGCGCATGAAATTCACATCTGAAAATGTGGATATTCAAAAAACAGTAACATACGATATCGATGATAACGGTGATGCAATATATTATATTAACGGTGATAACGTATCTGAATCAGAATATGACCACTTCTGTGACGAATGGGAAAGCAGCGGAACGAATTGTGAGTTTGTCAGACTGACGGCAGAGAATATCAATAAGTACCAATAAGTATCAAGTAAATTCAAATTTCTTGACATATTTTCGGAAAATGGGTATACTGAATAATGCCGTGTTCATAACGGTATAAATTAATATTGTTAATACATTTCCATGCAGCCGGGGAAGTAGCGGCTCCCTGTACCTGAAATCCGCTATAGCAGGGGTGATGTTCTGTTTCGGGCATTGCATATAATCGCTGCCCGGGCAGACCGGTGTTGAAATCTGGGTCTTGCGCAATAGGAATCCGTGAACCATGTCAGGTCGGGAACGAAGCAGCATTAAGCGGAACCTCCTATGTGACGCAAGGGCACCTGGATTGAGCCGGTATGTCCGGTAACGGGTTTTAGTGTAATGCACAACGCAGAACGCATGGATTTTTTTATGCCGGTAATTGCAAAGCATCATTGCATTATTGTCCCGGATTGGTTAAAATAATAAATATACAATACCTGTGCAGGCATCCGTAATGGACTGTCTGCTGCCCATAACAGCGGTAAGGAGGATTAAGATTATGCTCAGAATAGGAATGTTGACCAGCGGCGGCGACTGTCAGAGTCTTAATGCAGCGATGAGAGGAGTTGCGAAAGCACTCTACAGCGCACGTAAGGATGTTAAGATTATTGGATTTGAAGATGGATATAAGGGCCTTATTTACGGCAAATACCGTGAGATGAGTGACAGTGATTTTTCGGGAATACTCACGGAAGGCGGAACCATTCTCGGAAGTTCCAGACAGCCGTTCAAACTTATGCGTGTGCCGGATGAGAACGGGCTGGATAAAGTTAAGGCTATGAAAGATAATTATGCGAAGCTTAAGCTTGACTGCCTTGTAATTCTCGGTGGCAACGGAACACAGAAGACGGCGAATCTTCTCAGGGAAGAAGGACTTAATATCGTGTCACTTCCTAAGACGATAGATAATGATTTATGGGGAACCGATATTACATTCGGTTTTCAGAGTGCTGTTGATGTCGCTACGAATGCGATTGATTGTATTCATACCACGGCATCTTCACATGGCAGGGTATTTATCGTGGAAGTTATGGGTCATAAGGTCGGATGGATCACATTGCATGCCGGAATTGCCGGTGGTGCTGATATAATACTTATTCCGGAGATTCCTTACGATATTGATAAGGTTGTAAAGAAGCTCGAAGAAAGGAATAAGAAAGGCAAGAATTTCTCAATTCTCGCAGTTGCTGAGGGTGCGATATCTAAAGAAGATGCGGCACTCCCGAAGAAAGAACTTAAGAAGAAACTGGCACAGAATCCTTATCCGTCAGTATCTTATAAGATAGGCAAAGAGATCGAAGAAAGACTTGGACAGGAAGTCAGAATTACTGTTCCGGGTCATACACAGAGAGGCGGAAGCCCGTGTCCGTATGACAGAGTGCTTTCGACAATGTTTGGCGCAGAGGCTGCCAGACTTATTCTTAATAAAGAATTTGGCAAGATGGTTGCCATGAAGAATAATGAGATTACTTCCGTGCCGCTTGAGGAGATTGCGGGCAAACTTAAGACTATAGATCCGGAGTGCGCTATTATAAGAGATGCTAAGGTTCTCGGAATAGGATTCGGAGATTAGACAGGAGACGGAACGTGTCATATACAGCATTATACAGGAAATGGCGGCCGAACACCTTTGAGGATGTGAAGGGCCAGGACCATATAGTTAGAACATTAACCAACCAGATAGAGACGGATAGAGTCGGGCATGCGTATTTGTTTTGCGGAACGCGTGGAACCGGTAAGACGACCGTTGCCAAGATTCTTGCGAGAGCTGTTAATTGCGAACATCCGGTGAACGGAAGTCCGTGCGGCGAGTGCGAGGTATGTAAAGCGATTGCGAACGGATCGTCATTGAATGTTATAGAGATAGATGCGGCAAGTAATAACGGCGTGGACAATATCAGGCAGATACGCGAGGAAGTCTCGTACAGGCCGACCGAAGGCCGTTATAAAGTATATATAATCGATGAGGTTCATATGCTTTCGATAGGAGCTTTTAATGCTCTTTTGAAGACACTTGAGGAACCGCCCGAGTATGTTATTTTTATACTGGCCACAACAGAATCGCATAAGATACCTGTAACCATAATGTCCAGATGCCAGCGGTATGATTTTAAGCGTATATCGGTGGAAGTTATCACTGACAGGCTTAAAGAGCTTACGGCGGCAGAGCACGTTGATGTTGAAGAACGTGCACTTGAATATATTGCCAAGATGGCCGATGGGGCGATGCGTGACGCATTAAGTCTTCTGGATCAGTGCGTGGCATTTTATACTAATGGAACGCTCCGGTATGAGGATGTGTTGGAAGTCCTTGGAGCGGTGGACACAGAGGTGTTCTCGGATATGCTCCGTATGATAATTAACGGCGACATAACCGGAGTCATTAAAGAGTTAGATGAACTTATACTTGCCGGAAGGGATTTGTCACAGTTTGTATCAGACTTTACATGGTATATCCGTAATCTGCTTATGCTTAAGACATCGCCTGAATCAGAGAGCATGATAGATATGTCGGCGGAGAATATGGCGCGCCTTAAAGAAGAAGCATTTATGCTGGACGGCAGCGAAATGATAAGATATATAAGGATACTTTCGGAACTCACGCAGTCGATTAAGTTCGCAGGGCAGAAGAGAGTGCAGGTTGAGGTGGCACTTATCAAGCTTGCCAGACCGCAGATGGAGACTGATACGGAATCTCTTGCGGAGCGTATCGGAAGACTTGAGGAACTGGTTAAAGAGAAAGAAGATCTCATTGCACTTAATGCGATAAGACCGGAGATACCTGTTGGAAGTGTGTCCGTACCGCAGATATCGGCACCTCCGGCATCCAAGAGTATCAGGAAAGAGATCAAGGCGCTTCCGGAAGACCTTCGGAAGGTTGCCGAGAACTGGCGCGGAATTATAGGCCAGTCGGAGAATGTATATGCTAATTTTCTTAAGGAAACCAGAATAACGGTTGACGGTGATAAGCTTGTACTTGTCACGGAGAATGCGTTTGTACATGATTTTTTAAGCAAAGATAAATCAATGGATGCGCTTAAGGGCGTAATAGAAAATACAATAGGCAAAGCGGTCGATATAGAGATACGGCTGCTTGAACAGGGAAAGTCATTTGAAGATTCGTTTACAGATGTAGAAGAATACGTTAAAATGAATATATCAATAGAAGATTAAAGGAGACTGACAATGGCAAAACGTGGTGGTTTTCCCGGCGGAGGAATGCCGGGTAATATGAATAATCTGATGAAGCAGGCACAGAGAATGCAGAGACAGATGGAGGAATCCCAGAAAGAACTTGAGGAGAAGGAATTTACGGCAGCAGCCGGCGGCGGTGCCGTAGAGGTTACCATTACCGGTAAGAAAGAAGTTACCAAGGTTAAACTTTCTCCGGAAGTAGTTGATCCTGATGACATAGAGATGCTGGAAGATCTTATTGTTGCGGCTACCAACGAGGCAATAAGACAGGTTGAGGACAGCACACAGGAGTCCATGGCTAAGATTACGGGAGGACTCGGAGGAGGATTTCCTTTCTGATGGATTATTACGGAAAGCAGATAAGCAGGTTAATTGAAGAATTGGCAGGACTTCCGGGCGTTGGCGCCAAGACGGCGCAGCGCCTTGCTTTTCATATAATCAATATGCCAAAGGAGCGCGCGCAAGGACTCGCGCAGGCAATAGTCGATGCCAAGAACAATGTACATTATTGTAAGGTATGCCAGACACTTACGGACAGTGATGAGTGTCCTATCTGCCGGGATACACAACGGAATCATAAAGAGATTATGGTTGTTGAGAATACAAGGGACCTTGCGGCATATGAGAAAACCGGCAAGTACACCGGAGTGTATCATGTATTGCATGGGGCAATCTCGCCGATGCTTGGAATAGGTCCGAACGATATTAAGATCAAAGAACTTCTCATAAGACTTCAGGGAGATGTTGATGAGGTTATAATCGCCACGAATTCAAGCCTTGAGGGAGAAGCGACGGCGATGTATCTTTCCAAATTGATCAAACCGACGGGAATAAAGGTTACAAGAATAGCAAGCGGAGTTCCGGTTGGAGGAGACCTTGAATATATAGATGAAGTTACGCTTCTACGCGCGCTTGACGGGCGTACGGAGCTTTAGTATACGGAGGCACTTATGCCGCAGGAGCATATTTTAGTCAATGACATAATTGCAGACCACAAAGAGCGCATGCTCAACCTTAGAAAGTATTATCCTTTTTTCAAATTGTCTGAGGTGTCCTTCTCATGGTTTAAGGACGGTATTTATGACAATCTTGATATGGGATATATTCTTATGGCTGTCCTGCGCTTTTTTATTGAGGAAAATAACTTTAAAGAACGCGATGTTACATATCAGATGTATTATGATTTTATGAGCGCATGCATCAGACGTGATTTTGCCGTTACGCTCACACCGGAGGATAATAAGGTTCTGGTGGATTATATATTCGACAAACTCAAGAATGACGGAAGACCGTTTATGTTTGAGTATTATGACCCGGTTGACCGGGTACGCAGGGTATCGAGGGTGAAGCTGCTTGAGAGCAGAATACAGGATGGAACGGTATGGTATTCGATAAGTCCGGACGGAATAGAATTTTATCTTGAAACCAAGGAAATCAAGGATGAGAGCCGCATTAACGTAGAGCAGCTTCTTCTCGAGAAAATGATTGAGTCCGAAGATTTCAAGGGCGGAACAGAAGTCGTTAAGAGGATTAACGAGGAAGTGGAACGGTTGAAATTACGCCGCAATAAAGTGCTTGATATTCTCTCTGAGGATGTATTTGCCGGAGTTGATGCGTATGAGAATTTCTTTGATACGGGAATAAGATGGTTCGCGGACGAACAGAAATTGTTTGCCAAGAACAGGGAATTGATCGAATCGGCAATGAGCCGGTTTGGCGATGCGGACGATAGCCGTTCTTCAAAAGCTGCGGAACAGATATACAGACTTGATACGGAACTCAAAATAGCGATGAATAATCACAGTGAACTTCTTAAAGCCTGTACGGAACTTGGAATCAGGACTGATGAAATCGTGAGAAAAGCAAAGCTCGGCCGGTTAAGAAGCCGGTTTGATTTCAAGGGCGCACTTGATATTATGATTAAGAAGGACATGCCGCAGGCACTTGAATATGTGGTAAAACCGTTTCTTGGACTGAATATACATAAGACTTTTGATCTGGTCAAGGTCGAAGATATTCTCAGTTACAGGCCGTATGAGGCAGAGACACCTGAGCAGATAGAAGAAGAGACGGCGGCAGAGATTGTATTTGAGGATGAACTTGATGATGAACGATTCAGGCGGAATGCGGGTGCACTTATGCATGTGCTTCTGGAGATGCTCACGAAGAATGATGAGTTTACATTGGGTGAATACAATGACGCAGTTATGAACATTTTTGGCAGTGAAGTCTCCAAAAATGGGGATTATTATGCTTTTCTCGTACATCTTTGCGGAAAAAAAGATTATTTTATGCAGGCCGGCGAGAATACCGGAGAAACTTTTCTTGATGAAATCATTGCAGGACTTATGGACAGGGAAGAGTTCCTTAAATACAGCGGAATGCATTTTATACTTGAACTGGCGGATGGTAATTTGCACGAAATCATTCCTTATACGGGAATGAGCATTACTGATTTTACGATAAAAAGGATTTGACAGAGAGGCAGGGCAATATGGAGAACAGAAATCTTGAAAAGGCACTTGATATTGTGACCGCGCTTTTTATGGGCGAGGATGTGAAAGCCGGCGGCGCGAATGCGATGCTGTATGATGAGTATAGCCATAACAGCGAGGTATATGACTGTGTTGTACAGATTTTAAAGAGATTTGACATTAATCTGTATGAATATAACGATTCGCTTTTCATAAGCGCCGGTGCGGACAACAGAGTATTCGGCTATTCCAACGAGGAATTAAAGAAAATAATGGGACTCAGACTCAATAAAGAACTTTTTTTGGTGTACTTTATAATATATACGATCATAATCAGATTTTACAAAGATTCCATGACAGGGACATTTCTGGAATATATCAGGCAGGAAGATATTGTGAAAGCGGTGAGTGCATCTCTCGGAGGAATGATAGATCACTCATCCGGAATCGTGATGGATGAGGCGGAAGAAAAATCGTTCAAGGCAGTTGCACTTGTGTGGGACGAACTCCCGGATGTAAGTGTTGAAGACAAGGGAGGACAGAGGGCAGCAAAGAATTCGCGCATGGGATATGTGAAGCTGACATTTAATTTTCTGATTACGCAGAATCTGTTTATAGAATCGGGAGAATTGTATTATCCTACTCCGAGATTCAAGGCAATCGCCGAGAAATATTTTGAGGAAAACAGAGGACGGCTTCATGAGATTTTGTCGTCGGATAAGGAGGAAGATACAGATGCCGCAGATTAACAGAATCAGGGTAAACAATGTAAAATATAATTTCGGTACACAGTTTTATGATGATTTTATGATGCGTTTCTCATGCAGAAACAGTATATATGACCTTGCAAACGGTGGTGGCAAGAGCGTGCTTATGCTTTTGCTGCTGCAAAATCTGATACCTAACTGCACGCTTGATGACAAACAGCCGGTCGAGAAACTTTTCAGGACACCGGGTGTTAATACGGTAATTCATTCATTGATAGAATGGAAACTGGATGCGTGCGATGTAAGGGATGGTTACCGCTATATGACAACAGGTTTCTGCGCGCGTAAGGGTAAGGATAATTCCGAGGATTCACAAAGGGAGCTCGCGAGCATTGAGTATTTTAACTATTGTATTTTCTATAAGGAATTCGGTGACAACGATATTAAGAACCTGCCGCTTTCAAACGGAAGTGAACGTGTGACATACAATGGACTTAAGGCATATCTGCGTGACCTCGAAAAACATGATTATGGGGTTGAGGTGCACATTTTTGAACGAAAGGGAGATTACCAGAATTTCATAAGTAATTACGGACTTCATGAGAGCCAGTGGGAGATTATCCGCGGAATTAATAAGACGGAGGGACATGTCCGGACTTATTTTGAAAACAGTTATAAAACCACAAGGAAAGTTGTTGAGGATCTTCTTATTGAGGAGATAATCGAGAAATCCTATAATAACAGAATCCGCAACGGTGAGGCAGATGATGACGAAATGGCCAGGACACTTCTTGACATCAAGGACAAACTCATTGAACTGGCAAAGCGACGTGGTGAAATTGCCGGGTATGACAGACAGATGGAGCTGCTGGATGAATTTGCGGGCGGACTTGGGACAATTGGAGAATTGTATGACAGGAAAGAGCGTACAGCGGACGGACTTGTCGGATGTCTTATGGCATGCCGGAGAGAACTTGCGGGAAAGAAAGAGCAGCTGGAGAATCTTGAAAACACATACGCATCGCTGGATGAGGAATATGATGTGGCATCCGCCGGTGCAGCCCGTGCGGAGATAGAGGAAGAGTATAACGAACTGAATGAATTGAACAGCCTTATAGAGGAGACTATAGCGGCAAGAAATGCGATTTCAGACCGCAGCGCCGGTTTTAAAGAACAGATAAGGCTTAATGATATTGCGCTGGAGTACAGGGATTATACGGATGCGGGTGCAGAGTATGATAAATTAAAAGAATTGATTGCCAACCGAAGCAAGGATGATGAAGAGATAATTGAGTCCATGCACCGGCTGGCTGCTTTGAAATACAGATTTTATACCGAAAAAAGAGCATTAAATCTGGAGGGTCTTAACCGGGCAGAGGAAACGGCAGCTGACATTAAATCCGAATATGAGGCAGAGAAGGAGAAGGTGCGCGCTCTTTTTGCGGGGATGAGCAGCGAAAAGGGAATATATGATGAGGTCAACTCAATCTGCCTTTCCAAAGAAAGCAGCCTGATGGCAGGCCTTAAGGAGTGTTCGCTTATAGTTGCGGATGCGCTCGGCCAGGCATATGAAGATAACGGAAATGATATTGATAAGAGCCGGGAAAATATCGCGTCACTTGACGAAAATACCGCTAAGTGTGCCGGAATTATACGCGATAATGAGAAGAAAGCAGCTGTTGCACGGAACAGATATGAACGGATGAAGGCGGATTATGACAAAGCGGCGATGCGTTATGAAGCTGCCGTAAAGAGAACCGGACACATATCAACATTGTGTAATATATATAATTGCAGCCGTGATGCGTTGATACACACGATGCATCAGATATATGACAGCACATTAAAACAGCAGATAGAGAAGGAAAATGAAATTAACAGTCTTCAGGCATATCTTGGCAATATCAAAGAGCATAAAGTGCCTGATTATGACAGCAGATTTGAAGCGGTTCTCGATTACCTCAGGGGTCGTTATGGAAATGCTGTCCGTGCTGGACGTGATGCCGGCGTGGATATGATAATGGAATATCCATACCTGCCTTATGTGATCGTTGCCGGTGATGCGTATGATGCGATAGCGGCGGATAAGGTTATTTATTCGATGAACACCGGAACTTATATGGTTCCGATCATCAGAAACGAAATGGATTTCCCGGATGCAGGCAGTATGAATGCCGCATATAAGAGAATGGATTTTCTGTGGGATGAAGCGGCACTTGCAGCCGAGACAGATAATGTATCGGAGGAATTAAAGACGGCAAAAGAGAGTCTTGTGAGCATCCGCGATAAGGCCGAGGTTATAAGAGATGATATCGTGACCGCAAGAACTGTTTTAGAGGATGAACCGGCGGAAATAATCAAATCGGAGCTTGGTCAGATCGAAGAAGATATGGCACAGCTGCAGGATGAAATCGAGTTGTGTGACAGGACAATATCTAACGAAACTGTGAGAAATGAGGCATTGAAGAAGGCTCTTGCAGCTGAAAAAGAACATCTTGATGAATGTATGGCACGCAGAAAGATGCTTGAAGATAATCTTGCGATTTATGCCGAACTTATCGGGCTGCGTGAACGCAGAAAGAAAGTCCGTGCTGAGATGGATAAGGCCAGGGCGGAATACGATATTGCTGCCCGGAACGAGGAAAATCTTTCCGTGAAACTTGAAAATGCGGTCAATAATCGTGACAGAATAAGAGCTGATATTGATAGGGATGATGAAGTCTATAATAGTATTTACAGACCGTATTACCGTGAAAATGATGATGCCGCCAACCCTGATGGTATGCTTGAAGAGGCAGTCGATGCCAGGTTTGCGGCTTTGCAGGAGCTTATAACCGGCCGCAACGGTGATATAGAGGATAAGACAAGGCTTATGAATAACTGCCGCGCGGCAATGGATAAATCTGAGAGGAGCATAAAACGCAACGGTATGTCGCTTGAGGATGCCAAAGAGAATCTTGAAAAGGGACTGCTTGTAATACGCGATGAGGCATATATTGAGAACCTGCGTCGTGAAATTAACGATTCAGACCGCAAAGCGGCTGCCAAAGATTCCGAAATAGATGCACAGTCAGCTTCCAGAAACAGAATTGAAGGAAGCATTGAGCATGCGCGCAGGGTGTATGAGGAGAAATATGGCACATTTGAACGCATAAGCGATGATAATCCGAAGGAGAGCATAGCTGTGTTCAGGCATAAGATGTCTGAAATTACATCAAGACGGAGTGATATTAAATCGCAGATAAGACAGCTTGAAAATGATAACAGGGATGCGATGGTCATGGAACGAGACCTGGAAAGGATTGTCACCAATGCAGGACTTTCCGGACGTGAAACTGCTAATGGAATATTGACTGCGGATGTGTCTTCATATGATGAATTACGTAAAGAATATAACCGTGTTCTCAAAGAGGAAGACAGACTCAAAACAGATTTTTATAACAGAAAACAGAAACTTATAACTTCACTGGAGGACCTTAAGGCATATGAGCTTGCGCAGGAAATCATGGCATCGGTTGAGCTTCCGCAATGTGTGGCAGATGTGACGGCAATGGTGGATGGACTTAAACAGACCAATGAGTGTATAGCACTTGAACGTGACAGAATTGACAAAAGTCTTGGTGAGATGGAACATATTAAGGACAGGTTTGAGGACAGATGTATACAGATATGCAGCAATATCAGAACCGAACTTGACAGACTTCCTAAGTTATCGCGTATTACATTGGATGATGAGGTTATACCAATAATCACATTATCGGTTCCGTATATCAGGGAAGATATGTATAAGGACAGAATGTCAGTATATATCAATGAGACGGTGTCGGCGGCAGAAACCTTCCATTCTCCGGAAGACAAACTCAAATACATCAAGGGACGGCTTTCATGGAAGCGGTTGTTCTCAGTCGTAGTCCAGGATATGAACAGTATTAAACTCTCGCTTTACAAGAGGGAACATATTAAGGATCAGAGCCGTTATCTCAGGTACGAGGAGGCGGTCGGTAGTACCGGCCAGTCGCAGGGTATATACATACAGTTCCTTATAGCGATTATCAATTATATTGCGTGTCTGAATTCAGCCAATAAGGATTCACAGATAACCGGTAATACTATTTTTATAGATAACCCATTCGGTGCGGCGAAGGATGTGTATATCTGGGAACCGATTTTCGGTATGCTTAAGACCAACCATGTCCAGTTAATCGTTCCGGCAAGAGGCGCCACACCGGCAATTACCAGAATGTTTGATGTGAATTACATTCTCGGACAGAAACTTGTGGCAGGCAGACAACAGACAGTTGTTGTCGATTACAGAAGTCAGGTTAAAGCCGATGAGATGGAATATGTGCAGCTTGATTATGAACAGTCAACAATCGAGGATTTTTTTAACACATGATTTTTGACATTGATATGCCGCTGTGATACAATAAATTATTAGAGAAAATTCCGCTTTACAGAATGAGAGGTAATTGGTGTGGACCGAGTTGAATTTGGAATTAAACTTGAACAGATAAATAAATTACGTGACAAAGGCGATTATGAGGCAGCGGCCAAGGTCGTTGAAACGATCGAGTGGCGTAAAGTCAAGAAATGGTCAGAACTTGCCATTGCCGAGGACGTTTATGAGAGAGCCGGAAGGCTTAAGGATGCACGCAATATCTGTGTGTATGCCTATAACAGAAATCTCGGTGGCAAGAGGCTTATATATAAGCTCACGGAGATATCAATTGCGATAGATGATCTTGATGAAGCCGATGATTTGTATAACGAATTTGTAGAGGCAGCACCGAGGGATACGGAAAAATATGTCCTTATGTATAAGCTTAACAAGGCACGCAAGGCGCCGGTTGAACGCCTTATAGAGATTCTTGAAGAGTACAAGCAGAGTGAACTTGACGAACAATATGAATATGAACTTGCCGAACTATATGCTCAGGCGGGCAGAATTGATGAATGTGTGCGTGAATGTGATGATCTGATTCTCTGGTTCAATGAAGGAGAATATGTTGAGAAGGCATTGAGGCTTAAGAACCGTTATGCCAAGCTTACCAAATCACAGCAGGCCAAGCTTGATATGATGGAAGAATACCGCGCGGCCGGTATGGAATACAGCACGGTTATGCCGGAATATGACAGCGAACCTGATATTGAACATGAGGAAGTTAAGGAACCTGAACCGCAGGAAGAATACAAGGTACAGGAAAAAGATTATTCTATATATGATACTCAGAACATACAGGCACAGCTTGCCGAAAGCATGGCGAAGATTCTTGGTGGAATAAACGGTCCGGGAGAAGAAGAGGCGGTTGAGCCGGAAATAACCGAACCGGCCGGAATTGAAGAACCGTCGGAGACCACTGAAGCCGTGGAACCGTCGGAGACCACTGAATTCATGGAACCGGAGGAAGACACATGGGAAGAGCCGGAAGAAACCGAAGAGCCCGAAGAACAGCCGGAGGCGGAGAAAGAACCGGAAGAAGCCGAAGAACAGCCGGAAGTAGAGAAAGAGTCTGAGCCGGACAGTATTGAAGATAAGTATAAAGATATATATGAGGGCATAGACGAACCGACCAAGGAAATCCGAATTAATACGCATCATTGGAACAGATACAGAAGCGTTATGGAAGATGACACTAAAGAACCGATGACAGCAGATATTCCATTGCCTGAGGGAGCGCTTCCTAAATATATCGTTGAGAAGAGTGAGATGGAGGGCGAGGCCGGTACCAATCCTGAATTCATTATAGAAGATTTTGAGACGATCATAGAGAAGCAGGAAGAACCGGTGGAAGAAGAGAGCGTCGCAGAGACAGCTGAACCTGAAGAAGATGATGAGTACATGGTTAGACTGGTAACCGAAGATGACGAACCGCAGGAGGAACCGGAAACCAATGAGACGGGGCCGGAAGAGTCATTGGAAGAAGCTGTGAAAAAAACAGTTTCGGAAGCTGCAGAGCCGGAGGAAAGTGAAGTAATAGACGGTCAGATGGACATAATGCAGTGGATGGAATCCATGCAGGATACAGCCGTAGAAGATACACCGGAAACTGATACGGAAACTGAAGCTGCAGAGCCGGAGAAAATACCCGATGATGAACAGATGATCAATGATGCAGCGGAAGATGCCATTAATGATATTGCAGCCAGACTTATGGCCGAAGTCAGGGAAGAACTGGATGCCAGAGCCGGCGAAGAAGCACCGACAATGATTGCCGAAGAAGAGTACATTGATGATGAAGCTGACGATGCCGGAGAAATAATGGCTGATGATGAGGCAGAAGAAGAATTTTCAGAAGAAGAGATTGCCGCATATGAGGAAGAACACAGTGCGGCCGAAGATGAGATAACGGCTGCGGCTGAAGATGAGATAACGGCTGCGGCTGAAGAAGACAACGACAATGACTATGTCCTTAAGCCTTCGGAACGCCGGTATCTGCAGAAATATCTCTTCATCAGCGGAATGGAAGAGACAGCTGCTGAGATTATCAATAATAAGAAACGTGAAGTCCCGGACGGAACCTCTGCACACGGTAATATTGCCGTAGTCGGAAGGGCCAAGACCGATAAAACGGATTTTGCAATCGATTTATTCAAGGCACTGCACTCGGAGGACAACAATAAGAAACTACGCATAGCCAAGACCAATGCGGCGGCTATAAACAGTAAGAGCATATTGGCATCTGCGGATAAGCTTAAGGGAATCACTCTTATCATAGAAAATGCCGGACAGCTTACCAAAGAATCGGCCAGGGAACTTGCACAGGTAATGGAAGGCGATACAGAATCAATGCTTGTAATCATAACAGGTGAGGATTATTCGATTAACCGTGTTTTTACAGAAGTTCCGGATCTTTCGAGAATGTTTGACTATCGTGTTGAGGTCAGAAGATATTCGGTAAATGAACTTGTGGCAGCAGCTAAGGACTATGCGCGTGAAAAAGGTTATATTATAGGTGAGAAAGCATTACTTAAATTATACCTTCTTGCAGGAGGCATTGATACCGGAGATGCTACCAAAGCAGTTGAAAGTATCAGAGAGATTGTGGATGATGCGATTGAACGTGGCAGTCGCAAGGGAAAACGCCGGACATCCAGGAAAAACGGCGGGTTGATCATACTTAAAGACAAAGATTTTATATCGTGACGAAGGAGGCAGAATGATGCTTGAAGAATTGAAAGAAAAAGTTCTTGATGCGAATCTTGAACTTGTAAGACAGGGACTTGTAATTTATACATGGGGCAATGTGAGCGGGATTGACCGTGACAGTAATCTTGTTGTAATTAAGCCAAGCGGCGTTGATTATGACGGAATGAAAGCATCTGATATGGTAGTTGTTGACCTTGACGGTAATGTTGTGGAAGGAAGTTACAGACCGTCTTCGGATACGCCGACGCATGTGGAATTATATAAGCATTTTAAGGACATGGGTGCGGTGGTTCATACACATTCACATTGGGCAGTTTCATTTGCGCAGGCAGGAATGCCTATTACGGCATTCGGAACAACCCATGCAGATTATTTCTACAATGATATAATCTGTACACGGGCATTGACCAAAGATGAAGTGGAAAGTGATTATGAGACCAATACAGGTAAAGTAATCATCGAGGCGATAGACGGAACGGATGTTATGGCTACACCGGGAATACTTGTCCGTAACCATGGACCGTTTGTGTGGGGCAAGGACCCTGCCAATGCGGTATACAATGCGACTGTTATGGAACATGTTGCGGAAATGGCATATAATACAATGGTACTGGATCCGAGAGCACAGAGAGTTCCGCAGTATCTTCTGGACAAGCATTATAACCGTAAACACGGAGCCAATGCTTACTATGGACAGGATAACAGATAGACAGTAAATAACCGCGGTACTTTGATATGTACCGCGGCTTTATTCTGTAATTATTTATCTAAATCCGATGTGCAGCATGGACATTTAACAGCCTTGATGTTAATTTCCGACATGCAGTAAGGACAGATCTTTGTAGTCGGCTCAGCCGGCTTTTCTTCTTTCTTCTTAATATTTCTGAAGGCATTGATTGTCTTGACTACAATGAAAAGACAGAGTGCCGTGATGAAGAAAGTGATGACACAATGGCTGTGAATGCAGAACCAATAATCATACCTACGGCAAGATCGATTACGTTTCCCTTGGATATAAATTCCTTGAATTCGTTAAGTATTTTTTTCATGTGTGCCTCCTGCGTGTGTATCGTCCGCATCTGTAGTATTGCGCGGAACAATGTAAGCTCTGACTTTAATTATCCTGTTTTTGTCACATTTTTCGACTATGAACTTAAGCCCGTCAAGGTCGACTTCATCGCCTTCCTGCGGCAGCCGTTCAAGGTGTTTGACAATGAGACCTCCGATTGAATCATAATATTCTGAAGCATCCTCGTCCTTAGGAAGTTCAAAGATATCATCAATATCGTTAAGTTTGGCAGAACCTGATAAAAGGTACTCAGTATCATTGACTTTGACAATGTCATCCTCTTCATCATAGTCATACTCATCACGTATTTCACCGACAATTTCTTCAAGAAGATCTTCAAGTGTAATCATTCCGACGGTGGAACCATATTCATCAACAACTATGGTAAAATTGTTGGAGGTCTTACGCATCTCGGTCATAAGTTCCGAAATATCCTTGAATTCGTATGTATAATATGGTTTACGAAGAATATTGCGGACATTGAATTCGGTTCCCTTGTCACAGAGAAGAAGGTCCTTAACATTAATAATACCTATCACGTTATCGACATTATCCTCATATACCGGAAGACGGGTGTATTTATCCTCGCGGAACACCTCAACAATCTCTTCGTAGGTACTGTTTACGGAGATACATGTCATATCAATGCGGGGTATCATTACGTCCTTGGCCTGGGAATCCCCGAAATCAAACACGTTGCTTATCATGGCATGTTCGTCATTCTCGATAACGCCTTCTTCGTGGCTTACATTGACGAGAGTACGAAGTTCATCCTCGGTTATGGAAGCCTGGTTCTTGTCAGACTTAAATCCGAGTATAAAAAGAAACGCCGATGAGACCTTGTTCAATATAAAAATTACCGGTGTAAACACTATCATAAGCAGCCAGATTATGCTGCTGTATGCCGGCGCAATTTTATCCGCATTGGCGGTTGCGATGGTCTTTGGCGTTATCTCACCGAAGATGAGAACCACGACCGTCATGATTCCGGTTGCAATGCTGACGGCGGAATTGCCGAAAAGCGACTGCGCAACCATCGTCGCAAGCGCTGAAGCTGAAATGTTTACAAGGTTGTTGCCGATAAGAACGGCGCTGAGCATTTTGGCGGAATTCTCACGAATCTTGAGAACTCTGGCAGCTCTTTTGTTGCCGTCGTCTGCGAGTGAACGCATACGAATGAGATTAACCGAGACAAATGATGTCTCAGCAGATGAAAAAAATGATGACAGAGCAATAAGCACTACAAGTGCTACTATCTGTATCGCGACACTGGGGTCCAAAGTATCAACTCCTTTAAATTTTTTTATGTATATGATAATAACATTTATATATGAATAATTCAACAAATTTATTGGATAACGATGTAAAATTGTGCTATACTAAAATATCCGAATGCTTAAGGAGAGACAGAATATGTATATAATAGCGGGACTCGGTAATCCTGAGTCCAAATACGATAAAACGAGACATAATATAGGTTTCAGGCTGATAGATGAACTGGCGGTCAGAAACGGGATAACATTCAGCGACAGGAAACATAACGGACTTGTTGGTAAGGGCATTATAAGCGGAGAGAAAGTAATTTTACTCAAGCCGCTCACATACATGAACCTCAGCGGTGAATGTGTAGGTCCTGCAGCAGATTATTATAAAGTAGAGCCTGAGAATGTAATCATTCTCTTCGACGACATCAGTCTTGATGTCGGCAGAATCAGAATCCGCAAGAAAGGCAGTGCCGGTGGGCATAACGGAATCAAAAGCATTATTGCGCACCTTGGAAGTGAGAACTTTTTGCGTCTTAAGTTTGGTGTCGGGGATAAGCCGAAGGAAATGGATCTTGCCGATTATGTTCTCGGAAGATTTTCATCCCAGGATGAGGCTACGGTATCCGAAGGAATTAAAAGGGCGTGTGAGGCGGTTGAATGCATGATCGGTGAAGGATGCGATGCAGCCATGAACAAATATAACGGGTAGGAATTATGAATGTATTGGAACTGCCGGTCCGCGAACTGGCATACTATGATAATATAATATACGACCTGAAGAAAACAGGCAGGGTGCCGGTGGCTTTTGGATGCGTTGAGCAGCAGAAGCCGCACTTTATTTATGGAGTAGGTAAGGAGTTTAAGTACAGACTTATTGTGACCTATAATGAAATAAGGGCAAGGCAGATTTACGAGGATTACCGTGCAATGGACCGTAATACGGTATATTATCCGGCGAGGGATTTTATTTTCTATAGTGCGGACATACACGGAAACCAGCTTGCGAAGGAACGTCTTGAAGCAGTGCACAGACTTTCGGAAGAACCGTCCTTGACGGTAGTGACGACAATTGACGGCTGTATGGATAAACTTATGCCTGTGCAGGTATATGAGCGGTACACGATAAGAATAGCGGCGGATGATGACATTGATGTTGACGAACTTGCAGAGAAACTTTCGCTTATGGGATATGAACGCTGTGCCCAGGTTGAATTTGGCGGACAGTTTGCAGTCAGGGGCGGAATAATTGATGTATATCTGCTCACGGCAGAGAATCCGTACAGAATAGAACTCTGGGATACACAGGTGGACTCCATAAGAAGTTTCGATGCCGAAAGCCAGCGTTCGATTGAGAATGTCGAAGATGTGACAATTTTTCCGGCAATAGAACTTATTCCGGATGATAACATGGCGGATGCGATGGAAAGCCTTGAAAAAGAGACAAAAGAGTATGCCGCACGGCTTGAGAAGGATAACAGACTGGCGGAAGCAGCACAGATTAAGAAGAATTTTGAGCAGCTTAAGGAGAAACTTTTTGTCCTTAAAGATTACACCGGATGTGACAGTTATATAAATTCATTTGTTAAGACGGGTGTCTCATTAATTGATTATTTTGACCGGCAGAGTACACTTGTTGTGCTGGATGAGCCGAACCGGATTGATGAGAAAATGCGTGTATCAACAAAGGAATTCAGTGAAAGTATGTCTCACAGGCTGGAGAAGGGAAATATCCTTCCGTCACAGACGGATGTGCTTTTCGGAGAGGGCGAAATTTACGCCAAAATAGGTGCAAGATATGCGATGGCGGTTGCGACACTTGACTGCAGGCTCCCGCTTCTGCAAGTATCGGGACATTATAATATCAACTCAAAAAGTATCGCATCATATAATAATTCTTTTGAAACATTAATATCCGATATCAATTCATGGAAAAAGCAGAAATATCGCATTATTCTTATGTCATCATCAAGAACCAGAGCACAGAGACTTGCGTCGGACTTAAGGGATAACGGCGTGACAGCCATATATTCCGATAACGCAGACAGAGAACCTGTCGAAGGCGAGGTTATGACACTTGGAGGCAGATTAAGACGCGGATATGAATATCCGGATCTTAGATTTGTTGCCGTTGCAGAGGACGATATTTTCGGTACATCCAGGAAAGAGCGGAAGAAAACCAGAAATACCCAGGGAACACCGATTTCGGGATTTGCGCAGCTGAACATAGGTGATTATGTAGTGCATGAAAATCACGGACTTGGAATTTATCGTGGTATTGAGAAAATTGAGGTCGACAAGGTCGAGAAAGATTACATTAAGATAGAGTATGCCGGCGGCGGTAATTTGTACATTCTGGCAACACAGCTGGATATGATACAGAAATATGCCGATGCCGAAGCTAAGAAACCAAAGCTTAATAAGCTTGGAACCGCTGAGTGGACCAGAACCAAATCCCGTGTCAAGACGGCTGTAAGGCAGGTGGCAGATGAACTGGTGAAACTTTATGCGATAAGACAGCAGAAGGAAGGATACCAATTCAGTCCGGATACACCGTGGCAGAGGGAGTTTGAAGAACTTTTTCCGTATGAGGAGACGGCCGATCAGCTTGGTGCGATAGAAGATACCAAAAAAGACATGGAAAGCCGCAAGATAATGGACAGACTTATCTGCGGGGACGTTGGATATGGCAAAACGGAGATTGCAATGAGGGCTGCGTTTAAAGCTGTGCAGGATAACAAACAGGTGGCATATCTTGTGCCTACGACCATCCTTGCCAAGCAGCATTTTACCGGTTTTGACCAGAGAATGAAGGATTTCGGCGTCAATGTTAAAATGTTGTCCCGTTTCTGCACACCGAAAGAAATCAGGGAAACTATTGAAGGCCTTAAAAAAGGTCTTGTTGACGTTGTGGTCGGAACACACAGAATACTCTCTAAGGATATAGTATTTAAGGACCTCGGACTTCTTATAATAGATGAAGAACAGCGTTTCGGCGTTACACATAAAGAGAAAATCAAACAGCTCAAGGACACGGTGGATGTTATAACACTCACGGCAACACCGATTCCAAGGACGCTTCACATGAGTCTCATAGGGATCAGGGACATGAGCGTATTGGAAGAGCCACCGGTGGACAGACTTCCTATACAGACGTTTGTCACGGAATATGATGAAGAGATGGTCCGTGAAGCCATTAACCGTGAACTTGCCCGTGGCGGACAGGTATACTATGTTTATAACAGAGTTCAGGGCATAGACGAATTTGCCCTGAATATAAGCAAACTTGTTCCGGATGCCAATGTAGCTTTTGCGCACGGACAGATGCATGAGCGTGAACTTGAGAAAATAATGGTCGATTTTGTCAACGGAGACATAGATGTACTTGTATCGACTACAATCATTGAGACCGGACTTGACATACCGAATGTTAATACTATTATCATACATGATTCAGACAGGTTCGGTCTGTCACAGCTTTATCAGCTCCGCGGACGTGTCGGCCGTTCCGGCCGTGTGGCATATGCTTTTCTTATGTACAGGCGCGATAAAATCCTCCGCGAAATTGCCGAAAAGAGGCTCAGCGCAATCAGGGAATTTACCGAACTGGGTTCCGGTTTTAAAATCGCCATGAAAGACCTTGAAATCCGTGGCGCAGGCAATATTCTGGGTGAGGAACAGCACGGACATATGGAAGCTGTGGGATATGATTTGTATTGCAAACTTCTTAACGAGGCAGTCGCCAATCTTAAAGGAATCGATACCGGTGAGGATTTCGAGACGGTCGTGGATATAGATGTGGATGCTTTTGTACCGGCAACCTATATAAGAAGCGAGGCTCAGAAACTGGATATATACAAGAGGATTGCGGCTATTTCGACAGCGGAAGAATTGTCCGATATGACGGACGAACTTATGGATCGTTTCGGAGATGTTCCTAAGTCGGCAATGAACCTTATGCGCACAGCGTATATCAAATCAATCGCGCATAAGGAATACATTCTTGAAATCAAGGCCGGACGCAAGGAAATGAAGATTAAGATGTTCCCGAAGGCTAAGATAGATCCGCTTAAAATTCCTGAATTTATCCGGAGTTACGGAAACAGAATGCGGTTTACCAACGGTGAAATACCATATTTCACATATTATTTTGACAAAGAAGAAGTAAAAAACAGCGACAGTTATATTAAAACAGTTACTTCGGTAATAGAAAGCATGAATGTGCTTGGAGGGCAGTGATGAAAATTCTTGTTATTTTTACCGGTGGGACCATTGGCAGTGAAGCATCCGGTGAGTATATCGGCATTGACGGAATCAAACCGTACAAATTATTACAAATGTATGCGGAGGCATACCCTGATGAGGCCCGGGATGTCAGGTTTGATACAGAATCTCCGTATACAGTGTTAAGTGAGAATGCTGATGGAAATACTTTTAAGAAACTTTTTGATGCGGTAAGTCAGGGAGTGGATGCCGGATATGACGGAATCATTGTCACACACGGAAGCGATACGCTCCAGTATGGCGCAGCTGTCGCGGCATATGCAGCCGGATGTGATTCAATTCCGGTAATTATGGTCGCGAGCAATTATGTGCTTGAAGATGAACGGTCCAACGGACTGGTTAATTTCCGCTCGGCGGTACTTTTTATAAAGGGAAGATACGGAACCGGTGCCTATGCGGCATATGCCAACAGAGGCGGCAGATGCAGGATTCACTGCGCGCTCGAACTGATGCCGCACAGAATGTTTGATGATTCCTTGCATAGTGTGAATGAGGAATATTACGGTGAATTTGATGATGGAAGATTTATAAGGACGAACCATGCGTGTCCAAAATACGGCAGAATACAAGAAACACCGGAAACTCCGGACGGATGTATTGGAATAATGTGTATGAGTGTACATCCTGGAATGGTATGTCCTGAGATAACTGACAGTGTGAAAGCAGTTATTATTGAAAGTTATCATTCCGGAACTGTATGCACGGATTATCGACCGTTTTGTGAAATGCTTGAAAAGGCAGCAACGCTTTCAATACCGGTTTATCTTGTCGGAGCATACGAAGGGCAGGATTATGAGAGCTGCGCAGCATATAAACATATGGGAATACGGGTGCTAAGCAAAATCCCTCAGGCAGCTGCATATGTGGGAATCTGGCTTGGCGTTATTTAGAAACCAACGTATAATCACGCTCAAAAAGCTCATTGCACAGCTGTTCTTTCAGAACGGTCCAGTCAACTCTGGCAAGCAGTTTTTCGCAGATGAAAGACTTGCTTTTCTGCCGGTACCGGGGCATCTGATTGTGTGAGAGAATGTTGGATAACTCATTTTTCCACAGCCATGACATCTGGCTGGCTTTGAGAACGGACGGGTTGTCTGCGGCAGGACGTACTTCATCGATTATGACTTTCCGGTTGTCCTCGTATATGCAAAGTATTCCCCAATAATCCGGAATGTGCCCGGCGACATGTTTTACATGCCTCAATCCGGTTACAATATAATTAGAGTCACAGAACTTGTTGTAATCTTTGACCTGGCGTTCCAGCCGGTCATATGTGTCGGCATTGCTTTTGATTTCCAGCCCGACAATGCGTTGCGGAAGAACCATGACAACATCGGCACGCGAACGGCCCATATTCAGTTCCTCAAGAATACGGGATTTGCCGAAGCGTTCCTCCAGATAATAAAAAAGAGGCTCGCGTATATCTTTATCGTATAGCATATATTTTCTCCTAAAAATGTGTGAATTCTTGTAATTGACACATTTATATGATAAAATATTATTAATTAAATGTAAATATGGGGAATCAGGGAAAATAAAAACATGTACCAGAACAGAGAAAATATAAAGAATTTAATATTGTACCTTGTGGACCTGGTGTCAGTATTTGTCAGCTATTTTGTAGCTAACTGCATATGGCTCGGTCTTGTCAAAGGATATCATATACTGCATAGAGCAGAGCTGCTTGATGCACTTGGAATAGTGTTGTTTTCATTTGCTATTGTTGTATTTATTTTTAATGTGAACAGGGATTTCTTTAAGCGGAATACGTATGAAGAATTTATGTACTGCCTGAAGATAAATCTTATTTTTGCATCAGTTTACGCGGTCCTTCTTTTTGTGAAAGGCAATTCCGATCTCGCATCAAGAGGAGTGTTTGTTATTACACCGATTCTTAATATCGGAGTGATGCACGCGGCTCATTATGCAGTGAAATACTACCTCACAAGGGTTTACAGTAAGAAAAAGAAAAATGTCCAGTTTTTCCTTGTCACGACTAAGGAACGTGCGGTGTATGCGGTTGAACAGCTTAAGAAAAACGAGAGCTGGGTAAGCAGAATCTATGGAATGTGTATCGTGGATGATAATATGACGGGCCAGGAAATTGACGGAGTTCCGGTTTGCGCCGACAATGATACTTTCATAGATTATATACGTAAAGAAGTTGTTGATGAGGTTTTTATCGATGTGCCGTATGCGACCGGTGCATCACTCAGACAATACATTATGGAATTAGAGAATATGGGTGTCGTTGTACACCTTAATATAGAGATTCTTGAGAATTTCAATGATTTCAAGAAATCATTGTCAATGCTCGGCAATATACCCGTCATCACTTTTGCCAATAATTATTATGATGCCAATAAAATGCTCATTAAGAGGATTATGGACATCATTGGTTCGCTGGTGGGAATTGTTTTGACATTAATTGTCACTGTTTTTCTCGCTCCGGTACTTCTTATAGAGTCACCGGGTCCGCTCATTTTCAAGCAAAAGAGGGTTGGCAAGAACGGCAGATATTTCTATCTGTACAAATTCCGTTCCATGTACAAGGATGCGGAAGAACGTAAGAAGTCGCTGATGGCTCAGAACGAGATGAAGGGTCATATGTTCAAGCTCAAGGATGATCCCCGTATAACCAAGGTGGGTAAATTTATCCGTAAGACAAGCATAGACGAGCTTCCGCAGTTTTTTAACGTTCTGCGCGGTGATATGAGCCTTGTCGGAACGAGACCTCCGACAGTTGATGAGTTCAAGAAGTACGAGGGATATCACAAGAGAAGACTCAGCATGAAACCGGGTATTACCGGTATGTGGCAGGTCAGCGGAAGAAATAATGTCAGCGACTTTGAAGAAGTTGTCAAACTTGACCTTGAATATATTGATAACTGGAATATAGGACTTGATTTTAAGATACTTTTTAAGACAATAGGAATCGTGTTCGGACACAAGGGAGCCACTTAAGGATGGATATTAGGATTTTAATTGCCGCTCATAAACCATACGGATTTGCGCAGGATGATATTTATATGCCGGTTCAGGTCGGAGCCGCGCTCAATGATAAATTCGGTGCGGCATGTGATGATACGGGTGATAATATATCGGACAAGAATCCGTATTACTGTGAACTGACTGGCTTATACTGGATGTGGAAGAATGTCAAAGCTGATTATTGCGGACTTGTGCATTATAGGAGATATTTTGCTGTGCGCGGGTGCAGGCGGCTGTTTGGCAGGAACAAATACGATGCCATAGCCGGACGCAAGGATATTGAAAAACTTCTTGCGGATTGTGATATCATTCTTCCTTCCAAGAGACATTATTATATTGAGAGCCTTTATTCACATTATGCGCATACGCATTACGGGGAACATCTCGATATTACACGCGATATCATACATGATAAGTATCCGGAATATATTGAAAGCTATGATAAGGTAATGAAACAGCGCAGCGGTCATATGTTTAATATGATGATCATGAGCCGTGACAAACTGGATGCTTATTGTACCTGGCTTTTTGATATTCTTGGAGAACTTGAAAAACGTGTGGATTATAAGGGCTATGATGCTTTTCAGGCAAGGCTTTTTGGCAGAGTGAGTGAATTGCTGTTAAATGTATGGGTGGTTCACGGCGGATACCGTTACAGAACGCTTCCGACTGTCAGTACGGAACGCATGGCGTGGGGACGTAAGATCAAGTCTTTTATCACCGCCAAATTTGGTGGACGCAAATACGATAAAAGTTTCTAAAGGCTATAACAAAAAGGCCGTCCGGTGAATTCACCGGACGGCTTATTAAATGTCTTAATATTCTTAATTAAGCCTGTGGACCTGCACTTACGAGTGCCTTACCTGCATCGTTGCCTTCGTATTTAGCGAAGTTCTTAACGAATCTTGCAGCAAGATCTTTAGCCTTAGCTTCCCACTCTGAAGCATCAGCATATGTGTCACGAGGATCAAGGATTCCTGAATCTACACCAGGGAGTTCTGTAGGAACTTCGAAGTTGAAGTAAGGAATTGTCTTAGTAGGAGCATTCTTGATATCTCCGTTAAGGATAGCATCAATGATTCCACGGGTATCTTTGATGGAGATACGCTTTCCTGTTCCGTTCCATCCTGTGTTAACAAGGTATGCCTTAGCACCGCTTGCCTTCATCTTCTTAACAAGCTCTTCTGCATACTTAGTAGGATGAAGCTCGAGGAATGCCTGTCCGAAACATGCTGAGAATGTCGGTGTAGGCTCTGTGATTCCACGCTCTGTACCTGCAAGCTTAGCAGTGAATCCTGAAAGGAAGTAGTACTGTGTCTGCTCAGGAGTAAGAACTGATACCGGAGGAAGTACTCCGAATGCATCTGCTGAAAGGAAGATTACGTTCTTAGCTGCAGGAGCTGATGAAATAGGACGAACGATGTTCTTGATATGGTTAATAGGATAAGATACACGAGTATTCTCTGTTACGCTCTTATCTGTGAAATCAATCTTACCGTTCTCATCAAGTGTTACGTTCTCAAGGAGAGCGTCACGAGTGATTGCATTGTAGATATCCGGCTCTGAATCCTTATCAAGGTCGATAACCTTAGCATAGCATCCGCCCTCGAAGTTGAATACGCCGTTATCATCCCAGCCGTGCTCATCATCACCGATAAGGAGACGCTTAGGATCTGTTGAAAGTGTAGTCTTACCTGTTCCTGAAAGACCGAAGAAAATAGCTGTATTTTCACCGTTCTTATCAGTGTTGGCTGAGCAGTGCATAGAAGCGATGCCCTTAAGTGGGAGATAGTAGTTCATCATTGAGAACATACCTTTCTTCATCTCTCCGCCGTACCATGTGTTAACGATTACCTGCTCACGGCTTGTAATGTTGAACATAACAGCTGTCTCAGAGTTAAGACCGAGTTCTTTATAATTCTCAACCTTAGCCTTGGATGCATTGTAAACAACGAAATCCGGCTCGAAGTTCTTAAGTTCTTCTGCGGTTGGTTTAATAAACATATTGGTAACGAAATGTGCCTGCCAAGCAACTTCAACGATGAAACGGATAGCCATACGTGTATCCTTGTTAGCTCCGCAGAATGCATCTACTACATAAAGCTTCTTATTAGAAAGTTCTTTGATTGCAAGATCCTTAACTGCAGCCCATGCTTCCTGTGAAGCAGGATGGTTATCGTTCTTGTATTCATCGGATGTCCACCATACAGTGTCCTTTGAATTCTCATCAACAACGATGAATTTATCTTTAGGAGAACGTCCTGTATAGATACCTGTCATAACGTTAACGGCACCGAGTTCGCTGACCTGACCCTTTTCGTATCCTTCAAGGTCTTTTTTGGTCTCTTCCTCGAATAACATCTCGTAAGAAGGATTGTGTACAATTTCAGTAGCGCCGGTAATACCGTATTTGCTTAAATTAAGTTCTGACATTTTGCATTTACCTCTTTTCTTTCTTAGTGTGTATTTCTCTTTCCATATTATACATAATTCATTTTTAAAATCAATAAAATAAATCTAAATTTTTTATCTAAATTACAAAAAAAGCTTTAAAACTTATATTTTTAATATTTACATTGAAGTTATTGATAAAAATGTATATTATATAATTAATAACAGCCGGGTACACGGAGGAATTTATTAATGAAAAAGATAATTATAGTCGGTGGAGGAATCGCGGGACTCGCAGCGGGCATATACGGTTTGAAGGCCGGAATGGCTGCTGAGATATATGAGAAAAATCCGGTTGCCGGCGGAAGCTGCAGCGGATGGTACAGAGGAGATTATTTTATCGACAACTGTATACACTGGCTGACCGGAACCAAACCCGACACGCCACAGTACGGAATCTGGCAGGAGCAGGTGTCGTCAACGACGAACACCCCTCAGAATTATTTTCAAATGTTTTTTCAATGTCATCAAGCGGAATATTGTCAATACTCAAAGGCTTATTACTTGCATTGATAATCAAAGTGAAGCGGTCATCATATAGATAAACAGAATGAACAAATATATTTATAATTGCCCGTCGCTTATTGAAATCATCAAGTGGCATTTCACATACATAATCAAGGAAAGCCAAAATTTGCGCTTCGGATAAACTGATTTTCTTGTTGTTTTCAACAGCAAGTTGTGATTCCAATTCTGATTTTTCCGCTTGTCGCTGATTAAGTCTTTCGGTAAACATATCAACCGCCTGTCCTTGTTCAATAGCTTTCCACAGGTTTTCAATGGCAGTATCAACTTCTTTAATTGCTTTTTTGATTTCTCGCACCGATATGTTATCGGGATTTTTGTTACATTCCTCCGCAACTCGATTTGCAATATATTTTATCTTATCATCTGTCAACATTTTAAGACATTCATTGATTACCCTGTCTTCCATATATTCTTTACCGACAATCTTTTTATCGCACTCCTTTTTACGAGCTTTTTTGCACATATAATAATGATATTGCTTACCTGTCTTGCCTGTGCCTCCATATCCTACCATCATTTCTTTGCAATGACCGCAAAATAGTTTTGTAGTTAAAAGATATTCGTTTTTACCTCGTGTGCGAGTCGGTGCAGATTTGTTTTTATTCATAATTTCCTGTACTCTGTAAAATAAATCGTCATCCAAAATGCGTGGCATTCCGCCGGGTGTCTCTTTCCCCTTGTACAAATATATGCCGATATAACGCTTGTTTTTCAGAACTTTGCTTGCATTTGTTTTTGCATTTTCTGCAAAGGCTGTTGTATGTTCTTCTGCCTGTTTCGGGGTTTATGAAGAAATCCCATTCTTGTTTTGCTCGTTTTGATAATTTCGCCATAATAAAAACTCCTTTCACTCATTGCACAAAAGACATTGATTTGGACACCCAAAATCGGTATCTTTTTGGATAAATTTTTAAAATTCCTTTCACTTGTTTGAATTGGGAGAGGCATTTCTGGGGGTGTTTTCCGAAAAAATTCATAAACATTTAACATTTGCCCCTCTACTCATTTGGACAAAGGGTGCCGAAATGCACACCCAAAATTGACGGTTCAATGAAAATTATTTGGGAAGATTTTTTATGCCCTCTACTTGTTTGAACCGGGAGAAGTTGAAATTTAGGGTGATCAACTAAAAAAATGCAAAAAATAAAGTCCATCGTTTCTTAATAGTTCAAAAAACGAAGAACTTTATCCTTAAAAATATTTAATTGTATTTGCAATGCACAAACTTAGCTTAGCGAGCAGACCGTTTGTATATCCACATCATACAAACGGTAATTTTAGGGCTACCCTAAGACCCGTTAAATGTCTTGACATCAAGCAGTAAAAACGATATCATTAAATCAAGATTTAATGATATCGTTTAGGAGATGATGTTTTGATTAAGGAAAGTAAATCCAATCGAACTCGACAAGTTCAATTCCGTATGGACCCTGACAAAGTAAAACGTTTACTAGCAACCATTGCCTATGATGACAATATGCATAGTATGGCAGATTTGTTTAACAAAGCGGCTGATGAATACTTGAAGAATCAGGAAAGAAACGGAGAAAATAGCAATGGCAAATAAAATTGTATATCGTACAGAAGATGAAGTAAGAGATAGTGCTAAAATACAACTTGGCTTCGATAAAATTGAAGCGAATGTAAAGCAAGGGACAGGACAAATTACAACATTTAATCAGTTAGGTTTTAAAGGTGTAATTGATAAACCCGATGGATGGTATCTACCTGATGATTGCTCAATTCCGGCTATAATTTTGGAAACTAAATCTGAGGCAGAAGATATATCTCTTCAAAAATGGGCTGATGAGCTTATTAAGAATTGCGATATAGTAAGTAAAAAATACAAAAATACCTGCGGAATACTATATAACGGCATAGATATAAGGGTTTTCAAGAATGGTACCGAAGTTTGTAATACTGAAATATCTAATGTACTTCAAAATAAATCATATTACTTGGCACTTTTTACGCAAGACAATATCGATAAACAACAGATTTATAATTTGACAAAACGTATAAATGATTGTCTACATACGGAATTTGGCATTAAAAATTTGTATCATCGTATGATTTTTACTGCGTGTGCATTGGTTGCAAAGAGATACGGCGCATTGTTAATTGAAGATATGAGTTTTACTTTGATGAAGAATTCAATACTTAGCACTCTTTCTAAATCATTAGAAGAAAGCAGAAAGCAAAACTTAAAACTTGATTTGCTTACGGAGGTTTATTCAGAAATAAAAATGAATAACACTACAAATCAAGATGCGATTAACAATTTTATTGATTGGGTTTCTGAAATTTCTGATTGTGTTAATTCTGATCATTGGAATGGCGAAGATGTTATGGGTATCTTCTTTAATGAGTTTAATCGATATAAGAAGAAATCCGAAAGCGGTCAGGTGTTTACCCCTGATCACATAACATCATTTATGTATCGACTTATTGAAGTTAATCAAAATGACAAAGTTTTAGACGCAGCTTGCGGCTCCGGAGCATTTTTGGTTAAGTCAATGTGCAATATGATGAAAGAAGCGGGTGGAATAAACACAGAAAAGGCCTCTAAAATTAAAGACAGTCAGTTGTTCGGAATTGAATTTGACAGAGAGATATTTGCTCTTGCCTGTGCAAATATGCTTATTCATAAAGACGGCAAAGAGAGCGATATTACTATCGTTTTGAAGGGAAAGGAAGTACATAATGAAACAAATTGACACAAAGCAATGGAAAGAATTTATTATAAAAGATTTATTCACCGTCAAAAGACCTTCAGCTCGTAGTCAGGCAAATTATAATGATGGTGATATTCCTTTTGTTGCGTCAGGTAATTTCAATAATGGCGTCTTAAAATATTTAGAACCAAAGAAAGGCGAAATTTTAGATGCCGGTAATTGCATAACGGTTAGTCCGATTGATGGTAGTAGTTTTTATCAAGAAGATGATTTTCTCGGTAGAGGTGGTGCAGGCAGTTCTATAATTCTTTTATACAATCCCAACTTAAATCTTTATAATGGTTATTTTATTGCTACTGTAATTCGTACTGTTTGCAGAAAATATGCATACAGCGATATGGCAAATAAAGATACAATTGGAGCAGAAAAAATAAAATTACCTGTTGATGAAACAGGTAATCCAGATTTTTCATATATGGAATCATATATGAAAAATCTGGAACTTGCAGTCAGCACTTCGCTGACTGACTTGCAGTCAGC
>ERZ827520.796-NODE-796-length-44926-cov-5.195271_pt1 | contig 44926 bp, 33 predicted proteins | sample MGYA00519581_ERZ827520 | MGnify/ENA primary metagenome ERZ827520 (study PRJEB31778, sample SAMEA3449339) | human gut metagenome | biome: human gut; feature: human-associated habitat; material: faeces | place: United Kingdom | collected 2010/2012 ...
GCGATGAAAAGACGCTAATTACACACAGCGCCGAGTATGCAAGGTTTCTGGGCTATGACGTTCGCGTCAGGAGAAACGGACAAATCAAGAATGGCGGTCGCGGATACAGCCAGCGCACCCTTAATAATAAGGTTGAGCTTAATATCCCCCTGACCGACAAGATTGAAAAATATCTCTTCAACCGGAAAGCGGTCATGTGGGCAAACGGTGCGCTCCGTCCCGTGCATCGCGGAGCCCTCGTGACAATGACCGACCTGGAAATCCTCATGGTGTATAATGCCGAGCTTCGTGGCATTTGCAATTACTACGGTATTGCGAGCAATTTTGGCAAGCTGGGTTATTTTGCGTACCTGATGGAATACAGCTGTCTGATGACGCTGGCCTCAAAGCATAAATCCTCGATGAAGAAGATGCTTAAACAGTACAAAGACGGCAAAGGCGGCTGGTGCATACCGTATGAAACCCGCAGCGGGCGAAAATGTATGTACTTCGCCAAATATCAGGAATGTAAAGCATCCAAGGACGCTAAGGATGCAATTCCCCATGCCGTGCCGCAAACCATAAAGTCTCATAGTTCATTTGAGAGCCGACTGCTGGCTAAGCAATGCGAGTTCTGCGGCAGCACGGACGGTAAGAGCTATGAGGTTCATCATGTACACAAATTGAAGGATTTGAAGGGAAAGTCGATGTTGGAACAGGTTATGCTGGCTCGCAGGCGCAAGATCATAGTGTTATGCGAAAAATGTCATCACAACCTGCACAACGGAAAAGCCTGATTATGTATTACCAATGGAGAGCCGTATACATCGAGAGGTGTAAGTACGGTTTGGGGAGAGGCATCGCGGAAACCTGCGTCTGCAAAGGCGTAAGGCGCTGCTTGCCTACTCTACGGGCACGGCGGGCCTGCTCCGGCCCCCGCGCATCCTTTTGTGCGCCCTGCCTTTGACGCCCGGGCCGATGAGGCCTTTTCCGAAATCAAGCGCGTCCTGCGGGACGAGCTCAAGAACCGATGAATTGGAGGTAAATCATTATGGCTAATACTCCTGCGGCTTCTCCGACTGTTTCTTCTACGGTCGGCCTGAAGAACATGGTGATCGCCCCGCTGACGGTCGACACCGAGGAAACCCTGACCTATGGCGATCTGCAGCTGGTGGCTGGCGCGATTGAAGCCAGCATCACCCCTGAGAACGCCGACCCGGACATCCAGTACGCCGACGACATCGAATTCGATGTTCTGTATCCCGATCCTGAGCTCACCTTCACCACAAAGATGGCGGACATTCCGCTGGCCATCCAGGAGAAGATCTTCGGCAACCAGATCGATGACAACGGCGTCCTGATCCGTTCTTCCACGGACAAGCCTCCGTACTTCGCCGTGGGCTTCAAGAGCGAAAAGTCCAACCACAAGTTCCGCTATGTGTGGCTATACAAGGTACGGGCAAAGCCCCTGACCGAGAACTACGCCACCAAGGAAGGCACCACCATCACCCGCCAGACGGGCGACGTGGAATGGACTGCCATCAAGCGCACCAATGACGGGTGGTACCAGGCGGTCGCCGACGAGGGCGAGAACGGCTTCACGGCTGAGAAGGGCGAAACCTTCCTGCAGTCCGTGTACACGCCCGTAATCACGCCCGCACCCTGAGACTAACCCCGCTGCCGCATGGCCGTGACGCTGTACGGCAGCTACTTTTGAAGTTTTGGAGGTATGAATATGATCACCTGTACGCTCGGTGAAAAGAAATACACTGTGGACTTCGTTTCCGGCAGGGCCCTGCGCGAAATGGAGCCCGCTTCCAAAATGTACGGCAGGCTGGTGCGTCTGTCCCAGGACGCGACCGAGGGCAAGGACGTCTCCCAGGAGCAGCTGACCGTGACCGATGCCCTGGACACCATGGTGAAATGGTTCTGCATCCTGTTCAACAACCAGTTCACCCCGGACGAGGTCTACGATAACTATCCCGCCGACCGCCTGATGCACGACATTGCGCTGGCGCTGATGGCCACCCAGACCCAGACTACGGAGGTGCTGGACACTTTCCCTACGATTCCGGCGGTACAGGAAGCGGAGCAGATTCTGGCGGAGGCGGAGAATCCGGAAGTGACGATTCCGCAGGAAGCCTGACGCTGCCGGAATATGTGTACGCCACCTACAACGAACTGATGAAGAACGGCTGGCGCATGAAGGAAATTGACGAGATGGACATGCTGGGCTTTCTGCGCCTGCGGGCATGGGACGTCCGGCGGGAGCAGGAAAAGAAGAAACCCCGGCAGCGCTTCATTGATGAAGTCTGGCCGGGGGTGAAGCCATAATGATTTGTTTACCCACGTGTGATTATATGCCATATCACAGGGTCAACAAATCCACAGGATGCGTATAGCAAGAGTGGCTGTTCAGGGTTTTGCATTCTTCCAGAAACCGTCACAAAAGAAGCTCCTTTTGTTTTCATCCGACGGAGCAACTCGCATACGACAAATCGCCCTATCCCATTACGCCGATACATGGGGGAAACCTGAATCCACTCCAGAATTCCTTCGCCAATACGCTGGTCGTATTCCGCAATCCCTGAAGCCACAATCATATGATTGCTCGGTTCTCTGATAGCAATCCACAAATCTGGATCATAAACCGGGTGCTTCATATAGCTTTGCAGTTCATTACTTGTGATACCTGTATCCCGATAGCATTCGCAAATGTGATCCGAATACTCGTTCACAGAAGCTGCACTTATTGTGAATTCAACCGGGAGACAGCAATCAGTAATTCTCCCGAGGTTGTGAATCGTTTTGAAATAAGGATCATCATTGCCACGAAGTTGAACAGAAGAAAACAAATCGTCACGGATAATCGACATATGTTCTGGAATCGTGATGGTTTCAGTCTTCCACCACGGCAGTGATGACGCTGCGCACGGATTGAACAAATACTCCGCTTCTGTCATCGTCATCAAGCCCCCATTCCATACCGTAATTTCTATGGTCATTATATCCCAGAACCCCTTATCTCGCAAGAAAAAGAAGGTGAAATCTCATGGCTGAAACCCTGCGCGAACTGGTGGTCGCGCTGTCGCTGGACTCCAGCAATTTCTCGCGCAATATGCGCACCATCAACCAGCAGATCAAGAAAGCCGAGTCCACCTTCCGTCTGGCCGGGGCTGGCGTTGAGAACTATGAGAAGACCATCGCCGGAACGGAATCCAAGCTGTCCATGCTGGGACAAAAGCTCACCCAGCAGCAGCGGGCTGTGGAACAGTACAGCCGGGCGCTGGTTGCGGCGAACGATAAGCTGAAGGAAAACTACAACCGCCATCAGGATTACACACAGCGGCTGGAGCAGGCTAAAGCCCGGCAGGAAGACCTGCGCTTCGAGGTGGAAGCAGCGACTGTTGCCTATGAAGGCTACCGGGATAGTCTCGGCGAAACCGACTCCGTCACCATCGCCGCCAAGGCCAACCTGGAACGATATCAGGAGGAGTACGCGGAAGCCACTGCTGAGGTCACCAAGCTGGACGGTCAGGTCAAAGCCCTGCAGAAAACCATGCAGAACAGCGCCGACGCTGTCAGCAAGGCCCAGACCGACCTGAATAACGCCAAGGCATCCGTCCGGGAAACAGAAGCGGAGATCAGAAAGCTCACCGAACAGCTTTACCGCATGCAGTCCGCGTGGACGCAGGCGGGCGAAAGCCTGACTGCTATCTCCAAGAAGTGTGAGACCATCTCCAAGGCCATGACTAAGGCCGGGAAACGTCTGACCACCCATGTCACGGCTCCCATTACGGCCCTGGGCACTGCCGCCGTGAAGGCGTCCGTGGATTATGAGTACGCTTTTGCGGATGTCCGCAAGACCGTGGACGCCACCGAGGAAGAATACGACCGTCTTTCACAGTCCGTCAAGCAGATGAGCACGGAGGTTGCCGCGTCCGCAGAGGATATCGCAGAGGTAATGTCCATTGCAGGCCAGCTGGGCATTGAGAATGAGCACCTGGCTGAATTTACCCGCACCATGATCGACCTGGGCAACAGCACCAACCTGGTGGCTGCGGATGCCGCCAGTGAAGCGGCCCGGTTTGCCAACATCATGGGCATGAGCCAGGGCCAGTTCCAGAATCTCGGCTCTGCGTTAGTGGATCTGGGCAACAACTACGCCACCACAGAATCTGAAATCCTGGCCATGTCCATGCGCCTTGCTGGCGCGGGCAAGCAGGTCGGTTTGTCAGAAGCGCAGATTCTGGGCTTTGCTACAGCGCTTTCCTCTGTCGGCATTGAAGCCCAAATGGGCGGCTCCGCCTTCTCCAAAGCGCTGGTGAAAATGGAAGTCGCGTCTGCGACTGGCGGCGATGCCCTGGAGGACTTTGCGAAGGTCTCCGGCATGACAGCTAAGCAGTTCAAAGCCCTGTGGGACAGCGATCCCGCAGCGGCATTCCAGTCCTTCATCGTCGGCCTATCCAAAATGGATGAGGAAGGCGAAAGCGCCATCGCCACCCTGGAAGAGATCGGCATCAAGGAAGTCCGCCTGCGTGACACCATGCTGCGCTCCACCAACGCAACAGAGCTTTTCTCCCGCGCACAGGAGACTGCCAACAGGGCATGGAGAGAGAATGCCGCCCTGACCAATGAAGCCAACAAGCGGTATGCTACCACGAAATCCCGGCTGACCAACCTGAAGAATACGGCGCTCATGTTCGCCCGTCAGATTGGCGATGACCTGAATCCGACCATCCAGCAAATCATCGACAAGGCCAACGCCCTGCTGCAGAAGTTCCTGTCTCTGGATGCGACGCAGCGCCAGTCCATCGTGAAATGGGCCGCTTTTGCCGCCGCCGTCGGCCCGGTCGTGCTGGTTTTGGGCAAGGTTGTGGGTGCAGTCGGCACCGTCACCGGAACCCTGGGAAAGGCCTTCACGGCCATCGGCAAGTTCTCCGCTTCCGTCTCCATGGCGGGCGGCGGGATTGGCGGGCTGGTGAAGGTGCTGGCTTCCTCCAAGGTGGCCATGGTTGCTCTTGCCGCTGCGCTGGTGTACGGCGCGGTAAAGCTGGTGGACGTCGCGTCCGGCGCGAAAGCCGCCCGCGAAGCGCTGGAAGGTATGGCGAAGACCGCCAAGTCCTGGAAGGAAACCGCCGCAGAAACCTTCTACGGCAGCAGCCAGGGCCTGTCCTTCTTCGGCATGAGCAAGGACGACTTCAAGCGGGCCACTGGGAACAGCCGCGAATGGCTGAATGGTCTGCTGGACGTTTGGTCGGACGGTAAGAAGGAAACCAACGAGATCGTTTCGGAATGGACGGATTCCTTCAAGAGCCTGACCGCCAGCACCCGTGAGGAGCTCACCAGCCTGAAGGAAACCGCTGACAATGCCGGATATACCTCTGTGTCCGCGCAGCTGCAGGCCGACATCGATACCCTGGACTCCATGGACAAAGAGATCGCCCGGCTGCTGAAAAAGAAGCAGAACAGGAAGCTGTCGGAGCGAGATAAAGTCCGCCTGCAGGAGCTCATCGACACCCGCGAGGCCATCGAGGTCAAATACCACCTGTCCGCCGCCGACACAGACGGCTTCGACACTATCCGAAACAAGGTGGAAGCCGAGGTGGCCCGTGCGGAAGCCCGTGGACAGGAAGTCAGCGCCACCGTGTATGAAAACGCCATAGTCGCCGCCGCAGAGGGCATGTCCGCTGTCAATACTTCTCTGGACGAGCAGTATGACAAAGAGTACGCTCTGATCCAGCTGATTGAGAACAGCGCGGAGCGTCAGCAGGCCATGGATGCCCTGAACGCCAAATACAATCAGGATCGTCGTGCCGCCGCGCTGGAATACGCGCAGCTCATGGCGGATGTGGTGATGCCCGTCTGGCAGCAGGATGATATCCAGACCGCCAAGACCCAGGTCGGCGACCTGATGCAGCTGCTCCGGCAGTACAGCGCCGCGTCCACAGATGCGGAGAAGAAAACCTTCCTGCCGCAGCTGAACCAGCTGACCGCCAGTATGGATGAAGGTGCGTTGACGGAATATGTCGCGCTGCTGACCCAGATCCAGTCCCTGCTGGACAGTGGAATGTCGGAATCCGAGGTGCAGGCCATGTTCCCGGATATCGACTTCTCTTCCGCGCTGGAGCAGCTGGCCGCGATCCAGACCTACCTGAACCAGAACAAATGGGACACCAACCTGACCAGCCTGAACGAGATGTTCGGCGAGGCTGTCGGTGAGGAAGTCCTGAAGATCACCACCGATCTGGACATGACCGGAGCGCAGGCCCGCTGGGATGAATGGGCCAGCAATCCCGGCGCGATCACCACGGACGCGGTTATTCAGGGATACACGGAAGCAGAGAACGCGACCAAACAGCAGCCGCTGGTGGATGCCTTTGTGGCGAAGTACACCGAGCAGCCGGAAGGTGCGGATAAATCCTCCCTGACGCCTGCCGGGCTGGTGGCCTATGTGCAGACCTATGCCGAAGCCACCACGGGCACCGATGTGTCCGGGCTGAATCCCACCAATGTGACCGCCATGGTCAGCGCCTACAAGGAACTGGCATCCGGCACCGACGTCACCCAACTGAAGCCCAGCGAGATCACGGCCTATGTGTTCAAATACCTGGAGGACAACAAGGTTGATACCACCGGGCTGACGCCGGAAGCGGTGACGGCCTTCGTCATGGCCTATGAAGAGGTCACAGGCGGCGCTTCCACCGCTGCGCTGAAGCCTTCTGATGTCGTTGGCCTGATCACCAAATACGCTGAAGCCGAAAACGTGGATGTGTCAGCGCTGACCTCCGCCCAGGTGGAAGGCATCGTGACCAAGTTCGCCGAGGCGACTGGCTGTGACAAGTCCGAGCTCCTCCGGGAGTTCACCGCCTACATCACGGAATACAAGGAAGCCGCAGGCGTGAAAAAGCCCACCCTGAACATGCAGGTGGGCCTGTCCGGGTATGATCTTCTGGCCTACCGCCGCTGGCTGCGGAACAACAAGGTCGAGGTGGAAGGCGTCGTCCGGCTGTCCGAAGTGTATGAAGATCCCAGCGGTGTGCTGGGCGAGTCCGGGGTGAAATACTGGAAGGACGGCGAAGAGATCCCTGTCACCGCGGTCCCCTCCGACATGCTCCGGCCCGAGGATGTGGCCATCCTGGACAAGGATGGTACCATGCACATCCTGCTGACCACTGAGATCACTGGCGCACCGGAAGCCATCGCGGAAATGCGGGAGCAGGTGGCCGAGGTGGATCAGCTGGGTATGACTGCGCTTGGCACCGCCCTGACAGGCATCATGCCCAAATCCCTGATGGATTATATTGACTCCGCCATGCAGCGGATCAAGAATGCCAAGGGCGATCTGGATCAGTGGTACAACTTCATCTACGGCGGCAACGAAGGCATCATGCGGACGCTGAACCAGTCCATGATCAATGACTTCGATCCGGAGAATGTGGCTCAGCTGGCCACCTATGTTTCCGAGGTCGTTACCGCCATCCAGAACGGGCAGGAAGTTGGCCAGGAGGATATCGACAACCTGAACAAGATCCTGCAGTTTGTGCAGGACTTGGATTCTGTGGGCGTGGGCCAGAACGTGACCGAAGGTATCGCGGAAGGCATGACTGCCGCCGGATGGGATACCAGCGCAGAAACGTTGGCGACCAATCTGGAGACTGCCATCAACTCCGCGCTGATCATCAACAGCCCGTCCGAACGCATGAAGCCCGCTGGCGAATATGTCGCGGCAGGCGTCGGCGCAGGCATGGGCGGCTATGACTTTTCCACGGATGCAGCGGCTCTTGCGACCAATCTGGAAACCGCCATCACCACTGCCCTTGGCAGTGAAGCCATGAGTCCTTCCGGCACGACGGCGATGGCTGGGCTGGCTGGCGCTCTGACGGCCTATGACATGAGTGGCGCTGGAACAACGGTATCTGCCAATGTAAAGAACGCCGTTTCTCGCAGCCTGACCGCCACCAGCCTGAAATCCATCGGCACCAATGCTATGGCGGGTCTGAAGGCGGGCATCAACGCGGGGCGCTCCGGAGTGGTCAGCGCCATGCAGTCCGCAGCCCGCGCTGCCGTGAACGCCGCCAAGAAAGAACTGAAGATTGCTTCTCCTTCGCGGGTATTCCGGGACGAGGTCGGCTCCATGACCATGAAGGGCTTTGGAGAAGGCGTCCTGCAGGAAAGCCGGGTGCAGGCGCGGACAATCCGCAATGCTGCCCGCTTCCTGACGGGTGAAGCCAAGGAAGGTGCGATTGCCTTCGGAAACAACGACAACCGGAAGACCTACAACCAGACGAGCTCCGTCAACCTGTCCGGCAACAATTTCTATGTGCGGGATGAGCAGGATATCCGCTCCCTTGCCATTGAGATCGCCACCCTGACGAAACGCCAGCAGCGAGGCAAAGGACTCCGAATGGCCTGAGTTAACTTGACTTTCTGGGCAGGCAGAGTGAGTAATACTGCTACCCCAACGGAAGGAGGAAACGCCATGGGATTCATGATGCAGATCAGGCCGGAGGTGCTGAAAAAGCTCCGGGAGGATTACCCGATCGGATGCCGCGTGGAGCTTGTCCAGATGTTTGAGGAACCGCGCAAGGACATGGTTCCCGGACTGACCGGAGAGGTCATGTTCGTGGACGACGCAGGCGGCATTCACGTCGCCTGGTCGAACGGCTCAACCCTCGCGGCGATCCACGGCATCGACGTCATCCGCAGAATCGACTGATCACAATCAACCGCCAAAGGGCCACGCGTCAAAAGGTGGCCTTTTGACGTATTTGGAGGAATTCTCATGCAGGACTATTTTCTCTGGAATGGGGTGGACTGCCGCACCTACGGCATCCACGTGACGGAGCAGCCACCCATCACCATTCCGCTGGAACGGAGCACCCAGACCAATGTGCCCGGCAGGCCGGGAAGCCTGACGCAGCTGGAAGGAGAAGACGTCTATGACGATATGATTCTCACCGCCACCTGCTTCATCTCTGACCCGGCACAGATCCCGGCCATCGCCGCCTGGCTGAAGGGCAGCGGCACAGTGACCTTTGCCAACCGGACTGGCGGCTACTACAAAGCCCGGATTGCCAACCAGATCCCCTTTGAAAAGGTGCTCCGGGGTAATCCACACTGCTCCTTCGCTGTGAACTTCCGGTGCTTTCCATTCTGGTATAAGGACAATGTATCGGACGTGACAATTACGACGTCCGGCGGCACGATTACCAATCCTGGCAGCGTTTATTCAGAGCCGCTCATCACCCTGACAGGCTCCGGGGATATTACCCTGATGGTCGGAACCACGATCGTGGAACTGACCGGGATCACATCGGGCATCGTGCTGGACTGTGCTCTGAAAGAGGCGTATCTGGGCACCGCCCTGATGAACGACCACATGTCTGGGGATTTCCCGGTGCTGAAACCCGGCCTGAACGGCATCAGCTGGTCCGGAAATGTGACGAGCGTTGTCATTTCCCCGAGATGGCGTTTCCTTTGATGTTGGTTTCATGGTATTCTGTTCTCGGCAGGAGACACCTGCTAAAAAACTTTTTTCGGGAAACGATATTTCTTCCGCTCCAACAGTCTAAATTGGTGTAGGGAGGTGATCATCACGTGAGCAATGTTATGGGCCCTGACACTGCTCCGAATCGAAATCAGAGGTTTGAACAACTCGTTGATCAGTACCAGAAACCGGTTCTCTATATGTGCTATCTTTACCTTTGCGACAAAACACTTGCAGAGGACGCTGTACAGGAAACTTTCCTGAAGGTGTACAAAAGGATGGACGCATTCAGAGGTGAAAGCAGCGAGAAAACATGGATTATGAAGATTGCCATGAACACTTGCTATGACATTAATCATTCAAGTTGGTTCCGCTTCTTTAACCGCCGTGTGACACCTGAAATGATACCAGACGAAGCTGTTCAAACGGATGAATACGATGAAGAGTTAGCGATAGCTGTTACAAAGCTGCCGCACAAACTGCGAGAAGTGATCCTTCTACATTATTACCAAGGACTGAAAGTTAACGAAATTGCTGATGTCTTGGCCATATCTCAGTCTTCTGTTTCAGGTCGATTGAAACGAGGGCGGGATAAACTGAGGAATCTGCTGGAAGGGAGAGAGCTTGATGAATAAGAAGATATCATCTGATGAGTTCCATAACTCAATCGATCGCCAGCTCTCTGGCCTGAAGCCTGATCCCTGGCTTGCTCAGCACATCATGGCTTCGGCGAAGGAGGAAGAACCCGTGAAAAAGTTTACAGTAAGCACTGCACTCATTGTGGTGCTGATCGTCATAGCAACCCTAACCACCGCTTTGGCTGCGAGTGCTTTACTTGGCTGGACAGATTTCTACAGCTTTGAAATTCCTAAAACTGCGCAAGAAATATTGAATGCTACCGAGCCCAAAGATTATCAGGTAGGCCCTATCACCTTTACTGTTAATGAACTTCTCACTGATGGGCATATTGCCCTTTGTTCCGCTACTTCCCATGTGACAGATGGCAGTTCCGCTGTTCTCAGTGAAGAAGTCTATGACGCAGTTGGAGCCAACGGTGACAACGGTGAAGCTTTGGCCCAGAAATGGAACCTGTCTCCCGATACCCGTTGGATCGATGCTGCTCATATTATGAACCTGCCATTCTACCGTGTCAGCATCTCCGTTAATGTGCCGGAAGAATGTCATGACGGTGAGGATATGGGCGATGCCATGTGGGATGAAAAAGGAAATTGTGTTTCATACTATATGGCTGCACTGAACAGTCTGCAGGTAGGAGAAACATTACCTATCAAGCTGCATTTTCAGGTATGGCAGTATGATCCGCAAAGCATTGAACCACAGAGTATATTTGAAGATGTTGTGGATGAAGCAAAAGAGATGAGTTACTGGGAGGATACCTTCGAGATCACACTGACCGTACCGGCACCGATTGCTGAAAAGACTTATATGCCTGAGCAACCATATGATTTTGAGAATGGCCTGACACTGAATTCTGTAACGGCGCAGCAAACTGTGGCAGGAGCCTACGTGGTAGGCCAGTTCACTCTGCGGGACGGTTTCAATTTTAATGATGCATACTCTGGCGAATTGGATTTCTTGGACGCCACTGGTGAAGAGATACCTTGGGGCATGGCAGAAAGCGGAATTATCGAATATGATCAATTGCCCAAGGTAGAATGGGGTGCTATGTTGAATCTGGAGGTTCTGCCAGAAGAACTGGTAGTAAGTCTTGATGAAACTACCGTGCACGTATATGCTGAAAACAAATAACCGATGATAAGTACCGAAACATAGCAATAGCGAGATTCATGCGTCGTCCACTCGGGCGGCGCTTTCATTATGCCTTCAGGGAGGTGACTGCCCATGATCTGCGTCTATCCGGCTGACTGCACAGACTTCTCTACGAACGGAAATGGCACGATCGAGCCGACTTCCGCGCTGGTGACGGAAACCCTGAATGGAGAATACGAGCTGCAGTTGGTGCATCCGATCGATGATGCGGGAAAATGGCAGCGACTGGTGGAAGGCTGTATCCTCCGGGCTCCGGTTCCTGCGGCAACAACTCCCAGGGTGCACTTTTCCGCGCCGGGGGATGACAGCGGGACGGAGATCTATCGTATTCATACGGACTTCCCCGGAGCGGAAACCCGGAAAGGTACCCTGAACCTGCGCTCTGGCCCCGGTCGGAATTATAAGATCCTTGCGGCCTATAAGAATACCCTGACCGTGCAGGTCATTGCCAAGACCAACAGCAGCTGGTATGAGGTGACCGCGCCGGATGGAAAGCACGGGTACATGTCCACTACGTATCTGGTGCTGGATCACACGGAAGGCTCCGCTTCCGAGGCGACCTCCTCCGTGGTGGAATCCCGCCAGCTGCGGGATCAGCCCTTCCGCATTTACCGGGTGGTGCCGGAGCTCGATAAGATCACGGTTTACGCCAGGCATGTGTTTTATGACCTGCTCGACAATATGATCAAATCCTATAAGCCCTCATCCTCTGCGGTGGGGGCTTCTGTTGTGCAGACGATTTCTTCCTCCTGCCTGTCGGAGCACGACTTCACCTTCTATTCCGACCTGGACAGCCGGGCCGAGGATGTGGAGTTTGAAAACTGCAATCCCGTGGATGCCCTGCTGGGTGAAAGCGGTGTGGTCGAAAAATACACCGGGGAACTGACCCGCGACTGGTGGGACGTGTATGTGGTGAAGCGCGTCGGCCAGGACAGCAATGTTCAGATCCGGCAGGCCAAGAACCTGCTGGGTATCAGCTACGACATTGACCTGACGGATGTGGTCACCCGCATCATGCCTACGGGCGAGGATGCGGACGGCAACGTGCTGTACCTGCCGGAGCTCTTTCTGGACAGCCCGCTCATCGGAAGCTATACCCATCCGAAATGGATTCACCTCGCCGTGTCTGAAGCCAAGGAAAAGACCGACGGCGACGACAAGAAAACCAAGGAACAGTGCTATGCCGAGATGCGATCCCAGGCGCAGGCTCAGTTTGACTCGGGCTGCGATACGCCGACCGTCACGCTGAGCGTGGACTTCATCAACTGCGCGGACACCGAAGAATATCGGGAATACGGCTTCCTGCAAAGCATCTACCTGGGCGATGCCGTCCGGGTGATTGCTCCCCGCATCGGGGTCTGGGTGTCCATGCGGATGACGCAGTACACCTACGACTGCCTGACGAAGAAGTACACCCAGATGACGCTGGGTACCGTGGCGGATACGGTGGAAGGCAACGTGATCAGCGCCCGTCAGCTTCCCAGCGGCATCATCACCGGAAGCAAGCTGGCGATCAACTCCGTAGGCACCGGACAGCTGCAGAGCGGCTCGGTCGGCTCTGTCCAGATCCAGATGGCAGCGATTGAAACGGCTCACATCCAGGACGCCGCTATCAGCAAGGCCAAAATCGGTGAAGCTGCCGTGGGGACGGCACAGATCGAGGATGCTGCCATCATCCGGGCAAAGATCGCCCAGGGTGCCATCGGGTCTGCTGAAATCGACGATGCTTCCATCACCCGCGCCAAGATCGGTGAAGCGGCCATTGGCGCAGCCCAGATCGAGGACGGTGTGATCACCTCCGCGAAGATTGGTGCGGGAGAAATCCAGGAAGCTAATATCCATGACGGAGCCATTACCCATGCCAAGATCACGGATGGTGCCATCCGGAACGCCCACATCGAAAACGGTGCTGTTGATAAGGCCAAGATCGCCGACGCTTCCATCGACAACGCGAAGATCGACGGCGCTGCTATCGGCACGGCAAACATTCAGGATGGCGCTATTGTACGGGCCAAAATCCTCGATGGCGAAATCGTCACCGCGAAGATCGCCGACCTGGCGGTGACCGGGGCGAAGATCGCTGACCTTGCTGTTACGACCGCCAAAATTGCCCAGGCGGCCATTACCAACGCTCAGATTGCCAACGCGGCAGTGGATACGGCGCAGATTGCCCTGGGCGCGATTACCGCCGCCCTGATTGAGCAGGGAGCTGTGGGGACTGCCCAGATTGCGGATGCCAGCATCACGGACGCGAAAATCGTGGAGCTCACCGCCAACAAGATCACAGCGGGCACACTCTCCGTGGAGCGGCTCATCATCCGTGGGTCGGAGCAGAGCCTGATCTACGCCATCAACAACATGGGCGAACTGGTCTCCGCGCAGGTGGACACCATTGACGGATATGTGCTGACGGAACGCACCATTACGGCAGACAAGATTGTCGTTCATTCCATCACGGCAAACGAGCTCGCCGCCCATACCATCACCGCCAATGAAATCCTCGCCGGGACGATCACGGGAAACGAAATCGCCGCCGCCACCATCGAGGGCGCGAACGTGAAGGCCGGAACGCTGACCACCAGCCATGTGGCGGCGGACTTCGGTGAATCCCTCGACCTGTCCAGCAACCAGTCTGTAGCTATCTCGGTGGAGAAAGCCCTCAGCGATATGAAAGTGGGCGGCAGGAACTACGCCTTGCAGTCCGGCTCCGAGCAGACTGGCACGGATGATGTCATTGCCCGGTATGCGCTGGCGGAGCCGATGGAAGAGGGCGAAACCTATACCGTTTCCTTTTCTATCTCCATGGAAGACCTGAGCTATGTCACCCTCCGTACATCAGGCGGGAATCAGGTGCTGGCCACCGTAAAGCTGCTGGACGTGGATCGGCAGACAGCCCATGCCACATTCAAGGCACAGTACGCTTCCGGGAAAACACCGGACGACAATCCTGATTTTGCTGATGTCATGATTTACCGGGAGCCTGTGGGAGACGCTTCTCCGGGCACATCCACCATTCACTGGTTTAAGCTGGAAAGAGGCAGTATGCCCACGGACTACACCGCCGCCCCGGAAGACTCCGATGAAGCGCTGGAAACCAAGCTGGCCTCCGTCCGGGCGCAGATCAGCACGGAAGCGGACAGCATCCGCTCCGAGGTGAAGGCCACCTATGCGCTGGCCAGCGACATGACGCGGATTACCCAGCAGGTGGGTACACTCTCCGAGCAGACCGAAAGCAATTACACCTGGGCCGTCACCCGCATTAATCAGATGCAGCAGGACATGGAAACCGCCCAGGAAGCCACAGAGGAACAGCTGGCGGTATTCCGCACCTACATGACCTTTGATGAGGACGGTTTGGTCATTGGGAAAACGGGGAATCCCTTCACCTTCCGGGTGGTGAATGACAGGCTGGCGTTTTATATGAATGACACCGAAGTGGCGTACCTGTCCAACAACAAGCTCTACGTCACGCAGGCTGAAATCCTGTCCAAACTCATCATCGGCAAGTTTGCCTTTGAACCCCAGAGCAACGGGAACTTATCCCTGATCTACAACGGTTGATGCCGGGAAAGGAGACAACATGGCCACCACAGTATCCTATGCCGCGTCCATGATCACACGGAAATACACTTCCTCTTCCAATGCCAAGAGCGGCGTGGCGTCTCAGGAATTCTACGATTCCAGCTACAACTATGTGGGCATCCTCTGCTTTTCCGGCATGAACCTAGCCAACAAGGTGATCACCAGTATATGGCTGGACATTGACGCCGCCAAGGCAGGCTACGGCGCGGGCAGCAGCAAGCTGGCCTTTCTGCGCAAGGCGAACTACCAGAACAGCATCGCCTCCGGTGTAGCTGGCTGGGAATATGTGGGTGATGAACTGGGCACCTTTGAGGGTTCCTTCTATGGGAATTCCACCAGTTATTACATCACGGGCGACCTGTTTAACCAGATGGCGGCTTACATCGCCCAGGGCAACAACAGCTTCACCCTGTATAACCCTTACGCCAGCGCATCTTCCCACGGATATTCCTACAACTACTTCCAGTGGGAAAGCTGCGTCATCACCATCACCTATGAGGAAGCGGTCAGCCAGCCGACTGTTTCATCCACATCGGTGAATCTGGGCAGCGCGGTGACGATCTACACCAACCGGCAGAGCACCGCCACCACGCACACCATCTCGTACTGGTTCGGCAATGCCAGCGGCGCGATTGCCACCAATGTGGGGGCATCCGTCAGCTGGACGCCGCCTTTGTCCCTGACCAGCGAAATCCCCAACGCCACCAGCGGCATCTGCACCATCACCTGCAACAGCTTTGTGAACGGGACGATCACGGGCACACGCACCTGCACTCTGACGCTGAATGTACCCAGCACGGTGGTACCAAGCATATCCTCGGTGGCGGTGGAAGACACGAATACCACGGTCAAAGATAAAATCGCAGCCTTCGTGAAATCGCTCAGTACTCTGCAGGTAGCCATTACGGCGGCGGGGATTTACGGGAGCACCATTTCTTCTTACCGCACCTCGCTGGATGGTGTTTCCTACACAGCGGCGTCCTTTACCGCCAGCAAGAAGCTGTCGACCGCCGGGGATATGACCATGACGGTTACGGTCACCGACAGCCGGGGCAGGACAGCCACTTACCAGACCACTTTCAATGTGCTGGATTATGCGGTACCGTCCATCAAGAAGTTTTCAGCTGAACGATGCAGTTCGGATGGCTCGGCGGCACAGCTGGACGGTACCAATGTGCGATACTCCTTTGAGGGCAGGGTCAATTCCCTGGGCGGGAAGAACGGTCTTTCCTGTGTGGTGTATTACAAGCTGAAATCTGCCACCGCATGGACGCAGGCGGAGAAGATGTCCATTACCTCATATAACCTGAGCGCCACCAACAAACTCCTGACCCAGACCTATGACGCGCTGAACAGCTATGACCTGAAAGTCCGCCTGACGGACTATTTCTACTATGTGGAGCAGTCCGTGTCCATCGGCACGAAGGGTGTCATACTGGATTTTCTGTCGGATGGTACGGGTGTGGGCATCGGCAAGGTGGCGGAGACTTCGGGCTACATCGAATGCGGCTGGCCGTTAAAGCTGTCCTCGCCGCTGGCCATTGCCTACGGCGGCACGGGAGCCACATCGGCGGCAAACGCCATCGCGACGCTGGGCGGGGTGAAGAAATCCGGGGATACAATGACGGGCAACCTGTCTATCTCCGGCTACCTGTACCCGTCCCTGTATCTTCTGCCTACCTATAATAGCACCACCAACCGCACGGTGTTTGAGGGGAGCTATGCGGGCGCGTCCTCCTTCGCCGCCTGGGAGGACAGCACGGGCAACAACCGCCGCATGCTGGAAGTCAGGACGAAGGCCTATCAGAACAGTCTGGATTATGCCGTGCTGCTGCGCGTGTGCGACGCGGGCACATGGGCAAATTACCGCATTTTCCACGCAGGCATGCCTTCCGGTGTGCCCATCGCCAATGGCGGCACAGGGGCCACCACCGCCGCCAACGCCAGAAGCAATCTGGGCGCGAACAACGCCAGCAACATCAACGCCGGGACGCTGGCCATGGCCAGACTACCCTTCAAGGTAGCATACGGCTCCGGAAACGTGTCCGGCAACAGCGCCCTTTCCATCAATTACAGCAGCGCGGGCTTCACGTCCGTGCCCTGTGTGGTGGTGACATACTCCACAACCGGCTCTAACTGGTCTGGAGATAACGGTGCTCTGAAGGTGCACAGCAAGACCACCACAGGCGCGACCGTCATCGTCGGCGGCAACTTCAACACCAGCAGGGCCATCGACTGGATAGCGATTGGAGTGTAAGCCGATGAAACTTCATTACTCCCGGGACAAGCCGCTCTCATACGAGGGCGGTTTTTCTATATCAAACAAACGAATGGAGGAAACAAGAATGCGTAACTTTTCTATCGACCTGATCTGGACGAAGGTGCAGATCGCCATCACCGCGCTGGGCGGGTGGCTGGGCTATTTTCTTGGAGGTGTGGACGGAATGATGATCGCGCTGATTGTGCTGATGACGCTGGACTACATCACGGGCGTCATGTGCGCCATCGTGGATAAGAAGCTGTCCAGCGCCGTAGGCTTTAAGGGTATCTGCAAAAAGTGCCTGATCCTGATGCTGGTGGGCGTGGCCAATATCATCGACCTGCATGTGGTGGGCAGTGGCAGCGCCCTTCGGGGAGCGGTGATCTGCTTCTACATGAGCAACGAGGGCCTTTCTCTTCTGGAGAACGCGGCCTACATCGGCCTGCCCATTCCCGACAAGCTGAAGGACATTCTGGAACAGCTGCACGACCGGGACAAGAAGGAAGACAAGACGACCGACACGGGCGACGGCGAATGACCGCCGCCCTCTTTTCATGATCGGAGGGAATCACGATGTCTGAAAGAATCAATACGCCTTTCACAAATGAGCACTTTGCGGCCTGGTGCCAGAAGATGGTGGGCCAGCCTTACTGGTACGGCACCTGCGTCTACAAGGCTACCAACAGTCTTCTGTCGAGAAAGAAAAACCAGTACCCGTCCCATTACACCGAAAGTCGTATATCCAAATACAAGCAGCACATCGCTAACAATGCGGTGGTCTCCGACTGCATCGGGGGCTGTAAGGGCTACGCCTGGACAAACGGCGGTCAGGGTGTGCTGGAAGCCATCGGCACGGATAAATCCATCACCAGCAAGTACGGCTCCAACGGCTGCCCGGACAAGGGAGCCAACAGCATGTTCAGTTGGGCCAAGAGCAAGGGCATGGACTGGGGCACCATCGACACCCTGCCGGAGATCCCCGGTGTGGCGCTCTACAAGGATGGCCATGCGGGTTACTACGTCGGGGACGGCTGGGCTGTGGAGTGGCAGGGCTTCAATGCCGGGTGCGTAAAAACGCAGGTAAAGAAGCGGCCCTGGACACACTGGTACAAGCTGCCGTTCATCGACTACGGCGACACCAGCGGAGCGCAGCAGGCCGTAGAAGCGGTCACCGCTTACACCCTTGGCTCCCGCCTTCTGAAAAAGGGCTCCTCTGGCTCTGATGTCAAAGCCCTGCAGGAACTGCTGAATCAGCTGGGCGCGGTGCTGACCGTGGACGGTGAGTTCGGCAGCAAAACCGAGACTGCTGTGAAGGCTTTTCAGAAAAAGGCAAGCCTGAAGCAGGACGGCAAATACGGCGACCAGACCCACGCCGCCCTGTTGGCGGCAGTCTCCGAGCAAGACGCAGGTCAGCAGGCCATGACGGAAACCCAGCCCGCGCCGGAACAGGAACAGCCCATTTCCGGGCAGACCACTATCCGGGTGACCATCCGCTCCAGCGGCGGCAAGGTCAATATCCGCACGGGCAACGGCACCAGCTACAGTCGTATTACCGCTGTGGCCAACGGTACCGAACTGGAGTACGTAGCCACCGCCCTCAACGGCTGGCAGGCGGTGAAGATCGGCAGCCAGGTCGGCTGGGTGTCCGGGGAGTACAGCGAGATTACAACGGAATAAACCATTACGGGCTTTGCTTTCGGGCAAGGCCCATTTTATTTTTGGGAAAACCGGAAAAACCGCTCTCCAACTGTCCGTAAGGCGGTGAAGGAGACCATCCTTCGGATTGGAGGAAGTCAGATGACTGATTTGGAGCAGCGGAAAATCATCGTGCTGCGCAGCGAGGGCAAGAGCTATAACGCCATCGCGGGCGAAATGAATCTGTCGGTCAACACCGTCAAAACCTTCTGCCGCAGGAACCGTCTGGGCGGCACGAGAGGAATCGAAAAAGAATCTGAAAAGGCCCCTGAAATTGACTTGCTAAGTCAGAAAAACAGAGGTAATACTACTGACACCGACAAGCCGGGAAGCCTTGAAAACACTGGTTTTTCGGCTCCTCGGAGGGCTTTCAAAGTCAAAGTTACATTTGCCGAGAGCGCGGACGAGCAGGCCATCCCTGATGTGATGGAAATGCTGCTGCGCTCCCGGTACAGACAGGGGTGATGAAGATGAAAAGAGTGATATGCCTTTATCGCGTTTCCACGGTGGGCCAGGTGGATCATGACGATATCCCCATGCAGAAAATCGCCTGCAGGGAATACGCCGCCACCCATCCCGACTGGGAAATCGTGGATGAGATTTCCGAAAAGGGGGTCTCCGGATACAAGATCAGCACCAACGCCCGCGATGCCATCATCGAAATCAAGAAGAAGGCCATCAACAGGGAATTCGACGTGCTGCTGGTTTTCATGTTTGATCGTCTGGGCAGGCGCGAGGATGAAACGCCCTTTGTGGTACAATGGTTTGTGCAGCAGGGCATCGAAGTCTGGTCTACCCGCGAGGGCGAGCAGCGTTTCGACAACCACGTGGACAAGCTGCTGAATTACATCCGCTTCTGGCAGGCGTCAGGGGAAAGCGAAAAGACCTCCATCCGCGTCAAGACCAAGCACATCCAGATGGTGGAAGACGGCCAGTACCGGGGCGGCTACGTACCATACGGTTACAAACTGGAGCATCAGGGACGCACCAACAAGAAAAACCAGCCCGTGAGGGACTTGGTGATTGACGAGGACGAGGCCGCCGTGGTACGGGAGATTTTCCACCTGCTCACGGACGAGGGCTATGGCACCGTGCGGGTGGCCAATTACCTGAACGATAAGGGCATCAAGACCAAGCGCGGCAAGAGCCTGTGGCGCGGCACTTCCATCCGGGCGCTGATCGATAATCCCATCTACATCGGGATTTACCACATGGACGGTGCGCAGTCACAGCCCTTCGACCACTTGAAGATTGTGGATGAAGCCATGTTCGAACGGTGCCAGCAGACGGTAAAGGGCCGGGCCACCTGTCTGGGGGATAAGATGACCATGCCCGTCAGGACGGACACCCGCAGCCTTTTGTCCGGCATCATCTACTGCGCAGACTGCGGCTCCCGCCTGGCCTACAGCCACAACGTCACCCGGCGAAAGCTGGCGGACGGCACGGAGCGGGTGTACGAGCGGGAATGCTACCGCTGTTACCGGAAGATCAACGCCAGGGAGACCTGCGACGGGCAGAGCTCCTACAACGCCGAGACCATCAACGAGACGGTGCTCTACGAGGTGCGCAGGATTTTGAACGCCATCAAGTCCAAGCCTGAAGCGGCCCTGCTGGAGAAGGCCAAGGAGTGCACCACCGGGGTGAACGAGATTGCCTACCGTCAGGCCGAGGCGGATTTCTTCGAGGCCCACAAGCAGATCACGGCGCTGGAAGATCAGACCATGAAATTCCTGACGGGCGAAAACACGGTGGATATCAGCATCATCAACGCCATGATGCCCAAGTACAAGGAGAAGTTGGCCAACGCCCAGAAGCGGATGGACGAGACCCGTGACAAGATGGAAGCGGAGAAGGCCACTGCGAAGAACGCCGTGCAGGAAGTGACCGACCTGCTTTCCTGGGCGGAGGCCTTCGACGATGCCACCATTGAAGAAAAGCATATGATCATTGCCCGGCTGGTGGAGCGCATCGACATCGGGCACGACTACGAGATTGAGATCAAGTTCCGGATCAGCGTGGAGCAGTACATGCGGATCGCGGCGTAAGCGCAGAGCACACACACCCATAGGGCGACGAGCCTTGTGGGAATTTTTTTGCTTTCCGACACTTTGGTATGCTATAATCCAGCCCTTAAGCCACACCGATTCCAGCCCATCGTTCACCTCGAAAAACAAAGTGCCTGTCACATAAGCCACACCGACAACGTGCACTCAAGTGAAAGACACATCGTTAGCATCGACGATGAACACAGGCATTTTTGAACACCCCTGCGAGCGGGGGAGAGAAATCCATCGTTCGGAAAACGGATGGCCTTCGATGTGACCGGAGTGATGGATTTCGTCAATTTTCGGCTCTCCAAAATGAACTTAGCGGTTTCCGGAGAAAAGGAAAAACCCTCGAAAACGTAGTGTTTTCAAGGGTTTGTGGTGGTCGCAACAGGACTCGAACCTGTGACCCCATCGATGTGAACGATGTGCTCTACCAACTGAGCCATGCGACCTAATTCCGAACGTTGTTTGCTTTCAACCAGAAATCGTTCGGTTTCTTTCTGGTTTCCACCATGTCGGTCTTGGTTACCAGTGGGGTGGACACTTAAGTAACTCATAACTCATTCGTCGGGAGAAAGTACCAGTGGGTTCTACCAACTGAGCCATGCGACCTTATCCGAACGATTCTGACAATCTCTCCTAATATGTTCGGTTTTTAGGGGAGCTTTCCGTGGATTCGAGTGAACGGCTTGCCAGCAACCTGTTCACATCGACATCTCTCATTTGAGAGAAGGTACCAGTAGGTACTACCAACTGAGCCATGCGACCATGACTTGAACCAGTCACAGGCTATATAATATCACGGCTCATGGGGTTTGTCAATGCTTTTTTCTAAAAAATGCAAATAATGTGACTGGAAATACGGCAAGGGATGAAATGTGCCTTTCAGATGGCGCACAGTGCTTGCATGGGTGCAAGTGGAGGTTATCCGCGCAGGAAGGGCAGGTGGCTGCCATGCGGCATGGCGGAGATCACACGGTAGAAGAAGCCATAGCGCGGGTCGGAGAGATCCCAGGCCAGCAATGCGCCGAAAAGAAACAAAAACAGACCGAGCACCGCAGTGCATATGATCAACAAACGATGCTGACGCTCAGCATTTGCTCGCAATTCAGTCACTTGATTTTGCAAATAAAAAACGGTTTCCTCCCGCTGCTTATCCATTGCGATCATATGCGCCAGCGCTTTATCGCATGGCGGAGCGCTGGGAGCGTGGGGGATATCGGCCAATTCATCCAGGGAGCCGCCGACGGATCTAAGCAGCTACGCGACAGTGCAGAACTGCGGGGATTGATTTTGTCCGCTAAATAGGCGGGAAATGGTCGCTTCCGATACGCCGCTGCGCACAGACCATTCCTGGCTGGAAATGCCTGCGCTCCTTGATGCGGCGCAGATATGCGGCAATGTTTTCAGCGCTGGCGTAGCTGCTATCTATCATTTGGGGCTTTCCTTTCACGCATGCAAGGGAAATTGCGGCTATGCAAAGGCACGCACGGCAATGACGCTTGCGTTTCGTGGCGATCTGCTATTTGCTGGGGATGCTGTTGCGTATGATTCGCGGCTTGCGGGAGGAACTGATTCCGCTGATTTTAGGATTGTGCGGCGCGGCGCTGGGCGTGGCCGGCATGCACTTGATTCCAGATTTTCCGGCAAGGGATGTCATGAACGCCGCGGGCATTGGCATCGCCAGCACCCTGGCCGCGCTAAAAATGCCGCGATCCAATCGCCTGACGCAGGGGCAAAAATGAATATAAAACGCTCCCGGCGCAAGCGCAATGCCTGACCGGGAGCGTATGCATGATGTTAGAAATCAGGAACGAATTTCTGCGCCGAATTTTTCGCGGCAAACCTTCATTACTTTCTTCATTACCGGAGCCAGATGATCTTCAGTCAGCGTCTGGTCAGGGGCGCGGAAGGTTAGCGAGAAGGCTGCGCTCTTCATACCCAGGCCTACCTGCACGCCGCGGAACACGTCAAACAGGCGGATATCCTCCAGCCATTCGCCCGCGGCATGACGGATCGCGTCCATGACGGGTCCCAGGGGCTGCGCGTCGGGCATGACCAGCGCGATATCGCGGCTGACCGCCTGCATGCGGGAAATGGGCTTTACCTGCCCCATGGGCTGGGCGCAGGCGAACAGCGCGGTCATGTCCACCTCGGCCAGCAGCGTGACCTCGGGCAGATCCATGGCCTGCGCGATATCGGGATGCACCTGACCCAACGTAGCGATGACGGTGTCGCCGTGCATCAGCCGCGCGCTGCGGCCGGGATGGTAATAGCAGTCGCCGCCGGGTACAACCGTAACGCTTACGCCCTCCTGCGCGCACAGCGCCTGCACCGCGCCGCGAATGGCGTAGAAATCCAGATCCTTGCCATACGCGCCGATGGACAGGGCGGGGGACTCGGTGATCAGCCCCTCCTTCGTGCGGCGGGTTGCATCAAAGAGCGTGCCGAACTCGTACAGCATGGCGCGGTCGTTGCCGCGGTTGTAGTTGCCGGCCAGAATGCGCAGCATATCGGGAGCCAGTGTGGTGCGCATGCAGGCGGTATCCTCGCCCAGCGGGTTGCGCAGCATCAGCGGCTGCATGCGGGGATCATCCGCCGGCAGACCCAGCGCGGCGATGGACTTGAGGCTGACGAAGGAGAAGGTCATCATTTCGTCATAGCCCAGGCCGCCCAGCACGCGGCGCACGCGCGCCTTATGCTGCATCAGCGGGTTCAGACCGCCCTGCGTGCTTTCGCCGCGCAGGCGCGTGGAGGGAATGCGCTCATAGCCTACCATGCGCAGCACTTCCTCGCACACATCGGCTTCGCCCTCCATATCCTGACGATAATCGGGCACGGTGACGCGCAGGGTATCGTCCTCGCGCTCCACGGTGAAGCACAGCTTGCGCAGGGCTGCTTCCATCTCCTCGCCCGTGATATCCACGCCCGTGCGGGCGGCGATGCGGCGGACGGAGCAGACGATGGTCTTAGGCGCCTCCAGATGCTCGTAGTAGTCGTAATGGCCGCCTACCACGTCGCCCGCGTCCAGCAGGTTCACCAGCTGACAGGCGCGCTCCAACGCGGTCATGATGGTCTTTTCGGATACGCCGCGCTCAAAGCGGCCGCTGGACTCAGTGCGGATGCCCATGCGGCGGGCGGAAATGCGCGTGACGGCGCGGTCGAAGGTGGCGCACTCAAGCATCACCTCACGGGTGCTGTCGGTGATTTCGCTTTCCTCGCCGCCCATGATGCCGGCCAGGCCCGTGGGGCCTTCCGCATCGCAGATCAGCAGATCGGCGCTGGTCAGGGCATGATCCTTGCCGTCCAGCGTGCGCAGCGTTTCGCCATCCTGGGCGGTGCGTACGATGATCTGGCGGCCGCGCACCTTGTCCAGATCAAAGGCGTGCATGGGATGGCCGGTTTCCAGCATCACATAGTTGGTGATATCTACAATGTTATTGATGGAGCGCATGCCGGCGGCATGCAGCACCTGCCGCAGCCACATGGGCGAGGGCGCGACGCGCACGTTTTTGATCACGCGGGCGGCGTAGCGCGGGCAGCGGGTGAAATCCTCCACCGTCACCTGAACATGATCGGCGATATCGCCGCCGACGTCCTTGACCGTCACCTCGGGCAGCGTCAGCTTGGTGCCCAGCGCGGCAGAGGTTTCGCGCGCGATGCCCCAGGCGCACAGGCAGTCGGGGCGGTTGGCCAGAATTTCAAAATCGGCCACATAATCGTCCAGGCCGAAGATCTTGCGCACATCGGTGCCCAGGGGATAATCCTCATGGAAAATCAGCAGGCCCGCGTCGCCTACGGAGGGGTACAGCTCCACCGGCACGCCGATTTCGGGGCCGGAGCAGAGCATGCCGCAGCTTTCTACGCCGCGCAGCTTGCCCTTTTTGATTTCGTGGCCGCCGGGCAGCTTGGCGCCGATCAGGGCTACGGGCACCAGAATGCCCTCGCGCACGTTGGGCGCGCCGCAGACAATCTGCAGCGGCTCGCCCTGGCCCACATCCACCGTGCACACGTGCAGATGGTCGCTGTTTTCATGATCACGGCAGGTCAGCACCCGGCCGACCACCACGTTCTGGCATTCCTCGCCCAGGTATTCAATGCCTTCCACGCCCGTGCCGTGCATGATCATGGTGCTTTCGTATTCGGCGGGCGATACGGGAATATCCGCGTACTGGCGGATCCAGTTCATCGAAATTTTCATGTCCGTTTCCCTCCCTTAGCGGAACTGGCGCAGGAAGCGCTCGTCGCCCTCATAGAGCAGGCGCATATCCTTGATGCCGTAGCGCAGCATGGTGATGCGCTCCAGGCCGATGCCAAAGGCAAAGCCGGTGTATTCGTTGGGATCGATGCCGCACATGGTCAGCACCTTGGGGTTGACCATGCCGCAGCCCAGCACCTCAATCCAGCCCGTGCCCTTGCACATGCGGCAGCCCTTGCCGCGGCAGGAGATGCAGGTCAGATCGACCTCAGCGCTCGGCTCGGTAAAGGGGAAGAAGGAGGGGCGGAAGCGGGTTTCGATATCGTCGCCGTACAGGCGCTTGAACAGCGCGTCCAGCGTGCCCTTCAGATCGCCCATGTTCACGTCCTTATCGATCACCAGACCCTCGATCTGATGGAAAACGGGGCTGTGGGTAGCGTCCACCTCGTCGGCGCGGAACACGCGGCCGGGGCAGGCAATGCGGATGGGGGGCTTGCGGGACAGCATGGTGCGCGCCTGCACGGGGGAGGTGTGCGTGCGCAGCACGATGTTATCATCCACATAGAAGGTATCCTGCGCGTCGCGCGCGGGATGATTCTTGGGCAGGTTCAAAAGCTCAAAGTTGTAGTGATCCAGCTCGATTTCAGGGCCTTCCACCACATCAAAGCCCAGACCCGTCAGGGCCGAGAGCACCTCGTCCAGCACCAGCGAGGTAGGATGCGCCACGCCCAGGCGCGGCAGGTCGCGCGGCTCGGTCACGTCCAGCGCTTCGCGCTCCAGCTTGCGCTCACGTTCGCGGGCCTTGAGCGTGGTCAGGCGCTCGTCCAGCATGGCGCTGATTTTTTCGCGCCCGGCGTTGATCATCTGCCCGGCGGCAGGACGCTCCTCGGGGCTGAGCTGCCCCATGGAGCGCAGCAGCGCGGTCAGGCTGCCCTTTTTGCCCAGCACGCGCTGGCGAGCCTCCTCCAGTTGCTTTACATCGTCCAGACGCTGCAGCTCCTGCTCCAGCTCCGCACGGATGGACTCGATATTCTCTCTGATGCCCATACATACCCTCCAAAATAAAAAATCATCCCATGTAAAGCACATGGGACGCATGCAGGCGTGGTACCACCCAATTTCCGCAGGCAGGGATGCTGCCCGCGCTCTGATCCTGTAACGTGGATAGGACGGCGCACCTTACTGAGCCTTCGGGCGCGCGGCTCCAAAGCGAATGCCCCGCCGCCGCGCGGACGCCTTTCAGCCGGTGAGCCGTCCTCTCTTTTGCACGGGGGAAACCGGGGGTTGTTCTTTATCGCAGCCTGTTTGCAGGTAGCACAAACGCGCAAGGCTATTTGGCCCGCGCGCCGTACTATACACTGCCGTGATAATGATGAGTAGAGATTTGTTGATTACGCCTTCGCGATCATCTTGGCAAGACGAGCCTTTTTACGGTTGGCCGCGTTCTTGTGGATGATGCCCTTGGCTACCGCTTTATCAATCGCGGAAGTCGTGGCGACATACTGCGTAGCGGCAGCATCAGCACCCTCGGTCATGGCCGCATTGAGCTTGCGGATAGACGTCTTGACGCCGCTCTTTACCATACGGTTACGCAGGTTCTTGGTTTCGCTCACCTTCACGCGCTTCTTGGCAGACTGAATGTTCGGCACTTCCTTCGCCTCCTGTAAGTCTTGGTGCCGGACGCTATGGACCAGCATCGAATATATTACCACAACAATCTGGTAAAAGCAAGTATTTTTTTCACCTTTTTGCGGGAAATATGCAATCTGGCCCGCGCCCCGCCGCAGGGACGCAGACGCGGGCCGGCAGGGTGTCAGCCGTTGCTTACCCGGCTGTCCCAATATTCCAGGATCTCGCCGCTGCGGGAATCCATGATCACCGACAGATAATCCACCATGCCCTCGTCATAGCCATGGCTGATATTGATATCCACGCGCCAGATGGTTTTGGCTGGATTGATGCTTTCATACCATTCCGCCGTTTCAAAGTAGAAATAGCACGGCAGGTTGGCAAGCTTCTCAAGATTATCCCCCGTCTGTTCGACGGCGTAAGCCAGGGCGATTTCCTGCGCCTTTTTCTGCGGGATATCCTGCTTGGTCGGCAGGACAGCGTTGGCCTCGTGCGCCCACGATGCAGCTTCTGCCTTTTCCTCGACCGACCAGGTGTAGTACGGCCCGCGCAGGGCCTCCTCCTGCGCCATGCGCTTGCTGGCAGCCTCATACCGGCGATTGTAAGCGTAGTCTTCCGCGTTGCTGGAAATCACCCTTTCTTCATCCCCGCGCACGACAATCACATAAAACTCGGCCTCCTCATCGTCTCTGCAGAAGGTAAATCGCCACCAGGTCAGGCTGCCGTCGTTATCCGGGCAGATATCGCGGCACAACTCCTGCCGGACGGTATAATCCTCCTGATTGAATTGGCCGTCGTCCACCGTAGCCTCCAGCGTCTGCCAGGCGGTATCCAGCGCGGCGAGGGCTTCGTCGTCCTCGGTATACGCCATAGGCTTGCCATAGTCGATATAGTAGCCGGGCTGCTTCATGTCCAAATCGTCCGGGCCGCTGCCGTTGGTATAGGAATTCTGAAAATCACGGAGGATTTCGCCCTGTTGATTGAAGGTAACGGCGCAGTTGCGCAGCCCGGTGCGGGCAACGTAATACACGTTCCACAGATGCACATCGGGGGCGTCGGGCTCGTAATAGAAGCTGTAGCGGCGATAGACGAAATCCGCCTCCGTCATGCCGTAGCGCTCTTTTATGTGCGCGTCGGCAAAGGCGGTCGCCTGCTCCAGCGTCATATCGCCCTCGCCGGGCAGGATGTTGCGGGCGGGCAGATCGGCGTCAAAGCCGTAATCCAGGCGGATCTGCGTGGCTTTGGCCTTGATCTCCAGCGGCCATTCGTTGCTGTCGCCGTACTCGTCCCACAGGGCGGTGATGCGGTTCATGAATTCATCGTACTTTTCCCGCATGCCGGGCTGAATCTCGGCAAAATGCTCGGGCACGATGCTGTCCATCAGCGCCTGCGCGGCGGTATCAAAGGCCAGATTTTCGATGGGAAGGAAGCCGTAATGCTTGCCTGCCCGCACCTGATAGAACTGCGCCAGACGGCTGAGCACCTCCACCTGCGTTCCCTTGGACAGCACCGTGACCACACCCTTGTCCCGGTCGCAGGCGGCGTACAGGCTCACCTGCCTCGTGGCCGCGTCGGTTGTTACCGTGCCGGCGGGCAGGGTGGCGGGCGCGCCCGTCATTTCATCGGCGAAGGTCAGCACGCACAGCGGGATCCAGGAGCCATCCACGCCGGGGCTGTCCTTTGTTGCGCCCACGGTGATTTTGGCCCAGTAGATCAGCTTTGCCTCGGTCAGCGCCTTGGGCACGTTGTTGCCCGATAGGTGCAGCCCGGTCACGGTGACGGGCGTTCCGTTCAGGCAGGTGCCCTGCGGCCAGGTGTAATCGGTGGGGCCTTCGCTGAAATTGGCGGAGGGCGCGGCGGCGTTGCTTATATAGGCCGCGCGGGGCAGGGTGGCAAACAATGCGCGCTGCTCCTGGTTATCCTCCAGCATGGGATGAAGATAGTAGGGCGCGGCAAATTCCTGATCGGCGGAGGCCTCCTCGCCCGAGCAGGTGAGCAGCAGCCCTTCGCCCGTCGCGGCGGACAGGTAGGCGTGCCAGTAGCTGACGGCATAGCGGCCGCTGCCCTGCACGCGGATATCCGCCCGCACTACCGGCAGGGTGACGCTGCCAAAGGTGGCTGTGGTAAAGGCCACGCCCGCGCGCTCGGCGGAAGCATCCGCGGGGAAATCGCTGCCGCGCACAGCCTGAAGCAGCTGCAGCCCCTTTTCGTAGGCCTCGTCCTCGGTCATGGGCTGGCTGGGCTCCTGCATCAGCGCGGCCAGGCTGGGTACGTCCCTGTCATTGCCCGCAGCGGGCGGCTCGGCGGCGAAGGCCACGCTGAAGGCCAGCGCCATCACCAGCACCGGGCACAGCAGCAGCGCGCCCAAGCGCCGCGCGCGGGTATCCATAATGGTAAGAATTCGGTTTTTCATGCCTCTTTTACCTCCATAGAAGCTGGTAGACAGCACCGTTCCCCGCGCACGCTGGCGGCGGATCACGGTGATGATGGTTTCGGAGTAGTACTGGCGGTCGTCCAGCGACGCGCCGCGAACCACCCGCTCGTCGCAGGACGCCTCGCAGGCATAGTCGATCTCGCGGCGCGCCAGGTAGATCAGCGGATTGTACCAGTGCAGGCTGACGCAAAGCAGCTCCAGCAGCTTTACGTACAGATCGCCGCGCTGATAATGCGTCAGCTCGTGCCGCAGCACCAGGCGCAGCTCGCTCAGGTTCAGATGGTTCTCCGGCAGCAGGATGCAGGGACGGAAAATGCCTGCGATCATGGGGCTGTCGACTGCCTGGCAAAGGTAGATGGGAATGGCGCGGCGCACGCCCATTTCATCGCGCAGCGCATCGTAGAGCGCCAGAATACGGCGGTCGCTTATCGGCTTTCGCCAGCGGCGCAGCATACGCAGATAGCGCGCGTGGTGGACCAGACTGCCCAGCAGCATCAGCGCAGCGCCCGTCAGGTAAACCATGCACAGCACCGTGCTCCATTGCAGGGTACGGGCAGGCTGAACTGCGCTGGACGCAGACACCGTGCTGCCTGTATAGACAGGCACGAAGTCCGCGGCGGCAGGCTGCGAGACTGGGGCAACAGGCGTGTCCGTTTGCCGCGGGGCGAACACGGGCACCTCCACGGCGCGCGCCACAGGCGCGGGGGACAGGGTGACGACCGGGCGCGGAGAGAATGGGCGGATGGGAATCAGCGCGCAGACCAGCACGGCCAGCCAGGCCAGGTACAGGCTGCGGGCGCTAATCCGGTTGCGCAGCATGGGCGTAAGCACCAATGCGCACAGTGTAACTGCCGATACTGTCAGCGCGAAGGCTAACAGGGTGGATAGCCAGGCGGTCATTTGCCCTCGCTCCTCTCTCTGGCCTTGCGCACAAAGTCGCTCAGCTCGTCCAGATCCTGATCGGACAGGCGGTCGCCCGCCAGCGCGGCGATCAGGCTGTGCACGCTTTTGTGATGGTAATGCTCCAGAAAACTCTCGGTTTCCATCCGCAGGTATTCGTCGCGGGAGATGATGGGGTAGAAGGCGCGCTCGCGGCCGCTTCCCTTTTCCACGCGCAGAAAGCCGCGCTCGGTCAGGCGCGCCAGCAGCGTCACCACCGTTTGCACCTTCCAATTGCGGCTGCGGCCAATCAGATCCATTAGCAGGCCGGTCGTCACCGGGGGCTGCTGATCCCATATGGTTTGCATCAGATCAAATTCACTGTCGGGCAGGCGCTGGGCTTTCATTGGTTAATTCCTCCATGCATGTAATAAGACACCGTGTCTTAATACAATACTACAGCATGTCTTACTAAATGTCAAGCGGTTTTTGAGTGTTGTTACAATTCATACGATAAATTCCCCGTAAATTGCCGCCTAAATTATGGTTGCCCTTGACAAAGGGGAGGGGGTGTATCTATAATATATTGTTGGTATAGTTGGTATTGCTATGCCACCTGACAGTGTTCGATACACACTATAAAGGAGGATCCCCAAATGTCTTTCAAGTACACGATCGACGGTAACGGAGCGGTCAGCCACATCGCGTATGCGTTCAGCGATGTCGCCGCGATCTACCCCATCACGCCGTCCTCCACGATGGCGGAGTATGTGGACGAATGGTCTGCGCAGGGCCGCAAGAACCTGTTTGGCCAGACGGTTCACGTTGCCGAAATGCAGTCTGAAGCCGGCGCGGCCGGCGCTGTGCACGGCTCCCTGGCCGCGGGCGCGCTGACCACCACCTTCACCGCCTCCCAGGGCCTGCTGCTGATGATCCCCAACATGTACAAGATCTCCGGCGAGCTGCTGCCCGGCGTGTTCCATGTATCTGCCCGCGCCCTGGCCGCCCATGCCCTGTCCATCTTCGGCGATCATCAGGACGTCATGGCCTGCCGCCAGACCGGCTTTGCCATGCTGGCTTCTTCCTCCGTTCAGGAAGCGATGGATATGGCGCTGGTCGCCCATCTGTCCGCGCTGAAGGCCAGCGTGCCCTTCCTGCACTTCTTCGACGGCTTCCGTACCAGCCATGAAATCCAGAAGATCGACGCGATCGACTACGAAGACATCGCCAAGATCGTTCCCTGGGACAAGGTAAACGAGTTCCGCGCCCGCGCCCTGAACCCCGAACATCCCCATCAGGCCGGTACCGCCCAGAACCCCGATATCTACTTCCAGAACCGTGAGGCCGCCAACCGTCACTACCTGGCCACTCCCGAAATCGTTGAGGAGTGCATGAAGCAGGTAGAGTCCATCACCGGCCGCAAGTACAACCTGTTTGATTACGTGGGCGCGCCCGACGCTGAAGAAGTCGTCATCTGCATGGGCAGCGGCTGCGAAACCATCGACGAGGCCATTGAAGCCCTCAACGCGCAGGGCAAGAAGTACGGCTGCGTAAAGGTGCATCTGTTCCGCCCCTTCAGCGCCAAGCACTTCCTGGCCGCCATCCCCGCCACCTGCAAGAAGATCGCCGTGCTGGACCGCACCAAGGAGCCCGGCTCCCTGGGCGAACCGCTGTACCAGGATGTCTGCACCGTGCTGCGTGAAGCCGGCCGCGATGATATCAAGGTAGTGGGCGGCCGCTATGGTCTGGGCAGCAAGGAATTCACCCCCACCATGGTGAAGGCCGTGTACGAGAACCTGGAAGGCGAAATGAAGAATCATTTCACCGTGGGTATCAACGACGACCTGACCGGCACCTCCCTGAAGCTGGGCGAGCAGTTCAACTCCGCCCCCGCTGGCACCGTATCCTGCAAGTTCTATGGTCTGGGCTCTGACGGTACCGTCGGCGCCAACAAGAATTCCATCAAGATCATCGGCGACCACACCGATAAGTACGCGCAGGCCTATTTCGCCTACGACTCCAAGAAGTCCGGCGGCCTGACCGTCAGCCACCTGCGCTTTGGCGATACCCCCATCCGCAGCACCTACCAGATCGATGCGGCCGATTTTATCGCCTGCCACAACCAGGCTTATGTGACCGCCTACGACATGGTATCCTCCCTGCGTGACGGCGGCACCTTCCTGCTCAACTGCCAGTGGGACGAGAGCGAACTGGATGCTCAGTTGCCCGCCACCATGAAGCAGCTGCTGGCTAAGAAGCACGCCAAGTTCTATATCATCAACGCCGTCAAGCTGGCCGCTCAGGTTGGCATGGGCAACCGCATCAACACCATCATGCAGGCCGCCTTCTTCAAGCTGGCCGATATCATCCCCTACGAAAAGGCCGATGAGTACATGAAGGCGTATGCCAAGAAGACCTACGGCAAGAAGGGCGACGCCGTCGTTCAGAAGAACTGGGACGCCATCGACATTGCCATCTCCGGCCTGAAGGAAGTCAAGGTTCCCGCCGAATGGGCCAACGCCACCACTGGCGCGCAGCCCGTTGTGGTTGAGTCCACCGAGTACTTCAAGAACATCGTAAAGCCCATCCTGAATCAGGAAGGCGATAAGCTGCCCGTGAGCGCCTTCACGCCCGACGGCATGGTTCCCACCGGCACCACCAAGTTTGAAAAGCGCGGCATCGCCGTCAAGGTTCCCGAATGGATTCCTGAGAACTGCGTACAGTGCGGCCAGTGCTCCCTGGTTTGCCCCCACGCCTGCATCCGTCCCATCCTGGTGAAGGAAGGCACCGAGGTGCCCGCTTCCTTCGTAACCAAGAAGGCCATCGGCAAGGAAGTGGCTGGCTACACCTACCGCATGCAGGTAAGCCCGCTGGATTGCACCGGCTGCGGCAACTGCGTGGAAGTGTGCCCCGCCAAGACCAAGGCCCTGGAAATGAAGCCCCTGTCCGCCGAATCCTCCGTGCAGGAAGCCAACTGGGAATTCGCCATGAAGCTGCCTGAGCCGGACATCGCCTTCAACAAGAACACTGTCAAGGGCAGCCAGTTCATGAAGCCCCTGTTCGAGTTCTCCGGCGCCTGCGCCGGCTGCGGCGAGACGCCCTATGTCAAGCTCGTTACCCAGCTGTTCGGCGATCGTATGATGGTTGCCAATGCCACGGGCTGCTCCTCCATCTACGGCGGTTCCGCCCCCACCTGCCCCTACACCGTCAACGATAAGGGTCATGGTCCTGCCTGGGCCAACAGCCTGTTCGAGGATAACGCTGAGTTCGGCTTCGGCATGAACCTGGCTGTCAACCAGCGCCGCGCCAAGCTGGCCGAAAACGTCGAAAAGCTGATCGCTATCGATTGGGTGACCGACGATATCAAGGCCGCCGGTAAGGAATGGCTGGAGAACATGCACAGCGCTGAGGGCAGCAAGGCTGCCGCGGCCAAGCTGATTGCTGCCTGCGAAGACGGCATCGACATGACCGGCGTTGTTTACAATGGCAAGGATCTGACTGGCACTGTGTGCGAGTGCGACGCCTGCAAGGCTGCCCGCGAAGTGCTGGCTGACAAGGACCTGCTGGTCAAGAAGTCCGTTTGGATCTTCGGCGGCGACGGCTGGGCCTATGATATCGGCTACGGCGGATTGGATCACGTTCTGGCGCAGAACCAGGATGTCAACGTGCTGGTACTGGATACCGAAGTGTACTCCAACACCGGCGGCCAGTCCAGCAAGTCCACGCCTACCGGCTCGGTTGCCAAGTTTGCTGCCGCCGGTAAGCGCACCAAGAAGAAGGATCTGGGCATGATGGCCATGAGCTACGGCTATGTGTACGTGGCTACCGTCGCCATGAGCGCCAATCCTGTGCAGCTGCTTAAGGCCATGAACGAAGCGGAAGCCTATCCGGGCCCCTCCCTGATCATCGCCTACGCGCCCTGCATCAACCACGGCATCAACATGTCCATGGCGCAGGCTGAAATCCGCAAGGCTGTGGAAGCCGGCTATTGGCCGCTGTATCGCTTCAACCCCGAGCTGGCCGAGCAGGGCAAGAACCCCCTGACCCTGGACAGCAAGGAGCCCACGGGCGATTATCAGGCCTTCATCCGCGGCGAAACCCGCTACGCCACGCTGCTCAAGCAGTTCCCCGAGACGGCGGAGAAGCTCTTCGCCAAGAACGAAGAGGACGCCAAGGAGCGCCTGGAAGCCTACAAGAAGATGGCTGCCGAGTAATCGCGCTGCGATCTGCAATAAACAATGCGCCGGAGAGCCGAAAGGCTCCCCGGCGTTTTTGTGCTGCCATGACGATAGGAATGCAAAAGAATGACAACAAAAAAGGAACTATCTTTTCAGATAGTTCCTTTGTGACTAATCTGGCAGACTATGATACAAGGGGCGATGCGCCTTTCAGGGTGCAACAGCGGGTGCATTTGCACCCGACTCTTACAGAGCAATTATGACTCTGCTCTTAGTCTAATCGACTTACAAATGAATTAAGCGTAATATTTTATCCCTCCCACATTTATATACCAAGATCTTTGTTCTTCAATAACCGCAGTATAGGTATGGTTGACATTGCCCACCTTGATCTCCTCATAGGAGAAAAATGAGCCAGGAATGCGAAATGCTTCGCCTACCTGCAAAAGCTTACGAGCAACATCTTGATTCATGAGTGTTTCTCCTTTTCTGTTTATACGTTTCTGCCCGCACAATCAAGCGCTGAAGTCCGATACCAAGGAATGTGCCTAGCGTTGGTAGATCATTTTGCGAAACAGACTGCTTCCTTAATTTGTCCTGTTCTAAGCGACTGAGAACACGTTGTTCTATGATCTCTTTGGGCTGAATTTTAATTTTTCGGCATGGATTCTGAGAAATATATCCCATTTCCTGAGCATATCGTAAGGGCGCATTTAGTAACCGAACCACGCTCTTTATGCTGTTGTAGGCCATGCTGGATGCTTCTAATTGTGCAACAAACTGATATATGACTGACGACGATATTTCTGACAGCGTGAGGCTTCCCAACTTAGGAAGGAGATGCACATTGATTTGTCGTACGTAAGTTTGATAAGATGATTGCTTTACTCTGCCTATTACTTCATTTTCAAGCCAATGCTGCAGCAAGTCTTTTAGAAGTAGTGTACAGTCTGTTATGCTGTCATTTTGCTTTTTTAGTTGTTCAACTTTTTTTCTGGAGCAATTGGTTACGCACAGCGGCATATTGATATTCATAAATGTAACCAAATCTGGTTTTCCCAATTGATGTTTTACCAATTACATAACGACCTTCATAGCGGCCATCACGGCGCTTATAAATGTTTTCCCCATGTCGTGGCATGAACGCGACCTCCTTATTAATTTGCCCTTTGCAATAGCGTTCTGATTAGCTTGCCAGAAAGCTTTGACGGCATCCCTGACGGCTTATTGTAAACAATGAAGTTTTGCCCATGCAAAAGGGACATCTGCTCCATTCTGGCACACATTTTGTTGATTCCTGCATTATTCGCTGAAAAAATAATAAAAATTGCTAATCTACAGCTTTCAGCAAGTTGACATATCAGGACTTTCCATATATAATATAGCAGTGGATGGAAAAATAGGCGTCTTGCTTTTTGTTTCCATTCTAATGTTGTCGCAGAATCGAAAATTTTGCGACACTTTTTTTCTGATCGACTTATATATTATATGCAATTATATGCAAAACAAATAAGAGTTTGTGACTTAAGTAGGCCGACGGTGTATAAGTATATGAAAATGGTTAGATAACGAAAATGCTCCGTGAAACTACACGGAGCATTTTCACTTGTTGCTAGTTAATAATAAGCTTCACAAATAACCTATCGTCCTTATTCCTCTGGGGTAGGCACCTTTTCCTGCAAGCCTTCTTCATCGTCTACCATATACTTACCGTGCTTTTTGCGGTATTCGTTGGGCGTCATGTGCTCATAGGCCTTGAACCGGCGGATAAAGCTTGACGTCTGAGTATGGCCCATCACTTCGGAAATACTGGCGACAGTCAAGCGAGTATCCCGCAACATCTCCTTGGCGTAATCCAGCTGCCATTTAGAAATATATTCCGATAGAGTCATGCCGATCACCTTTTTGAAGCGGCGGCTCAGCGTAGACAATGGTATGCCGTAGCGGTCTGCCAGATAACTGGCGTTAATCTCTGTATTGTGGTAGTTGGACATGATAAACTGGCACACATCTAGCATATTCACGGTGGTTGTCTCAGGCGAATCGAAGGTGTAGCTGCTGATATGCAGCAAAATCTCAACAAGGTCATCCAGCGTACTGCTAATGGATAGGTAGCCCTTCAGCTTTTCGAGGAACGCACTTTCTACGCCGATCTCCCCTAACGCCGTGATGGCGCTTTGGATCAAATTGCCTGCATGCAGTGATGAAACAAAGGTATTGTTCTGTGCGCGCAGTTCATCTATCAGCACGTCGGTCATGTTTTTCAGTTTTTCAGTATTTTTCTGACGAATGGCATCTGCATAGACCCGCGCTTCTATAGACAGCGAAACAGACTCTGCCCCGCCCTTCTCATGGGAAGAGATATAGAAATGCACACCACTGGTTTGTGCCTTCAGCCCTCCCAGCAGTGAGGCGGCATGGCGGAAGGAATGGCATATTTCTGCCGGTGTGGTATAGGTATCGCCTACCGCAATGCACACGCGTTTTCCAGTTTCCTGCAGTACACGGTTTAACATCGGCAGGTACTTTTGCACATCGGGCTCGTCCATGCCCACCAGAAACAGGTAGCGGCTGTTTTCGATATATTCCATACCTTCGGACTCATTATTTTCGTTCATGATCTCATAAATGGTCGAAAACAGATTGTCTGGATTGTCGGTATGCAGGCATTCCATGAGTACTACGCACATGTATGGTTTTTTTAGTACATTGGCCACAGGCAGCGTGCTGTAGCCATCACGGGCCATATCCATTACATGGCCATGTGCCAGCATGCGCAGCACCTTGTCGGTACGGTGAGTCTGCTTGATCAGTTGATTATGTTCCTGCAAAAACTGTAGGGCAAAAAAGGCCGTTTCCAGCTCGTGCAGCTTTTCAGGGAGCTGCCCGTCAGGTACCTTGCTTCGGGCTAATGTTTCCAGCTTTGAAATAGGCAGGTAACTGCGGTAGGCCATTAAGTGTACCAGCACCGCACCGAGCGCAAGCACCGCCCAAAACACCATTATGAAGGTTCTCTGAATACTGGACAGGTCCACCTGCAGAATGCTCTGATCAATACGCTGCGCCACCCATAGGCCATCCTTGGTGCCCACACTTTGCAGCACAGACCCGTCCGGCGGCAAGGTATGCGCCTCATAGTAGGCTCGAAGAGCAGGGTTACATGTATCGAAAGGATAAATTTGCTTGTCGCCCGCCATGACCACAATGGGCCTGTCCTGCAAAATCCCCACAAAACCCTCCAGGCTTTGTGGATTGATAGTGAAAATCACATGAGAATTCTTATCGCTGGTAGCAGGTATAATGTATTCCAAGCGAACTTTGCGTCCGCTGAATGTGTTCCATTGCACTTCGTCCGGCAAAATCCATGTTCCCTCACGAATTGCCGACAATCGTCTGTCTACCTGTACCCATTCGCCATCCAGCAGGTAGAGGCTGTAGTATTCCGGCGTATAGGTACCTTCGCTGGTAAATACAAATTGCGGCGCGGTCAGTGTGTAATAATCCAAATATTCAAACGCTGGGTTCGTGATCGAAAAAACCAACAATGTTTTCTTCAGCTTTGCATAGGTGGGCGCATCCATGGCGCTAGCTCTTTTCAATTCATCCCAAACGGGCAAGCTAACCGCGATGGACTGCATGTTTTCCTCCAAGGCAACAAAGTCAGCATATACACGATCTAGCCGGATTTGGTGTTGGGCAAGAATTTTTTCAGTGTATGCCTTTTCGTAATACTGTTCGTAAACACTGGAAAACAGCAGACAGGGAATCAGCAAAATCAGCGCATAGCTGAGTACATAGCGCAACAGCACGCGCCGGCTACGCGAATAAGGACTTTGGGCAGGCTGATTCCTTTTGGTCTGCATGTTCGTTCATTCCTCTCAAAAAAAGCACGAAGGATGAAGCGCCCTTATGGGCGCTCCATCACGGGGAGATAAGTGTTGAATTAGAAGGAGCCGTCGTAGTACTTCTGCTGCCACTCGATGTAGTCGCTGTACTGGTACTTTTCGAGTTCTTCCAGATGCTTGGCCCAGCTTTCGTCGGTCACGCCGTTGATCACGGAGTTGGCCACGAAACTCGTCAGGTAGTTCTTGAGGTCGGGTTCGATCATGGTCTTTTCTTCCAGCGTCTCTGCATCCACGATGCGTAAAGGCATGGATTCTTCCTGATCAGCAACATACTCCCAAACATCCATGGCGAGGTTGTACTTTGCCTGAGGATCAAAGGCATCAGACGGGAAATAGGACTGCTCGTGAGGCAGAATCAAAGGAAGAACATTGTCAATGGCAGAAAGATTGAACCGCCACCACGAACGGCCCTTGTTTTCCGGATCGAGTTCTGCCGGAACATCAAACTCAATCGGACGACCCGCATCGTCCCAGCCCCAAGTGTACCCCTCGAAGCCTTGGCTAAAGATCATCTTCTGCTCAGTGGTAGCGGAAGCATTGTCCCAAAACCTGAGCACTGCTTCGGGATTTTTGCAAGCGGTGGTAATAGCCAAAGCAACTAGTATACCTGTGAACTTGGTCTTGGAACCAGGAACAGCGGGACGACCCTCGCACCCTTCAGCCATTACCGGAAGGTAACTCACAAAATCCTTCTGGCACTCAGAGCCAGCCAAATCGGTACCAGGACGCCAGCACCAGCTGATTCCCAAACGATTACCCTTAAACTTGGCGGACCACTGGTCGTTAGTCTGGGAGAAGCTTTCCACATCCAGCAGGCCCTCAGAAGCCAGCTTGTTGTAGAACTCAAGGAAGGCGCGGTAGTCCTCGGTGGCGGCAACGCCGATGACCTTGCCGTCCTCGATGCGGTAGAAGTCATTAGTGAAGCCCCAGGAACCGCCGAAATAGATGAAATCCTCCGGTCTGCACGAAATGGGCAGCTCGTCACTGGGGTCACCGTTTCCGTTGGCATCCTGCTCCTTGAAGGCCTTCAGCACATCGTACAGTTCATCCAGAGTGGTGGGCATTTTCTTCCCCACGTTTTCCAACCATTTCTGATTGATCATAGGCTGACGCTCAACAACGTTTCCGGTAGCAAGCATCCAATTGCCCGGAAGCGCATATACGTTTCCATCCGGCCATGTGCAGATATTCCATACCTGCTCTCCCATGGAATTAAACTGTTCATAGATATTGGGAGCATACTGGGGCAGCAAGTCCTGCAAGGGAAGGAACAGATCGCTGTTAGCAGTGATGTCATCCTGTTCCACAATGCCTAAAAAGGCATCTGGCAGATCGGAAGCAAGAATAACACCTTTTCGTTCCGTGATAGAGCCGCTCGGAATTTCAATCCATTCTACTTCCACATTGGCTTCTTTGCAAAACTTTTGCACAACTTCTTTGTCATTAAAACTGCTGGATTGGTCTTCACTGGACCTCGGTGCCGCAATTCGCAGCTTGACGGGGGCTTCCTGCTCTGCCAGAGCAGGCGCGGCCAGTGCAAACGTCATGGTCAGCACAAGCAGCAGAGAGATGAGGGTCCTCTTCATAGTATAACCACCTTTCCTATATTATCAACGCCTCTGGCGCTGATTTTTATCCTTTCATGGCGCTGATTTTTATCCTTTCAGCGAGCCAATCATCAATCCCGTGACAAAGAAACGCTGAATGAAGGGGTAGAGCAGCATCATCGGCAGGGAAGAAAGCACGATAACGCAGTATTTGAGCATTTGCATAATATAAGCCCGTTCTGCTGCTGTTTCAGGATCGGTCAGATCGGTATTGGCTTCTCCCTGCAAGAGAATTTCGCGCAAAAAATTCTGAAGTGGATATTTATCAATGTCCGTCAGGTACACCATGGCGTTGAAGTACGAGTTCCACATTCCCTCAGCAATGTACATGGCGATGACGGCGATGATGGGCGTGGCCAAAGGCAGCGCAATCTGGAAGAAGAAGTCCAGATTGCTGCATCCGTCAATCTCCGCCGCTTCGCGCAGTTCTTCTGGCAGCGAGCTGCGGAAGTAGGAGCGAATCAGGATGATGTTGTACACCGATACCGAGCCAAGCAGAATGATGCCCAGCCGCGAGTTGGTCAGGTGCAAAGACCGCACCACCGTATAGGTGGGAATCAAGCCGCCGCTGAAATACATGGTGAACACCAGAAAGCCGGTCATGAAGCCGCGACCCACCAGATCGCGCCGCGAAAGCACATAGCCGCAGGGGATGCACATGGCAAGGCCCAGGAACGTGGTGCATACCGTGTAAAAGATGGAGTTGGCGTAGCCGGTGAGGATGCGGCTGTCCTTGAACACATTGCGAAAACCCAGCACATTAAACTCCGAAGGAAAGAGTACCAGTTTCCCGCTATTGGTATCTACTGGATTGTTAATGGAAGCAACCAGCACATAGTACAGGGGGTAGAACATCACAATCATCAGCAGGATGACGATGATGTGGTTGACCACGTCGAAGGCCCGGTCACTGCGGGACTGACGGAGCGCGTTGCGTTTCATCTTCACCCCTCCTTACCACAGGCTTTCTTCCGTCAGCTTTTTAGAAATGAAGTTGACAGAAGAAAGCATGATGAGGTTGACCACGTTGTTGAACAGGCCCATCGCAGCGGAGTAGGAATACTTTTGCTGAAGCATGCCTGTTTTGTAGTTGTAGGTAGAAATGACCTCACTAACGCCAAGGTTCAGGCTGTTCTGCAGTGCGTAGGATTTTTCAAAGCCCAGACTCAGGATACTGCCGCAGCGCAGGATGAGCATGGTGACCACCGTGGGCAGGATGCCGGGCAAATCAACATGCCAGATGCGCTTGAGCTTGGATGCACCATCGAGCATGGCGGCCTCGTGCAGTTCGGGGCTGACGGAGGCCAGCGCCGCGATGTAGATGATCGCCCCCCAGCCCGCTTCCTTCCAGATGCCGGAGATGACATAAATGTGGGTGAAGTATTCCTCCTTGCCCATGAAGAAAACGGGCTTCCCGCCCAATGCGGTGATGATGCCGTTGATGAAGCCGCTGTCCGGCGAGAGGAAGCAGATGAGCATGCCACAGAATACCACGTTGGACACGAAGTGCGGCAGGAAGGTGAGGGTCTGTGCCGTCTTTTTGAGCACATTGCTATGGATATACTTGAACATGATGGCCAGCAGGATAGGCGCCGGAAAGCCCGCTACGATGCTGTAGATGCTGATGCTGAAGGTGTTGAGCACCACGTCGGCAAAGACGGGCGAATCCGCCAGCATTTCAAACCACTTCATGCCCACCCACTTGCTGCCTGTGATGCCGCGTGAGAATGTGTAGTTGCGGAAAGCAATCTGCACGCCGTAGATAGGCAAGTAGTTGAAGATAAAGATGTACACCAACACCGGAAGCGCAAGCATATACAGCGCCTTGTTCTTCCAGATGGCATTGAGGCATTTTTTCATGGGCATGTGCATACTTCCTTTAGTCCAGAATGAAGCGGCAGTGGTCCATCTCCCTGCGCAGGGAGGCGTACTCCACCCCGACAGGCGTGCAGCCGCCGCGGATGGCCAGCGCCGCCAGCAGGCCCGCGGCCTCGCCCGTCTGGATGCAGGTGGGCATCAGGCGGAACGTGGCGGACAGTGCCGGATGGCTGGAGATGGCGCGACCACAGGCCAGCACATTGGAAAAGCTCCTGGAGATGAGTGTGCCGTGCGGGATGCCGCTGAGGCCGTCCTGATGGCGCGCCCAGTCGTCGGCAAACTTTGTCTTGTTTGAATGAGAAGTACCGTAGGAGCGTGCAATCAACGCAACACGGTTTTCGGGTAGGCTATCCTGCTCCAGCAGCTCCGGCGTGAGGGTTTCCACGCCCACGATGCCGCGACCGAAGCGCACGCCCACGCGGATGGAGGTGAACACCGTTTCAGCGTTCTGGAAGCCCGGCATTTCACGGCGCATGAAATCTGCAATTTCCATTTGCTGTGCGCGCAGGTCGCGCTCCATTTTGGTCATACCAGCGGATGTAAGAGGCGTTCCGCTTGCTTTGCCAAAAGCAATTTGTGTCACGCCAGGAATCTTGCTTTGCATGTGCAGGAAGATTTCCAATACATTTTTCGGAGTCTTTTCGCAGGCGAACAGCTCTTTATAATGCATTTCGGCATATTCGCGATCATATGGTCCTACATTGCCCATGTAGAAAAACAGTGACTTATGCATGTTGTATTCGTCGGAATATTCGCGGGTTTCGCCGCCTGCGTAGTGCACCAGCAGCGCGTCGCCAGTTGCGTCGATGAAGGTCTTGGCCCATACAACACCCGGGCCCTCGATACGCCCTACCAGTGCACCTACGATGCGGCGATCCTCCACCACCGCGTCCACCAGATAGGAATAGAACAAGCATTCTACACCTGCCTCGGTCAGCAATTCATTATACATTACCCGCATAGAATCCACATCAGAAATTACGTGACGTGTCAACTCACGCCCCTTGATAGGTGTGTGATCTGGATAACGTGTTCTACTGTCGGTGGTCATGCAAACCTTTCCCTTTGCATCCAAACGCCGAACAACTTCGTCACTCAAGCCACCGGAAATTTGGATGCCTTGATAACACAAGCCTCCTTCCCCAAAATAGAGTGGAACGCAGCACAGTGTGCCCGCGCCGCCTGCAAAGCCATACTGCTCAATCAGGATGGTTTTGAGGCCCTTGCGCGCAGCCGCCACTGCCGCGCCGATGCCGCCGGGGCCTGCACCCATTACAGCAACATCATATTCTCCGGCACTGGCAAACAACCTGGCTACTTCTCGTGTGATCATTTCTGTTCGCTCCCTTCGACAATGCGTCAATGTTTGTTTGCATCTTATCTTATCAAAACTTCACGGAAAGAGATATAGCCAATATTTTTGACTGGTTTGCATCACAATTCTTCCATGCTATACATGCAAAAACTACAAAAAAAGAAAACCAGCTGAAACTGATGATTATTTTTGGTTTTTATCTCTTCCTCATTCTTGTCATATAGCAAAGTTTTATTTCGGCTAGAATGAGATAATCCCATCTCAAACCATTTCGGTTCAGCAAGTCAAAGATGCCAATTGACAAACGAGTGCATTCTTTGGTATCGCCTTCAACAATACAGAACTGACAGTACAGATTTTGGTTCTGTGTCTATATAACGATTTCGCCTTCGTGGATGAAGAAAGGTTCAGGCAATGTAACGTCTTCCTCATATTCAAAACGGAAGATCAAGTCAAGAAAAATTGATTTTCGCTTTTCAACTCGTGGATTTTTTACTTTACCTATATTTTACACCAAATTTTCGGATAAAACAAATTTCAGATGTTGTAAAAGGTTTTCAAGGGTGGAAATTTGCACATTATGAAAATTTAGGTTATAATATATGTATCAAGTGAGAGAGAACACCATCCTTGATTGAATGCACAATACCATATCAAAAGAAAAAGCCATTGAAGGCGTATTTGCGGCTGTTCATTTATGACAGGCGGCGTTATTTTTCTATAAGCAAAGGAGACAACAAAACATTGAAACCCGGCATTTACCTTGAAGAAGCCCTCAAGGACGTATTACGTACGTCCAATTTTGTTTACGGTATGTTTAATCTCATCACCGCGCCATGTGGTAGTGGCAAAACCACAGCAGCCATCAACGTGATTTCCAAACTGGCATCCAGCCCGCGCACGGTGCTTATTTTGATTGATACAAAGAACGGCATGGAGCGTTTGGCACAGGAAAAAGTTCTAACAACGCCATATGCGTTTTATGAAGAGAGCATCCACCAGACATGGTTTCATTCTGATGAATTTGATCCAACCCAAATCGTTGTGACTACTTATGCGCAGTTTGGCGTATGGGAATACCATAACCCAGGTTTCCACTCTTTTTTTGACGTTATCATTTGCGACGAGGCGCACAACATGGTCAAGTTTCCAAACTTCAAAGACAAGAAGAAAAAAACAACACCCCAAATCAACTACGCCGCCATAGCGCGCGATGCCCTCTGCCGCGCAGTGTGGGAATGCAATACGCTGATTGTGGGCATGACCGCAACACCCAAAGCACTTGCTAAACTGAATTGTAGCATCTACCGTATGCCGATAGACGAGTCAAAACTGCGACGGTATGAGAGCAAAGAAATCGTACCGTACAGAAGCTTGCCGCAGTTGCTTCGTCAATTACCCACAGGCAAGCGCAGCGCGCTGTACATCACACACGTTCGCCAGATGGAAAGGTACGAGCAAATTGCCATTGAGGCAGGAATGAAACCGATATGCGTTTGGAGTCTCAACCACGAAAAGCCCATGACACAGGAGCAGTTGGCGGCGCGCGACTATATTCTCACCAACGAGTGCGTGCCGCCGCAGTATGATCTGTTTATCTTCAACAAGAGTTGTGAGACAAGCATCAATTTGCGCGGGCGCATGGACTATATGATTGTGCATTCGAGCGAAGAAGAAGCACGTACCCAGGCGCGTGGACGCTATCGTAATGATTTGGATGTGTTGTATGTCTATGAACCGGACGTCGAACAGGATATTGTTGTGCCGGATGATTTTCTGGACGTCTACATCTACAAGGAAGACAAAACCAAACTGCGCGCGCAAAAAGGAACCCAACTTACCCTTTCTTCGGCGCGCCGCAGGCGCGGCGTGCTTCTGACGAAAAAATGTGATCCATCTGCCGAAATGTGGGGAGTCTATAATGGATTCCCCACGTTTTTGCAGTTGATCACTCAAAACACACGACATAAATGTGTTCCATCTTCGACTCGACTACATTAGAACGTGTTCACACTATTGACAATAAAGAAATATCTGATATAATGGAGCCATGCAGAT
>ERZ827520.800-NODE-800-length-44829-cov-6.038773_pt1 | contig 44829 bp, 38 predicted proteins | sample MGYA00519581_ERZ827520 | MGnify/ENA primary metagenome ERZ827520 (study PRJEB31778, sample SAMEA3449339) | human gut metagenome | biome: human gut; feature: human-associated habitat; material: faeces | place: United Kingdom | collected 2010/2012 ...
ATTGCAAGGAGGCTATACACCTTATCGAGGGAATAGACGCCCAAAATCTTCTGGCAGATCGTGGCTATGACACATCGGAAATCGTTGCTTTTGCGCTTTCGGCCGGAATAAATGTTGTCATCCCGCCCAAGAAGAACCGTAAGGAACAGCGCGAATATGACCGCTATCTCTACAAAATCAGGCATCTTGTAGAGAATGCTTTTCTGTGGTTAAAACGCTGGAGGGGGATCGCTACGCGCTATGCGAAAAACTCTTCCTCTTTCCTTTCTGCTGTTCACATCAGATGCATCGCTATTTGGCTGGCTGTTTTGGCTTGATCTCAGGTAGACACTGTCTAAGCATGGATTTTACAATTTTCCGCAAAAGCGCGCGTTGACAGCCGGCGCGAATATGGTATAATGAAAAACATACCAAGGTTTATTTTTACGGAGAGGAGGAGAACGCCATGCAGCATCCCCCGCGCCAGCGCCGCTCCCAGCGCCATGCAGCGCAGCAGGACGGCGTGCGCCGCCCGCAATATCCCGACGATACGCCCCGCGTGCAGTATCCCGACGATACCGCCCGCCCATCCTATCCCCAGGATAGCGCCCCGGCGCAGTATGCCGCGCCGCGCGCACAGTACCCCGAATATCCGGAGTACCCGGCCTCCTCCACCCCCGTTCAGCCCGCCCAGCAGCAGTCCTATGCTGCCAGCGCATCCTATACCCCCCCGCAGCAGAGCCGCTATCAGCCCTATGCCAGCAGCGCGCAGCCGCCTTATCAGCAGCCCACCGCGCCGGTATATCCGCAGTATACACCGCGCTTTGCGCAAAACAACACGCCCCCGCAGCCGCCTTACTATCCCCCGCGCGATCAGGGCGGCGATTACGGTGAAACCCCGCCGCCACGCCGCCGCTCGCACGATGGGCTGTGGCTGCTGGTGGTAATCGGCTGCATCGCGCTGCTGATCATCGGCGGGTTCTCGGTTTCGTCGCTGTACTCCAGCCACTATCCCGCCTTCCGTGAAAAGGTGGCAGCCCTCAGCCAGGATACCTTTTATCACGGCGTGCATGTGGACGGCGTGCACCTGGGCGGCATGACGCGCGATCAGGCGCGCCAGGCGCTGACGCAGAACGCCGCCTATAGCGATCAGCAGTTTTCCCTGCCCGTAACCATTGACGGCAAGACCTGGACGATCACGCAGCGCGAGCTGCCCCTGACGCGCAACATAGACGCCGTGCTGGACGAGGCCTACGCCATCGGCCGCCAGGGCATGCTCGATACGCTAAGCGGCAGCGGCACTCCCTTTGAGGCGCGGTATCAGCAGGTTTCCTCCGCCGGGCAGGAGGGCGCGTACCTGTACACCCAAATCACCTATGATAAATCCACCGTGCGCGCGCTGGCCGAAACGCTGGCCGAGCGCGTGAACGTCAAAGCGCAGGACGCAAGCATTTATCAGTTTGATTTTTCCAGCCGCAGCTTTCAGTTTATGCCCGAGCAGGTGGGGCAGGAAATCGACAGCGAGGAGATTTACAACGCCATTATCTCCCGCATGGACGCGCGCAATTACAGCGCCGTCACCCTAACCACAAAAAAGACCCAGCCCAATGTCACCGTGGCGCAGCTGAACCAGAGCTTCGGCCTGATTTCCAGCTACACCACCTCCACCGGCAACCTCAAGGGCTACAACCGCACCAAGAACATCGAGTTGGCCTGTGCCGCCGTGACCGGCACGGTGGAAAGCGGCAAAACCTTCTCCTTTAACAGCACCACGGGCCGCCGCACGGTGGATAAGGGCTATCTGCCCGCCGGCGCGATTGCCCAGGGCGCAAGCGTGGAGGAAGTGGGCGGCGGCGTGTGTCAGGTATCCAGTACGCTGTTTAACGCCGCAGCCATGGCCAACATGGAAATCGTCTATTCCAGCCCGCATGCCTGGCCCAGCACCTACGTGGCTCCCGGCCGCGACGCGACGGTGGACTGGCAAAGCTATCAGTCGCTGGAGCAGAGCCTCGACCTTAAATTCAAGAACACCAGCGACTATCCTATTTTCATTGTGGCCTATGTAACGGGCAACAACTACAACAAGGATTGCAAGTGCACGGTGGAAATCTACGGCGTGGCTTTCAAGGACGGCATCAGCATCGATTTGCAGACCGAGCTGGTATCAACCACCCCTGCGCCGACCGAAATTGAGCTTCGCCTGAACACCAGCCTAGCCTCTGACGAAAAAAAAACCGTCCGCAGAGCGCGCGACGGCTACGTATACAAGACCTACCGCGTTTATTACCAGAACGGCGTGGAGGTACGGCGCGATTTGCTGCGCACCTCCACCTATCGCGCGTATTCCCGGATCGACGAGTACAACTACTGATCCTACACAAGCAGCGTCGAAAGGAGCGAGGCACATGCGCAAGGGCGAAGTGCGCCGGCAATCCATCATCGAAGCCTCCGAAAGGCTGTTCAGCGCCAAGGGCTATCTGGAAACCACGGTGGACGATATTCTGGCCGAGCTGCAATGCAGCAAAGGCAGCTTTTATCACTACTTTGATTCCAAGCTGTCCGTGCTGACCGCCATCTGCGAGGAAAAGGTGCGGCTGTGGTTTGACGCATACAAGAAAACGCGCGTCACCAGCACGCGCGAGCGGCTGAACGTGCTGCTGCGCTGCACGCAGCCCTTCCGGCCGGAGGAAGAGGATTTTCTGTTCATGCTGCTTCGCCTGCGCTCCCGCGGCGAATGCGCGGTGATGGAGGGCGCGCTGCGCGGCGCTCAGCGTGAGCTGGTAAAGCCCGAAATCGAAAACCTGCTGATGATCCTGGGCGAAACCGGGCAGGCGCATATTGCCCGGCCTGGACTGGAAGACCTGGTATTTGAAATTCACATCGCCATGTATGATGAAATCTGCGAAACGCTGTCCCGCTGCGTACGGGAGGGCATAGGCGCGGCGCAGCCCTTCCGCGAGACGGTGGAGGCCGCGCGCTTCCTGTGGGAGCGCGTGCTGGATATGGACTACGGCAGCATGGAAATTGTCAAGCTGGACGAAATGCTGCCCGTGGCCGAGCGGCTGGTGCAGCGTCTTCGGACACTATAAGTATAAGAACGATATAATAAACGCAACGCCCGGAGGAAATTCCTCCGGGCGTTGCGTTATGATAGGTTACAAGGCAGGGTTAGTCCTCTTTTTCCGCCAGGCGCGCAGCCAGCTGATAGCTTTGACGAATGAAAGCGCTCAGCTCCTCGTTTTCCAGCGGACGGGTGGACATGCGGGCAATATCGAAATACTGCTTGGCCAGCAGCTTTTGCAGCTCGGGATCCTTCACCGCAGCCAGCGCACGGATGGCCTCGCACTTGCTGTTAAGCACCACCTCAGCGCGCTCGGGCAGCTTGAAGTTATCGCCGTACATGGCTGCCATCTCGCGGTAACGGCGCATCTGCTCATCCTCCAGCAGCATCAGCGGCAGATCGCCGTCAGCCAGGGGCTGCAGCTTGACCTTCAGCTGCTCGTCGCCCAGCGCATCACGGAACAGCTTCTCCAGCGGCTCCAGCGCCAGCTCGCTGTTTTCGGCATCCTTATCCACCAGGCCATCCACATCAGCGTCCACGCGGGCGAAGGTCAGACCGTCCGCGTCCTCCTGCTGCTCCATGTGCTGCATGAAGCTGATATCGATGACGGAATCCATCACCACCACGTCGATATTGCGCGCGGTGTACAGCGCCACCGACGCAGCCTGGCGCGCGGCGTCCGTGGTGTAATAAACCTTCTTTTCGGTCTTGCCTTCGTTACGGGCGCGGTATTCCGCCAGCGTCAGATATTCGCCCGCGGTGGTCTTGAACAGGATGCTGCCCTTGACGGCCTCGTGGAACTTAGCGTCGCGGATGCAGCCGTACTTGACGAAGGGATGGATATCGTCCCAGTAGGTCTGGTACTTTTCGCGCTCGGTGTTCATCAGGCTGTTGAGCTTGTCCGCCACCTTCTTGGTGATGTGCGCGGAGAGCTTTTTGACATACCCGTCGTTTTGCAGGAAGCTGCGGCTGACGTTCAGCGGCAGATCGGGGCAATCCAGCACGCCGCGCAGCAGCAGCAGGAACTCCGGGATGATCTCCTTGATGTTATCGGCCACGAACACCTGCCGGTTGAACAGCTTGATCTGCCCCTCCTGACCGCCGAAATCCTTGCGGATACGGGGGAAGTACAGGATGCCCTTGAGGTTGAAGGGATAGTCCACGTTCAGGTGAATCCAGAACAGCGGCTCCTCAAAGGTGTGGAACAGCTTGCGGTAGGTATCCTTATATTCTTCCTCGGTGCAGTCGCGGGGATTTTTCAGCCACAGCGGATGGGTATCGTTGATGGGCTCGGCTGCCTTGGGCGCAGGCGCTTCCTCGCCCTTTTCGGCAGCCTCCTTGGCAGCCTTTTCGGCTTCCTCGGCCTTGAGCTTTTCATCCTGCACATCCACCAGATAGATGGGCACGGCCATGTAGCCGCAGTAGCGCTCCAGCACCTCGCGCACGCGCAGGCTATCCAGGAATTCCTTTTCTTCATCCGTGATATGCAGCGTCACGGTGGTGCCGCGCTCGGCTCGGTCGCTGTCGCTCATCTCATAGGCCATGCCGTCCTCGCTTTCCCAGCGCACCGCCTTGGCCCCTTCCTGATAGGACAGCGTATCGATCGTTACCTTATCAGCGGGCATAAAGGCCGAATAGAAGCCCAGGCCGAAGTGGCCGATGATGCCGCCATCCTTATCCCCCTGATACTTTTTCAAAAACTCCTCGGCGCTGGAGAAGGCCACCTGGTTGATGTAGCGGTCTACCTCCTCAGCCGTCATGCCGATGCCGTTATCGGTGAAGCGCAGCTCCTTGGCCTCGGTATCCACGGTCACGGTGACGCGCAGGTCTTCATCATCGCCTGCGATCATGCGATACTTGGTCACCGCGTCGCAGCCGTTGGCCGTCAGCTCACGGATAAAGATATCCTTATCGGAATACAGCCAGCGCTTAATCACCGGCATGATATTTTCAGCATGGATGGAAATATTGCCTTTTTTCATATCGGACATTGCCAAAACCTCCCAGCGGTTTGTGATATCAGTCTTACGACCAACCCATATTATACCACAAAAAGCAGCAAATGAATACCTTACACTTTTTTCATTTTGTCACACGCGCGCTTGCCCGGCATAGGGTGGAAGTGCGGGGAGCTTTCCCCCGCGGCAGACGGCGGCGGCAGCGCCTGTCGCCGCCAGCGGGATGTGAATGAAGATGAGACGCGGCGATATTTACCGCGCCGATCTGGATCCCGTGCTGGGCTCGGAGCAGGGCGGCGTTCGCCCGGTGCTGATTGTGCAAAATGATTTGGGCAACCTGACCAGCCCCACGGTGATTATCGCGCCCCTGACCTCCCGCAGCAAAAAGAAAACGCTGCGCACGCACGTGACGGTCGATCCGCCCGAGGGCGGTCTGAGCCGTCCCTCGCAGGTATTGTGCGAGCAGGTACGCACGCTGGAAAAAAGCAGGCTAAGCCTGTATCTGGGCCGCCTGTCGGCCGATACGCTGCGGCGGGTGGATGAGGCGCTGGAGCAGGCGCTGGGAACAAGACGCTAAAAATAGAGGGCTGACGTGATTTTTTCGCGTCAGCCCCTTCTTAATTGTTTTTAAAAAACAAAAGAGCCGCAGCTCGTTCCTTAAAAATCCGCAGCGGCGGCGTGTACGGCGCGAGGAGAAAATTTCCGAAGGAGGTTTCCTCCGAAAGGAAATTTTCATTCCTTTCAGATTTTCTGTCCGTAAGCCGCAGGATTACAAGAAAATCTGCAATCCATAAAAAATGATTCATCATTTTTTATGGTAGGCGCTCGGCTTGCCGACGCCTATAAATAGAGGGCTGACGTGATTTTTTCGCGTCAGCCCTGATTTACTCTTAAACAATTTGTCTTTTGAGGATGTTCCGTCTGCGCCGCGCAGCCGTGCGCCAACGCAACAGTTGGAGCTTGTCCACCAAGTGAGTCAAGGTAATCGCCTGATCCAAGCAGCCATGGGTCATATCCTTGTGAATTCTCGCACGCACCGCATGGATATTGACCGAAATAACCTTCATTGGTGTATCCTCCTGTTCTATAAATTACGGAGCGTTCCCGCTTCGTGCAAATAGCATAATGCAATTTCATATAAACCGCAATGGCTGCTTTTAGCACAAAAGCGCGAAGGCTGTCGAACCCCGTAAATTCATCAGTTTTATCCCAATATTATCGGAAATTGTGCGGCACTATAACAATACGCGGTTACACATTAAAAAATACTATAATTATTTGCTATGGTCATCGCATGGTTTTGCTATGTTGGCTCGTTATATCATGGGGAGAGCAGGCTTTCCAAGTCCAAATATTCCTCCCCTTTTCGCACTTGAAGCGTAATTTCCGCATCCCGCGCGGCCATGCCCACGCGCTGCCCGCAATGCAGCGTATCCCCTATCTTGACCATCACGCTGGATAATCCCGCGCAGGTAATCGTTTCGCCGCCCGCGCAGCGATAGGTAAGGCTATCTTCTGAAATCGTCAGCACTTCGCCCGCGCATACAGCCGTTACGCTCTGCCCATAAGCGGCGGGATAGCGCGTATAAGGCTGCATGCGCCACAGCCCATGCTCATCACGGTACGCGCCACGAAAGCCCTCGCTTGGAGCGCTGGGCACAGGGCGCGCCCAAACCGTCTCCGCCTGCGCATCCTGCAGGGATTGATCCTGCGCGGCGCGCGCCTCCTGCGCCGCGATGCGCTTGAGATCATCCTGCCGGGTATACACCGCCGCAAATACGATGGTCAGCGCGCAGGCCACGGCGGCAATGGCCGTACCCCATTTATCCAGAAAACGCCGCATATTGCCCCTCCTGCATATAGTATGGCGCAGCTTCTCTTTGTATATTCGCAGGGAATGTGTTATAATAAAAATGGAGGTGTATGCAATGCGCGATACTTTTCTGATTGTGGATGGCAACAGCCTGATGCACCGGGCCTTTCATGCCCTGCCGCTGATGGACTACAACGGCGTGTATACCAACGCCGTGCACGGCTTTCTGAGCATGCTGCTGCGCTGCATCCGCGAACGCGCGCCCCGCTACTGCGCGGTGGCGTTTGACGAGCATGCGCCTACCTTCCGCCATACCGAATACGCGGAGTACAAGGCTGGCCGCGCGCCCACGCCGGATGAGCTGCGCCCGCAGTTTGACATTATCAAGGAAATTCTCTCCGCCATGGGGCTGGGCGTGCTGAGCCTGACGGGCTATGAGGCCGACGACATCCTGGGCACCCTGTCCAGCCAGTGCGCCCAGCGGGATATCGCCGCCCTGCTGCTGACGGGCGACCGCGACGCGCTGCAGCTGGTCAGCGACGATACCACCCTGCTGCTGACCCGCAAGGGCATCTCCGAAATAGAGGAATGCACGCCCGCCCGCGTGCAGGAGCTGTTCGGCGTGCGGCCTGAACAGATTACCGATCTCAAGGGCCTGATGGGCGACAGCTCGGACAATATTCCAGGCATTCCAGGCGTGGGTGAAAAGACCGCCGTGAAGCTGCTGACCAGCTACGACACGCTGGAAAACGTGCTGGCTCACGCCGATGAAATCAAGGGCAAGCTGGGCGAAAAGGTGCGCGACAACGCCGAAAAGGGTCGCTTTTCCAAGCATCTGGCCACCATTCGGCGCGATATTCCCTTGCAGGTACATTATGATGCGTGCGAAACCCAGCGTCTGGCCGACGGCCTCCCCGTGCTGTATAAGTACGGTCTGAATGCCATCGCTCAGCGCATTGAAAAGGAACAAAACGGCGCGCCCGCGCAGCCCGCTATCGAAACGACCGTTTTCAGCGATTGGGAATCCCTGGACGCTCAAGCAGCCGCCGAGATGGCGCAGGCAGGTGAGGTAGCCGTATACCTGAGCGAGGAAGAGCTTTCCATTTGCCAGGGCACGCGGCGCGCCCGCGCGCAGATCACCGGGCAAACGGCGCTGTTTGATATGCCGGGTCTAAGCGGCGATCCATTGGCTGAGTGCGCAGCAGTGTGGCGCGGCGCGGTGATCTCCCACGATGGCAAGCGCCTGCTGCATACGCTGGCCAACGCGGGACAGCCCCTGCCGCAAATTGCCTACGATACCATGCTGGCTGCCTATGCGATCAATCCGCAGGAGAAAAGCTACGCCTTGTCCGCCTTCGGCGACGCGGACGCCTCCGGGGTGCTGTTGCTGCGCCTGCGCCAGCAAGCGCAGATGAAAGAGCTGGGGGTAGAAAACCTCTATGAGCAAATTGAACTGCCGCTGATGCGCGTGCTCTTTGATATGGAGCGCGAGGGCTTTGCGGTGGATGGCAGCGTGCTGCGCGCCCTGGGTGAGCAGCTGACCGCGCGCGAGGAGCAGCTGAAAAGCGATATTTACCGCCTGACGAACGTGGGCGATTTTAACGTCAACAGCCCCAAGCAGCTGGGCGAGGTGCTCTTTGGCGAGGATAAGCTGGCGCTGAAGGCTGGCCGCAAAACCAGCAAGGGCTATTCCACCGACGCCGACACGCTGGAATCCCTGCGTGACGCGCATCCCGTCATCCCTTGCATCCTGGAATACCGGCAGGTCAGCAAGCTGCGCAGCACATATATCGACGCGCTGCTGCGCAAGCTCGGCCCCGACGGGCGCATCCACACCTTCTTTGATCAGACAGGCACGGCCACGGGGCGCATTTCCTCCGCCGAGCCCAACCTGCAAAACATCCCCGTTCGCACGGAGCTGGGGCGTGAAATCCGCCGCGCCTTTGTGGCCTCCCCCGGCTGCGTGCTGGTGGATGCGGACTACTCGCAGATTGAGCTGCGCATTCTGGCGCACTTCTCAGGCGACGCAGCCATGATCGACGCTTTCCGGCGCGGGCAGGATATCCACGCGCGCACGGCAGCCGAGGTGGCGGGCGTGCCGCTGGAGGCTGTCACCCCCACCATGCGTGCCCATGCCAAGGCCGTCAATTTCGGCCTGGTCTACGGCATCAGCGATTTCGGCCTGGCGCGCAACACGGGCATGTCCCGCAAGGAGGCCGCGGCCTTCATCGAAAAATACTTTGCCACCTATCCCGGCGTGCGCGGCTTTATGGATCGCGCCGTCAAGGAAGGCTATGAAACCGGCATGGCGCGCACGATCTTCGGCCGCGTGCGCCGGCTGGACGAATTAAAATCGGGCAACGTTAACATCCGCAAGTTCGGCGAGCGCGCCGCCATGAACACCCCCGTGCAGGGAACGGCGGCCGATATCATCAAGCTGGCCATGGTGCGCGTGCACAACGCGCTGCGGCAGGGCGGCTTCAAGGCGCGGCTGATATTGCAGGTGCACGATGAATTGCTCATCGAAGCCCCGCAGGATGAGACCGGGCGAGTGGCGCAGCTGCTGCGCGACTGCATGGAGCATGTAGCCGAGCTGTCCGTGCCGCTGGTGGCCGAGGTAAAGACCGGGAGCAGCTGGTATGAAACTAAATAGACCATATGTACTGGGGCTGACGGGCGGCATCGCCTGCGGCAAATCCTATGTGGCGCGGCTGCTGCGCCAGCGCGGCATTCCCGTACTGGATGCGGATGCGATTTCCCGCAGCCTGACCGCCCCCGGCGGCGAGGCGCTGCCCGCCGTCCGCGCCGCCTTCGGCGATCAGGTATTTGACGGCGATACGCTCAACCGCCGCGCCCTTGGCGAGGTGGTCTTTGCCGATCCCGCCGCGCGCAAGCGGCTGGAGGGCATCCTGCACCCGCTGATCATCAGCCGCATGCAGCGCGAAACAGAAGCCTCCGGCGCGCCGCTGGTCGCCTGGGATGTACCGCTGCTTTATGAAACCGGCATGGACGCGCAGTGCGACGAGGTATGGTGCGTCAGCATCCCGGCAGGCATGCAGGCGCGCCGCGTAATGCGGCGGGATCACCTTTCCCGCCCACAGGCACTGCGCCGCATGGCAAGCCAGTTGCCGCTGGCCGAGAAGCGCCGCCGCGCCGACCATGTGATCAATACGTCGGGCAATTTCCGCAGCACCAACCGCCGCGTGCGGGGACTGCTGCGCAATACGCAAAGGAGAAATTATTTTGAGTAACGTACAACCCGCCGCGCCGGCAACGCGCAACCGCCGCAGCGACCGTCACGCGCCCGCCAAGCAGGTAACGCCGCTGCCGCCCGCGCCAAGCAAAAAGCCCGCCGCCAAGCCCGGCGCAGGCAAATTTCCCGTGCGCACCTGCATCGTGCTGGGCATGGTGCTGATTATCTGCATCCTGGCGCTGGGCATTGCGCGCGGCAATCTCAACCGTCTGCACAAGGAACGTGAAAACGCCGCCGCCGAATATCAGCGACAGGTGGAGCGCCACACCGTGGCCTATCGAAATGAGATTGAAAAATACGCCGCCGAAAACGGCATCCATCCGGCCTATGTGGCGGCCATTATCCTGCGCGAAAGCAGCTATGATCCCAAGGCTACCAGCTCAGTGGGCGCGCGCGGGCTGATGCAGGTGATGGAAAGCACCTTTGAGTTTGTGCGCAAAAAGCTGGGCGAGGATAACACAACCTTCGCCGATATGTACGATCCCACCACCAACATCCGCTACGGCTGCTGGTATCTGGGATATCTGAGCCGCATGTTTAATGGCGACCCCATCAAAATTGCCTGCGCTTATCATGCCGGGCCTAACAATGTGAAGCTGTGGATCATGAACTACACAGCCGACGGCCAGACGTTGACGCTGGACGAAATTCCCAAGGACGACTCCCGCTACTACGCCGGAAAGGTGGTAAACGCCTATGACATCTATTATCAACACTATTACCCGGATGCGTCCTAAGCTGGCGCTGCTCTGCACGCTGATGCTGGCCTGCTGCTGCCTGGCCGCGCCCGCGCAGGCGGAGTATGTAACCAACGACGCGCTGCACCTGGGCATCATCTCCGTAGCCACCAACCGCGTCAATCCCCTCACCCCGGTGGAACGGGAATTCATGTCGGTAACGAATCTGATGTATGAAGGGCTCATGTCCATCGACGATGAGTACAAGCCGCAATACTGCCTGGCGGAGCGCTATTCCTATACCAACAGCGGCAAAACCTGGTTTTTCTATCTGCGCGACGGCGTTACCTTCCATGACGGCACGCCGCTGACGGCGCACGATGTGGTAGCCACCGTGCAGGAAATTCTGCGCCTGGCCAAGGACGACAGCAGCACCAACAAAGGCCGCTATTCCACCCTGCAATACTTTATCAAGAGCATCGAAGCCAGCGACAACAAAACCGTGGTTATCACCACCAACCGCAACAATTATGGTTTTCTGTATGCAATGACCTTTCCCATCCTGAAGGCGGACGAGGTACAGGCGGACAATCCCGTAGGCACAGGGCCATACTATCTGGATATGTACGATTTTTCGTCTTACCTGCTGCTTAGCTGCTACACTGGCTGGTGGCAGAACCTGCCTGATTACCGCCAGGTGCTTGTATCGCTGTACAGCACCAATCGCGAGCTGATTTCAGGCTATGAGTACAGCAATGTGGACGCAATCCTGACCCGCGCTATCACCGCCGCCCAGTACCGCACGGGCGTTACTTCCTATAATATTGATTACCGCACCACGCAGCTGGAAACGCTGATGATGAACAACGGCTCCTATGAGCTTAAAGATGTGCGCGTGCGCCAGGCCATCCGCTATATGCTGGATCTGGACGATATTGTAAATAACGTATACTACGGCATGGTCACGCGCACCGATACGCCGCTGATCCCCGGCACCTGGACGTATTGGAGCGAGAACGACGCGCAGCAGTTTAACAAGCAGCGCGCCATGGAGCTGCTGGACGAGGCGGGCTGGACTGATTATGATGAAAACGGCGTGCGCACCACCGTGCGCGCCGATACGGGCAAACTCGCCCGCATGCACCTGCGCTTTTATGTATATGAGGAGCAGGAAAACTCCGTGCGCGTGGAGGTGGCCAACCGCATTGCCGATGCGCTGATGCAGGTGGGCATCGAATGCAAGGTGGAAACCCTCACCTATAAGGAAGCCAGGGATAAGCTCAAGGCCGGCAGCTATGATCTGTGCCTGGCCGCCTTCAACATTGATTTTACCCCCGATCCCGGTTACCTGCTGATTTCGGGCAACAACTGCAACTACATGCGCTATAAATCCTCTGAAATGGATAACCTGTTCAAAACGCTGCGCGCCGCCCAGGAGGAAAGCGCCTACCGCGCCGCGCTGCAAAGCATCCAAACCCTGTTCTGGAACGACTGCCCCTTTGTGTGCCTGTATTACCGCAACGGTTCGGTGCTGACGCGCAAGATGTTTACCGACGCGCGTGATGTGCGCGAGCCCGAGGTGCTGCGCGGGATTGAGACGTTTAAGAAGTAAAAATGCAAATCTGCAGGTACTTAAAATCATAGCCAAGCGCTTAATCCCCCTCATCCGTCTCGCCGCGGCTCGCCACCTTCCCCCAGCCGGGGGAAGGCTTTTTTTAGTCATGCAGGCATCAAGCGACGAAAGCATACTGTTGTTTAACGGAGCCATCAAAAAAGGCTTCTCCTTGGGGAGAAGCTGGCGAATGCAATGAGCCTGAGGAGGGGGACAGTTGGCGGAAACACAAGCACCATCTTATGTTATTCTTCCGTTTCGGTATCCTCGGGAATTACTGGATGCAGCGCGGCGTATACCGCAGCAGCGGCAGTTTTGTTCATGCCCTTGACGGTGCAAAGCTCGTCCTGATCGGCTTCCTTCATCTTTTTAATGGAGCCGAAATGCGCCAGCAGCGCGCGACGGCGTGCAGGGCCGACGCCCGGAATATCCTCCAGCGAGGAATGCACGCTGGCCTTGCCGCGCAGCGAACGGTGATAGGTGATGGCAAAGCGGTGCGCCTCGTCGCGGATGCGCTGAATCAGGTGCAGCGCGGGGGTATGATGATCCAGCACCACCGGCTCCTCCTGGTTGGGCAGGTAGATTTCCTCCAGCCGCTTAGCCAGGCCAAACATGGGCACGTTGATGCCCATGGACAGCATGGCTTCGCGCGCAAAGCGCAGCTGCTCCGGGCCGCCGTCGATCAGCACCAGATCGGGCATCACCCAGCGCTCGGCAGGATCCTCCCGCAGCGTGCGGGCAAAACGCCGTCCCAACACCTCGTTCATGGAGGCAAAGTCGTTGGCCCCCTCCACGGTTTTGATGCGGTAATGGCGATACTCCCGGTAGGCAGGCTCGCCGTCGATAAACACCACCATCGAGGCCACCGACAGCACGCCCTGCGTGTTGGAAATATCAAAGCCTTCGATGCGCTTGGGATAGCCCTGCATGCCAATGGCCTCAGCCAGCGCCTGGCACGCGCCCACCGTGCGCTCCTGGCGAATCATGCGCTGCGCGTTGCGCTTTTCCAGCGCGTCAGCCGCATTGCGCTCGGCCAGCAGCACCAGTGCGCGCTTTTCGCCGCGCTGCGGGGTGAGTACATCCACCGCGCCGCCGCGCCGCTCACGCAGAAGCTGGGCGATCACCTCCGGCTCCTCCACCGGCATGGTCAGGATTTCGCGTGCGGGCAGACGGTCGGCATAGTAGCGCAGGGCGAACTCGGTCAGCACGCTCTGCGGCGGCTCGTTGCCCTCGCCCGGCAGGGCGAAGCTGTCGCCGCCGATCATGCGCCCGCCGCGGATGATCAGCACCTGCGCCATCGCGTCCAGCCCATCCTGGGCCAGCGCCAGCACATCCTGCTGCGCATCGTTGGTCTGGATGGCGCGCTGCCGCTCCATCAAGCCCTCCACATCGCGCAGCGCGTCGCGCTTCTGGGCGGCCAGCTCATAGTCCATTTTCTTGGCCGCGGCCCACATTTCCTGATTGAGCCGATCACAGATTTCCTTGCTGTTGCCGTTCAGAAAGGACACCACGCCGTCGATAATCTGCGCGTACTCCTCCTGGCTGCACAGCTGCGCGCAAGGCGCTTTACAGCGGCCAATTTCATAATTGACGCACGGGCGCGCGGGCGCTTTGAGCGGCAGCTTTTTATCACAGGTGCGGATAGGAAACACCCTGCGCACCACCTCCAGCGCGTCGCGCACAGCCGTCGCGCCGATATAGGGGCCAAAATACTGCGCGCCGTCCTTCTGCATGCGGCGGGCGATGGTGACGCGCGGAAAGGGCTCGCGGCGGTCGATGCGCACATAGGGGTAGTGCTTGTCGTCCTTGAGCAGGATGTTGTAATGCGGCTTGTGCAGCTTGATCAGGTTGCATTCCAGTGCCAGCGCCTCCAGATTGGTATTGCACAGCAGGATGTCAAAGTCATCCACCTGCGCCACCATGGCGGCTACCTTGGGGGTATGCTCCTTGGTATGGAAATAGCTGCGCACGCGGTTTTTCAGGTTGACCGCTTTGCCCACATAGATGATCTCGCCCTGATGCTTCATCAGGTAGCAGCCGGGGCTGTCGGGCAGCATGGCCAGCTTGGTTCTCAGGTTTTCGCTCAGCATCGCGCGCGCCGCTTCCTTTCAATTGGGATAGTAGATATTATACTATATTATGGCCGCGTTGTGAACTTTTTTCCGTGTCCTTGACAAACGCGGACAGGATACGATACAATATACACGATTCATAAACGTTTAACTATTTTTAACAAACGTTTATAATCCGCCACGGGGAGCGCGCATCCCCGAATCCAACGGAGGAATGAAGCATGGAAGATAACAAGCAGAAGCGCTATGAAAAGCCCAAGATGCCGCGTTCGCCCCTGTTCTGGGTGCTGGTTGCGCTGCTGGGCCTGCTGCTGATCTCCACCACCCTGTCCACCAGCTCTTATCTGCGCGGCTCCACGGAAAAAGTGGAATACTCCGCCTTCCTGCAGATGGTAGCGCAGGGGCAGGTGGATCAGGTGTCGATCGGCACGGACGTCATCACCTTTACCCTTAAAACCGAAAACAAGCTGACCTGGTTCTATAACACCACAGGCATTAAGCGCTATCAAACCGTGCCGGTCAACGATCCCAATCTGGTGGATCGCCTGACGGCCGCAGGCGTTACCTTCGGCGGCGAGAGCCAAACCGGCGTATCCTTCCTGGGGGTGCTGATCAGCATCATCCTGCCCCTCGCCTTCTACGCGCTGATCATCTTCTTTTTGGTGCGCATGTTCAAAAAGGGCGGCTCGGGCATGGGCGCGATGAGCTTTGGCAAGAGCAGCGCCAGGATGTACACCGTCAGCGACGAAAGCAAAAAGTTTACCGACGTGGCTGGCCAGGATGAGGCCAAGGAAGCGCTGATCGAGCTGGTGGATTTTCTGCATCAGCCCGAAAAGTACCGCGCCATCGGCGCAAAGCTGCCCAAGGGCGCGCTGCTGGTGGGCCCTCCCGGCACGGGCAAAACGCTGCTGGCGCAGGCCGTGGCGGGCGAGGCCAAGGTGCCTTTCTTCTTTGTCAGCGGCTCAGCCTTTGTTGAAATGTTCGTAGGCACGGGCGCGGCCCGCGTGCGCGATCTGTTCAAGCAGGCCAATGAAAAGGCTCCGTGCATCATCTTTATTGATGAAATCGACGCTATCGGCAAGAAGCGCGACGCGGTGGGCCTGTCCTCCAACGATGAGCGCGAGCAGGCGCTCAACCAGCTGCTGGCCGAGATGGACGGCTTTGACGCCTCCAAGGGTATTGTGGTGCTGGGCGCTACCAACCGTCCTGAGATTCTGGACGCCGCCCTGCTGCGCCCCGGCCGCTTTGACCGCCGCATTACGGTGGATCTGCCCGATCTTCGCGGCCGCGAGGCTGTGCTGCGCGTGCATGCCCGTGATATCACCACGGCCAAGGATATCGATTACGCCGCCGTCGCCCGCGCCACGGTGGGCGCGTCGGGCGCGGATCTGGCCAACATCGTCAACGAGGCCGCCCTGCGCGCCGTGCGCATGGGGCATCAGGCCGTCACGCAGGACGATCTGGAAAGCTCAGTGGAAACCGTCATCGCGGGCACCGAGCGCAAGAGCTTTGTCATCCCCGAGGCTGAAAAGCGCATCGTGGCCTATCACGAGATCGGCCACGCGCTGGTGGCGGCGCATCAGAAAAATGCCGTGCCAGTCCAGAAAATCACCATCATCCCGCGCACCTCGGGCGCGCTGGGCTACACCATGCAGGTGGATGAGGAAGAGCATGTGCTGATGAAGCGCGAGGACATCCTGGCCAAGCTGGCCGTGCTGACAGCCGGCCGCGCCGCCGAGGAATACGCCTGCAACACCTGCACCACGGGCGCCAGCAACGATATCGAGCAGGCCACCAAGCTGGCCCGCGCCATGGTGACGCGCTACGGCATGAGCGACAAATTCGGCATGGTGGCGCTGGAAACCAACACCAACGCCTACCTGGGCGGCGACGCGCAGCTGGCGTGCTCGGGCGATACCGCCGCGCGCGTGGACGACGAGGTGATGCGCCTGATCAAGGAAGCCTATGATTCCGCGCTGGCCATCCTGAAGCAGAACACTGCCAAGTTGCACGACCTGGCCGAATACCTGCTGGAAAAGGAAAACATCTCCGGCGAGGAATTCCAGCGCATCCTGTCGCAGCAGGATGAAAAGATCACCCCCCTGCCCGCCGGCGGAGAAACGGCGGTATAAGCACACTTTTTTCCCTCCCCGCAAGCAAGCAGCCTGCGGGGAGCTTTTTTGTAAAATTTGGATTTTTGCTTGACATTCACCCAGCGGGCCGATACAATTTTCATGTCATTCTCCCCATTCTACCGATTGATGGAGTGCAAGCATGTTAAAAAGATGGCTATCTTTGCTTCTTACGCTGGCGCTGCTGTGCGGCGGAATTTCGTCTTTCGCAGAGGGGCCGCTTCCGGGTGACCCGTTTGTTGAATACTGGAAAGGTCTGTATACTTTTAGTATTCGGGATTGTCTTAAGCAGCGCTTTACTTATGCGCCAGATTACGATATGGGAATCTACCATCCCCAAAGTGAAGGCGAGTCATCTGGCGTTCATGCGCGTATTACTGAGGTACTGATAGATGATAGGCAGGGCTTTTTCAATATTGAAATTACTTCCGAAAAATACCAGATACGTCCGTATGATAGCTTGTATGAGTACTCCCCGTATTATATCCCGATCGGGGAGTACCCGCAGCCTACCTGCATTGTTACTATATTAACTGCTCCCGATACCACAGATAGAGAATTACTTTATTGGAATCAAAGTGATGGTTTAAGCGAAGACGGAAAAAAACTAAATTGTATTATGAAACTGGGCGCAGAGGATCTAAGCGATTGTTATGACTGGTCGTTCGCGCTCTATTTGCGTTTCAGCGATTCCGCAGACGATTTCCAGCCAGCCATTCCGCTTCATTTTCAGCTGCGGCCTCAGGCGACGATTGATCGCTGTTCAATCGACCAGGACATTGTGCTGGTAGAAGATTGCATGTATCTTGAAGGATTGTCCCTGCAGATTACGCCACTTGCCGATTATCTGCGAACGAACGGATACCATTGCAAGGATGATATATATTCTTACAAAGTTTTAGATGAACGTGGCCACAGCGTCTGCGATTATCTTCAATCATTTGCTTCGTATACCAATGAAATCCCGGATCCTCTCTATGTTGTGGCTTACAAAGAGGATCAGGAGGTTAATCGTATTTGCTTGCGCAGAAAAGGGAATATCTGGAAAATAGAAGAATAATTGGGAGGCACTTATGATTTTTACCGCTGCACAGCTATCCGCCCTGCCCGTGCTGAATACATGCGATGTGCTGATCGCCGGGGGCGGCGACGCGCAGCTGGCCTGCTCGGGCGATACCGCCGCGCGCGTGGACGACGAGGTGATGCGCCTGATCAAGGAAGCCTATGATTCCGCGCTGGCCATCCTGAAGCAGAACACTGCCAAGTTGCACGACCTGGCCGAATACCTGCTGGAAAAGGAAAACATCTCCGGCGAGGAATTCCAGCGCATCCTGTCGCAGCAGGATGAAAAGATCACCCCCCTGCCCGCCGGCGGAGAAACGGCGGTATAAGCACACTGCAATCCATAGTAAAGAGTCCTTCCGGCTTAGCTGGAAGGACTCTTTGGGTTTGATGTTATTTTTAGGGCAACAGATGATAGTACATTGTGGCTCTGGAATTGCGCTCGTTCAAGGCGGCATAGTAGGTATTCAGCGCGGTCAATTGCGTCAGCGCAATGGTGTATCCCCTAATCTGTGCAAGCTCGCCGTTAATCGCACTCGCCGTTTTTTGAATCATCTTCACCTGCTCATAGAGCATGAATTGACTTTGCCTGATTTGCTCAAGGTTTTCAATCACGGTGTTCAGCTGAGAAATCACCGTATCCTTGCGCACCTCGTCTTCATACATATTATAGGCGCCATGCGGGCCGGTCAGTTCATCGCAGCGACCAGTGATAAAATACTCATAGATGCTGGTCAAGGCCGGAAGATTCTGATATTTAGGATAAATTGCATCGATGGCGTATAGCTGATCGCGGACGTGAAGCGTTTCGGTATAAGGCTGCTCCATTTCCGCAAGCAAAGCATCATTGGAATTGTTCCATTCTGCAAGCTGCTGATGCCATTCGGATTTTAGATTATCGTTCTCTTTTTTTATGCTGGTGTAATCAGAACAAATATAATCTATTCTTTCGCGACAATGCGCTGCTTCCCTCTTTGCTTTTATCCTTGCTACCCAAATAGGAATCAGAAATATAATGCCTATTATTGCGCATATGAGAAAGCCTTTTACACGGAACTCGACATCCATATCATAAAACAAAAGAATGATACCTGTAATAAAACACATGATAGCCATAATGTAAAGTGTACGAGCAATAACAGGATCCATAGAGAAATCTGGCATATCCGGTATCTCTGGCAATTCCTTTTGGTGCAGCACCGGTTTTCTGGCCTCTTTTTCCTTGATAGCCGCTGCTCTGATTTGATTCTGTGTTTCGATATCCGTCTCTACGGAGATTGCCGTTTTGAGGTAATCAAGCAGTTTATTTCTTTCTTCGGGACTCATGAAAACACCTCCGCCTGTTTACTCCTTGTTGTAGTGAGCGTTCTTCCTGTAATCTATTTCTTCCATATTCCGCAAGCCGATTATACTCAATCTTTGAGTAAATGTCAATACTCAAAAATTGAGTGTGTTAACGTAGCTGCGAGGTGATATACATGGATTATCGTCAGCGGCTGCGCGAGGTGCGGGAAGACCGGGATTTATCCCAGGCCGAAGTTGGCAAGGTGCTTAACAAATCGCAGCAGGGATACAGCCATATTGAAAATGGCCGGGCGGAGCTGAAGATTGAGGATTTGATTACGCTGTGCCGCTATTATAATCTATCTGCCGATTATCTGATCGGCCTGTCGTCCAAGCCGCTGTCCTGTCCGGAGGGTTAAAATATTATGCCTGCAAATCGATATATTTTGTGCTTGTAATTTGGATAAAAGTTTGGTATACTATATTTGCTACGCATCGAGTCCCGTGCGATATCACGGCGTGAACCCTGTCAGGGCCGGAAGGCAGCAGCAGTAAGCGCACTCTGATATGTGCCGCGGGAGCGCTCGGTGCGTAGTTTTTTGCGTTTTGAGCAATAGCAAATGCCCGCGGGGAAATCTCCGCGGGCACTGCCTGTGTAAAAGAAAAGGGAGGGGTTCATCCATCGGGATGGCAAGAGGAAGATGGCTTTTTCCCCCTGGCACCCTTAGCATAACGCACAAATATGGCGAAAGCTTGAACAAAATGTCAATAGATTTACACCGCGTTGCTTGTTTTTTTGCGCGCATTGCGGGGCAGCACAATGCGCACCTCCACCGCGCTGTCATATTCGCTCACCTCGCACTGCGCCTGCACGCCCGTATCGCATAGCTGCCCCACAATGCCGCGGATGGCGTTGATATACAGCCGGTAATCCCGCGCCAGCGATACCACCCGGCGGCAGGTCAGCGGCACGGGCAGCTTTTCCAGCGTGCGGGCAATCAGCTGCTCTGTCTTTTGCACGCTAAGATGCTGCGCGGCCGCGGCGCGCGCCACGCGCAGGCGTAGCTCCTCCCCAGGCAGGGAAAGCAGCGCCCTGGCATGTCGCTCGGTCAGTTGTCCCTCGCAGATCACCTCACGCACGCTGGGCTCCAGCCGCAATAGGCGCAGGCGATTGTTGATGGCGCTGGGGCTTTTGCCCAGCATCCTGGCCAGCGTATCCTGGGCCATGCCCTGTCCGCACAGGCGGGAAAGCGCCTCGGCTTCCTCAAAGAAGTGCAGGTTCTTGCGCTGCACGTTTTCCACCAGCGCCAGCAGCGCGCTTTCCTGATCGTCCGCAGGCAGCACAAAGGCTTCGATATGCGTATGTCCCAGCAGGCGGCAGGCGCGGCAGCGGCGCTCGCCCATAATCAGCTCATACCCTTCGGCCGCGGGGCGCACAGTGACGGGCTGCAATAATCCATTTTGGCGAATGGACGCGGCCAGCTCCATCAGCGCAAACTCGTCAAAGTCCGTGCGCGGCTGGCGGCTGTTGGGATGAATGGAGGATAGCGGCAGCCAGCATAGCTGCCGTCCGGCGGTTTGAAGGGCTTGAAGATTTCGCATAGATTGCCTCCGCGTATTGCATTTTGTATGCTCGTTTCTCTCACTATCCCCTGTACGGCAGGGGACGCGCGGGGCCGTGCGGATCGCCTCCCTCTGCGCCCGTCCGGCTTGTCCGCGCATCCTGCCTGTTGATTTCGCCATAAAAAAGCGGCCTCCTGCTTTTTTTTCAAACAGGAAGCCATAGAATCGTTTGACAGCTTTTGATGAAATCAGGGCTTTTGCGGCAAAATTCCCAACGGATCTTTGGAAGGCGTGCCGGATTTTCGCGGATACCGTCGAGCGGTTGCTGAAATTTTGATCGCGCTGTGCACATAGTGCTCGCGGCCTTCGATGGGCAGACGGTACAAGCCCTCCGCCTGGCCGCCCAGCATTTTGCAGGCGCGCTCACCCGCAGCCATCTCCTCGCGCACGGCGGGGCCCTTCCAGCACAGCATGCGGCCGCCCACGCGCACATAGGGCAGCAGGTATTCGGCCAGCACGTTCAGCGGCGCCACGGCCCGCGCCACGGCCACGTCCATCTGCTCGCGCAGCGCGCCGCGCGCGCCGTCCTCCGCCCGGGCGTGCAGCACGGTCACGTTGGGCAGCTTCAGTTCATCGCACACAGCGCTTAAAAAATCGCAGCGCTTGCGCTGGGAATCCAGCAGCGTCACCTTCAGATCAGGCCGCGCGATGGCCAGCGGCATGCCGGGAAAGCCCGCGCCCGTGCCCACGTCGATCAGCCTTGCACCGTCCGGAAACCATTCCTTCCGAGCCAGTGAAAGCAGCGAATCGGCATAGTGCCGCAGCGCCATCTCCTCCTCGGGCACGTTGGTCAAATCCATGCGCGCATTCCATTCCAGCAGCAGGCGGTGATACGCCAGCAGCCGATCCTGCGCTTCGTCCGTTAAAACAATATTCCCCTGCGCCAGCAGCGCGCGCAAATCTTCAATCATGCTTTTCCCTCCAGGCGGATGCGCAGCAATTGCAGCATGGTCTTTTCCAGTGCGCCCTCCAGCGCCATCCGTCCGCTTTTCACCTGGTATTCCGTATCCATGCAGCACTGCGCCATATCGCGCAGCTGCCGCTCGGTGTATCGCGCCACCTGCTGATACATCTGCCGCACGGCAAAGGGCGGCGCGCCGATTTTGCCCGCAATGGCGTCGGGCTGCATGCCCGCCCCGCGCAGCAGCTTTACCGCCAGCATGCGGCGGCACTCGCCCTGCAAAAGCGCCAGCAGAAACAGCGGCTCCTCGCCGTCGCGTATCAGCGCGCGCGACAGGGTGAACGCCTGCCCCGCGTCCCCGAGCAGCAGGGTGTTGGCCAGGTCGTACACGCGATAGGCCGTGGTCTTTACGCAGATCGCGTCGATATCCTCGGGCAGAATTTCCTCCCGCTCGCCTACGCAGGCCGCCAGCTTTTCCAGTTCGCCGCTGAGGGCATACAGGTCGTTCCCGGCGGTAAAGATCAGCTTCTGGCAGGTAGGCGAGGCAATCTTCTTGCCCATGCCCTTGAGCTGCTTGGCAATCCAGCGCGTCATTTCGCGCTCATCCAAGGGATTAAACTGCACGATCTGCGCCGTTTTTTTCAGCTGCGCATACAGCTTCTTGCGGCCATCCGCCTTGTCCCGCACATAGAACACGATGCACGCGCTCTCGGGCGGATGCTGCAGATATTCGCACAGCGCAGCAGCGCTTTTGGCCTCGTCGTAATCCTTGGCGCGGCCGGACAGCATGCCGCTTTCCAGCACCAGCACCAGCCGCTTATCAGCCATCAAGGGCAGGGTTTCTGCGGCGGCGATCAGCGCGTTCGCGTCAGGATCGGTCAGGCGCGCCTCATTCATATCCTCCAGCCCCGCAGGCAGCAGCTTTTTGCGCAGGGCGGCCAGCGCCGAGCGCTTGATATACTCCTCCGTGCCCTCAAACACATAGCACGGGGCAATTTTGCCCTTGGCAACATCGTCAAAAAAAGCGCGGTGATCCATGCTTACCCCTCATTGCAGATAGCCCTGCACGCGCATTTCGCCGTTTCTTACGGTCAGCGTCAACGCGCCCAGCTCCTCTGTATCATATACCATAACGCCCGCCTGCGCAAGCCGCTCCAGCGTTTTTGCGCTGGCCTGCCGCGCGCTGAGCAGGCCGATTGCCGGCCTTACGCGGTCCAAAAAGGCCTCGCCCGTGCTGGAGGACGAGCCGTGATGGGCGATCTTGAGCGCGTCCGCCTCCTGGGCGGCGTACAGCTCATACGCGCCGCTCACATCGCTCATATGCAGGATGTGCGCGCCGTCCAGATCAATCAGCAGCGCCAGCGCATAATCGTTGGCCCCGCCCCGATCATTGGCGCTGCCCCCTTCGGGCCACAGCACGCGGATACCGACGCGATCGGTTTTCAGCTCATCCCCCGCGCAAATCAGCCGCACAGGAACGCCATGTTCCCGCGCCGCGTTCAGCACGGACAGGCAGGCGTCCGATACCTGCGTCGCCTGCGCCTCGGTGGACAGGCAGATTTCGCCGATGGGCACCTCATAGTCCAGCAGCTCGCGCAGCCCTTGCGCATGATCGGTGTGCAGATGCGACAGAATCAGTGTATCGATTTCTCGCCCTTCAGCCAGCAGATAGGCGGCCAGTTCGCGGCCATTCTCACCCGTATCGATCACCACCGTGCGCGCGTCATCCTCAATGATCGCCGCGTCCGCGTTGCCCAGCGAAAGCTGAATATAGCGCGGCAGGCGATTTTGCGTCAGCAGCATCGTCCCCACCGCCGCAGCCAGCGCCAGCACGCCGATGAGCACGCGCCGCCAGGGCCGCAGCAGCACAAAGCGCGTAAGCAGAATCAACGTCAGCACAATGGCCGCCGCCAGATACCACGGCGGGCTGGGCACGCGAACCGAAGCCCAGGCAGGCTGCGCTGCCAGGTGAATGCAGTCCGTCAGCCGCGCAGATACCCAAGCCAGCGCCCTCCCCAATATCGCGCCCAGCGGTGGGCAAACCGCGCCCACAAGCAGCAGCACAATGTAGGCGGGCAGCAGCAGCGAAATCAGCGGGCTGAGCAGGGGATTGATCAAAAGCCCCATCAGCGATACCCGGTGATAATGATAGATCACCGGCAGTGTCACGCCCAGGCTGGCGCACAGTGTCATGCCATAGGCCTGCGCCACGGCGCGCCAGCGCTTGCCGCGAAAGCGCTGCGTCCACTGCCGCACGCGATCGCCCAGCAGAATCATCCCCGCCACGGCGGCAAAGGACATCTGAAACCCCGGCGCAAAGAAATCCAGCGGCCGCACGGCCAGCACCACGATAAACGCCGCCGCCAGCGCCGTCAGAGGATCCACCTTTCTTCGCGCCATGCGCCCCAGCAGCAATACCGTCAGCAGCACGGACGCGCGCAGGATGGAGGCCGTCATACCCACCAGCAGGCAGTAGGGCAGCAGCAGCGCCAGCGTTAAAAACAGCATCGCCAGGGGCGAAGGCGACAGGCGGCGAAGCAGCAGCATCACCATGGAGGATAGGATCATCACATGCAGCCCCGACACCGCCAGCACATGCGCCACGCCCGCGCGCTGGAAATCGCGCGTCATATCCTCGGGCATATCCGCGCGCTCGCTCAGCAGCAGCGCCGCAGCCAGCGCGTCCTCTCCGTTCAGCAGCGTTCGCAGGCGGCCAAGCAGCGCGCGGCGCACGCGCAGGATCAAGCTGTCCGGCTGCGTTTGCCCCGCCGGCTCCAACGTCAGCTCCTTGGCGCCGGATAAGCCAACAGCCGTCCCGCGCTGCAATAGATACAGCCGAAAATCAAACCCATGCGGATTTACCTGCCCCTGCGGATGATACAGCCGGGCCGTAAAGGCCGCCGTCTGCCCATCCTGCGGAAGCGGCGCTTCCGGATCTTCAGGATAATACGTCCAATACGCGCGCAGCCCGGTGCGCTCGCCGTTCAGATGCACATCGCGCAGATAAACCGTCACACGATTATCCTCGGCGCGAAAGCGCGCTTCGCCATCCACCCTGCCGGTAACGGCATAGCTGCCTGCCTCGGGCAGGGCAGGATGCGCCTGCCAGGCGCACAGCGACAGCCCGGCAAAGAACATCGCCGCCATGCCCGCCATCAGTGCAGGCAGACGATAGCGCCGCAGGGCAATCGCCGTCAGCAGGCAAATCGCCAGCGCCGCCAGGAACCAGCCGTAAAACGCCAGCCGCAGCCCTGGCAAAATGCCCGCGCCAAAGCCCAGTGCCAGCAGCACCAGGATACGGCGCGGGCAGCGATCTTGCATGTTATACCTCCACGGTCAGGCTCATCTGCGCAAGCTGAGCGGCGGGATAGGCCAGCCGTGCCTCGCGCAGCAGCGTATCCGCATCATATCCCGGCGTAAAGTGCGTCAGCAGCAGCGCCTTCGCGCCTGCCTGCGCCGCCATCTCGGCAGCCAGAAAAGCGCTCAGATGGGGTTTTTCGGCGCTCCACTGCGCGCGGGCAAAGCAGCCATCGGCCAGCAGCAGATCGCAATCCTTCGCAAAGTCCGCCAGCGCCGGACAGGTATTGGTATCGCCCGTATAGACAAGGGCGCGGCCATCGCCATTTTCAAAGCGCGCTGCATAGGCAGGCACAGGGTGCCGCCCTGGGCAGGCCGTCATGCGCAGACAGCCGATCTGCCCACCCTGAGCAATATCATGCAGTTCAAAGGCGTTTTCCAGCAATGCGCGCACGGCGGCGGGCGCTCCCGGCAAATAGACCGGCAGGCCGGGGCAGCGGTAAATCAGCGGCAGCATATCGCTCATGTGGTCGTAATGCAGGTGCGACAGCACGATGGCCGTTAAGTTCTGTGGCGGCATGTGCTTTTCCAGCTGCGCCAGCACGCCCGCGCCGCAGTCCAGCAGCACACCGGTGTCTCCCTCCTGCAAAAGATAGCCGCTGCACGCGCCGCCCGGCGCGGGATACGGCCCGTTACAGCCCAGTACCGTCAGCTTCATGGTGGGGTTCCTCCTCCTGCATCAGTCCGCGCCAGGCAAAGATAAAGGCTATCGTGCATACCAGCACAATAGGCAGCGTTATGCCAATTTCGCGGCTGGACAGCACCAGCACCGCCGCGTTATACAGCCCATGCAGCAGCACGCCCGCCCAGAACCCATGGCGCTTGTTGGCATAGCCCAGCGCCAGCCCCAGCACAAACAGCGCGGGCAGGGCGCTCCACTGCAGATGAATGGCCGCAAAGCACAGGGCGATGATCCACACACCCGCGCGCGGCAGGCGGCGCGTCAGCAGCCCCTGCAGCATGCCGCGAAAGCACATCTCCTCCGCCAGGGCGGGCACAAGGGCCGTAGACAGCAGCGCCAGCGCCCACTCGGCGGCATTTTGCGGCACGATACGCGGCTGCGCCGGCTCGGTATATTGAAAGGAACTGTTAAGCACTTCGCCCCATATCGCCGCGATCATGGATACAACGATGGTGGCTGATACGGCCAGCAGGGCAGTATAGCCGACCGTGTTTACGCTTAGCCCACGTTTGGTGGCGCGAAAGCGCGCCAGCCGCTCAGGCCGGGCAGCCAGGATGAAAAACGCCGGCAGGGCAAAGCAGAAAATCTCCGAGGGAATATTGAACAGATACAGCCGCAGCGCCGTGTTTTCGCCCGGTATCAACGCATAAAGCACGGAGGTCAGCACAATTCCCACAGGGATGCTCAGCACGGCCAGAATCCAACACAGCGCGGCGCGCCCCTTAGATGATTTCATACACGCCTCCCACATGATCGCGCCAGGCCATATCCACCTGGATATCCTCCGACGGCTCCAGCCCATGCGCGCGCAGCACGCCGCACACCGTGCTCATGGCCAGCTCGGGCGTATTGTTCTCATGGCTCAGATGGCCCAGCACCGCGTGGCGCACGCCCGTCTGATACAATTGCAGCAGCGCTTCACCGCAGGCTTCATTGCTCAGGTGTCCATAGCGGCCCAGGATGCGCGCCTTGAGCTGCGCGGAATAATGATCGTTTGCGTGCAGCATATCGATGTCATGGTTGCTTTCCAGCAGCACGATATCCGTGCCCGACAACGCCTCCAGCGTTTTCTTGGTAAACACGCCGATATCCGTGGCCGTGGCCACGCTGTGCCCGCCATAATACACGCGATAGCCTACCGGCTCCGCCGCGTCGTGAGAAATGCGGTATGGCATAATGCCCGCATTGCCAATATAAAAGGTTTCGCCGCTTTCAAACACCCGGCGGCTGCCGGGAGCAATATTGCCCAGGGAGCGCTCCATGGCCTGCCAGGTGCGGTCGTTTGCGTAAATCGGCACATGGTATTTGCGGCTGAGGATGCCCACGCCCTTGATATGATCGCTGTGCTCGTGCGTAACCAGGATACCGCTGAGGGTTTCGGGCAGTACGCCGATGCTGGCAAGCCCCTCGCTGACCGTGCGGCCGGACAATCCCGCGTCAATCAGGAGCCGGGTATCGCCTGCACGGACATATACAGCGTTTCCGCTGGAGCCTGAAAAGAGCGGACAGAATGTAAACTGCATACGATAAAAATCCTTTGTAGAGCTTAAATTTACAAATAAAATTATAGCACAGCCCCCGAAAACAGGCAACATAAAAAGCCCAGAAACCGCCGCACACGGCGTTTCTGAGCCTTGGTTCACCTGTTAAAGAGATTACTCCTCAGAGGGAGCGCCAACGGGGCAGGTGCCTTCGCAAGCGCCGCAGGAGATGCACTTTTCAGGATCGATGACGTACTTGCCTTCGCCTTCGCTGATCGCGCCGACCGGGCATTCGCCTTCGCAGGCGCCGCACATGATGCACTCGTCGCTGATTTTATAAGCCATTGCTGTATCCTCCGTCTTTTAGATTCCAGCGGTATCTGCATACCGCTTGCAGATATTATATCATCGCACACAATACAAATCAAGATCAAACTTTTGCACTTTCCCTGTCCTGCGGCCCATCATTGTCATATGCGCAAAAGCGTGCTATAATTGATTGTAATTATTTCTATTGTTTCCGGGGGAAATCATGGCTGAAATCATTGTATCCGGCATTGAAAAATCCTTTGTACAGGATCGCGTGGTGCTCGACGACGTATCCTTTCAGGTAGACGCGGGCGAGCGCGTGGGCTTGCTTGGCCCCAACGGCGCGGGCAAAACCACGCTGCTGAAGATCATCACCGGCGAAATCACACCCGATAAGGGTTTTATCGCCATCCCCCAGGGACGGCGGGTGGGCTACATCTCCCAGCTGGCCGAGGCCCCCGAGGGCGCGCTGGTGGAAGATGTGCTGCGCATGGCCTTTGCCGAGGTGCAGGCCGTCAGCGCGGAAATCGAGCAGATTCAGTGCCAGATGGACGCGGGCGAGCACTCCGAAGCCCTGCTGCGCCGCTATGACGCGCTACATACGCGCTTTGACATGCTGGGCGGCTACAGCTGCGAAACCCGTCTGGCCAAGGTGGCCAACGGCCTGCATATCTCCCCCGCCCAGCGCCGCCAGCCCTTCGCCTCGCTTTCCGGAGGCGAACAAACCCGCATCCGCCTGGCGGTGATGATCCTGCGCGAAACCGATATCCTGCTGCTGGACGAGCCGACCAACCATCTGGACATGCAGTCCATCGAATGGCTGGAGGATTATATCGACCATTACAAGGGCACCGTGCTCACCGTATCGCATGACCGCTATTTTCTGGATCGCATTGTCAAGCGCATTGTGGAGCTGGATCACGGCGGGGTGGAGTTTTACAGCGGCAACTACAGCTTCTACGTAAAGGAAAAAGAGGCCCGCTACAAGCTGCAACTAAAGCAATACGAAAAAGAGCAGGCCAAGATTTCTCAGCTTGAAAAGGCCGCCGAAAAGATGAGCGCCTGGGCGTACAGCGGCATGGATAAAACCTACAAGCGCGTGTTTGCCATCCAAAAGCGCATCGAATGGCTGCGGCAAACCGAAAAGCCCACCCGCGAAGAACGGCTGGAGCTGGGCTTTTCCACCGTACCCTTCCGCGCCGATTACGCGCTGCGCATCAAGGATTTGAAAAAATCCTATGGCGAACGCACGCTGTTTGAAAACGTAACCGAAACCATCCGCGGCGGCGGCGAGCGCGTGGCGCTGGTGGGCGCAAACGGCGCAGGCAAAACCACGCTGCTCAAAATTCTTTTGGGCGAGGAAAGCCCCGATGCGGGCGTGGTGCAGTTCGGCCCTTCTGTGCGCGCAGCCTACCTGCCCCAGCAAATCACCTTCGAGCATCCCGAGCGCACGCTGTACGACACCCTGCTGTATGATCTGGGGTGCGAACCGCAGCAGGCGCGCAACCGCCTGGGCGCGTACCGCTTCCGCGGCGAAGATCAGTTCAAGCTGGTATCCCAGCTTTCGGGCGGCGAGCGCGCGCGGCTGAAGCTGTGCATGCAGATGAACAGCGCCGTCAACATGCTGATCCTGGACGAGCCGACCAACCACCTGGATCTGGATTCCCGCGAATGGATCGAATCCGCCGTGGATCAGTTTGAAGGCACGCTGCTGATCGTATCCCACGACCGCTACTTTGTAAACCGCTTTGCCAACCGCATTTGGGAGCTGGACAACGGCCGCCTGCGCAGCTTTGACTGCGGCTATGAAAAATACCGCTTTATCCGCGAACGCGAGGACGAGGCCGCCCAGCAGGAGCAGGCGCGCCAGCGCGAGGCGGAAAAGGCCGAGCGCGCCGAAAAAGCCGAAAAGAAACCCGCCCGCCGCGACGGCAAAATCGAGCGCCGCATGAACGTGCTGGAACGCGACATCGCAAAGCTGGAGCAGCAGCTGGACGCGCTGGATGCGCAGATGGAGGAAAATGCCAGCGACTATGTGCGCCTGGGCGAGCTGGAGCAGGAGAAAAACGCCCTGCAGGCGCAGATGGACGCACTGTATGAGGAATGGGAGCAGCTGGACAGCTCGCTGGGCTGATCCTGCCTCCGCAAAGGAAAAATGCCATGAAAAACCGTATTTTGATGCTGCTTGTCCTGACGCTGTTGGCGCTTGGGCTTTGTTCCTGCGCCCAGGCGGACGTTGTGTTCAGCGAGGTCATGGCCTCTACCGCCACGTTTGTGGGGCAGCGCCATGATGACTGGGTGGAGCTGCACAATACCGGCGATAAAGCCGTGTCCCTTTCAGGCTGGTGCCTGAGCAACGATCCCTATAACCTGCGGCGCTGGGCCTTCCCGGATACCGCCAAGATCGCCAAGGGCGGCTATCTGGTGGTGTACTGCGCGGGGGAACCCGTCACCAACGGCCAGTCCGGCGCGCTGTATACAGACTTCAAAATCTCCGCCAAGGGCGACGAGCTGTACCTGACCGACCCGCAGGGCAACACCCAGACGCTGGCCTTTGGCGCGCAGTTTGGCAACGTATCCTACGGCGTGCCCGCAGGCAGCGATACCTGGCTGTATCTGGAAACCGCCACGCCCGGCAAGGCCAATGGTAAAAACGGCTATGCCGCCCGCGCGCAGGAGCCGGTGATTGAGACTGCCGCAGGGTTTTATGAAAAGGCTGTGCAGGTGACCATCTCCGCGCCCGCCGGGCAGGAAATCCGCTATACCACCGACGGCAGCGAGCCCACGCGCGCTTCCAAACGCTATACCGGCCCCATCGCCATCAGCAAAACCACGGTGATCCGCGCCCGCGCCTTTGCGGATGATCTGCTTGGCTCCACCACGGCGGGCAGCACATTTTTTATCAACGATCCGTCCATTGTGCCTGTAATGAGCGTCTATACAGGTGACGCCTACCTGTACAACCAGAAAACGGGCGTGATGGTCAAGGGCTCGGGCAATATCCCCAACTATGAAAAGGATTGGGAATACCCCATCCAGATCGAATATTTTGACGCTTCGGGGCAGCGGCAGCTCAGCCAGATGGCCACCTTCCGCGTCACCTCGCATTCCTCCCGCTCGCTCAGGCAAAAATCCCTGGGGCTGTTCGCCCGCAAGGCCTTCGGCTCGAATACCTTTGATTACGCCTTCTTTGACAACCGTCCCTACACGCAGTATTCCTCCCTTCTGCTGCGCTCCACCAATTCCGACCACCGCTCCTGCCGCATGCGCGATGCGGTGCTGGGTGAAATCAGCGAAGGGCTGGGGCTGTACTACCAGGCGGCGCAGCCTATTGTAGTGTATCTGAACGGCGAGTACTTCGGCCACTACAACCTGCGCGAAAAGGCCAACAAGGATTCGCTGGCTCAGTGGGCAGGCGTAACCGATCCCGCCGCCATCCGCGCCTGCGATATTCTGGAGCGCACGGGCACGCTGGACAGCAACGTCCTGCACGGCAGCAACAGGGACTGGGTGGAGCTGATGAGCTTTGTCAAGACCCATGACCTGAACGACCCTGCCAGCCTGCAATACGTAACCGACCGGCTGGATGTGGACAGCCTGTTCAATTACGTGATCTTCAATATGATTATCGGCAATTACGATGTGACCAACGTGCGCATGTACCGCTTCCCCGGCGGCAAATGGACGTTCTTCCTGCATGATATCGAGGCGGGCTGCATGAGCTTTGACGAGTCGCCTGTGGATATCTTCCTGCGCGGCAAAAACGCCAAGGCAGCGGGCTTTCCCCATTGGGTGCTGGCCGCGCTGCTGGAGGTACCTGAATACAAGGATTATTTTCTGCGCCGCACGGCTGAAATCATCGAAAGCAATTTTCTGTTCAGCCTGCAGGTGGAGCCGGTATTCAATAAATACATCGATACCATCGGTCAGCTGCTGCCGCGGCACATCAAGAAGTTCCCCGGCCTTACCATCAAGGATTGGACGGCCAATGTGAACGCCGCTATGAATTATGCCCGCATGCGCCCCAAGCGGGTGATCGGCTGGCTGAGCAAGCGCTTCGGCCTGTCCGCCGCGCAGCAGGACGCCTACTTTGCCCATACGCTGGAGCTGCTGAGCCAGTACAACGTCAAGTAACCGCTGACAGGAGGATCACCATGAGCAAGCATTGCCGCATCCTCGCCCTTATCCTGAGCCTTACGACGCTTTTTTGCGCACTGCCCGCCCTGGGCGACGGCCTGCCGGAAGCCTTTTCCGTCACCTACAAAACGGAGGATCGCTTCGTCAACCACAAGCGCGGCTTCGTCTCCAAGGAGCATATTGCCGCCGCCAACCCGGCCGTAGCCAGCGAAATCAACGCGCTGGTGGATGCGTATGACGAGCAATACGCCCCTGCCCTCAAGGGCAGCGACAATCCCAAGCGCAACAGCCGCCTGGATATCCATGTGGTGCACAGCGTTACGGGCACCAAGTGGGTGAGCTTTCTGGTGCTGGCGCGGCAATCCTACGCGCGCAAGCAGCTATCCTCGCCCTTTACCGCCCGCGCCTACGATATGGATACCGGCCGTCCGTTGGCTTTGACCGACGTGGTGCAGGATACGCCCGAAGCTTGGGATATCCTCAGCGCCGCTGTGCGTGAGCAGCTCAGCGCGTACTTTCCCAATGAAGAAGCCAACGTGGATACGCTAAACCGCCTATCCTCCCGCGAGGGGCTGCTCAACACCCCCTTTATGCTTACGCCTGCGGCGCTGACGCTGCACTACGAGGCCAGCGCGCTCTATCCCGGCCATCCCACGCTGATGCGCGTGACGGTCTACTATTCCGCCCTGGCCAGTGTGCTGACCGATGAGGCGCGCGTGCAGACCGACAACAGCGCCTATTCGCTGGTCGCCCTCACCTTTGACGACGGCCCCAGCTACACGCCCACCGCCCGGCTGCTGAACAATCTGCGCCATACGGGCGCGGTAGGCACCTTCTTCCTGGTGGGCAGCCGCATTGACGAATACATGGATGTGGCCATGCGTGAAAACGACGAAAACCACAGCCTGCAAAACCATCACTATGTGCACACCAATACCGAAAAATCCACGCCGGAGCGCATCCGCAATTACTCGCAGCGGGTATACGATAAAATCGCCTCCATCGCAGGCAAGCCGCCCATCATGATGCGCCCGCCCTACGGCCTGTACGAGCCTTTTCAGCGCGCCAAGGTGAACCTGCCCATCATCATGTGGACGGTAGATACCAAGGACTGGACGGGCAAAACGCCCTCCGTGGTGCTTTCCGCCATCAAAAAGGATGTGCGTCCCGGCGCAATCATCCTGATGCACGATATCAAGGACAACACCGCAGAATCCGCCCGCATGACCGTTGAATACCTGCAAAAGCATGGCTATCTCTGCGTCACGGTGGAGGATCTGTTTGCCTACTACCATGTGGAATTGGCGCCCAACCATCACTATGCCTATGCCGTCAAATGATCTGTCTTCCCGGCTGCATGCGCTGGCAGACCCAGCCTACCGCCTGTTTCAATGCAAGCTGATGCCCACCGTGCCGCCTGAGCAGGTATGGGGTGTGCGCACCCCTCAGCTGCGCGCGCTGGCCAAGGAAACCGCGGGCACGCCGGAGGCCGCCGCCTTTCTGGCCGCGCTTCCCCATGCAGCCTATGATGAAAACAATCTGCACGGGGCGCTGCTGTGCCTGATGCGCGATTATGACGCCTGCCTGGCCGCGGTGGAAGCCTTTCTTCCTTATATAGATAATTGGGCCACCTGCGATATGCTGTCGCCCAGGGTGTTCGCCCGGCACACCGACGCGCTGCTTGCGCCCATTCGCCGCTGGATGGCCAGCCCGCACGTCTATACCTGCCGCTTCGGCATGGGCATGCTGATGCGTTACTATCTGGAGCCTGCAGCTTTCCACCCGGAGTATCTGCAATGGGTGACCGCAATCCGCTCGTATGAATACTACATCAACATGATGATCGCCTGGTTTTTTGCCACGGCTTTGGCCAAGCAATACGACACGGCCCTGCCTTATCTGGAGCGTCATGCCCTCGCTCCCTGGACGCACAACAAGGCCATTCAAAAGGCGCTGGAAAGTGATCGCGTTTCCGATGCGCACAAGGCCTATTTGCGCAATTTGAAAGTAAAACCGCCGCAAAAGAACCAGCATCAACCATAAAGGAGGCCATCTTATGGGCGCATGGGGACCTGCCATTTTTTCAAGCGATACTGCCTGCGATGTTCGCGGAACTTATGAAGATATGCTCTGTTACGGCCATACCCCGGAAGAGGCTGAAGCGCAGACGATGAAGGAAATGGAAATGGATCGCCTGCATCCGGAAGACGACCCGGACGCATGGCTTGCCCTGGCTGCCACGGAATGGCGCTGCGGCCGAAAGCTATCCGATGATGTGCGCGCCATTGCCATGGCGCTGATTGATCAGCCCATTCCGACAGACCTGTGGAAAACGGAGAAGCTGCGCCTTAGCCGCCGCAAGGCGCTGGATAAGCTGCGCGATCAACTAAACGCTCCGCTGCCCAAGCCTAAACGGCTAAGGCCGCTGCCGACGCTTCATTCGCCGTGGCAGGTTGGCGACGTAATTGCCGTTAAACTGCCTGAAGCGGAAGATTGCCCAGCGCTTTCAGGAAAATATGCGCTGCTTCTTTTTACGGAAATCCGTACTTCTAAAGTTTCTCGCTACGCTCCTGAAAACATGACAAGGGACACACCTTATTTCGTTACTTATTACTGGTGGGGAGACGACCTTTCCCAGTGTAAAGAGGTAATCGACCGGCAGGTCTTTATGGCCAAAGACTCTTCTGTACTTGTATCGCGAGATGTAGAAAAGCCAATTCAAGAGATTTTCAGATCATATGCGCTTTATAAAAGCGAAATGAAACAGTACAAAGAACACCCGGTCGTTGCGCATATTGATCTGCCAGATCTTACAGAAATCAAATCCAAATATCACTATTACGGAGGATATGGATTATCTGAGCGGGCCACATTGTTGTTCATTCAGTATAATCTCTTGAAGTGCACTCCCCTCCAACTCCCGCTGTATGCCCCTGCGCAGGTGCACATGCTGCATGCTGACTGACAGAAGGATTTTGCGCCTATCAGGTTGCTTATAGATGTATTATACGTCTTATGGAAGCAACCTGATAAACCGGCTGAGTCAAAACGATCATGCTCAAACTCAGCCGGTTTATTATGTAAGCTGTTTACCTGTAGCTGTAAATTTTAATGATAATACTGGCATTCTTCCGCCATAGTCCCCCTCTTTATTTACGTTAAATACAACGTTTGTTGTATTTTTGATATGAGAATACCACATTTGTGGTATTTTGTCAACGTAAAAAAAGGAGGTGCGCTATGAAGTATCAGCGTCTGCGCGATCTGCGGGAAGATCATGATCTGACTCAGGATCAGCTGATAGAGATTCTTCATATGCCCAAAACCACCTATACCAACTATGAGCAGGGCAAGCGCGAAATCCCCTTTTGCCTGGCGATTCGCCTGGCCGAGCTGTATAACGTTTCGCTGGATTTTATCGCCGGACTGACCAACGAACCGCGCCCGCTGAAATAATCCCATCAGCCGTTTTATTTGCAAATACGCAAACTCGCCTGAGATGTACCCAGGCGAGGGAAACGCGCATGTCGCTGCTGCGGATTACATATGAAGGGGCTGCGGCCCCTTCATGCATCCCAAGAGTTTAAGCGAGACTTTTTGGACAATCTGACTCGCCTAAGATGTAACCCAGGCGAGTTTTTATTATCCCCTCGTCAGCCCATGTCGATATCCACGCCCAGCCGGCCGCGCGTGCCCTGCCGGGTGATGGTATAGGCGCGCGCCATCGGCGGAGCGGTATCGCTGCGCGCAGCGGAGAAGGAAGCGTCCACGCGCTGCCCGGCCACGAAGCTGGAGCAGGCAATGCGCCTGCCGTCGGCGGAGCGCAGTTGCGTGGCGTCATTGACCCGCAGAATCACGTTGTCCGTGCCGCCGTTTTCATTGACGTAGCTGATTTCTATATTGCACTGGCTCGCCCGGCGGCCGGGAGTGCCCGTCACCGTGGCGTTGGTTACGGATTGTACGCCGTTATAATAGGCCATAAAAGGTTCACCGCCTTTCGCTTTATCCTATGCAGGCGCGCACAGGCAGGTGAAAACATTGACAGCGTTGCCTGAATTTGCTATGATATGGTTGGATAAATCGATGCAGACGGGAGGCCGCTGTGATGGAAAAAATGCCGATTCTGGCGCTGATGTATGATTTTGACCATACGCTTTCCCCGCGCGATATGCAGGAATACGCCTTCATTCCCGAGCTGAATATGGAATCGGACGATTTCTGGGCGCTGTGCCGCAGTGCCGGCAATCGCTACCGGATGGATCCCATCCTGGCATACATGTATGTGATGCTGCAGGAGGCCAAAAAGCGCGGCATGACCCTCACGCGCGATACCTTCACCCAGCAGGGCGCGCATGTGGAATTGTTCGACGGCCTGGATACCTGGTTCCAGCGCGTCAACAATTACGGCGCGTCGCTGGGCTTTAAGGTGGAGCACTATGTGCTCTCCTCCGGTCAGAAGGAAATCATCGAGGGCACGCCCATCGCCAATCAGTTTAAGATGATCTACGCAGCGGAGTTCGTATACGACGATCATACCGGTGAGCCCGTATGGCCTGCCATGGCGGTAAACTATACCAACAAAACCCAGTTCATCTACCGCATCAACAAGGGCGTGCTGGATGTGACGGACAACGAGCGCGTCAACGAGCACACCCCCCACGATATGCGCCGCGTGCCCTTTACCAATATGATCTACATTGGCGACGGCTCCACCGACGTGCCGTGCATGAAGCTGGTAGGCTCGCGCGGCGGGCACGCCATCGCGGTGTATCAGGGCCGCCGCAACGCCACCGTCAACGATATGCTGATCCATGGCCGCGTGCACTTTGTCGCGCCCACCGATTACACCCAGGGCAGTGAAATGGAAAACATCATCTTCGGTATCTTTGACAGCGTGGCCGCCGAAAGCCGCAATATTGCCCTGAACCGCCGCCAGCTGGACGAGGCCCAGCGTATGCTGGAAATGGACGGCTACCGGCTGCGCTGATATCGCTCAATCGCCGCTTGAGTTGCCCCCGCAAGCGCCATTTGACCCCATTTCAAGCGCCGTTTGCTTGTTTTTCGCGGCTCTGTCCCCTATACTTGCGCCATCAAGCAAAGGAGGATCACCCCATGGAAAACAACGTAAACGGCCTTTTCTATCAGCAGGAGAGCAATATGTTTGATATGCGCAAAACAGGCGCGCGCATTTCGCAGCTGCGCCGCGCCGCCAGTCTCACCCAGGCCGAGCTGGCTGAAAAGCTGGGCATCAGCTATCAGGCTGTCAGCTCCTGGGAGCGCGGCAGCAACATGCCCGACATCGGAAAGCTGCTCGATCTGGCGCGCATCCTGAACACCACCGTGGATGCGCTGCTGAGCGCGCAGGAGCCCGCCGCGCCCGTACCTGAAAAGGAAGAAGCGCCGCAGGCTAAGTCGGCAGTAATCGAAGAAACCAAAGAAGAGGTCGCCGAACCCTCGCAACCTGAGCCTGCGCAGGCCGATCCTGCACAGCCCGAAGCCGCGCAGCAGACTCCGCCCTCCGTGTTTAATCAGGATTGGCTCAATCAGCTGAACAAGCGGATGGAGCAGCTTCAGCAGCAGATGCAAGAGATGGAAAAGCTTCGCGCCGCCATGGCCGCCATGCCCACCGTCAACATTATTCATTCCGCCGCCAAGGCCGCGCAGGCTGCCAGACCCGCCCGGCCCACAAGCGCATCCATCAATCAGATGGCGGCTGCCATGATGAACCGGGAGCAGCTGGATCAGCTGGCTGCCCAGGCCGATCCCGATGAAAGTGAAGACCTGCTGACCAGCATTCTGCCGCACCTTTCCCAGGCCGCGCTGGACAATCTGGCCAGCCGCTGCGACCCCGACAGCAACGAAGAATTGCTGGAGGAGATGCTGCCCTTCCTGTCCAAGGACGCGCTGAACCAGTTGGCTAACCGCTGCGATCCCGACAGCCACGAGGATCTGCTGCAGGAAATGCTGCCCTTCCTATCCCAGGATACGCTGGAAGCGCTGGCTGATCGCCTGGATCTCGACGACGATATTGAAATGCTGGCGGATCTTGCGCCCTTCCTGTCCCAGGAAACGCTGAACCGTCTGGCAGACCGCTGCGATCCCGAGGACAATGTGGAGTCGCTGGTCAGCCTGGCTCCCTTCCTTTCCGCCGATTCACTGTCTCGCCTGGTATCCCGCTGCAACCTTTCTGACCATGCTGAGGCGCTCTGCGCGCTGGCTCCCTTCCTGCCCCAGGATCAGCTGAACGCCCTGTTCAGCCGCATCGCAGGGGGCCGGAAGCATGATTAAGCTGCTGCCGTCGGATTTCTTTTTCTCCCGGCTACTGATGCGGGATTTCTGCCCCTTTCCTGATTTTGAGGATAAAATCTGCTTGCCATCCGCGCGCGAATGTGCCATAATAGCCGATGAACGGAGGGATGCGCATGGCAGGACAACTGTGGGTTCGCGTAATCCGCAAAAACAAGATCATCGAAAGCAGGACGGCCCCCTGCACCTATGAAACCTGGCAGCAGGCGCTGGATGATATCTGCCACGGGCTGGATATCAGCCGCCCGGTCATCCTGCCCCGGCACGAACGCGACTGGGAGCAGTTTGGCCTGACGCACTTTTTGCCCGAGCATTTTCTGGAATCGGTGCACTTTGACAAGCTGGAGCTGCAATACATCGACCCGGACAAAAAGAAAAAAAGCAATTTCTATGCCGAGCTGTAGCCTCTGCCGGCGGGGAGCCTCCCCGCCGGTTTTTGTGTGGGGAGAAGGAGAACGGGGGATGGAATGGACGGTACTTTCTTGCGTCAAGAAAGAAACATCCCCCGTCCCCCGTCCCGCCTTCCTTTTTTCTGCCGCCTGACACGGTTTGCCCCGCCGCGCCGTCTATATGGATGAAAGGAGGGATCCCATGCAACCCACCGTCTCCCGGGAGCTGTGGCTGGAAAACGCCATGGCGCAATATGAAACGCCGCTGCTGCGCCTGTGCTGCGCGCTGCTGGGCGACGCCGCGCTGGCGGAGGACGCCGTGCAGGATACCTTCATCCGCGCATGGCGCGCGCTGCCGCACTTTCGCGGCGACAGCAGCGAGAAAACCTGGCTCACCCATATCGCCGTCAACGTCTGCCGCGATTTGCAGCGCAAGGGCTGGTTTCGCCACGAGGATCGCCGCGTCTCCCTCGATACCCTGCCCGAGCCCGCCGCCCCCTGCACCGCCCAGCAGGACGCGCTTGCCCGCGCCGTGCTCTGCCTGCCCTTGCCCTGCCGGCAGGCTGTGCTGCTGCGCTATTACCAGCAGATGACCCTGCCCGAGGCCGCCCGGGCGCTTGGCATATCGCTGAGCACCATGAACCGACGGCTGCGCCGAGCCGAAACGCTTCTGAAAAAAGAGTTGGAGGAGGGATAATCATGTCTCAGCAAAACCCCATCCGTCAAAGCCTGGACGCGCGGCTGTCCAGCCTGCAGCCCTCCGCCGCGCGCCGCGCCCGCATCCGCGAGGCTGTCCGTACCTGCGAACAGAAAGGAGAACCCCTCATGAAGAAAAAGCTCTCCGCAGGCCTGCTTTTATCCATCCTGCTTCTGCTGATCCTGGGCGGCGTCGCCCTGGCAGCCGGCCTGAACGCCTTCGATCACTTTGGCAGGCGCGATGCGCGCTACAGCCAGGTCGCCTCGAAGGCCGCGCCCGCGCAGACTGCCGACGCGCAACTGAACGATCCCATCCTGGGGCAGGTCAGCGCGCGGTTTGACAGCGCCTATTACGATGGACTGACGCTCAGCGCCGCCATCGTGATCGAGCACGCTGCCTGGATCGAGCGCTATACCCCCACCGCCGCCGAGTTGGCCCAGATGGAAAAGTTAGGCGATTCGCCTTTCGGCATGGCCGCGCTGGACGACGAGACCCGCGCCATCATGCAGGAGTGGCAAGCAGCCATCGAAAGCGGCACGTCCTATGGCTGGCGCAGCGTCAGCGTATACCCCAGCGATCATGTGACGACCGACGACGGGACGGATGTTCCCCCCACCTCGGCCTCGGATGACCTAGGCGAAAACGGCGAATACATGGAAATGCGCGATTTTGAATCGCCCCTGCCTGCGGAGCTGCGCAATCTGGATCAGATCACCCTAAACTGCGCGCTGTACTACCACGATACCGTTTACTATTTTGACGGGCATAATTTCTACCGCAGCAGCGTCGCGCGCCAGAACGTGGGCACAATCCGCGCCGTTGTGCAGCGCGATCCCGGCATGCTGCGCCGCTTCACAGGCAGCGCCGAGTTAAACGGTGTCCCCACCACCCTGACGGCGGAGGTTTCGCCGCTGGCCGCCGTGCTGACGCTGAATGGCACAGGCACGCTGGCCGACCTGATGCCAGCGCTTGCGGGCGCGGACGCAGATACCTGGCTGGAGCTTTCGCTGAGCGATGAAGCCGGGCGCACCTACCTGCCCCGTGATGGCTTCGGCCCAGACGCCGCCTTGCCTCTCACCTTCTCGCTGGACGGCTCCGGTGCTCTCCCCGAATCGCTTACCGCCCGCCTGACCGTGTTATCGGAAGGCACAGACGATTCCGCAGCGCCCAGCGTGGAAATTGCGCTGACAGTGATACAATAACATACTGCCCTTGCCGTTTTCTTGCCTTTTCAGCAGGGAAACGGCTTTTCATATGCGCGATTTGACACCTGCCCGCTTTTTCCAGTATAATGAAAACATAAATTTTCCAGGAGGCACAGGAACGCATGAACAGGCTTCGGCTATGTTTGGGAACGATGATTACAGCGGCAGTATTGCTGCTTTGGGCTGGCGCTATGGCGGAGATTCGCATCAACGAGGTGATGGCCTCCAACGGCGTTTATCAGGATGGCCATGCCTACGACTGGGCGGAATTGTATAACGACGGAGCGGAGGTATCGCTGGCCGGATGGTATTTGAGCAACGATCCCTATCAGCCGTACAAATGGGCTTTTCCTTCGGACGCCAAGATCGCCGAAAATGGTTATCTGATCGTTTACTGCGCCGGGGAAGGCAAGGAGCCCACGACGGATGCGCTGTGCACGAATTTCAAACTGTCCGCTGACGGCGACACGCTATACCTGACCAGCCCCGGCGGTGAAAGCACTGTGCTCTCCTTTGGCACGCAGTTTGGCAATGTTTCTTATGGTCTGGCGGGTGGCGAATATCGCTATCTCGAGCTCGCCACGCCCGGCTCGGCCAATCCCACCTTGGGCTTTGAGCAGCGCGCCCAGCAGCCTGTCATCGAAACCGCCGCGGGCTTCTATGCAAACGGCGTGATCGTGCATATTTCCGCCGCTGACGGCGCTGAAATTCACTACACCACCGATTGCAGCACGCCCACGCGCACATCGCCCCTGTATACCGGGCCGATCTCCATCAGCGCCACCACGGTCATCCGCGCCATCGCCTGCGCGCCGGATCAGCTGTGCTCTGCCGTAGCCGGAGCTACCTATTTCATCAACGATTCCTCGCCCGTGCCAGTAGTATCGCTATATACGGATAACACCTATCTGTTTGACGACAGCACAGGCGTGATGGTCAAGGGCACTGGACGCACGCCCAATTACATGAAGAATCTGCAATATCCCTGCCAGCTTGAATACTTTGATGAAAACGGCCAGTTGGGCATCTGCCAGATGGGCACCTTCAAAATCGCAGGCAAAACCATGCGCACCGGCAAGCAAAAATCCCTGGCCGTATATGCGCGCAAAGCCTATGGCAGCGATACCTTTGATTATCCCTTCTTTGAGAATCGGGATTACGACGGCTATTCCGCTATCCTGCTGCGATATACCAACTCGGATTTCAAATCCACCCGCCTGCGCGACGCCGCCCTGCAGGAGCTTGCCAAGGGACTGGGGCTGTATTATCAGGCGGGAAAGGTCATTCAGGTGTATCTGAACGGCCAGTACTGGGGTCACTACAACCTGCGTGAGCGCGCCAACCGCGAATCCCTGGCCCAATGGGAGGGCATTACCGACCCGGAGATCATCGATGGCGTGGACATTTTGGAAGCCACCGGCGTGCTGGATGAATATGTGGTGTACGGCAGCAATGCGGAGTGGAAAGCGCTGGTGGACTTTTGCAAAACGCACGATATGAACAACGCAGCCGACCGTGAATATCTGCTGTCCCAAATCGATGTGGACAACTGGTTTACCCACGCAGCCTATGCCATGATCATCGGCAATGCGGATGCAAACAACACGCGCTATTATCGCTTTCCCGGCGGTAAATGGAAGTTTATGGTGCACGATCTGGACGTAGGCTGCTCCAACGGCGACGATCTGGTGGTAGATCTGTATCTGCGCAGGAAAACGGACAAAGCCTCCTCCGTGCCGCACTGGCCCATTACCACGCTGCTGGAAGTGCCGGAATACCGGGATAAATTTCTGCGCCGGCTGGCCGAGGTAATCCAGACCAATTTCCTGTATGATACGCAATCCGAGCCGGTGCTGACACGCTGGCGCGATCAGATTGAGCTGGTCATGCCACGGCACATCGCCAAATTCAAGACCTTCCCCTCCGTCAGCGAATGGAAGCAAAACGTCCGCGCAACCATGAATTATACGCGCCGCCGCCCGCGGATGGTCATCAACTGGGTGTGCCAGCGCCTGCACTTAACGCGCGATGAGCGCGAGGCCTACTTCCGCACTACGCTGGATCTGCTTACCCTGCACAATGAAAAATAGCGGAGAATCGCCATGCAAAACACAATCGTATTTTCGGATATCGACGGCACGCTGCTCAGCTCCGATCTAACGATCACGCCCCGCACGCTGTGCGCCATTCGCCAGCTTCAGGCGCGGCAAATCCCCTTTGTCATCATCTCTGCGCGCAGCCCCTCTGGCATTTATCCCATTCTGACCGCGCACGGCTTCAACTGCCCCATCGTGGCATACAGCGGCGCGCTGGCGCTGGATGAAAACCGCCAGGTGCTGGCCCATCAGGGCTTTTCCAAGGCCGTGGCGCGGGAAATGATTGATTTTATGCAGCAAAGCGCCTTTGATCTAAGCTGGAACGCCTTTTCGTTTGACGATTGGGTGGTGGCCAGCCAGGCAGATGCGCGCGTGCAGCGGGAGGAATCCATTGTGCACGCGCAGGCGCGCGAGGGCAGCGTGGACAGCTTTGCGCAGGACGTGGTGCATAAAATTTTGTGCATCTGCAATCCTGCCTGCACGGAGGAAATCGAACGGCAGATGAAGGCACGCTTCCCCAGTTATTCCATCGTGCGCTCCTCGCCCATCCTGCTGGAAATCATGCGCCAGGGCGTTACCAAGGCCAGCGCGGTACGCACGGTGTGCGCGCATTATCACACCGCCCCCGAAAACGCCTATGCCTTTGGCGATAACTACAATGACGAGGATATGCTGCGCGCCGTGGGGCATGGATATCTGATGGCCAACGCGCCTGAGCCGCTGCTGCGCCGCCTGCCCCTGCATACGCTGGATCATAACCACGACGGCATATACGCGGCCCTGCGCGAGGCCGGGTTGGTTGAATAAGGGAAGTCTGCCGCATCACGCGGCGCTTCCCTTTTTTTAACATTCGGGGATGAAGCGCGGCCCTTGGCGCGTTTATATAGCGGAATCCTTTTCAAAGGAGCACTTGAGAATGAAAAGAACGTTTGCCTGCTTATTAATGCTTTTGCTGCTGTACGCCCTGCCCGTACTGGGCGAGGTCACGGGGTTTCCCGGCCGGGTGTGTGAGGGCGCGCCGCTGCTGTCCATTTCTATCGTGGATACGGGCGAGATTGATCCCGCCACGGATGATAAAATTCTGCGCGCGGATATCACCGCCGAAGATGGGAGTCTGTCGCAGTCGCTGCTTTATCGGGCGGTTGGAATGCCCATAAGCGCGGCCGGTGCAGGCCGGATGGACGATTTGAACTTCGATGGATACGCCGACCTGTGCCTGGTAACGGCGGCGGGCGCGCGCAATGTCTTCACGTCCTTTGCCCTGTGGAACCCCGAAACGGGGCGCTTTGACGAGGTATACACGGATTATCCCTATCTGCCGGAGGAGCAACACTTTGCCGATGACGCTGAGCAGCTCTGGCTGTGCAACTATAATCTGTATCCCGAATCGGGCATGCTGGACAGCGATGAAGCGGACGGCTGGGCGAATCGCGATTGGACGTTCTACCGTTGGGAAGGCCGCCGCCTGCGCCTCATCAGCGTAGCCACGCAGCGTGATCTACCGGGCGATTTCTTGCGCGAGCGTGTTTGGCGGCTGGATGGCAGCTGCCACTGGGAACAGGTCTATCCGGCGGAATGGGCTGATTCTGAAGCAGCCATATCCAACGAGCGCCACGATGTAATCCAATCCATGCTGATGGGGCAGGATTTTCCCACTGCCCATACACGTGAACGCACAGCGCTGTACAGCCTGGATAGCGAGGATTCCGCCGCGCTGACGACGCTGCCCCAGAGCGCGGCGCTGCAAGTGCTCAAGGCCGATTGCGGCCGCGACGGCACCTGGGCGCGCGTGCTGTATACTCCAGCGGATGCGCCCGCGCAGCTGACCGGCTATGTGCGCATGGCGCAGCTAAACACAGAAAGGTGAGTTTTCATGCGAAAATGCTTACTTTGGGCGGTTATTCTCTTTCTTGCCATGCATCCTTTACGGCTTGCGCTGGCGGATTCTCCCTTCTACCAGGACGGCACTTTTTCCTATACGCTAACCGATGAGGGCGCTGTGCTGCGGGATTGGCAGGGTTGGCCAGCCGGAGAGGAGCATGTCAATTTGCTCCTGCCAGATACGCTGGGCGGTCATCCGCTCATTGGCATTGGGGCATATGCGATGGGCATTTCCTATCAGTTTGATCATCGAAACCGATTTTGCATCACCGTGCCCGAGGGCGTGCGATATTTGGAGGAAAACGCTTTCGATAGCTGCTGTAACGCAACGATGCTCGTCCTTCCCTCCACGCTTCAGCAGATTGGCGAAGGGTTCTTGAATGTATTTGCTGAAGTCTCTTTTCCAAACGGCAGCGCGTATTTTTCATATGAAAACGGCTTTTTGCTTGATTTGCGTTCCAACACGCTGCTATACGCCGCCCCGTCCAGCCACGATTATCCGCTGCCAAGTGCAGCAAGGCTGGGCAATCACTGCCTGGACAACTGGCTGACAGATCGTACTGACGTCATCTTGCCCCCAACGCTCACTTCGATCGGCGCAGTTTTTTATGATCTGCCGGAGCTAAAGCAGGTAACTCTGCCAGACAGCGTGATTACTCTGGATTCGCATTGCTTTTTTGCCACAGGGTTAAACAGCATCCAACTGCCGCCCGGCATTACCGAGATTCCCGCCTATTGCTTTGCCGGCTGTGACCTCACATCCATTGAAATTCCAGAAGGCGTAACGCGCATCGGCGAGTACGCATTCCTATACTCTGATTCTTGCTTAGAACGCAGAAAAGCTGCCGTTTTCGACCTTTAT